>Ga0182016_10002333_pt1 | contig 22425 bp, 19 predicted proteins | sample 712S2MmetaG_FD_120491 | JGI IMG/M metagenome (GOLD analysis project Ga0182016, IMG submission 120491) | Permafrost microbial communities from Stordalen Mire, Sweden - 712S2M metaG | ecosystem: Environmental > Terrestrial > Soil > Wetlands > Permafrost | place: Sweden: Stordalen | collected... | reverse complement strand
TACCGATTGGAATTTCGAGGACGGCCGCGGTTTCTTCGATCGAGAGGTCGTGCTGGTAGCGAAGCAGGAGGACAGCTCGGCTGGCCGGCGAAACGTGATCGAGGAGGGCGAGAAAGGCTTCGTCGGGTAATTCGCCAAGATTGGAGTTGAGCGCGGTGAGGCTCTCGGGCCCAGCAGCGTTGAGTGGCTCCCATCGGCTGGCGCGCTTGAATTGCGAGAAAGCTATGCGTGAAGCTATTCGGTAGCTCCATGGACGGAAGACGGCAGGCTCACGCAGAAACGGGAGCTTGCGAAATATCTGGATCGCGGTCTCCTGAAGGACATCGTCGGCAAGAGCGGCACCAACCAGGCCTGAGATGTAGCGGCGCAACGGCGCGTGAATGCCGTGGAGCAGCTCTTCCAGCGCAGCCCGGTCGCCAGTCTGCGCAAGAAGGACGAGAAGGGTTTGGTCGGGCGTTTGAAGCTCCTTCGGGTACATGCTACAGAGAGGCGTTGGGAATGGATGAAAGTTCGGTTCTGGAAGAGAAATAATTCAATTGACTCGCAAAATCAACCTCAATGGAACAATCGTCTCCACTGATCGCATTTGAATTGCATCTTCGCCGGGATCAGAATCCGTTCGGTGCCCGAAAGCTTCAATCTCTAAATTTGAAAATCACAATGCAAACCTGATTCCTGCCTCGCCCCTTCGGGTCCCCATTACGCGTAAAATCAATACATCCCGTCGAAAGCAGGCCCTCATGTCCCGACCCGGTTTTGCAATGCCTCTCGCCGCAGGCGTTGCGCTCGTTATTGCTCTCATCCCCGCAACCGCGCTTTGCCAAACTTCGCCCTCAGCTGCCCCAGCCGCTCAGGCCCCCGCGACTACTGCCGATCCCAACGCCGCCTTCCTGGCCAAGGCAAGCAGCCTCTACTACTCCACCAGCAAGGTCGGCCTCACCGGCTTCGACTGCGCGGTTCATCCCGACTGGGCCAGTATCTTCAAAACGATTACGAAGAGCGGGACGCCCGTTGACGCTGAAAAGCCCGTGGCGCTGCTCAACTCAATCAAGATCACTGTCCATGCTCGTTTGACGGGGCCAGGATCAGGAATGGACTGGACGCCCGACGCCGCGGCGCCTGCGCCCGATCCGCAGTCCATCGAACTTCTCGACCACATGCACCAGTCAACGGCCCAGACGCTACAGGGATTTCTCCAGTTCTGGACGCCGTTTGTGAACGGCTCGGTGATCCCAGATTCTTCTGCGGGGATCGAGATCACCAAGACACCAACCGGCCACACGATTCATGCTATGGAGGGCTCAACCTCGCTGACCGAAGTGCTGGACTCTACCAACTTAGTCAAGCAGTTCAACGTGGAAGTGAGTGGAGCCAAAATCACATTTGAACCGACCTACAAGCCAACGCCGAATGGGCTGCTGGTGAGCGCCTTTGCCGCGCGGATTCAGCCGCCGGGAGCAACCCCCGAGCAGGAACAGAAGATGAATGTGAAGGTGGAGTACCAGATCGTCAAGGGGCTTCTGATTCCGCACACACTTTCAATGGACGTGGTGGGAACCGGAGACTTTGCCTTCACCTTTGATGGTTGCACGGTGAACCCGGCTCAATAGATCGGTCTGCCACGAGCAGGCCCGCAGTCTCAGTCAAGATAAAAACGGCTCCCTGCAAGGGGAACCGTTTTGGCATGCAATTGAAATCTGTCTTGAGTTAATTGGTCGACCTGTTCGAGTCCTGTGCTTCCACCGTAGCAACTTCGTCAAAGGTCTTGCGCAGATACTTCACCGGATTCACCGGCACATTGTGCAAGCGAACTTCATAGTGAAGGTGTGGCCCGGTAGCGCGGCCAGACTGCCCTACGTAGCCGATCACCTGTCCGCGCGACACATGCTGACCCTCAATCACGGCGATGGCTGAGAGGTGGCCGTAAACGGTCTCTACATCGTGCCCGTGGTTGAGGACGATCTCACGTCCGTAACCGTTGGCCATCTCAGCTGAAGCAACTTCGCCGTCCGCTGCTGCGCGCACTGGCGTGCCGTTGGGCGCCTCAATGTCCATGCCGGAGTGGAAGGCTCCTTCGCCGTTGATCGGGTCCTGGCGCTCGCCAAAGCTGGAGCCCACACGGCCCTCGACCGGCCAGAGCGAAGGTGCATCCGCAAGCGCGTTCCAGTCGCCATCAAAGCCCGGTTCCAGGCCATTTTCAAGCGCACGCGAAACCCGGCCTGAAAACGCCTGGGTGCGCAGGGTGTAAAACTGATCGAGCGAAATCTTGACCTGCTGCTGATTAACATCCTCGTTGAGGGCAAGCGTGCTCGGCGTTGGAGCGGCAGCCGCGTTGGCGGCCTGCTTGGCAGCGAGCTTGTTTTGGCGAAGGCCATAGAGCGCGGTCACTTCATTAGCAAGTGCGCCCAGCGATGCCACCTGCACGCTGCGATCATGCGCGATCTGCGCCATCTGCTTGTAGTCTTTGCGAAGATTTTCGCGGTCCTGCCGAACCTGGTTGAAGCTCTCGGTCTTCAGCAGCATGCGCGTATAAGAACCCGCCAGGCCCACAATGGTGAAAGCCCCCACAAGCGCAGCAGCGACAAAGCCATAGGCATAGCTCAACGGCAGAGGTATCTTGCGAACACGACCGTCTTCATCGCGAGCAACAAAAAGGATGTAGTAGCGCTTGCGAAGCATGTGTGCCTTTCAACTCTGCAATCAAACCAGAGCCGCAAATTCGCCATGTACTTTGTGAAAGCGCAAGGCAATAAAAAATCGCTCGACAAAAAGCCAAGCCCGTCAGTGCCCACAATCGAGATCGTAACGTTCGTCAAGGTTACCAGAGCGTACTCGAAGGGGTCAACGCAAATTCCCGTGCATTTCCTTCAAATCCCGATTACGCAGGCAGCTGATCGCTTACTCGGATCAAGCCCCGTTCTGGACCGCATTCATACGTCATTATCTGTGAATTGAATCGGCAAAGTGGTCGAAAACTTGACCGAGGGGAGAATTCCTGCGGAGTCATTTTTTTGCCCTATCCTATAGAGGTGTCAAGGATTGCAAACAATGCGCCCAACTCGCCGGCCAAACGTGAGTTGACTCTTATTCGTCTGATCCGGCAACGGGCCTCGGCCGCCTCGCGTGGTGAGGTCCGGCTGGGAATAGGCGATGATTGCGCCTTGCTGCGGCCCAGGCGAGGCGAAGAGTTTGCCATCACCACAGACCTCTGCATTGCTGGACGGCATTTCTGGCCAGCCACCCACCCCCCTGAATCAATTGGACATCGGGCAATCGCTCGCGGACTCAGCGACCTTGCTGCCATGGGCGCGAGGCCGGTTGCAGCATTCGTCTCCCTCGCCGTCCCCAAGGGTCTCGCCGGGGAGTGGACACGCCGCTTCTACGACGGGCTCCTCACATTGGCCAATGCCCACAAAACGAAACTCGCAGGCGGAGATCTGGCCGAAGCGCCAATCCCACTTGCGGACATTGTGCTCGTGGGCTCAGTTCCGTCCGGCAAAGCCCTGCTTCGTTCAGCTGCAAAGCAGGGTCAGGCACTCTACGTCACCGGAACACTAGGCGGCTCTTCGGCTGGGCTGGAGCGGCTTGCTGAGCTGACTGAAAAAGATGAGCCATTCTCAAACAAGCAGCATGGCGCCGGCCGCTTAGATTTTGTTGCTCTTCACCTCTACCCGCAACCACGCATCGCGCAGGGTCTCTGGCTGCGCAAGCGCAGACTGGCCGCGGCGGCAATCGACATCAGCGATGGCCTTTCAACCGACCTGATGCACCTCTGCGAGGAGTCCGGCGTATCCGCAGAAATCGACGCGGACCTGCTGCCAATATTCCCCGGCGCAACACTGGAACAGGCCCTGCATGGCGGCGAAGACTATGAGTTGCTCTTCACAGCGCCAGCCTCAACACGCATCCCAAAGTCAATTGCAGGTGTGCCGGTAACACGCATCGGACGCATCCTGCGACGAGTCGGAAAACGCCCAGCAATTACGCTGAAAACAGCGCAGGGTTCAAAGCCGCTCGAACCCAGGGGCTGGCAGCATTTTGACTGAGCCCCAGCCGAACCGCCCCGTAGAATCGTGGCTCATTTCCGCTTTTCGCCACGGCCGGACCAAGACGATCGTACCTTCCACCCGCTATCATTCTTTACTGCCATGAATTCTTCCTTTCCCCGCGTTCGATTTGCTCCATCCCCGACCGGCCTGCTCCACGTGGGCAATGCCCGGACGGCTCTGTACAACTGGCTCTATGCGCGCAAAAACAATGGAAATTTCATTCTGCGCATTGAAGACACTGACCTCGAGCGTTCTGAAGCCCGCTTTGAAGATGACCTGATGAAGGATCTCCACTGGCTCGGGCTCGACTGGGACGAGGGCCCGGTAACTGAAGAACAGGCAATGCTGGGCGACGAGCCGACCGGCGATTACGGCCCATACCGCCAGTCGGAACGCCTCGAGATCTATGCCGAGCACACCGCCAAGTTGCTTGCCGCGGGCAAAGCTTATCGCTGTTTCTGCACGCATGAGGAACTTGAAGCAGACCGCGAGCGGGCTCAAGCCGAGCATCGTACGCATATTTACAACCGGCGTTGCCTTGCCCTCGACGACGCAGCCATCCAGAAAAATCTCGCCGCAGGCATGCCTTTTGCGGTGCGCCTCAAAATCGAAGACCATCCGCTCAGGTTCAACGACATCGTCCGCGGCCCCATCGAGTTCGCCCCTGAAACAGTCGACGATTTTGTGCTGGTGCGCTCCGCTTCATCCGTCTCGCCGGGCGTTCCCGTCTACAACTACGTAGTCACGGTGGACGATGCGCTGATGGGCATCACCCACGTGATCCGCGGCGACGACCACATCTCAAACACGCCCAAGCAGGTGGCGATCTATCAAGCGTTCGGCTGGCCCGTACCTCAGTTCGCTCATCTTTCCACGATTCTTGGTGCGGACCGCGAGCGGTTGTCGAAGCGCCATGGGGCAACATCGGTTTCGACATTTCGCCAGATGGGCTACCTGCCTGAAGCCGTAGCCAATTACTTAGCTCTGCTCGGGTGGGGCGCGGAAGATGGCAAGACTGAGACCTTCACTCTGGCCGAACTCGCGCCTATCTTTTCGCTGGAACGCGTGACGCCGAGCCCAGCAATTTTCGACTTCGAAAAGCTGAATTGGCTCAACCGCTATTACATCAAGAAGGCCGATCCGGAGCGAATCGCCAAGCTCGCGGAGCGGCAGTTCTGCATCTCCCGGCCAGACATCTTTCCGCTTTGGTCCTCTTCCGAATTGCACACCGTGGAGATGATGGCCGTGCTTGCTAAGCAAGACCCGCCCATACTAATCGGCCAGCTTTCTGCACCGTTGATTGAACTGCGCAAGGCCTGGTTCGCTCGGCTGCTTTCGGTCTTCCTGCCCTCGGTCGATCATCTTTCGCAACTCCCGGCAAAGACCGCGTTCATCTTCGGCTTCGATCCAGAGAGGGCGCGAAAAGATCCAGAAAACGCAGCCGTGCTGGCAGTGGACACAGCCCGGTCCGTGCTCTCTGAACTCGCCGGCCGGCTCCGCACCCATGCTTCCCTCGTAACGCCAGAGGATTTCAAGGAATGGATGGCCGAGATCAAGGATGCGACCGGCGCGAAGGGCAAACATCTCTACCATCCTGTCCGCATCGCGCTCACCGGACATCACTCCGGCCCGGACTTCGACAAATTGATTCCGCTCATTGAAGAGGGCGCATCACTCGGCCTTCCCATTCCGACCGTTCACGGCCGAGTTCTGCAGTTTGTTGGAGTCTGAAAACGTGCACGACTGGTCAAAACTCGTGCCAAAGATCGTGCCGAAGGACTTCCCGGTCGACGTACCCGCGAGAAAGCCTGATGCTGCGCGTGCAGGCTTGCCCAACGGCATACCCAGGGGCTGGCCTGAAGACATGAAAGAAATCTTCTGGATCGAGGCGCCCCCAGGCGCTTCCCCAGGATTCACGCCTCCGCGACTAGCCATCGTTCTAAGGCCGCGCGGCGGGCAGTTTCTGCGCAGCGAACTCATCAAGTTTAAAGAGGCTGGCATCCGCACACTGGTCTCGCTCATGGAAGCAAGGGAAGCGATGGCCTTTGGCTTGGCCGAGGAGCCCGATATCGCCGACGAGTTGGGTCTGATGTTTCTGCCCTACCCCCTTCGCGACCACTCGGTTCCGACCGACCCCGTTTCTTTTCGCGGCTTTGTGCAGGATCTCGCCGAGCGGCTAAAGGCTGGTCGCGCAGTGGGAATTCATTGCCAGGGAAGCATTGGCCGGGCCACAGTGACCGCGGCGTGTGCGCTGATTCATCTGGGATGGAAGCCGGCCGCAGCTCTGGCCGCAATTCAAGAGGCGCGCGGCTGCCAGGTTCCCGACATGCAGGAACAGGAAGACTGGATCCTGAACTACAAGGCATGATCCTGCGTGAAAGCAGTCTTGATCAGGCGCTCTGGCACAATAATCTGGGTGCCCCATCCTTTCCGATGCAATTGCGGAAAGGGTGGGAAACCAAATCGCCATTCCGGGACGGTTTTGATTTGACGTACCAGCACCAGCCTCTCAGATGACCGACCCCGTAACAAATCTGGCCTTCCCCCACAACTGGCAAGCCCGCATTCTCCCCGCGCGTCCGTTGATCCTGCCGCCGCGCCATTTCGTCTACCCACGCGAAGCCGAAGAAGTCGAGCGTGGCGCACTGGAATTGATGATCCGCGCCGATGCAAACGCGCCCGAGTTCCTCGCCACCTGCGCTCTCGGCTTTCTGAGCCCCATTGTTCCCACCGGCATCTTCTCCTGCCCCAATCCAAGTGAGCTTTGCGCCGTCTCCGGCGGTTACGCCTACCTCATCGACACCACCGCGCCTGAGCAATTCACCATGCTCCCTTATCGTCCTGTCCTTGAAGTCCGCCCTGTCGCAGATATGAATCTGCTCCTCTTCGTCGGCCACCATTCCATCCTTGCCTGGGGTGCAAATGGTCTTGCATGGGAATCGGAAAGACTCTCTTCAGAAGGAGTCACAATCGAGTCTTTCGATGGCCCCACCCTCCGCGGCCGCGGCTGGGACATGATGAGCGATCGAGAGACCACATTCCAGATCGACATGCGAACCGGCAGCAGGGTTTAGCGCCCCTGCAACGCCGATCCCTCCAAGTCAACCTCACTTGGCCATGGGATGAATTAACTGGGATGAATTAACTAGCTCAAACTATAACTCCGTGCTACGCTTCTCGGCATCGAGAGTTGCATAGTCCATCCTCCGTATTCCCCCGGCATTTTCTTAAGACCTTGGAGGGCAAAATATGAATCGCTCGTGGAATCGGCGTCAATTCGTGCTGGCTGGCGGAGCTGCGGCAACTGCCGCTGTAACCGCGAAGTCATGGATTAATCCGACCAGTGTGAAAGCAGCTACATTTACTCGCATGGATGTTGGAAACCTGACCGCCGCGAGTTCGCAGATAACTTCTTACGCCAAAGCAATCACAGCCATGAAGGCGCTCCCGTCTACTGACCCACGCAGTTGGTCTTATCAGGCCGCGATCCATGGCACCACTGCACCATGCCCATGTCTGACCTCGTGGAATACCTGCGAGCACGGAACAGAATTCTTCTGGTCCTGGCACCGCATGTATCTCTACTACTTTGAAAAAATCGTGCGACGTATGTCGGGTGACTACGGGTGGGCCCTCCCCTACTGGAACTGGCAGCTCGCCAGCGAGAGTCAGCTTCCTTCCATGTTTCGCGATAAAACCAGCCCCCTCTACACAGTTAACCGCGATGCAAACATGAACAGCGGCTCTGGATCGCTTCCGCCCGGGGATGTGAATTGCAGCTTTGCGCTCGGAGACCTGGCCTTTACCTCGGCGGTTGAAGACATTCAGAATCCGCATGGAAACGTGCACGAAGACGTTGGTGGGTGGATGGCAAACATACAGACCTCCGCGCAGGATCCCATCTTCTATTTTCATCACAGCAACGTCGACCGTCTGTGGGATATCTGGCTGGCCCAAGGCGGTGGCAGGTCCGACCCAACCGGCGATGCAACCTGGAAAGGAAAGACCTACACGTTCTTTGACGAGAACGGCACTGCCGTTACTATGAACGACTGCGACGTACTGCGCGCCGCCCAGCAACTGAATTACACCTACCAGAACGAACCAGCTCAGGTGAACGAATATTGCGTGATTCGGATCAAGATTCCACCATGGTTGCTACAGGAAGTCATCGTCTTCGATTGGCCGCTGCCAGGGCCAGGGCCGGTTGAAGTCAATTCGGACCGTCTTTCAGTTCCAGTTGAGTTGGGAGACAAGATCAAAGACATTCAGGCCGTCGCAGCCAGCAAGACCGACAAGCTAATCGTGGTGCTGGATTCAGTCCAGGTCGATACTCAGCCCGGCGTCACCTACCAGGTCTACCTTGGCCTGCCGGAAGGGGATGAGCCGACCACAAAGAGCCCGTACTATCTGGGAACTTTCTCCATGTTTGGCATGGGCATCAAGGATCAGGGCCCTCACGGTTCCATGCCTGCCACGTTTCGCTTTCCGGCCGGTCCCGCCGTCACAGCTCTGCTCAAAGAAAACAGAAAGCCGAGCCTGACAATTGTGCCCTCCGGAATTCTGATCGATGGGAAGCCGAGCAAGCCCAAGGCGAAGGCTCCCCTTCACATTGGCGCCATTCGTTTCTCCAAGAGAACAGAAGCGCGGGCGCCAATTTCAAAGGTGCAGCCGAAGCCCTGAACCTGAGGGCGCATCCGGCTCAACTGGGAGGCCTCGGCTTCCCAGTTGGCCCTCGTTTTCCGGCCCCAGAATCCCCTCGTACGCCTGATACACTCCCTCAAACACCGAATCCCAACTCGCCGTCAGCGCATGAGCCCGCGCAGCTCGGCCCATCTCCGCAAGCTTCTCCGGGTTGCCAAGTATTCCAGCCACCGCCGCGGAAAACTCCGCATCCGGCACAATCCGCCCAATCACTCCATCGCGAACAATGCTCGCCGGCCCACCATCCGGCGTCACGATCGCAGGTACGCCGCTCGAGAAAGCCTCAAGCACCACATTGCCAAATGTGTCCGTATGAGACGGAAACACAAACAGGTCCATGTTGGCGTAAGCCTCGGCCAGAGCCTCTCCACGCAACACGCCGGGGAGCTGCACGCGTGGCATATGGGTGCGCAGCCAATCCGTATCGGTGCCGTGGCCCACGATTAGAAAGCGGAAGTTCTTCTGCCCCATCTGCTCCAGTTCCTGCTGAACCTGCGCAAGCAACGTCACATTCTTTTCAATTGACAAACGCCCCACAAACCCCAGCACAAACTCGCGATCGTCTTCAGCCCGATTCCTGCGCCCAGGATTGAAGAGCTCCGAGTCCACGCCGCGCGGCATCAGGTGGCAGGGCCGGCCGGTGGTCTTCTCCAGCAGCGCGCACAACTCGCGGTTCGGCGCAAACAGCACCTTCGCCAGCGAATAGAACCTGGCAGCGAGCGCCATGGTCAGGTCTTCAATGGTTTGCTCGGCAGATTCCGGCTTGGGCAGCAGCTTGCACAACCAGTCCGAACGGCGCGCCAGGTACTCATGCACGTTGGTGTGCCAGCTGGCCGCGAGGGGCAGCTCCATATGGTGCGACAGCGCTGCACCCAGCATCCCCACCTCGCTTGGGCCGGTAATGTGGATTAGATCGGGCTTGAACCGATCAAGCACTTCCTCGATGAGAGGGATATGGCGCAGGAACGCAGGATCGAACCGCAAATCCTTCTCCAGCGCAAACGAGAGAAAGCCGCGCGGCAGCTCGAGCGTCCACACATTGCCATCTTCAGTGAATGCCTGGGTGCGATCACCGGCCCGAACGCAAAGAAATGGCAGCCCACGTCGCCGCGCAAACGCCTCGAAATGGCGGCTGGTGTGCGCAACCCCGTTGATCTCATGGAACGAGTCGGGGAAGTACGCAACCCGCGGTTTGCCTGTCCTCATCTTCAGTCTGTGTCCTTGCAGAGAACCAGCTTACCCGTCCAGGTCGCCCAAGGCCAACCGCTGCTGATGCGCCTCGCTCCAGGCCATGCGCAGCCCACCGGAAACCAGACCCTGGCCCATAAGCTCCACGGCCTTGAGGCTCCACGACATCACCCGCGGAGCGTAGCCTCTGGGCCAAAGCTCCTTCAACGGCCGCGGCACACCCTGGCGATCGGGATGATAGACGCGCTCATCCCATGTCCGTGAGCCTTGCGGAAACTCAGGATACTCGCGAATCGCATCGATGGCCGACTGCAATATCCGGTGCTTCCATGGCTCGGCGTACTGCGGCATGAAGAGGATATTGCTCTTCTTTTCTTTCCGAATCTCGTGGACGAACTCCGTAAAGCTGGTCGCATTGGTCAGGTTCAGGTTCGCGTTCGGCTCCACTCCATGCCGATCGCCACCTGAGATCAGCAGCATATTCCACTTCTCCGCCAGACTGCGTACAGCGCGGTTCTCGTCCCAGTTGCGCAGGCCGTTCAGCTCCAGCGCGTGGAAGTGAGCGCCGTACTTCTGCAGGAATTCACCCACCAGGAACTCGTGCTTTTCCTGCCCTATCAGGTAAAGATCCCACAGCGGGTGATTAAAGATCAGCAGCACATTCGGCTCGTCATTCAGCGCCTGAAAGATCTCGCCCAGTCGCGTTTCAGCGGGATTGGCAGTGTAGCTTGCCAGCCTTGCCATCCAATCCGTAGCGCGGGCGCTGGGCAGGTTGTGCACGCCAAGGTGGAATGACTGAACGCCATAGGGAACGCTCCACTCCACCGAAACTGGAATCTGGCGGGCGCTCGGAACAGTGCGCAGCAGCATCGGCGCCTTGATGTTGTCATGGTCGGTGATCGAAACCATCGGCGCAACGTCAAGGCTTTCAATTTGCTTGCGCTCCAGATCGAACGCCAGTTTGGGCGTCATCGGCGGCGTCCAATAGCTGGCGGCATAGTTGATGCGGAAGCCATGCTTCGACTCGGCACGGCGCTCCATCCGGGAAAGTAGCGGGCGCATCACCGGATACTGGTTCCCGAAGTTGGCCAGGAAATCCAGCGTCTCTGAGGACTGGTTGGTGTGGCTGTGCAGCGATACACCGGACCGGCATCCCTTTGGGGCTTGAGGATCCCGCCAAAGATACGAGATAGACGAACCTGCCATGAGCGCTCCTTGTCCGCAGACATGCCCAGCCCCGCAGACACAGTCGGATTACTATGGTAAGTATCGGTCACTTGCATAAAGGCCCGGTTAATGAGGCGCGAATAACCCTTCAAATAACCCTATCTATTGACAAAGGAATCAATAGAGTTACGAGAAATCCCGGTCAAATGCCAAGAAACCCCGGCAAGTACCCGAAGAAATCTTCCCACCCCGGTCGCGGACTTCTAATCCGGCTACACCCTTCTACTTTCTGGTTTTCGCGATATCCGGACCCAGAAGTTCCTCCACCAGAGGCCCCCTCAGCAATTCCTCGTCCGCATGGTTTTCGATGGGCGGGTTGGATCCCCCAGTCTTCGCTTCAACCGCCAGGTAGTTCTCGGTTAGACCAGCCCTCAGCATCTCGAAGGCTGCCTCCGGAGTGTCGGCAAACTGGAACAGCTCAATGTCCTTGGGCGATATTGCGCCGGTGTCAACAAGCACATCCAGGTTGAAGACCTTCTTCCAGTACTCCGAGCCATAAATCACCACCGTAATCTTCTTGGCCAGCTTGTGGGTCTGTGCCAGCGTCAGCACCTCAAACATCTCGTCGAGCGTGCCAAACCCGCCGGGAAACACCACCAGCGCCTTCGACATATACGCAAACCACAGCTTGCGCATGAAAAAGTAGTGGAACTCGAAGTTGAGATTCGGCGTGATGTAGGGGTTGGGCGATTGCTCAAAAGGCAGCTTGATATTCAGGCCAATGGTCTTGCCGCCAGCTTCATATGCGCCACGGTTGGCGGCCTCCATAATGCCCGGCCCCCCGCCTGAGGTCACCACGAATCGGTGCCGCCTGGAAGGAATCGACTTGGCCCAGGTCGTAAGCATGCTCGATAGCCGCCGCGCATCCTCGTAGTAGCGAGCCATCTCCACCGCAGCCACCGCCCGCTTGCGCTGCAAATCGGATGCCGTACCGGCAGCAATATCGGGCGCGGTAGCGGGCTGCTCGTGACTCGGCGCAGGACGGTTCGAGCCAGTATTCTCCAACAGTTCAAGGGCGTGGTCAGCCTCTTCGCGCCCACGAAAGCGTGCCGACCCAAAGAAGACCACCGTGTCCTGAATCTGCTCGCGGCGGAACCGGGCCAACGGCTCCAGGTACTCCGACACAATGCGAATCAGGCGGCCATCCGCGCTGTTCAAAAATGCCGGGTTCTCGTAAGCCAGCGGCGCGCTCTCAAGCGGCGGTGGCATGTGGTTGCCGGGGATGTTTGCAGCCGGCTGGGCATCGGACGGGGCAGGCGACTTGTCGGTTGGTCCTTGATCTGAAGTGCTCATTCGATTTCCTTACTCCCGAATTCCTTAATCCCCGACCCCTTTATTGCGGCTGTAACTCTCGGCGTAGGTCAGCGTTTCCACTCTCTCAAGCGCCGGTTTCAACGAGGAGGCATTCCCACACTTCTCTCCCCTACCTCTTCGAATCCGTATCTTTCCCTTTGCCCATCGCATCCAGAAAGGCGATCCAAAGGTTCAGCAGCCCGAGTCCAGAAACAAGCCCGCGCACAGCGCCATTGGCAGCGATCGCTCCCAGCATCGGATGCTGAAAAAACAGCGGATTCTGATCCCAGAACATCCGCGACCAAGGCGCATAGCAAATGGCCACCCCGATATACATTCTGAGCATGACGCGAATAAACAATTCAGCGCGCTCAAGCCAGCGGGGGATCCTTTGATGGGGATGAATCATGGCTGCGGCAGCAGCCGAGCGTGCCTCCCGCGGAACAACCGCAATGGAGCCGGGACCCGGGCTGGGCATGCGCGCCGGGCTCACAGGCAGCGGCGGAGATGTGGATTCCGGCAATTGAGACATGCTCTGTGTTCGTCCGAAGTCCCGGTCGATTGCATTCACTTTCGCAACCGCCGCCCAGTCCACATTGCTCGACCAGGCTCATGGACGCCGTAATTGAACGGTAACACAGCAGGCTTGACGTGCTGGACCAGGGGTATGGCCCTCGCGCAGGCACCTGATTGCACTCAGTACCGGTCGCCTAGTAGCCCACCAACCGCGCCGTCTCCGCCGGCACCACCTGATAGGTCCCATAGTCGATCGTGAGAACGGCGCTGCCGCCAATGCGCACCTTGGTCTCACTGCGCGTCTTGCCCGGCAGCCAGAAACCATCCGTCTTCACGCTCGTTGAGCTGATCGATGTGCGCGAGATAAAGAACGACGGATTCTTCGCCGGCTCCGTCTCCATCTTCACCACAGCAAAGTCCTCGGCATCGATCCAGATCTTTCCGCGCGAAAGAAACTTGCCATCCGTCAGCGGCTCCTCGTGAAGGATGTACGCAGGGCGTTCATCCACCGTGTCAGTCCCAAGCAGGCTAAAACGGTAGTTAGCCTCGCTGAGCGCCGTCGAGGTCTTATCCTGCGACGCTTCCTTTTCGCTGTCGACCGCCTTCTTCAGCACCTTGTCGCACAGCAGATTCGAGCCGCTCTGCGACACGATGCGAAAACTCTTCCCCGTGGCCGCATCGTAGTTGATCTCCACATCCATCTTCGCGTCAATGGTGTGGGCGAAGCCCTTGTACTCCACCGCGTAGTGCCGCATCGCCTTGTATTGCCGCAGCTGCTCGAGCCGCGCCTGGTTATGCCGCTGCACCTGCTGGACGATCTCGGAGGCTGTCATGCTTGCAGGCGCCAGTACTGCATTTTGCCCAGCGTTCTGCTGCGCGTTCTGCGCCATCGCCAGCGCCGGCACAACGGCGATTGCGAGCGGAGTTACCAGGCTGCGGAGAAGTAAGCTCGACATGGCTGCATCCTACCCAAGATTCGGTTGCTGCAAGTTCTCGCGCAGATTAAAAAACGGCTCCGAGCGCCAAACATGTTGGCAACCAAGGTACCACTCCATTGGGAGAATCGCTGGTCAATCCGGGCTACAGCTTGAAATAAATCCCCACAACCGGCTCCGCTGTATGGACGAATGCGTCACTTGACAATAAAACCGTGGTGAGCGCAGGTGCGCTATAAACGTTGCCGCGATACTGGAATCGCAGCCCAATGTGCGGCAAGAATCCCCAATCAAGGCCTCCGCCATAAACGAAAACGCCCTTGGTGGCGCTCATAGTCCCGGTCTGCACTCCGCTTGGCTGGTTCAGCAGCAATCCCCCTCCCGCCAGCGCAAAAGGCCGCAGGTTGGCAAGTTTGACTGAGACAATCCAATCGCCGGTAATCTCGTGCGCGTTGTTGGGGACGAACGCGGAAGGCGCTGAGCAGGTTGTGTCCAAAACCGGACATGCATCGGATTGGCTCAAATAATTCTGATCCGCTCGGTTGTATGCATAAGTGCCCTCGAATCCAACCAGCGGGTTGCGGATCTCGCGAACCTCGAGCAAAACGCCGGCTGCGTTCGAAGGGCTCTGGACGACGTTATTGCCAGTCGTCATCCCGCTGAACGTCCCATACACGCTGGCAGCAATGTCAGCCTGCGCTCCCGCATGCACGCAGCCAAACCCGGCTGCGCTAAGAGCAACCATCAACGCGAAGATCCGCTTCATTGGCCCCCTCCCTGTGAGGATAGACGCCGCGCTCGCGCCGAGGTATACCGGATACCTGCTCAGTGCCACATTTGCTAACTCGGTTTATCCTGTCAGAACACCATGACTCACAAGCGCACCATTTTGGTCCTCGCCGCTGGAACGCTCCTAATCGGCGCCTTCAGCCGAGCCAACAATTGCACCACCGCCCAGGCTCAGACCCAACCCCAGGCCCTGGCCCAGAAAAGCACAAAGCACGTGATCCCAGACCTCCCATACCTCCCTTATCTCAAGGAGCAATCAATGCGCGCCCGCCATGGCATGGTCGTCAGCGTCCACCACCTTGCCGCCGATGCCGGCGTGGAAATCATGCAAGCCGGCGGCAACGCAGTCGATGCAGCCGTGGCCACCGGGTTTGCGCTCGCCGTGGTCCATCCGGCGGCAGGCAACCTGGGCGGCGGCGGGTTCCTGCTGCTCCGCACCCACGCGGGCGAATCCACCTTCATCGACTTCCGCGAAAAAGCCCCGCTCGCTGCCACCGAGAAGATGTATCTCGACCACCATGGAAACGTCCTGCCCGGCACTGACCTCAACTCCAGCGTCATCGGCTACCGCTCCATCGCAACGCCCGGCTCCGTCGCAGGCCTCGCCTACGCAGAAAAGAAATTCGGCAAGCTCGGCCTCGCCAAAGTTATGGCGCCCTCGATTCGCCTCGCCAAAGACGGCTTCGTCCTCACCGCCGAAGAGGCCAGGGAACTGACCGACGAAGACCTGGCCCGCTTCCAAGCCTCAAGACGCATCTTCCAGCGCGACGGCAACTTCTATAAAGAGGGAGAAACATTTCGCCAGCCCGAACTCGCCCTCACCCTGGAGCGCATCGCTGCCGATCCCGAAGATTTCTATCACGGCAAGCTTGCCCACGAGCTGATCGACGATCTCCGCAAAGGCGGCGCTCTACTCACCCTCGACGATCTAGCCCAATACACCGTCGTCGAGCGCAAACCCATCGTCGACACCTTTCATAACTACACAATTGTCAGTGCGCCGCCTCCATCGTCAGGTGGCATCGTTTTGGTGAGCGCGCTGAACATTCTTGAGGGCTTAAACCTTGCCAAACTCGGCGACCGCTCGCCCGCTTCAATCCACCTGATCGCCGAAGCCTATCGCCGCGCCTACATGGATCGCGCCGACTATCTCGGCGATCCCGACTACAACGCAATTCCCGTGGCCGCCATGACCTCGAAAGACTACGCCGCTGCCTGGCGCAAGAACGTCGATCCCGTGGCAGCCACAGCCTCCTCAACGCTTCAGCGCCCACAAGGCTTTCTCCCTGACCCTCCAACCACCGCCGGCCGTCGCAAGCCGGAGTCGCACGATACTACCCACTACTCTGTTGTCGACAGCGAAGGCAACGCCGTGTCAGTAACCACCACGCTGAACGATTCCTTCGGATCACATGTGACCGTCGGCTCGCTCGGCTTCCTGCTCAACGATGAAATGGATGATTTTGCTTCCAAGCCCGGCGTGCCCAACCTCTATGGCCTGATTCAGGGGCCGGCGAACGCGATCGCTCCCGGCAAGCGACCACTGAGCTCGATGACGCCCACCATCGTGCTCGAAGACGGCAAGCTGCGCTTCGTCCTCGGCTCGCCCGGCGGCGCGCGCATCATTACCACCGTCGCCAACATCTTCCTCTCCGTGGCTGAGGGCGGGCTCAACATTCAGCAGGCTGTGGACGCACCACGCTTCCATCATCAGTTCGAGCCTGACAAGCTCTACCTCGAGCCCGGATTCAGCCAGGAAACAATCGGCGAACTTGAAGCGATGGGCTACAAACTCGACGTGAAAGACGGCCACTGGTCCAACGGCGAGTGCATCGAAGTGGACCCGAAAACCGGCGAGTTGCTCGGCGGCCAGGACCACCGCAGCCACTATGGCAAGGCCGCCCGCTACTAGCCCCTAGGAATGTCTAATAAACCCAAAAATATTTTGTTTTTTGTGCACAATTATTTGAAAATCTTGGTTATTATTTCCTGAGTGCAGCCGACACGGGGCCGCGGTTATGGCCCTGACCGGCATCCCTCGAACCGCAGAAAGCGCTGTTCGGTGCACGGCCCGCTTTTTCCGTTGTTTCTGCGAGACACGACTTGAGTGGGTTCCGGAGACGCCGCAGAACCCCGCGGCTCCCCTGTAGTAGGTTATCCAATTTCCCATTCTGCACAATCAGTCGCGAGACCGGCTGCTCCAGCAGGTCGTCGGAGCCGCCGGTTTTGCACGCGCAAAATACAATCGTCTTCCGCCATGCTCCAGGCACCTCTCAGAGCAACCTGGCCGCGCTTCCCGCGCGTCGGAGAGATGCGACAATCAAACTTGGGGTTCAACAAGAAATAAGCCAATTTGATCCCCAATTGGACTCTGGAGACTCTTTGCCGATGCTGCGCGTGCTATCGACCCATCTGTTTCTCAATCACCGTCTCCATCCAGGGCTGCTTGAGTTTACGACCCGCTCGGGAGCGGACGCGGTGGAGATATTTGCCGCGCGCCAGCACTTCGACTACACCAGCCGCGAGGACGTGTCGGAACTTGCCAGTTGGTTCCGCTCAAATCGTCTCAAGCCATTTTCGATGCATGCACCGCTCTTTCCTGACCGCGAGATGGGCCGCGCTGGAGCACCAGCAGTGAATGTGCTGCATCCCGAAAAATCTCGCCGCATCGATGCCATGGACGAAGTCAAGCGCGCCCTCGAAGCCGCCGAACTCATTCCCTTCACCCACCTGATCATGCACCTCGGTGAACGTACCGACGAATGGTCGCAACGGACCCTGGAATATTCGCTGACAGCGCTCGAACACCTCGGCGCGTTTGCACGGCCTCTCGGCGTGCGCCTGCTGGTGGAGAATCTGATCTCAGAGGCCACCACGCCCGATCACCTCGTGACCATCCTCGATATGGGCCACCTGGACAACGTCGGAATCTGCCTTGATCTTGGACACGCACACATGACCGTGGGGATTCCCGAAGCGGTCGCCACGCTGGGCCCGCGCATCGCTTCAGTCCATGTCCACGACAACAACGGCCTCAAAGACGAGCACCTGTGGCCCGGCGATGGCGCCATCCCGTGGCCCGCGACCGTTGCCTCACTCAAAGCGCTGGCTACGCCGCCCCCTATCGTGCTCGAAATTCATTACAACCTGGGCGCTCAAACGCCCGAAGTCACCGAGCGCATCGAGAAGGCTTTCGCACTGTTCGCGTGAGCCGCGAACGGCACCGCGTCGTAACCGCCCTTCAAATGCCCAACGCCGGGAACTGGTCAAACGCGTTGGCTGGGTTGGGCGCAGGAATGGAAACAGCCGCAGGCAGCGGCAGCTCGGTCGGCCTGTTGCGCAGCAGGATCGAGAGGCCCGCAATGCCGTCAAGGCGGCTCTCGGCCACAAGGGCCTGGGCGCTTGAGAGAAACTCCGGATGGTGCTCAAAGTGCCTGCTTGCGGCCTGAACCGTGTGCACAACGTGCTCGGTTGAGAACTGGTCGCGGTAGTGCCCCGCAACACCTATGAGAATTCCCCGCATGAGAACGAACTGGGCAATCAGGCGGCTAAACTCGCGGCGTTTTGATTGCGCGGCAGATTGCAAGTCGGATGCGCGCGGATCGCAAGACGGCGGTTTCGAGACGCGGCCAAAGGGAAACCTCTGCAGGACGACGAGGTTGACGAGATAGTTCTCGAGTACGTAAGGGTGGCGTTGGACAAAGGGGTCGAACCAATCATTGCATGCTCCGTTGTACGCGGCAGTCAGCGTCGACAGCGTCGCCTCCGGACCATTGCTGATCCCGGACGTAAATTCGGCTATGCATTTCGCAAATCGCGGGGTGACGCGGGAGCGGTGCAGCATGAGGCCGGCAAGCCGCAGAACAACGTCAAGCTGGGCCTCCGGGTCGTAGGGCATCGATTCCATCTGCAAGACGGACGCGCCGGATTCGGCGTCGGCGCGAAACCTGGCAAGGTAGTCCGGGATATCGGCGCGGAGTTGGCCTGCATCGATGGAGTCGAGCCTATGACAGAGCAAACCAAGAAGGAAGAGACGCTGCCACAGTGGGAGATTGTGCGAGCCGATGAGCGCAAGCATTGTGGAGCGGATCTCGGCGAAGTAAGCCGGCGCTTCGGGAGCGGATTCAGACGGGCCGGGCTGCGACCGCTCAGCGGGGCTGAGCAGGGCCGGACTCAGCAACGCCGGACTCAGCAGCACCAGTCGCGCGGCCTCGGGGCAGGAGAGCGCGAGTGCGGTTTCAGCGATTGCGCCCAGCTTGCGCTGAACGCGTGGATACGATGCGCAGACACCGGGCAGATACGCCTCACCGAGCTGCGCATGGATGGTGCACAGGCTCTCTGAGTTGAGCAGAGCACAGTGGCCATCCTCTTTCATGCGCAGGACGTTTTGCGCAGCTGCTTCCGCGGATGGGCGAGGCGCAACTGCACCCGAATCGGAGCTCGGCGCCGGGGCCTGCGTAATGGCGCCAATGATCTGGGATTTCAGTGGAGAGGTGAGGAGGCTGTGGTAGCGCTCCATTGCCTCGGCGTCGACGGGAATCTTCCACCCCTGGCAACAAGTGTCTTCGCAGAGTGGACCGATGCAGCGGAAGCGGTCTGCGTAGGCAGCGATCGATGTAGGCTCGCAAAACAATATTGGACCCTGCGGCCAGTCTGGCATTGCTCGATCAGACGAGCGGACGCCGACTCAGCCGACGTTGCCGACTCAACTGGCACTTGAATTGAAATCCCATGCAGGACAGTGCAGGTGCAGGACCGTGGCAGAATCGCAGTAATGAGAAAGAATTAAGGAAGCCCGAATCACTGCTTCCCAAACATTACTCGAATCACATCCTTGTCCTTCGCGTAGTTATCGTGAGCGTTCGTCGGTGACTCAAGCAGCCAGAACCAATGGATAGCGTTCTGAACGTAAAGATTCACCACGTCCACATCGCGAAGCTTGGGCACGCGCCACGTCAGCAGATCGCTCGGATCGCAGAATGCAACAAGTTGTATCTTTGGCTGCGCGGTGGGCTCGTTTGGGTGCAGCCGTTGCTCGAATGCCGCGTGCAGTTGTGCCCATTGGCTGATCAGCGCGGAATCTGGATTCTCCCCCGGCTGCAAAGGCACCGCCGCCTGCGCCGGCTGAACCGCATTTGCAGCACTCGAGCCAGACGTGAGATTCGCCAACTCCAAAATCGGAACTTGATTCGCAAAAAAATAGATCAATGATGTCCGCTCCGCAACATACCTCAGCGCCTGATCCTCGGCCGTGCCATCCCAGCTCTCGTGCTCATGCGGAGCAACCACTCCCTTCTTTCCGGTGTCGAGGCTTAGCGTATCCAGCAAGAGAAAACTGCCCATGCTGTGAGTGACCGCTATAAATGCCTGGTCGCTGTTGCCGTTGGCGAGGTGTTCCTGCCAGTTGTAAGCTGCCCGCCCCTGAACAAGAGTCGTTGTGCCTGCGGCGGCACGAGCATCGAATGCAGCAGACTTCGCAATCAACTGCCGTATTCCTTCCTCGATTGTCGGCCGCAGTGGTCCCACGCCAAGAAGCACATCTGAGAATCCCCAGTCTTCAAGACCAGTCTTGATCCCGCGGTTAATCAGCGCCGCCCGCCTCGGCAAAGCCTCAATCTGCTTGGCTTGATCAGTGGTGAGCCATGGGTACTGGGTGTATCGAATTGAATTGGTCTGATCCTGCAGAATCGACTTCGAGCAGAACTCGATCAGGCTGGCATTCGAACCCGTCAGTCGCGTATCCCCGGGCACAATCCGCTGGCACTTGAGCTTGAGAACCAGCGGCCACCAGTTGATCTCATCCAACACCAGGATGGCGTTGTGATCCCGTAGACGCACAACGTAATGCGTAACAAATGGCGCCGAGGCTCGCCACTCTTCACGATTCTTGTCCTTGGTCCAGATCGGCACGCCCAGGTATTGCAGCGTGGGCGGATCCGCGGTGGGATCAAAAGGGCCGTAGTCCGGATACTCCGTGCCGGCAGTCCGCCAGCCAGATGCGCAGAGATGTGCGATTTTGCAGATTGAATCACGAAAGTTTTGCGAATCATCCGCGCCCAGAGAGTTGATCCCGTGCATATAGAGGATGTGCACCGGCCGCTGGTCAGCGGTATTCAGCGCGTCCAAAATGGTCTGCAGGCCCTTCAGCGAGCCAGGTACATCTTCAATGACCTTGGCATGGGCTGAGATGCCGCCCATTGAACATACACAGAGCAGAACGACAATACATGCGCCCAGCTGCATCGCGGACGACCTCCACTTACCGACCGTCTTACTTGAGGAGCATTGTTTGCGAGTATGACCAATTCGGGTTGACGCGATGTTACATGGAACGCGGCCGAACGCACAATGGGCCATGGAGAATATACGATCGCATCGGATATTTTGCGGAGCTGCCTTAGCAGATTCGCGGTAACTGCTCGCCGATCTGCAGCGGAATTACGCGGTTCGATCCCATCGCCGTGCGAGCCACCAGCAGGCCTTTGTGCTCCGCCGTTACCTGGCCGATGCGCGCGGCGTTGCGCCCCAACGGATGGCCACGGAGCAGCTCGAGCACCACATCGGCTGCCTCTTCATCCACGAAGAAAACAACTTTGCCCTCATTGGCCACATACACTGGATCCAACCCAAGCAACTCGCATGCCGACTGCACCTCTGGCCGCACCGGCAGGCTCCTTTCGTCAATCGCAATGCCCACGCCGGAGGCGTGTGCAATCTCATTCAAAGTCGACGCAAGTCCGCCCCGCGTGGGGTCGCGCATCGCGTGTACCGATCCAGCCGCCGCGTCCAGCACCGTCGCAATCATCCCGTTCAGTGCCGCGCAGTCCGACCTGATTTGGCTCTCGAACTCCAGCCCCTCGCGCACGCTCATGATGGCCATGCCATGATCTCCAATTGTCCCAGAGATGAGAATCGCGTCGCCTGCCTGTGCGCGGTTAGGGCCAACATGAACTCCATTGCGCAGCACGCCGATGCCAGCCGTGTTGATGTAGCAGCCGTCCCCATGTCCGCGCTCCACCACTTTCGTGTCGCCGGTAACAATCTGCACCGCGGCCTTCTTCGCAGCCGCAGCCATCGAGTCCACAATCGCCGCAAGCTGAGCCAACGGAAAACCCTCTTCGAGAATGAAGCTTGCGCTCAAGTATTTGGGCGTAGCACCGGAGACGGCCAGATCGTTGACCGTGCCATTCACCGCAAGCTCGCCAATTGACCCGCCAGGAAAAAACAGCGGCTGCACGACAAACGAATCCGTGCTCATGGCGATCCGTCCAGAGCCTAAATCCAGCGCCGCCGCGTCGCCCAGATTTTCGAGGGCCGGGTTGCGGAAGGCAGGCAGAAACAAATGCTCGACAAGCTCGTTGCCCAGCTTGCCGCCCCCGCCATGCCCCATAACGATGTTGGGGTAGTCGGCCAGCGGCAGCGGGCACGACCAGTTAGCAAAGTCGGGAGCGTCCTTTTCAGCGAGCGAAGATTTGCTGTTAGACATGCGTTAGCCCCGATCCCGCGCTGGCCAGCTCTTCAGCCGACATAAATCGCCCATAGTTAAAGTACGCCGCGCATGCGCCCTCGCTCGACACCATCGTAGCGCCCAGCGGATGCCGTGGCGTGCATTGCTTTCCAAACGCAGCGCAATCGGCCGGTTTGATAACTCCGCGCAACACATCGCCAGCGCGGCAATGCGGCGACTCAACCGTGCGAATGCCCGAGATCTGGAACCGGTCCTC
>Ga0182016_10002330_pt1 | contig 22439 bp, 23 predicted proteins | sample 712S2MmetaG_FD_120491 | JGI IMG/M metagenome (GOLD analysis project Ga0182016, IMG submission 120491) | Permafrost microbial communities from Stordalen Mire, Sweden - 712S2M metaG | ecosystem: Environmental > Terrestrial > Soil > Wetlands > Permafrost | place: Sweden: Stordalen | collected... | reverse complement strand
GGCCATAGCCAAACCGGGGCCGGTGCCCTCACAGTTCCGAACGCTCGACGAGCGGCTACGCCGTGAGCTCGACCACGCCGACCGGATGCTGGAAAGCTTCCTTACCCTCGCCCATACCCAGCACGGGCCGCTCGGCGACGAGGCGACCGTCTCGCTTAGCGAGCTCGCCCGCCTGGCGATGGAGCGGCGCGCCGACGCCGTCTCGGCCATGGGACTGGACTTCGAGCACCGCCAGTACCAGGAGGCCTGGGTCACCGGCAGCGAGACATTGCTCTCGCGTCTGGTCGACAACCTCATCGACAACGCCATCGGCCACAACCAACCGGGCGGCTGGGCGCGGGTCACCACCACCGTCGAGGGAAAGCGGGCGCACCTCGTCGTCGAGAACGGTGGCCCAGTGCTCCACCCTGACCAGGTCAAACAGCTCACCGAGCCGTTCCGGCGCATCGGTGCCAAGCGGACCGGGTCGGACAAGGGCGCCGGCATGGGGCTGGCAATAGTCTCGTCGATCGTCGAGGTGCACGGCGGCACGCTCGACCTCGAAGCCCTCGCCGAGGGTGGCCTGCGCGTGGTGGTCACCCTGACCCTCGCGTTCATGCCGACAGCCCAGGCCCCAGCATGAGAGTCCTGGTCGTCGAGGACTCGCGGACCCTAGCCGACGCCCTCGTCGAAGGGCTGCAAGACGAGGGCATGGCCGTCGATGTCGCCCATGACGGCGTACAAGCAGCAATCAAGCTCGACCTCAACGACTTCGACGTGGTCGTCTTGGACCGCGACCTCCCCGTGGTGCACGGCGACACCATTTGCCGGATGGTGACCGAGCGTGACAACCCCGCAATGGTGCTCATGCTCACCGCCTCGGCTACGCCGGCGCAGCGCGTTAGCGGTCTCAGCCTCGGGGCCGACGACTACCTCACAAAGCCGTTCCATTTCCCTGAGCTCGTGCTCCGGGTCCGCGCCCTCGCCCGGCGCCGGCCCTTGGCCCAAGCCCGGGTCTTCCGGGCCGCCGGGATCGAGCTCGACCCCTTGCACCACACCGCCAGCCGCGACGGGCGCCGCCTCGACCTCTCAGCCAAAGAGTTCGCAGTGCTCGAAGCCCTCATGCGCGCCCAACAAGGCGTGCTCAGCGCCGAAGACCTCCTGGCCCAGGTATGGGACGAGAACGCCGACCCGTTCACCAATACCGTACAGGTCACCATGAGCCGCCTGCGCCGCAAGCTCGGAGAACCTCCAGCGATCGAAACCATTGCCGGCGTGGGGTACCGCGTAACGGAACGCTTCTGAAGAGATTGGTCTTGTGGGGCCTTGGCACCATCCTGCCCGAGTACCCCCAAGATGGATCTCAGAGCTTTACGACGAACGGGCTCAGGCGAGCTGTGCCTTTCGCCACCCGATTGTCTGTTATGCACTGCCAGAGACCCCTTATATTCTAAGGCATATCCGTGCAGATCGACGGGACTGGCGTGCTCCGGCAGTGCCAGTCCTCTGAGCAAGCCGATACCGAAGAAGCGCCCAGATTGTCCCGGTCTGATCTCTGGAACCGAATGGTCGCCGCATGGCACGGACGACGGGCAGGGATACTACCTGGGCCGGCCCCGGTGACCTCCCATGCTGGGCCTGCGTACGCCCACGGGTACCAACCACGGGCCACCAGGGCGCCCCCGTACGGCTAGACCAGTCACCGCAGGAACCGCCCTGCCCTTCGACCTCCCGCTGTACTCTGACCTTGTGGGATCGGGACGCATCGTTGTGCCAGCTCTTGGGGCGGTCTTGCTGGGTGTCGGTGCCATCTTCCAGCCCAAGGCCAAAGCCGACGACCACTGGTCGACCAGTCCGAGGGTCGTGATGGTCCTCGAGGCCCAGTCCGAACAATCGGGCGACCCCCCGTCGACCGCCTACTGAGCCCGGCGCTCCCGGAACGACCGGGCCCTGTGCCTTGTCGTCCACGCCGATTCGGCGCTCATCACCATTTGCCCTGAATGAATCCTGCTCTCGTTATTCGGTGCCTCTGGCGCCGAGGGTATCGCTCCCCTAGCTCCAGGTGCACGTCTTGGTAGTTGAGGTCAGCCATAGCAGTCAGCCACGGGCCATGTGCCCCTCATCAGGGGTGGCGGGGGCGATCCCAAGGGCCGAGCAAAAGTCTCGCAAGCGGCGCGCCGCGTCCTGGCTCGATCAGTGGCCACCCGCAGAGGTGACCTATAGATGGTCGGCTCGGCTAAATGCTCCAACGGAGGCCGCTGATGGTTCCCCACTTCCAAGCCGGCCCGCGGCAGCCGGTCTATGCCGGCGGCCCCTGAGGTACGGCACCCAGCTGTTGCATTATCGACATCGTGTCCATGACCCCCCAGTGTTCAAGTACCAGACCGTCGTCACCGAAGCGCAGGATGTCGATGGCCTGTACATTGATGCTCTTGCCAGTAGCCGGCATGCCCATGAACTCGCCCTTGTTAGTCCCGGTGACGCGGGCGCGGGCAACGACCTTGTCGCCGCTGACCAGGATATCTTCGGCGTCGAAGCGCAAATCGGGGAACGCAGCGATCATCATCTGGAACAGTTGTTTGGTACCTTCTTTGGTCGGTTCGAGCCCGGGCGTCTGCTCGTGCTCGATGAAGCCTTCGGCCAGTAGCTCGACGGCACCGTCGACGTCGCCGGCGCTTATGTGCCCGTACAGGCGTTCCACGGACGCTGCGTTGTCCATCGTTCTCCCCCTTATTTCTTAGGTGGCAGCGCTGGTCAGCGAGTTTTGTCGCTAACCCTTCAACACCAGCCAGCCAGCCAAATTGTATGAAAGGCCAGTTCAGAGGGCTGGTCTTGGCGGATGAGCTTCACCGCCCTTGACCGACAGTTACCCGTTTTGTCCAATGGTCCAGTTTTCAGGACGCAACACTTCCCCAGGCCTACACGGCGCTACCCGACGGCGACCTAGGCACCCCTGCGCCACCCCCCACGGTCGAGACCATGACCAAAGGCACTCTTTGATGGGGCCTTCTGGCCCTTCTTCCAGCTCTGCGCCGGCGGGCAGGCTATTGGGAGCCGCCATCGTCGTCGGCACCTGACCTTCCCTGTTACTAACCATGCGGCTGCGTGCCGTCGTGAGAGAGGATCGGCCCGATGCCACCGACCGCCCACAAGGCGCTTTTGAGGTGGGTTGACGAAGTCGTCGCCTTGACGCGGCCCGAGCGGGTCCACTGGTGCGATGGGAGCGCCGAAGAGAACGCCACCCTGTGCGCTCAGCTGGTGGAAAAAGGGACCTTCCTCCCCCTGTCCAGCCACGGCCGCCCGGACAGCTACCTGGCCCGGTCGGATCCCTTGGACGTCGCCCGGGTCGAGGCTCGGACCTTCATTTGCTCCCGGGACCAGCAAGACGCCGGACCCAACAACAACTGGGCTGAACCTGCCGAGATGCGTCGCACCCTCGGCACACTCTTTTCCGGGTGCATGCGCGGCCGCACGATGTACGTTATTCCCTTCTCCATGGGCCCGAATGGCTCTGAGATGGCAAGAACTGGCGTCGAGCTCACGGACTCCGCCTACGTGGTGGTCAACATGGGAATCATGACCCGGATGGGGACGGCAGCCCTAGAGGGCCTTGGTGAAAATGGGGACTTCGTTCGCTGCGTCCATTCAGTGGGCGCTCCCCTGAGAGGACCAGATGACATGGACGTGGCGTGGCCGTGCGACCCCAACAACGTCCACATCACCCACTTCCCCGAGGACCTGGAGATCTGGTCTTACGGTTCTGGTTATGGCGGCAACGCCTTGCTCGGCAAGAAGTGCATGGCCCTGCGCATCGGCTCCGTCATAGCCCGTGATGAGGGTTGGCTGGCCGAGCACATGATGATCGTCAAGGTCACTTCGCCCCGAGGTGAGGTCAAGTACATGGCCGGAGCGTTCCCATCGGCCTGCGGCAAGACAAACCTGGCGATGCTCGTGCCGAGCCTTCCCGGTTGGAAGCTCGAGACGGTCGGGGACGACATCTGTTGGATGAAGCCTGGCCCGGACGGCCGGCTATATGCGGTCAACCCCGAAATGGGCTTCTTCGGCGTGGCACCCGGGACGAACGACCAGACCAACCCGAACGCTGTCCTGACGGTGCAGTCGGGCACGATCTTTACGAACACTGCGCTCACCGACGACGGCGATGTCTGGTGGGAAGGCCTGACCCCGGAACCGCCTCAACATCTTTTCGACTGGCGAGGAAAGGATTGGGGACCTGAGACCGGAAGGCCGGCAGCTCACCCCAACTCGCGGTTCACCACACCCGCCAGCCAATGCCCGTTAATGGCCCCTGAATGGGAAGACCCTCGAGGTGTGCCGATCTCAGCGATCCTCTTCGGAGGCCGCCGCAGTTCCACCGTGCCCCTCGTACGGGAGGCGTTCGACTGGGACCACGGGGTCTTCCTCGGCTCGACCATGGGTTCCGAGACGACGGCGGCGGCAACCGGCGCCATCGGTGTCCTAAGAAGGGATCCGTTTGCCATGCTTCCCTTCTGCGGCTACAACATGGGCGACTACTGGGGCCACTGGTTGTCCATGGCCGAAGCCAACGGCCCTGGTCAACTGCCCAAGATTTTCTCGGTGAACTGGTTCCGAAAGGGTGCGGACGGGCAATACCTATGGCCCGGTTTCGGCGAGAACTCCAGGGTCTTGGCGTGGATCTTCGAGCGGTGTGCTGACCAAGACATGGCCTCAACCGCCCGCGGCGTACCGGGTACGGGAGGCGCCGTGCAAACCCCGATCGGGTGGCTCCCCGCCGACGGCGCCATCAACTTGACAGGGCTCGGTTCCTTTGCGGCGACGATGGAGGAACTATTGCGAGTCGACGCTCACGAGTGGAGACACGAGGTTGACCTGGTGCGGGAGCACTACGCCAACTTCGAGGGCCGTGTCCCACTGGCGCTCCTGGCGCAGCTAGATGCCCTGGAGGAAAGGCTCGTCGAGGTCGACGTTCCCGCTGCTTGAGCCGGTCACAGGGCCCGACCGAGTGTACCGAGGTAGATCAAGCCCTCATGACCTAAGCCGAACCCGCTCGGCACCGCTGTAGAGCTTGAACCGGCCATCATGCAGGAACCCCACCAGCGTCAAGTCGAACTCACCCGCCAGGTCGATGGCGAGGCTGCTCGGGGCGGACACCGAGCAAAGAGCCGCGGCGCCAGTCGCGAGTGACTTTTGCACGAGTTCGAAGCTGGGGCGCCCACTCACGAGCACCACACGGCCCGAAAGAGGTAGGCGGTCTTCCATCAAGGCCCAACCGATGAGCTCGTCGAGCGCATTATGCCGGCCCACATCCTCACGGACGGCCATACGGTCACCGTCTGGGCTGAAAAGCCCGGCGGCGTGCAGCCCTCCGGTCGACTCGAACAGCTTCTGAGCGCCTCGCAGCTGGGCCGGCAGGGAAACCAAGACCTCCGCCCTAAGCACCGTTGGATGAGCTGACGATCCCTGAAGATGTCGATGTCACCGCGACCCACCGCCTGGCGAGCGTCCTGACCGTCACCGACGGCCCACAGAAGGCACACTGGGACCGGGTTGAGCGCGAGCCGGCCAGGGCCCGTCGCGAAGCCGAGCAGTTTCACAGGGAGCAACGGATCCGGCAGGCAAAGCTCGACAAGGAACGGCGTCGCGAGTACAACCGCACGCACCCGTGGGGACATCGCTGGATGGACCTGTCATCGAGGAGCGGCCCTCGATGACCGATGGCGCTGTTGCCCCGATGGCCGCCGCCACAGCTAGAGAGGGTGGCACCGTTCGCGCCCGTTCGGTCCTCGGTCCCTTCCGATTTCGGAACGGAAGGGCAATACCGCCCGACCGGCATTGAAATGTTACGAAGGCAACCTTGGCGCTGCACTTGGCCGTGGCCTCCAGTTTGCTCGACTTATCGAGCGGTCCGACCGAGCACGGCTGGTGGACCTCCGCCGCTATTATGTCTTCTCGGTATGGCGTGGCGTCGACTATCCCAGGACGGTCGGTCCGACAGCACGGACATCGGCCAGAGGGCCGCCATACGTGATAGGGCGACCCGGGGGTCTCTGGCCCCCGCTCTCCTAGGCCCTTTGGGGAGCCGGAGGAGCTGAAGCTCGACACCGTCGAGAGCACTGTGCCTTAGCCTCTTTGAGTATCCCAAGTGAGGGAGCAGAACCATCAGGTTGCGAGGCTCGGACATGTCGCTGCCAACCAGCCGTTGTGGAAGCTTTACTCATTGAGACACGCTGACGCCCTGCGACCTGAACTACGGCGGGTCACCGTTGCTCGGCCCGGTCACCGGCGGGTGGGGGTACCGGTTGATCCGGTCCGCGCTATCGCATAGGGTCGCTCCCCAAAGAACTGCCGCCGTTCACGACGGGAAAGCAGGCCGCACCGGGCGCACCGCACCGGGAGCGGGACACCGCCTGGTTGCGAGGAGGATCCGACGATGGGGATAAACCGACCCAGCCTGCGGGGTGCCCGCTCCCGGTGGCCCGTCCTGGTCGGTATTTCCGTTGCCGCTACGGCGTTGTCGTTTGGATTGCCGCCGGCGTCGCTGACGGTGCTGCTTGCGCAAACCACCCCCACCGCGGAACCAGCACCTTCCAGCTCGTGGTCCATCATCCCCAGCCCAAACGTCGCCAGTTCGAGGAGCGATGACCTCACATCGGTGTCATGCACCCAAGGCCTGGCTTGCATGGCTGTCGGCCACTTCTTCGGCCCGGGGGAGAAGACTCTGGCGGAATCCTGGGACGGATCGGCGTGGTCGGTCGTGCCCACCCCGAACGCCGGCGACACGACCAACGCGTTGATCTCCAACGTGCTCAACGCTGTCTCGTGCACCTCCGCCCAGGCCTGCACTGCGGTGGGGGAATACGTCGCGCTGGGCGGCTGGCGGACCCTTATCGAGTCCTGGGACGGCTCGGCCTGGTCGATCGTCCCCAGCCCCAACGCCTCGACTGCTCAGCAGAACTACCTGGACGGCGTGTCGTGCCTGTCGGCCACCTTTTGTACCGCCGTCGGGAGCCTCAACTCCGGCCAGGCGGACGACACGTTGGTCGAGAGATGGGACGGCTCGGCGTGGTCGATCGTCTCCAGCCCCGACGCCGGGTACATCAACGACCTGCTCAGGGTGTCGTGCAACTCACCGTCGGCTTGTACCGCCGTCGGCGACACCCGGCCCCACTTCGGCTTTGACCGCACCCTTATCGAGTCCTGGGACGGCTCGGCCTGGACGATCGTTGCCAGCCCGGACGCCAGCACCAGCACCAACGTGCTCAACGATGTCTCGTGCCCGGCGCCGGCGCAATGCGTGGCCGTGGGGACCTTCTTCAACGGCAGCGAGTACCAGCTCCTGTCAATGTCTTGGGACGGCACCTCCTGGACCTTGTTGCCCAACCCTGGCCTGCACGCCGACGGGACGGGGGTAACCTGCACCTCGGCGACGGACTGCATCGAGGTCGGAGCCAGCGGTCTGGTCAACAGCTGGGACGGCACGAGCTGGACGCCCGTCGCCACGCCGACCGTTCCGGGCCCCACGCACCGGCTCAACGCCATCTCCTGTGCCCTCGGGTCGGTGTGCATGGCCGTTGGCGATTACACCGAGGGGACAGTTGTCCAGACATTGGTCGAGCAAGGCTGCGGCATGGGGGGACCGGCGGCCGAGAGCAGGGGCAGGCTTAGGGCCGCCGCGAGCTATACCGGGCAACTTAGGACGAACGCTGCGGCAGCAGGTGCGGTTTGCGGACTAGGGATCGACTGGGCGATGTCAGAACGGCTCTCGCCAGAACTGATCGAAGATGCCGGCGGCCCGTGGGGGTTGCTGCCAAAGTCGTACGTGGACCCACGCTTGTGGCGGGTACGCCTATTTTTGACCGAAGATGGGAGACCGGCGTGCCCGGATGGCTACACCTTCGACTGGACCATCAGCGGCGTGGGCATATCGGAAGGGTTCCCCGACAAAGGGTGCAGCGTCGAGGTCACCGTGCCCAAACTCGGCGTTTATGACGTGAAGGCCCGGGAGTTCAAGGGCGATCTTGCGACCGGGAAGGTGATCGAGAACAACCACGTGGTGGTGCAGGACTGGCTGATCGTGGGGCTCGGGGACTCGAACGGTTCGGGCGAGGGAATCCTGCCTTTCTTTTTCGAACAGTGTGACCGCAGCTTGGCCTCCTACCAGTACAAGACGGCCGAGTACGTACAGGACCAAAACCCCCATGCGAGCGTCACGTTCGTGTTCGCCTCGTGCTCGGGAGCGCGCACCGAGCACCTTTGGGAACTCGACTTTGCCGGGACAAGGCCCAGCGACGGCGGCCCACTGCCTCCCCAGATCAACCAGGTCGAGAGCGTGATCGGTAACCGTAGGGTCAATGCCGTGATCATGTCGGTCGGGATCAACGACCTCTACTTCGGGCCCATGATGCAGTTCTGCACCATTACCAAAGAGCCGTGCCAATCCGTTGCCGTATCGATATCAACTGCCGCCGGGAGCCTCGATCGCAGCTACAAGGCCGACCCGCGCTCGAAGGAAACCCTGGCGGACGCAACTTCCACGGCGGTGGCTCGGCTTGGCGGCTACTACTCCGTCCTGCAACGCCACCTCGCCTCAGCGCTACGGCCAGAGCATATCTTCATCACTGACTACCCGAACAATGCCACCGATCAAACAGGAGCCGTGTGCTCCCAGAGCGAAGGGCCATTCCCGCACCTCGCCCACAGCACCTGGGAGTGGCTAAATCAAACGGGCGCCTCCCTCAACGACGCTGTCAACACCACTTCCTCACTGGGCTGGACACCAATTACGGGGATCGCGAACCAGTTCATCGATCATGGCTACTGTTCGACCAGTTCTTACTTCGTTACAATCGCCAGAGCGGTAACGAACCTCGACATTGCCGGCCCCTTCCATGCGAAACCCGCAGGGCAAGACATCACTTTCGGCCAGACCAAGGTGGCCGTTTGCCAGGCTCTCTATGGCAACCCCGCCTGCGGCGGGGACCCCCCGCCTTCCTAAATTGAGAGAACCCAACGTTCGCTACAGGCTAAAGGCCTTCCCTGAGCTGAAGGCCCTGTTCAGGGCGGCGGCTCGATGTGAGGCGCCACTGCATCAGCCACCCCTTCAGGCGGAGCCAAGCCCGCCCGAAACGAGCGGCTCGGTCCGGGCCGCCCCGGGCCAACTGCCCCCGGAGGTCACTGCACCGCCATCTGCCGCGACGAGTTACAGCTGCCCAACCCCCGACATCAGCCGGGCGACCTTTTGGAACGCCGGGTCCAGGGTCCGGCCCTCCAGCTTGGAGCGGGCGAAAGCCTCCGGGCTCTTCCCGCCGACGTAAGGCTGAAGCCACATGGCCACACCGGCCCGGGAGAGGACGTGGGCCACGAGGCACTCGACGACCGCGACACCAGGTCTAGGTCGCCCGGGGTTACCAAGGATCCGGGCGCCCCTCACCAGCCGCGCTGGCCCGTCGCCGTCGCCGAGCTGGGCCCAACCCTTGTGCAACAGGACCACGGCGTCAGGCCGGTCCTTCTCGACTTTGCTCACCAGTCGGCCGATCTCGCGCAGGTTGTCCAGGTCCGGGCTGTAGTCGTCTAGGTCCCGGCCGAACGGGACGATCTCTTCGCCTTCGATCAGCACGAACCGTTTCGGTGCGCTCTTGCCTTTGCTCAGTTCGTCCCGGGCCTCGTCGAGCACGATCTCGACCATGACCTCGATGTCGCCAGGGTCCATGCCCCATTTTCGCGCCCGACCGCACCTAAGCGCTCCGCCGGCGCCCCCGAGATCTCGACGGGAGGGCCGCCGGAGACCACCAGGCCAGAAGACCGGCCAGAGACCTCGACGATCTCGTTCGACCTCAGTCGACACCCGCCGGGCGTGGTGCTCGGTGATATACGGAAAGAGCGGTCTAGCTGGCCGGCCGAAGGAGCTGGAGCTGTACCTTGGCCGAAGGGGATAGTTGCCAGTCCTCAAGAGAGCCACAATGTCGGCGGCCGGCCCAGGGGCGCCGACATGGAAGCCCTTGCCCTCGTCGTAGCCGAGGCCGTTCATCCAGTTGATGATCTCTTCGGAGTCGATGGCCTTGGCCACACCAAGAGCGCCCATCGAGCCACAGAGCCTGGCGATGGCTCCGTACATGGCGTCGTTCTCCGGGCTCGGCCTGTCTTCGCGTACCTGAGGCTGAGCCCGGGGCGGAACCTCTGAAGGGTCGCAAGGGACGTGAAGCGCTCGAAGGCGTCCACGTCGAACCCACGCGTAGGTCTCAAAGTTCGGCGATCACCTTCTTGGCCTCTGCCCCGTTGCCGTCCGCGCAGGAGCAGGTGACCTCCAGGCGCAGATGCCCCGGGGTTCGGAGCCAGGGGGCTCCAGGGCCGAGCGGGTCGTGTCGGCGAAGCCGGTGTCGTCGAGGTCCTGGATGGCGATGTTGGCCGCAAAGGTAAAACCCAAACGGCGGTGGCATGGCGCTCGCCCAATCCTCCAGGTGGGTACAGGCGCCAACGATGACGAAGGGGTCCGGGGTCGCCAACAACACGGCCCACCGCGGCCGCCCCGACGAATTAGACGGCCGTCAGCTGGCCTTGGGCCGGGTGCTCCCAGCGCGCCAAGGCTTCGACGCCAGCCAAGTAGCCGCTTCGTAGGGAAAACCGGGGTTGGTAGCGTAAGCGTAGATCGTCGCCCCTCCTGGTTGTGGTCTGTTCGTTGCGCTCATGACCCAGTGTAGGGACGGGTGCGGCCGAGGGACCACCAGCCCATCGGACGCGCCGAGTTCGCACCAAGCCCCGGTCCAAGCAGAAAGGGAATCCCCACGGGGCTTGGCCCCCTAACGGCGCCGCACCCTATACCCCGCTCCCGGCAGCTTCAAGCGGCGCGGCCTTCCTGACGATGCCCATGTCGTGGGGATCGGTCCCAGAGTTTCGCGATGAGGAGGGCCCGCCGACGTGCTGGTGTGGAACCCCGCCGGGTGGCCCGCCAGCGGACTATGCGACACCTCCTCTCATGGGCGACCGTTGTCACACTTAGTGCTGGCGTGATCTTCATCGTCACTTTCCTGGTCGGGGCTCAAGCCCTCTTGGGCCTAACGGGGCACCATTGGGGCTCTGGGCTTTTCGGGTTCCTCTTCGGCGTGCTTCTCGCCTCCTTGGCGTGGACCATGTGGGGTCTCGTCACCAGCACCGATGGCTCGTGGGCTTGGAGGGTCGGCGAACAAGCGGAGCGCTCGACCAGCCAAGCGCTCGGGCACCTGGGGGGACGTTGGCGGTTCCAGTACAACATGGTCTTTGTCGGGGGAGGTGTCGAGGGAAAGACCTGGGTGACCGACATCGATTGCGTGGCGACTGGGCCGTACGGGGTCCTCGCCGTATCGACCAAGTGGACCAGCGACCCCTGGGATCTCAACAATCCTCAAGACGAGTGGCTCGTGGCGGCGGCCAAGCAGGCGTCCCGGAACGCCACCAGGCTGAGGCGCCAGGTCCGGCACTGCGTCCCGGACGCACCGGTCGTGCCGTTGGTCGTCTGTTGGGGCCCACAGTTGGCACCCATCGAGCGTGGTGTCTCTCAGGTCCCTGTCGAGGGCGCCGAGGTGCTCGTGGTCTATGGCCCTCAGAGCAGGGAATGGTTGGCAACGTTTGACACCGAATGCCTGGGCAACAATGAGATCTCGGCCATAAACGGCCTTGTTGGCGCCTTTATCGACCGCTACGAGGACCTGAACGCCAGGACCACTACCGCCAAGTCAGGAGCCAAGCTCGCCGCTAGGCGCTCAGTATGGGCGACGCGGGCCGGGGTCGCCGTCACGATCTGCGCCATAGCGTGGATGGTCGCCGCCGCGCTGAGCCGGCCCGTCCTGACTGCCTGGAGCAGTTTCCTTCGTTTTGGCGACGGGACAATCGGCACCCTGTACATTCTCGTTCCCACCGCTCTTCTGATCGGCAGTGCGGTGTTCGCCGTGAAAGCAAACTCGTGGGGCCAACGTGCCAGGCTCAAGACCAACAGCAATCTTGTCCTCATCGAGTCCCTGGTCGGCCTCGGCGTGTGGGTCATGACGCTCGTGCTGGTGTCGATCGCCAGGTAAGAAGACCTCGAATCGTCGGCACCGCCTGGAAAGCTGGAGGAGATGGGTGACCTCGTGCGCATCCGATTTTGAACGACCACCAAGAGCTAAGCGGCACGGACCTCTGGGACAGTTCGCTCGCCCATGCCGGCCGGTTGTTCGTCACCCCAACGCCGGGGCGCTGCGCATCCTTCTCGCCGGGCCAGGCGAGTCTCACGGATCCTGAAAGCCGTCGATAGCGAGACGCCCACTACCGGCAGTGGCTTGTCCTCGATGGCCGTCACGTAGCTCAACGGTAGAGCACTGGGAACCCAACTTCTGCCGATCTGGTACCCAGGCCGACCGGCCGCTGCCGGTCAGATGCGAAGGACGGGCTTACTTCTGGTGAGGCCGCGCGGGGGGCCCGTCGGCGCCGTTCGACTCGGCAAACGCTCGTTCATCGGGCCCACTGACCGGCCCAGCCAACCAACAAAGCAAGAAGAAGAAACACAAAGAGAAAGGAGTGACGATGACGAAGTTCTCGGGTACCAAGCACCGCCCGCTGCGGGCCAACCTGATGGCGCCGGTCCACACCCTGCGCCAGCGCACGCTCACCCACGAAGGTGGCGCGGCCTACGTACGCGACCCGGAGTCGGAGCTGTTCGTCCTGGCCGCCACCAACATGGTGGGCGAGGGCACGTTCTACGAGCATGCCTCTGATCGCGACGCCCGCTTCGTGGACCTGGTACACCAGGTCACGGCGACCAACCCGGCGTTCATCGCCGGCGCCGACCCCGGGGCCGGAAAGGTCGGCCTCGCCCAGTACCTGCGCGAGTCAATGCTCATGCGCTCGGCCGCCGTGGTGATGGCGGCAGAGTACGTGAAGGCCGGCGGGCCCGTTCGGCCACCTGGGCGCTAGTGCCGTCGGCCACCATCTCCCGGAAGGCGGCGATCTTGCGGAAATTGGCCGCCATCAACAACAACGACACGAACAGGCTCTGGGCGGCGATGCCCCGCACCCGGCGCCGCCCGGGGCAAGCCAGGGCCTCGTGGGCGGTGTCTTTTAGGTAGCCGTTAGCGCCTTCGATGGTCTTGCGGTAGGTGGCGTACGTACGAGCCCACTCCTCGCTGCCAAAGGCCAGGTCCTGGCGGTGGCGGGCACCGATGTCGGGGGCCACGGTTATGGCCGACTGGGTGCAGAGCTTGGGCGGCGCTAGAGGCGGGGCAAGGACCGGGACCTGGCCCAAGGCGCGGGCATAGGGCCTTAGCGGGCAGCACAAGTGAGAGTGCTCTCCCTGGGCGGGGCAGGAGAAGCGTTCGTAGCCGTCGGCATCGGGGCCGGCTTTGCGCACCAGGCGCCAGGCTTCCCGCGCCTTTACACGCGCCGCGTAGGTGGTGTCGACATCAGCTCTATCAATGCTGTTGGTCAAAGCAAGCTCGCAAACGCTTGGGTGGTTGCCGGGCCCCAGTCCCAGGCCAGGGCTTTGACAACCGTCCAACCAATGACACGATCGCGTTCGATTCCGAGGGTGTCGGCGAAGTAGTCGACCTGTCTGGCGAGTTCACCGAGGGCGATGGACGGGGCAAAGGGCCAGCTGTCCGGGTCTTCCGGCTCCCAAGCCAGATCGATACCAAGTCGGTTGACGAGCAGTTGACCCAGCTCAAAGGCGGGTTCGCCCACCAGGGGCTTGCAGTCGATGCTGAGCCATCCTCGCTGGCTTTTCAAGATATTGCCGGGGTTGAAGTCTCCGTGGAGGACTACCAGGTCAGGCTGTGAGCTCCCGAGCTCGTCAGCGAGGTCAATACCGAGTTCCGCCAGGTCCGGTGGGTAGTTGCGGCCCAGCCCCGGGATCCCGGCCCCCCACTCCTTGGCCAGATCGCTCAATCGCTCGATCGGCCCGGTTCCGTCAGCTCGTCTCCACAACCGGCGGAGCAGCTCCGTTGCTACCTGGTTGCCCTCGTCTACGGGGAGGTCCCACAGCTCGTTACCCGGCTCACAGCGCTCCTCGACCAGGGCGAAGACCTCCTCGTCGGCGCGAAGAAGTCGCACGGCGCCTTGCCCGGCGAAGAAGCGAAGCCCGGCCGCCTCGGTGCGGGCCTCCCGGTGCGGCATGCCGACCTTGAGCACGGCGCGTACCCCGTCGACCTTGCCAGCTGGGGCCACCCAGGAGACCGTCGGGCCTCGGGAGAAGGGCGTCTCCAGTTGAAGACCCCAGCGCTCGGCGAGTTCTACGATTAGATCCGGGAGTTCGTTCAGCCAGCCTTCTTGTCCCTCGCGTCTGACCCGCGCGGCCAGGCCGTCCGGGATTACGGGCGGGCCTCCGGCAGAGTCGACAGGGGCCACAGCTAGATTCTTACCGTCCGGGGTGCCCCCCTAAGGTTCGCCACCGCCTTGCGCCTCGGGTGCCCCGGAACGCCGCTTCGTGGGCGCACAGAACACCGTCTGCCGATGGATCGACACCGCACGCGAAATCGGCGATCCCGGATGACTCTCAGCTTCGGCCCGCCGTTTCGCACAGAATGCTCGTCGTCCTCACGGCCGATCAACGCGGAGCGGCCGTCCTTATAGCTAAAAAGCCCACCTAAATTTGAGCTTCGATCCACCGGGTGAGGCCGTGATCTGACCTTGAGGATCACTGAGAGTGCGCCGCCCCGGTCTGCGCGGCGAGAATGGTCCGCGCTTCCAGAGTCTGCTCGGCTTCAGGGTCTGACGCCTTGACGATCCTCCGCAACGCGATGAGGGCATGTTCATCGCCCGCGCGGGCGAGTTGCATCGCCTCCGCAGTGCCCCGCTCACGGAAGCTGGTGTTCGTCTTGATCCTGCGATAGTTGTGGCGGCGCCAGTAGTACTTCAGGTCGTCGGACTCCCAATCGCGGTAGATCTCGTCCCAACCGACCTTGTGGAAATCGTACAAGTGCGGCAGGAGCATGTGCTCGGCGATCATGCCGCCCTCCCGTTGGTAACGGTTGTCGAGCGATACGCGCATGAGGTTCTCGGTGGTGTTGGGGAGCGCTCGATGAACCGTCAGTGCCGGGAAGAACAGTGCGTCGCCGACTTCGAAATCGGTACTGAGCCAGTGTCCTGAGAGCTCTGGGTGCGTCGCCTTCTCCTCCTCGACGTTGACGACGAGTCCTCCTGCGCCGAGCGAGAAATGGTGTGCGAGCACCTTGCGCACCTTGTGGGACCGCTCGAGCACCGCGAGCGGGCCGAGTTCGATCGGGCAGTCCCCGACCGGTGCCCAGCAGGTCAGGGTGTCCAGACTCCCTTGGTAGTGGACGAAGTCCTGATGCGTCGGCGTCGTATGGTCGGTGAACTTCGGGAACCAGATTCTCGCCTTGTGCCCGGGCAGCGGTATGGCTGACGCATCCATGATCGCTTGGACCATCCCCACGAGTTCTGGGGCGTGCGGCACGCGGTGGAACGATTCCAGCCGCTGCACCTGGCCGTAAGGCCCGCTGTACTCGCTGTCACCCTCGGTGCATCGACCGTCGATGTTCGCGATGCCGAGGACCGGGTCCGTTCCACTCTCGAGCCATCCGGCACCACCGAGGACGCCCAGGATGTCCGCGCGCAGAGCCAGAAGCGCAGACGGCTCGATCAGCCGGCGGAAGAAGAGGTACCCCTCGTCCGCGATACGCCGCCGAAGCTCGTCGGAGTCGTCCTTGGCATCGTTGGAGTCTCGGAGTTCGTACATCCTGTCAGTCATGACGTACGCCCTTCATCCTGAGTTGCGGTCATGCGTGCGATGATAGACCTGCGCTCCGGCAACGGGGGCACGTGCACAGTAATGGCGATCAGCAGGCCAAGTAGACGGTGTCCCAGTCAGGGACCATCCAGCTACCAGCGCTGCCGGCCCCCAAGGGCACTCATAATGACGGAAGCGACCCAGCCACCCCGCCACTCGTAATCGACGATCGCGCGCTACGCCAGCCTCTCCGGGCGGGGCCTTCAAGGCGCCCGGATTGTCATGGGTCGACAAATCGCCGTTCTCGAGCGGCTGAAGATCGCCTCTGTCGGTCGCCGGGCAGCACCAACCACATTCAAAGGTCCTCTGTGTCGGTCCGGAAGACCTCAGCCCGTTGCGGTTTAGCCAGCTTCCATGCCGCCAACTCCGGGCGCCCTGGTCTTCCATCCAGCAGGGCGAAGGCCACAGAGGGGTACTGGCTGGCCTTGATAACTTCGGCCGCCGCTCGCCGGTCAGCCAGGGTCGCGGGCGGCAGCGACGAGACCACCACGGCCGCGTCGGCCATGATCCCGGTTTGCACCCTGACGAGGTCGTTGTGAACCCGTTCGACCCAGTCCCGTAGGTCGGCGGGCCCGTCCGCCACAGCAGCGAGTGGGTCCTGCCCGGCGACCAGGAGTTCCCAGATAGCCTTGGTGGAGGTACCGAAGATCATCTGGTGCAAGCGGCGGTATTGCGAGAGCTTGACTTTGGCCCGCAGCCCTTCCTTCGGCCAGTACAGCACAAAACCCTCTTGGTTACCGGTCTTCTCTGCCCTAGCGACCAGGGCGTCCAGCCCGGCCGAGTTGTCCAGGGTGGTGACGCGCGGGCCTGGGAAGTCCTCCGGCACCTTGGTATCGCGCCCGGTTGCCATATTGATCGCGGCTAGTGCCACCAGCTCCCTGCGGTCGCCATAGTCGACCACGATCCTGTTCTCAGGCAGCACGATCTCGAACAGCATTGTCACACCTTCTGGTGGCACAAAGTCGCTATAGCGTTCGTTCCACAGTTCGGTTGCTGCAGTCGATTGCCAGCCGTTGGGGTCGCCTCTTGTGGTGATCCGCCAGCCATTTGGCGTCGGGTAGAGGATGCCAAGTGATCCGTCGATCTTCTCAGTCACCGTGAAGTGGCTACCTGGGGGTACCTCTATCTGCGACAGGTCGAAGAACTTTTCGAACGGCCGGGCCAGCACCCGCCCATCCGAGTCGACGACCAGTCCGCGGCTGAGCCTCGTCTCGTGGGTCCATTGGCCGCTGAACACAGCGCGGGTGGTGTAGTTGAGGACTGAAATTCCTGTGTCCGCAAGGTAGCGCCGCATAATAAGACCGTCCGCGATCTGGTGTTCCAAGGCATCTTGGTTCATCAGCTCGCTGATGTGGGTCACGATCTCTCCGGCAAAGAATTTGGTGGGATGGATTCTCAAGTCCAGACTACGCGGCGAGCCATCCGGGAGCGCTGGAAATAGAACATGCTCGGACGTACCTCCCAGCTCGCCCCGCTACGACCTCCGCCAGGTACGGAACTTCGTCGCCTTCTGGGCCAGGACGACCGCTACGTTCTGGAGCCCGTTGGACAGGGGCATGGGCGTCCTGACGAGCATGGCTTCGCTGAGGACGCGGTGGCTGCGCTAACGGCTTTAACGAACAGATGGCCATCGAGACCAGCGGGGCGGAGTGGAGTGACGTCGGCCGCAGCTCGCTGCGCTCACGGCGCGCCGCCCACTACCGTCCATGCCTCACGACCCGTCTCGTTAGGCGTTCCCATTGCGACGACGACTTCATCCGCTGTTGCAGATCTGAGAGCCGAAACCCGATACATAATAACGACTTTCTCGGCGCTCGATCACGTACATATCGGCACGTCTCGCTGTTCATCCACCCGGCGGTTTGGGGCAGGTACCTGTGTCGATCAGGCTGCGGTTCTGGGGCGCGGTAGTGGCCTATCGCTGATGCCCGTCTCAGCCGCCGGGACCTAAACGAAGTCGAGGCGATCTGGATCGCTGGTGTCGGGATGTGAGAGGACCAGGAGGTGGAGCGCCTCCTCAAGTAGGTCTGCTTCGGTGACCGCGTCGGGAACGTCCTGCCACAGCTCGGGCGGGCTGGCGAGGTCGGCCAGGTCGCCGTGCAAAAGCGCACCACAGTCGCGTAGGCCGTCGACCCGGCGGGCGGTCTCGGCCTCGACCCACTCCCGCTCCGACGACGGCAGCCGGATGCGCCTTGTGGGGTTTGGTGGCCGCATGGCGGGCAGGAGTGCGTCGTGCACCAGCAAGCGCTGGGCACGATGGCCAAGGGATGCCGCGCTTGTCTGGTTCAGCCGTCGGACCAGCTCGGCCTGGACCATGTCGATGGAGACGTTCCTGGCCGCGGCGTTAGCCGTCCAGGAGGTCGTGTCGATCCCGAGGGCGTCGGAGAAACGACCGAGCAACACCGCTGGGCCCGTGCCGGCGGGCGGCACCGTGACGACGTGGACCTGCTCGGCGGGTATGTGGGCCAGCCAGCGCTGGACGATGAGGAGAGCATCGGTGACCGGCGCAAGGGTGTCGCGTTGCGTGGCCAGGAAGGCCGGCCAGCTGTCGGCGCCATCGCGCCCGACGCTCTTTACGCTCTCCTGCCACAGCGAAGCCAGCATGGCGGCCAGGCTCCTCGCCATGACGATCACCTGCAGCCGCGCGGGCGTTAGCGACTTGACGATGCGGTCAATGTGTTCCTCGGTCGACAGGCCCAGCATCTCGTGCGAGATCACCGAAGGACCGTCGTAGGCCAGGGCACGCTGGCAAACCTGGGCCCACACGCCCGAGGCCTGCGGCATTTCGTAGTCGACGAAGGCCCCGTCCTGAAGGTCGTTGGTGGCGAGCCACATCTCGTTGGCGTGGGCGCCAGGGTGGTGATAGCCCTGGCGTGCGAGGTCGTCCCGGTGCCGCCAAAGCAGGTCCTGGAGGAAGGTCGAGCCGGTCTTCACGGGGCCGACATGCAAATAGACCTCACGCACCACGGCCAGTCTGATCCAAGCAGTCTGCACATACCAGTACCAGACCCGCGCCTGTAGGTGGTGAGCCCAATCTCCCTCACTAGGGCAAACGGCCCTAACGGGCGCACGCGCGCCAAGCATGCCCTCAAACGCCGGTGTCCCCCGACAGCTCGCAGGCCGCGGGTGGAGAGGCGACACGACCGCCTGCGCCAGAACGGTTATTTCGCGCCTTCCGGCACCGGGGACGGTTTCTCGTTCGGGGCCCCGGCGCACAGGACAGGACCGTTTGGACGGCTGAAGCGAAGGCGCAACAGAAAGACAACCCGTTGGTGCAAAACTGAGGCGGGTGGCAGCCGACTCGCCGGTGTTGACCGTGCCGGACGTACGGGCGTGGCATACCTGGCTCACCGAGCACCATGGCGACGCAGGCGGCGTCTGGCTCGTACTGGCGAAGAGGGTCGCGACTGAGCCGACGAACCTCACCTACGATCAGGCCCTCGAGGAGGCATTGTGCTTCGGCTGGGTCGACGGTCAGCTCGGCCCTGGCGATGAGGCGACCTTCCGTCGGAGGTTCACGCCCCGGCGGCCAGGCAGCTCGTGGTCCAAGCGCAATGTCGCGCTGGTCAAACTGCTCACGCGCCAAGAGCGCATGCAGCCGGCGGGCCTGGTCGCTGTGGAGCAGGCGAAAGCGGACGGGAGCTGGGGCTCCGCTTACTCGGGCCAGGCCGCGATCGAGATCCCGAGCGACTTGGCGGCGTCCCTAGCGGCACACCCGGCCGCCCAAGAGACCTTCGACAATCTCAGTCGCGCTAACCGCTATGCCGTGCTCTACCGAATAGAGACCGCCAAGCGCAGCGGGACGAGGAGCCATCGCATCGAGCGGCTCGTCGAGATGCTGGCGCGCGGCGAGACTCTCCACCCTCAGGTGCACGCGCCGAGACGGGCGCCGTAGCGCTTCGCTCGTCGCCGCCCTGCCGAGGTCGCCCTTGGGACCAGAAGTTCTCGCGTGGGCCAGGTAAAGGGCGCGACCTGCGTGTTCTGGCGCGCACTCCGCCCCCGGCCGCCGAGCGCAGCACCGTCGTACTGGCGCGCTGTGGAGGACGGGCCCGAGAGCCGCGATCACCGGCATAACGGGCCAATATGTGCCCCTTACGGGAAGAGCCGTGGCTCCCGGGATCTTGGGCCGACGGCAGTCGCAGAGCTGCCGTCCCGAGAGCAATGGCAACGCCGCCTATCTCGGCAGTCGGGGTAAATGGTGGCTACAACCAGGTACTCTAGGAACCGAGATGTCGACCCAGCCCCTCAAGCGCGACCACGCCGAGAGCCTTGAACTGCCGGTGCCCGAGCTGCTGCGGCGCGCCCGGCCCCTACCCCCACCCAGCGAGATGGTGATCGAGGACCTCACGGTCGAAGAAGGCGCTGCCTTCCTCGCCGCCCTGGGGGCGTGAGCCCCCAGCCGCCCCGCGGCCCCCTAGTGATCGACACTGACGTCTACGGCGCGCAGCTCGTCCCCGGCTCAGCCCTCGCGGCGCTCTAACGAGCCGATCATCATCGGCAGGCCCGCGTTCATCTCGTTCCAGACGGCGGCCGAGCTCCGCTACGGTGCGCTCCGACGCAACTGGGGCGAGACCCGGACGCGAAAGCTCGAAGCCCGCACCGCCTCGGCCGAGACGGTCCACACGGGGCCCGAGCTGGTGCTCACCTATGCGCGCCTCAGGGCCCAGTGCGAGCGCATCGGCCACGCCCTCAGCCAGCGTGAGCACGACGCCGACCGCTGGGTCGCGGCAACCGCGGTACGGCTTGGTGTCCCGCTGGTCTCCAATGACGGCATCTTCGCAACGGCCCCGGGCTTGTGCTCGAGTCAGCCGCAAACCCATGGCGCTGACAGGGCTTGGTCGGGGACAAGCGGGCATCTGGAGTACCCACTTGACCGGACCTGAGGGCATTCCCTTCGACCGGGCGCTCGGCTCAGCCACGGAGGACGTTGCCCCCTGAGGCGCCGGGTACAGAATCGTCCTATCCAGTCTCGGGAATCTGGCCGCGCATTATGGCACGCACACCTCATGTGGTCGATGACGCATCGCCGTCGTTATGGACGGCGCTGGGGTTGGAGAGCTACGCTATGTGCACTTCATGTGGCTGGCGAATCACTCAAAGCGGTGTGGGCCCTTCGCCGACCTACCTGTTTGAGGCCTTCTTCTCGGCTGCCGCACCAAGAGCAGGGCGGAAATTCCTTGACATGGATGCACCCACCGCAAGAGACGGTGATGTTGTCAACTCGATGGGAATTCGGATGGGCGAGTTGCCAGCTGGTGCAGTCGCACGCTCGGTTCTGAGGGGGCCCTGGGACAGTAATGCCCCGGGGCTACCCGACGGTGCGGCACGAGACCGCATCCTGCCCATCGACGCCACCGGCAGACGCCTCCCCGACCTCGTGAGCGACATCCGGTTCATCGAGGTTGAGGGCGGGCCCACAACATCGGCTCGACGCACCCCGATGAGCTGAACAAGGCCCTTCCTCGACTTCCTCGCCGATTAATTGGGGTACGTCCAAGATAAGAACAAGCTGCTCAGGCCGTTCAGAAGACTTGGACGGCCTTATTCACTATTGCGCCCATCATATTCCGGTGCGTCGGACTCGGCTTCGGCTTTCGTAGCCCGCACTATGCCACCTTTATGGTGAGCTGGTGAGTAGATAGTGTAGATTTTGAGCTCAAGACTGGCTGAAGTGTTGATGACGTTATGGCGGGCGCCAGCCGGGACGACCACCGCGGTGCCGTCTGTGACAGGGTACTCGTTACCGTCGATCAGTACCTTGCCCTCGCCGGCTTCAAACCTGAAGAACTGGTCGTTCTCGTCGTGTGTTTCCAGACCGATTTCTTCACCAGGCTTCAAGCTCATCAGCACCAATTGGCTGTGGGAAGCCGTATAGAGCACCTTCCGGAAGTCGCTGTTTTCCCGGGTCATTAATTCAATGTCGCCGCAAAAACCCTTCATTTCGCCCTCGTTTCACGTCGAATATTTTCGGACATGATCTTATGCGCTTGCCGATGGCCTCGTCCACCTGGCACCAGTCCACATGGGCCCGGGGGATAGAAAGCTCGCTCTTGGTGCCTCAGGGTGCCGGGCGCTTGTCCCACACAGGGACGGTGCGCTTTATCGCCTGGGCCGGCGCTGGGCCCCCAGGCGCAGGGCGGTTTGCTCCGGGCACGATGCTATTGAGCACGTCTTTGAACGAGACGGCCGCCTTACTCAGCACCTTGCCCTTATGATGCCCCATCTCGCTTGCTGGCGGTGGCCGTCAAAACGGCTTGCGACGGAGACTGGTAAGGACGAATATTCGAGCGTGGAGGACGTCGCCTTCGAGGTGTGGCTGGCTGGGGAGCTGGCGGCGCTGCCGGGCGTCCTCGGTGTCGCCCTGGGCGGGTCCCGTGCTCAGGGCACGCACCGGCCCGACAGCGACTGGGACTACGCTCTGTACTACCGCGGCCCTTTCGACCCTGGTTGCCTTCGGGCCAAGGCCTGGCCCGGCCAGGTCTCCAAGGTCGGAGGCTGGGGCGATGGCGTCATGAACGGAGCCGCATGGCTGACCGTAGAGGGCAGGCGTGTCGACGTCCATTACCGCGACCTCGACGAAGTGGAGCACTGGTGCGCCGAAGCCGCTGAGGGGCGGTTCAACAAAGAGCTGCTCCTGTTTTACGCGGCCGGTATCCCGACTTACGTAGTCATGGCGGAACTGGCCATCAACCGGGTGCTAGCCGGC
>Ga0182016_10002329_pt1 | contig 22441 bp, 14 predicted proteins | sample 712S2MmetaG_FD_120491 | JGI IMG/M metagenome (GOLD analysis project Ga0182016, IMG submission 120491) | Permafrost microbial communities from Stordalen Mire, Sweden - 712S2M metaG | ecosystem: Environmental > Terrestrial > Soil > Wetlands > Permafrost | place: Sweden: Stordalen | collected... | reverse complement strand
CCTTCAGAGTTTGTCCATCGACTCCTCCGCTGCCCCGGTTGGCTTTTACTCTCTCCCAGGCCATCTCCAGGTTCTTCCGCTTGTATACCTTGTCGATTAATGAATGGACCTTCTTTGCTCCCGCCGGGTTGATCCAGTCCACCAGTCTCCTCGGGCGCGGATGTACGGGTTTTTCACTCATGGAACTGATCCTCCTCCCCGCCCATACTCACTGGTCTTCTTTCTCCTCCCAGCCATCTTCGTCGGCTGCCTTCCCCGACCCATTTCTGTCGCCGGTTGCCCGGTCACATGGCTTTCACCATGCTTCTGGTACTTTTCAGCCGTCCGACTACTGACAGTGCATCGCTCGCCATTTCGCTCACGCTTATAGGTCCGCTTACTCCGGTGCCGCCCGGAGACCCTGCCAGTCCTCCTGAGGTCACGCACTGTTCTTCCGTACCGTGCCGTCCGCAAACACCTTGGTGCGGTGGGTGAATGGGAACGCCTTCGCCTCCATAGTGCAGGCTCGACCTTGTCCCACCTTTAGCCGACCGGTTCATCGGCGGGGCAGCCCCCATCGATTACGGCCCGGTACTTCTCCTCATGCCCTTCGGATTCCACCTCGCGATGGACACCCTGCCCTCCGCAGCACCAACCTCGTTCTGCGGCCAGCGAGTCGTTACTCTCGCCTTTTAGATATGGCACTCCTCATCTGAGTGCCAGAGGGACTTCAACCCTCCTGAACAATGCGCTGCTCAGCGCACACTACGGCCTCGGCTGACTTCTCGCTCCGGTTCGACACCGTTGCCCTTTCAGGCATGAGGCGAGATCTCCCCAGGTAAGAACGCACTCCTTCACTGCGCGACCGCCGGATTTACGCCGGCGAACCTTGGTCACGAGAGCTTCGCGATCTCTGGCTCGCTCGCCCTGCTCGGCAACCCCTTCTATCCGGTTCTTGTTCATCGGCCCGCAGCTTCGCTCTGCGCTTCCTCCCCACACTCGGTCCCCCTCGTGCAGTTGCGCTTCTCCTCACTCACTGTGACCAGCTTGTGACGGGACTTGCACCCGTAAGAGTGCGCCCATGCTGGGCGCACAACGCAGAGGGCGCTCGCCGAAGCGAACGCCCTTAGGTTGAATCATGGTGGGTCTCGATTAGTGGCTCTTGGGAGCGTGGTAGGAGGTGGTAACTTTCTGACCGGCAGCCTTCAGGATTCCGGCAACCTCGTCGGCAAACTGGCCTGTGGGCGCCAGATCAAGATACTTCTGGTAGGCGGCCATGCAGTCAGGAGGCAGAACCATGATGCCTTTGGAATCGACGGAGGCATTGACGACCAGCCCCTGGCCCTTGATGTAGTAGAGAACCGCATCATTGGGATTGGCCTTGATGGCCTCATCAGCCGCTGCCACCTGGGCCTGGCTGTTGTTCATCTGGAAGAAAATGATGGCTTCGTTGCGAAGCTGGACCGCGGCGCGGGTGGGATCGTCTTTGGCCGCGTCGTCGTAGGCGGCATTGGCCTCAGGCACCTTGCCCGTCCGCGCGTAAATTTCGCCAAGGCCCGATTCGGCAACAGCGATCACATCGGGGCGCGGCTTCTTTGCCGCCTTTTCGAGATCGATGGCCTTCTTGAAGGTCGTAATGGCGTCGTCGTACTTCTGCTCGCCGGACTGGGCATAGCCCAGGTTGGTATAGAGCAGCGCTTCATTGGGCATGACCTTGATGTCGTTCGTCATCACGGTTTCAATATCGGCATACTTGGCTGCCTTGATTGCAGCCACCTTGGCAACAACATCGGCGTGGGGCGCATTGGCGCCGAGTTGTTGTTGAACGGCCGCAGTAGCGCCTTCAATGTCTTTCTTATCGTCGGCAACCTGCTTCAGGTCGGCGTTGGCATGGTTGATGACCTGGTTGGCCTGGATGGCCGCAGCATTTTGCTTCTTCAGGTCTTCCAGAGCCTTCTGTTGATCGGGGGTAAGCTTCTTGATGTATTCAGGACGCGACATATCGAGGTCGACAACAATGTCGGTTCCCGCGGTAATCTTCACGTTCTTGACGCTGTCGACGATTAGTTTGGGAGCCGTGTCGGGAGCGCGGTAGACCACGTCATAGGTTCCCACGGGGGCCTCGCCGGTGTAGTCGCCGCTCGTGTCCACATTAAATGTGAACAGGAGGGTGTTGCCACCGTCCTGGGTCAGACTCACCGTGCCCTTACCCTGTGCTTCCCCGGTTGGGTTGGTCACATGCCCGTGGACTTTACCCGTCGCCGCCGCCTGCATAAACGCAGGTGAAAAGGCAAACGCCAACAGGCCGGCCACAATGGGCAGGCTCTTTAAAAACGAAAGTTTATGTTTCATTTTCATCTCCTTGAGAGCGGCGCGGATACAATCGGCGCACTGGCTCTGAATCACTCGCAAATTACAGGCAAAACCAACGTTAAATCCAACCCACTCCCCTCGACAAGGGGAACAGTGAACGAAATGAGACTCGACGCAAATGGCGGCAATGTGCGCGGCCCAGGTGCGGAAAGTGGAAATTGCCGGGCAATGCCAAGCATAACGTCTTTATCCGGCGCTTGCCACGCAGGTCACGCAAACATCCTAGTGCCGCGGTGAAGACTCCCGTTGTGGCGCAAATCACAGCCCAGAGTCTGCCATTGGCTTTGGCGCGGGCGACGCCGGCAAGGCTAATGGCTGACTCTAGAATAGATGCATGGCTATAACCATTCGCCCGGCGACAGCCGCCGATGTTGGAGAGATTTTGAGGTTTATCAAGGCGCTGGCCCTCTATGAGCGGGGTCTGGAGCAGGTAACGGCCACCGAGGAAGGGCTTTTGCGCGACGGATTCGGCCCGCAGCCCTTTTACGAGTGCCTGATTGCCGAACTGGACGGAAAGCCGGCCGGCTTTGCGCTGTATTTCTACAACTACTCCACCTGGAAGGGGCAGCCGGGGATTTACCTGGAAGATTTGTTTGTGGAGCCGGAGCTGCGTGGACTGGGAATCGGGAAGGCGCTGCTGGAGCGGGTTGCGGGGGTGGCAATCAAAAAAGGCTGCCGGCGGTTGCAATGGCAGGTGCTCGACTGGAATACGCCGGCAATCGACTTTTATGTGGCCATGGGCGGCGAGTTTATGAACGAATGGCGCACCGTGCGGATGGACGATGAGGCGCTTGAGCGGCTGGCCCGGGGCGATGCTGGCGAACGTGCGGACGAAAATGCGAATGGGGCGCTGGCTGGCGATGCGGAGAGCGGATCTTGAGAATCCGCGTGATTGGCGGGGGCCTGGCCGGACCCGAGGCGGCGCTGACTGCGGCGCGGCTGGGCTGCGAGGTTGACCTGTACGAAATGCGCAGGGTGGTTGACGGCAAACCGCTGCTTACGCCCGCGCACCAGACCACCGATTTCGGCGAGCTGGTCTGCTCAAACTCCTTGAAAAGCGAGTCGGAAGGTACTGCGCCCTGGCTTCTGAAGCAAGAGATGCGCAGGCTGGGGTCGGCTTTGCTCCGGATTGCCGATGAGACAGCCGTGCCGGCAGGGCATGCGCTGGCTGTCGATCGCGTGGAGTTTTCGCGCCGGATCAACGAGGCGATTGCGGCTGAGCCCGGGATTCGCGTGATTCGGGAAGAGGTTACTTCTCTTGCCCAGGATGAGGACGGTGCGAAGCACTGCACGATTATTGCGACGGGGCCGCTGACTTCAGATGCGCTGAGCAAAGAGATTGAGAGGCTGACAGGGTCAGGGCACCTGGCGTTCTACGACTCGATTTCACCCATTGTTGACGCTGAAACCATCGACATGGAGCGGGTGTACTTTGCCGCGCGCTGGGACAAGGGTACGGCGGACTACATCAACTGCCCGATGACTCGCGAAGAGTACGACCGTTTTTACGACGCGCTGGTGGCGGCCGAAGCTGCGGAAGCGAAGGAGTGGGAGAAGTGCGACTACTTCGAGGGCTGCCTGCCGATTGAGATACTGGCGCGGCGCGGGCGCGATACGCTGCGCTTTGGGCCAATGAAGCCGGTGGGGTTACGCGATCCGCGAACCGGCAAGAACGCGTGGGCGGTGGTGCAACTGCGCAAAGAGAATCTGCGCGCTTCGAGTTACAACCTGGTGGGATTCCAGAACCACCTGAAGTGGGGCGAGCAGGCGCGAGTGCTGCGGCTGATTCCGGGGCTTGAGAATGCGCGGTTTCTGCGCTATGGACAGATCCATCGCAATACTTATATCTGCGCGCCCGCGCTGCTTGACGAGACGCTCGCCTTTAAGTCAGCAGGGCAGAAACTGCTCTTCGCGGGCCAAATCTCCGGCGTCGAGGGCTACACCGAATCGATTGCAACCGGACTGCTGGCTGGGATCTACGCGGCCGCACTCGTTCGCGGCGAAGAGCCGACGCCGGTTCCGCGAGCCTCGGCTCTCGGCTCGCTGGTGCATTACATTACGAACGCCGATGCAAAGGACTTTCAGCCGGCGAATATCACGTTCGACTTACTCGAACAGCTCGACGAGGAGACGCGGCGCAAAATCCGCGACAAGAAGGAGCGCCATCGGATGGTGTGCGAGCGGGCTTTGGCGGCGCTTGAGGTGTGGCGCGCCGCGAATCCGCGTCCCGCCGCGGAACTGCGCGCATAATACTTGCGTAGTTATCTCGTAGCGTGGGCCGTCTCAAAGTAGGGTCTCGAAAGGTTCTCAAATGCGCGCCATTTCAGCTGCGGATTCGGTTTCGGTTGCGTTTCAACGCACCAGGGATTTCCTGTTCAGGCCGTTCCGCTGGGGAACGTACCTCAAGCTTGGCCTGGTGGCGCTGATTACCGAGGGCATCGGGGGCAACTCCCATTTCACGAAACACGACGAGACCAGGCACATAACTTCAGGGTACCCGCATGGCCCGGTCATCGATTCACTCCGCGACATCAAGCCAGAGTGGATTGTGGCGATCATTGTGGGCGCGCTGCTGGTGATGTTGATTTCGATTGTGATTTTCTATCTGATTACGCGGCTGCGCTTTGCGTTTTTCAATTGCCTGGTGCGGAACACAACCCGGATTGCGCCGGGTTGGCATCTCTATCGATCGCCGGCAACGCGATTTTTCTGGCTGAACCTGGTGGTGGGCTTCCTCTCGTTCCTGCTGATCGTCTTGATCGCCCTTCCCTTCGCGGCGGGGTTATGGCGCGTGTTTCATTCGATCCCCCCCGGTGGCCAACCAAACTGGGGCATATTGATCGCTCTTGTCTTGCCCATCATCCCCATCTTCCTGCTGCTGTTGCTGGCCGCGATGGTAGTCGACATTCTTCTGCGCGATTTCATGTTGCCGCATTTTGCGCTCGATAACGCAACCACGGGCCAGGCCTTCGCCCGCGTCTGGGCCGCGATCAAGGCTGAGAAGCGGCAGTTCTTTGTTTATGCGCTGTTCCGCGTGGTCTTGCCGATTATTGCCTTTATCGGCGTGTTCGTGGTGCTGCTCATTCCGGGGCTCATTCTGGCCGGTACGATCGGGGTTATTGAATACTCGCTACACTCGGTCTTCGCCGGCTCCTCGGGCGCAGCCTTCGCGGTCGGAGTGGTCTTCCAGGTCTTCTTTGGTGTGGTTGCCTTCGGCTTTGCATTGCTGGCCGGCATCTGCATCGGAGGGCCTCTCAGCACCGGCATTCGCGAGTATGCGCTGATCTTCTACGGCGGGCGCTATCCGGCGCTCGGCAATCTGCTCTATCCGCAACCTCCCGCTGCCGTGATGGGCTCGCCGGCGGATTGAGCGCCAACCGCGCCTGCGCCGCAGCCCACCGATGGAACATTTCCCGCGCTCCGCGTGTCCAATGTAGAGGGTTGTGCGCTGCGGCTGGCGTCAGCACCTACCGTGTAACCTGAAAGAGAGCTCAACCGCACGCGGATTGCGTTTGCGCGGCTCGAAGTGTAGGCGGAGAAGAGTATTGAGGCGAAGGATTGGATTGGTAGTAATGCTTGCGGCGCTTGCCGGCGGTCAGCTTGTTTGGCCGCAGCCGGGGCAGCCCTCCGCAGCAGAAAAAAAAGCTGCGACGACGCTTACGCTTCCCCCTTCACCGGTAGCGGTGCTGCCCGACGATTTTGACGGATGGGTTGCCGCGGAGCCGCCCAAAACCGTGAACGACACAGCCACACTCGACCCAGCCAATGCGACCGCGCTAAAGGAATACGGGTTCAACTACGGAGTGGTGGCCAACTACAAGCGCGAAGGCGAAACGCTTGCAATTCGCGCGCTGCGCTTTGCCGATGAGAGCGGCGCGTATGGCGCCTACTCCTATTACCGGCAGGACGGATGGCCCAAAGAGTCGATCGGCACCGGGGCAGCCTCAGACAAAAATCGGGTTCTGTTCTGGCGCGGCGACACCGTTGTGGACGCAACGTTTTCGCATGTGGGGCCCATGTCTGCAGGCGAGTTGAGAGAAATTGCAGACAAGCTGCCGGTTCCCGGCGGCAACAAGAGCGTTGCGCCGCCGGTTTTGTCTTATCTGCCGCGGGCCAACCTGCAAGGGCAGACCGCGCACTACGCGCTGGGTCCGGCGGGGTACGCGGGAGCGGGAGGCGTGTTGCCGCCGGCGTTGGTTCGCTTTGACCTGGACGCCGAGACTGCGACCGCCAACTACTCGCTCTCCTCGGGCATTGCCACGCTGACGGTGATCGAATACCCGACTCCGCAAATTGCGCAGATGCAGGAGACGGCGATTCGCGACTACATCAAGGCCGACAGCAAGGCTCAGCCGGCGTGGACGAAGCCACTTACCGATTCCGATACGGCATCGCTGGAGGTGCGGCGAAGCGGCGTGCTGGTCGCCCTGGTGAGCGGTGACGCGATTCCCGATGAGAGCCACAGGCTGATCGAGATGGTGCACTTTGAAGTGAACCTGACCTCGATGGGACAGCCGCAGGGATCGGAGATCCAGAAGACGGCGAAGCTGCTGATGGGGATTGCGGGGATCGTGATTGTGGGTTCGCTGGCTGCGATCCTCCTCGGATTCTTCCTGGGTGGCGGGCGAGCCCTGTATCGCATGGCGCGGGGCAGGCCGATTTCGTCGGTCTACGACGAAGAGTTCATCCATCTCGGCCTGCGGGAAGACTGGCCCGAACCACGGGAAGACGCGGTGGAGAAACCGATAGCAATTCGGGGGCCGCATCCGCGGGGTTAACAGGCAGCTAACACTGTGGAAAAGTGGACATTAACCCAAAGAAACACGGAAGAATATCGGAAAAATAGGAACAACGTAAGGCGAAGACACGGCGAACAGGCTGGACCGGAGCCTTCTGGAAAAGCTCCCGTAAGCTATTGATTATATGAAGTTTATTTTGGCCTATCTTTATCCTTGACACTGCCTTTCCCCGCACCTACTATGCAGCCAGAAAGTTCTGATGGCTTGCCTCCGTTGGAACTATTCTCCCTGAGGATAGAGCTGCCCTGTTGCCGGGCGGCTCTTTCCGTGTCTGAGGCCTTTTTTAGTGAAAGGGTCCGGGTGGCTGAGATTCGTTCGCTGAATCGGTCCATTCTGTGCCGCAGGATTCGCATTTCCAGGCGTTCACCGGCTCGGCAGATTCGAGTATCGGGTCTTCAGCCCCGCACGACGGGCAGCGCGGCGGTTCGTAGTCTGGCACCGTCTGGTGCGACTCGTCGACGATGTCCTGCGGGATGGGGTTGGCGATGACGGCGCGGGCTTGATCGAGCTGGTCGGCGGCCACCTTTACTCTCAGATCGCCATCGAACTCATCCGCGATACGACTGGCGCGCCCCCCGCCAGCTCTTTCAATCCAGCTTTCGATCCCTGCGCGGCGCAGCACTTCCTGGATCTGCCAGGCCTTATCGTATTCGACCCCTTCGCACAGCATTGTCTTCCAGCTGTATTCGACGGGCCCATCTGATTCGGAATCGCCTTCCACTTCATCGGGAACCGGGGCCGTGGTGTTGTTGCCGAGGATGCTGCCCATGGCGACGTGGCCTTGCAAGGCCACGTCGGCGCGTTGAACGAATGGCGAGACTTCGCGCTTTGCCCAGGGGCTGTTGTCTGAGGTGACGAATCTGTCTGCCTGCGCGGCCGCTTCTCTTTCTTCTGCGATTTTCTTGTCGAGGCCGCGGCTGCGCAGCTCGGCCGAGAGAATCTGTTGGGCGACGTCGGTAAGGTCCGCGAAGTCCCGATTGAGCTCGAGCAGCTCTTCGTCGCTCCTGGCGCGGTACTCCTGGGTGAGCCTGAGCCATTCCTGGGATTGGTCGAAGTGCATGAGCAGGAGTATACGGCTGGCGGGGCAACCATGTGCGGGCGACGACGCCCACACGACAACCGGGCTACCACCCCAACGAATAAAAATCATCCGCTGGGGACCCCGGGAAGCCCGGCGCTACCTTGCGTTGCTGTTCAGGAGTGGAAGCCCAGGTCGGCGACCATGGCGCGAAAAACCACAAGCCCGGTGACGGTGAGCGCGGCCAGGACGCAGGTCCAGAAACCCACACGGTCGAAAGGCACAAAAAGCGTGCTCTGCGGGGTGGTGATGTTGAAGCCGAGTTTTTCAGGAAGGACGGCGCGAATGGAGACGGCGAAGATGAATCCGCCGGCCCACACAATTGCGATTCTTATGGCCAGTTGAAGAGTTTGGGCGAGGATATTCATGGCTCATCTACTTAGACACTGGATTCAGCCAATGAGTTCCCGGAAGGACGCGGGGCGAACTTTACCTTCACCCAGCCGATAGATACAATCAAAGAGCAAGCCGAAGTAGCTCAGTTGGTAGAGCAGCTGATTCGTAATCAGCAGGTCGTCGGTTCGAGTCCGACTTTCGGCTCCATCCTCCATTTCCCTTTCCACAACTTGAAGCGGCGCGCAATTTGATTCGGCGAGACCGTGCCGGCCCATCTGAGGCGGTTCGCGGCGGCGCTCATCGGGCTGGGCGCCACCCCTCCTGATTGCCGTAAGCCTCAAGCTCATGCAGCAGCTGGTCGCGCAGGTCGTGCAGGGCCGGAAGCTCGGCGAGGGCCGCCGTGCGGTCGTGCGCAAGGGCCGAAAAGATATGGCTCGCAAATTCGTGAATTTGCCGGTGCAGGCGCTGCAGAGACTCGAGCGTGGGAGTGAGGCCGATCGATTCGCGGCCCTCCTTGTCGAGCCATACGCCAAAATGGCACTGGTGGGAATCGAGCGGGGGCGGCGCGTTGCGCTTGCCTTGAAGGAACGATTCAAAGGCTGCAATCCAGGCGCGATGCTCGACGCCGGCATAGAGTACATGACGGTTGGAGGAGTTCATCGGCCTTACGTTGGCCCAGCGGGGATCGGAGTGCCACCCGGCAGCCCAGCGCGGGAATTCATCGGGCGGCATGGGACGGGCAATGCCGAAGCCCTGGGCAAATTCGCAGCCAAGTTGCAGCAGCACCAATCCGTGATCGGGAGTTTCAACACCTTCGGCGATCACGTTGAGGCGAAAGGCCGAAGCCAATCCAAGCACGCCCTCGAGGATGGTGAGGTTCTCAGGGTCGTCAAACATTTCACGCACAAAACTCTGATCGATTTTGAGCACGTTGGCGGGCAGGCGCTTGAGATAGGCGAGCGATGAGTAGCCGGTGCCGAAGTCGTCGAGCGCCACGGTAACGCCGATATTGTGGCACGCATTGAGAACCTGCGAAGCCTGCAGCACGTCGCGCAGAGCGCTGGTCTCAATTACTTCAATCTCAAGCTGGGCGGGGCTGATGCGAGGATGCGCCGCGAGCAGGGCGCACAGGCGGTCAACAAAGTCAGGCTGCTGCAACTGCATGGCGCCCACGTTCACGCTTACCGGAATGTCGAGCCCCTGATCGTGCCAAATCTCCATTTGGGTGAGCGCCGTATCGATTACCCACTCACCGATCTCGATCGCCAGGGGGTGATCTTCAACCATGGGCAGAAAGGCAGCCGGCGCCATGAGTCCCCGGTCAGGATGCTGCCAGCGAATCAGCGACTCAGCGCCGATTACCTTGCCAGTGCGCATATTCACTTTGGGCTGATAGTAAGAGACAAATTCGCGGGCAGCCAGGCCGCGGCGAATCTGCTCGATGCCCTCATGACGGCCGCGGATGGTGAGGTCCTGGCTGGGGTCAAACCGGCGATAGCAATTGCGGCCGTCGAGCTTGGCCTGATACATGGCCTGATCGGCCTGGCGAATGAGCCCGTCTTCGTCGAGTTCCTCATCCTGCGGATAAAACGTAACGCCGATGCTGGCCGAGACCTTCATTTGCTGGCCATCGATCTTTATCGGGTCAGAAGCGGCATCGAGCAATCCTTTGAGAATGACCTCGCCGGCTTCGGAATTGTCGAGATCGAGCATGACGGCCATAAACTCGTCGCCGCCAAGGCGGGCCAGCGTATCGCCTTCGCGAAGGGCGGTCTTGAATCGCGCGCTGAGCGTGATGAGCAGTGTATCGCCGGCGCCGTGCCCGTACTGGGTGTTGATGCCTTTAAAACCGTCGATGTCGAGATAAGCCACGGCAATTTGCTGGCCGCGGCGGTGCGCCTGGCTCATGGCCTGGCGCAGACGATCGGCCAGCAGAGTGCGATTCGGAAGTCCAGTGAGCCCGTCGTAGTAGGTCATGTGCTCAAGTTCAAGCTGGTGCTCCTTGAGAGCGGTAATGTCACTGAAATGCGCAACGTACTGCATCACTTTGCCGCTGGAATCGCGGACGGCATTAATGCTGAGGTGCTCCGCGTAAATATTGCCGCTCTTGGCTCGATTCCATACTTCGCCGGACCACTGGCCCTCATTGCGCAGCAGGCGCCACATGTTCTCGTAGAACTCGTGCCCCTGCAGGCCTGACTTGAGAATGCGTGGATTGTGTCCAAGCACCTCGCCGCGCGAGTAACCGGTGATGCGGGTAAACGCATCGTTCACCTCAAGGATGGTTCCCCCGGCGTCGGTAATGGTGATGCCTTCCCTGGCATGGGTGAAGACTGAAGCGGCGAGGCGCAGCCGTTCGGCGTTCGCGGTGCGCTCGGTAATGTCCTCGACAAAGATGATGACACCGCCAACAGAACCGCTAACTTCGCGCCAGGGAATCAGCTCCCAGTGCAGCCACTGGCGGCTGCCGTCGGCGCGTTCGAAAAGGTCTTCTTCTGCTCGTACCGATTGGCCTGCCAGCGCACGCTTGTGGGCAGACTTCCAACTCTCGGGCAAATCGGGAAACACGTCGTAATGGATGCGGCCTATGACCTGCGCTTCAGTGAGCAAATACATCTCAAGCCAGCGGCGGCTTACGGCCAGGTAGCGCATGTCGCGGTCAAACATGGCCAGAGCCGCGGGGGCATGCTCAATAAAGAAATGCAACAGCGTTTCGCTCTCGCGGACGCGGCGCTCATTCTCGATGTTCCGAGTGATGTCGGGTGCAACTCCGAATATTCCGATTACACCGCCGTCGGGGCCATTGATGGGGTATTTTCGGTTGTCGATCCAATACTGTTTGCCATCGCGATCGGTGAGCTGCTGAATGAGATTGACGCGACGCCCCTCGGCGAACGCCCGCTCTTCAAGCCCGTAGCCGATATTGGCAACGGCTTCAGGGTGAATGTCGTAGTCAGTCTTGCCCGCCAGTTCCGCGCAATCCTCGATAGTCTCAGTGAATTTTGGAAGTTGCTCGCTGGCAGCTAGAAACACGTGATTGCGATTCTTGATGTAGATGTAATCGTTGGTCTGGGCAATCAGAGTCTTGAAGCTGGAGAGCATGACCGCATCGCCAGGATCAGCGATGTGACGAACGTCGGCCAGTTCAAGATGGACAGTGACGCAACCCGGCGAGGGCGCCGCCTGCTTTGAAAAGCTACCCCGGAATATGCGGAAACGGCCATCGGCATGGCGAAGGCGGATGAGAAACTCGCATGAAGGCGCATTGATTTGAAGTGAAAGCAGGGACGCCGCGATGTCGGAATCGCCAGGATGCACGAGGTGATTGAAACTCACCTTCGAGGTAAGGAAATCCTCGGGGGTGAATCCAAGCTGAGCGGGGACCTCATTGCTAACGGACTGCACCGAAACTGAACCGTCTAATCCGATCAAAAGAGCAAGGTGAACATATGGCCCTGCCATGCTCCGACCTCGTGTGCGGTTTTTCCCTTTGGGCAAGGAATATAGCACTAACTTTACAGCAAAGTACACGAGCTTTGTTTACCAATTCGTCATTTTTTCGCGGGGGCCAGGAAGCACGAGATTGCGCTGACCTTGCGGAATGGTGTCGTCAGGGCTGTGCAATGAACCAAATACGGTACGGGTTATCCACCAATTTTTCAATTCAATGGTAGTAAGCGTCCGCTTATCCACGCATACTCTTGGCATAATCGCAAGTAGAGCGGTCCCTCGCTGAACCAGGAGTACTGCAAAGTGAGTAGTTACAACCGCCAGGATGTACTGCGAATCCTCCAGATCGGGACCCGCCAGTTGCAGGGGTGGGAGCGAGCTGGGTTGATCCTTTCCAAAGAAACCTACACATTCCAGGACCTGGGCGAGTTGCGGATGCTTCGCGTGCTGCGCGAAGAAGACGTGCCGGCTGCGTCGATCAGGGAATCGATTGCGGCGATGAAGGCCGTGGCCGGGATGGAGAATCCGCTGCACGAGGCGCGCGTAGTGCGCACCGGCACGCGGCTGGCATTCAGGCACGGCGGCGAGATGGTTGACCCCATCCGGCGCCAGTTGATGTTTGATTTTGAGCGCGTCGAGAACGGTGAGCGTAGATCAGCTGCGGCCGAACTGGCGCCCATGCGGCCCCCAGCGCACGGCCTCAACGAAAAATTCATGGCTGCGGTGCAGGCTGAAGAAGCGGGGAACAAACAGCAGGCCATCGCGCTCTACGAGAAGATTCTGGCCGTCGATCCGCGTTTTGCAGCGGCAAGCATCAACCTGGGGACGGTGTATTTCCACCTGCGGCAGTACGGGCGCGCTGAGGAGTATTACCGGCGCGCGACGGAGATCGATCCCAACTACGTGCTGGCCTTCTTCGACCTGGGCAACGTGCTTGACGAACTGGAACGGTTCGACGAATCGATTGCGGCGTACAAGCGCGCCGTGACCCTGTCGCCGCGCTACGCCGATGCCCATTACAACCTGGCGCTGGCCTTCGAGCGCAAGTGCGAACCGCGTCACGCGCTGCGCCATTGGCAGGCTTACGTCAAGCTCGACAACCGCGGACCGTGGGCCGACCACGCGCGCGGGCAGATTCGCAAGCTGCTTGACCGCGAGAAACTTCAGATTGCGTACCGCGCCGCAAAGTTCATGCCGCCGCGCAAGGGGTTGGCGGAGCTGGAGCTGGTGTGAAAAACAGTTGTCAGTGATCAGTTGTCAGTGATCAGTCAGCTTCTAGCCTCTGGTTATGAGTGCACTAGTTCGCTGGATCCTTCTGCCGGGTAGCCTTGACGGCTGAAAGAATTCCAACCCCGACCATCACGATTGCGCCTACGACTATCCAGTTCGAGGGAATACGCATCAGGTGCGCCCCATACGCAAGCCCGGCAATCACAATGGCGAACCCGCCAGCATATAGTCCGAAAGACATTTGAGATCCTCAGCGCACAAATTGGCACACTGAGCTACTGTCGCACCCGCTAGCGGTGGGAATCTGAGCAATTGGGACCGGTGTAGAGACAGTGGTCAGTGGTCAATGAGCAGTGATGAGGACTCGAAGAACACTAGTGATAGTTGAAAAGGAACTCTGCGCTCTTAGAAAAATCACTATAAAAGAGACGGTAGCCACCCGTGTTGTAACCGTCTATCGAGAACAAGACCGCCGATCTTCCGCTGTTGTCGTAGTCGCCGGCATCAACCAGCCACATATCCGTGCCCAGGAATCTCGTTTCTCCCGAAGGGTCAACGACGTACCACTGTCCTATAAATCCGGTTCCGTCGTATGGCCCGTCGCACGCATAACCCGTCAAGCTCAAATCAATGAGGGACCAGCCACGTTTTGATGAGTAGGTCTTGATCACGCGGACGTTTTTGTCCCCGTATTTCCACGGCCTCATGACATTTTCGTCCGGGTTCCTGCAGTTCGAAACCTTGGGAAACTTCTTCTGAAACCGCGCGCGCGCGGTTGCAATCAGGTTCGCCGAGAGCGGCGCGGGCTTCCATTGATCTGGATCGGAAAAATTTGGCGTTGAAACCGCAACAAGAGGACGGTAGACCGGGTCGCCCGCGAAGCCACCATAATCCCTCGATCTTTTCCCGACCGTCGGAACTGGGCCATGGCTCGTGACTTGCTCTATTCCAATTTCCGAGTAGAACCTAAAGTGCGCAGGGGTTTGAGACGATACGATACCCAGACTCTTCCCATCAAACACGATCGTCCAAGTCAACTCTTTCGGATATGACGTGGGAAGAGTCTCAAGATCGTGGTAGGTCTTGGTCTTGGTTGGAAAGGGCTGCCAGCTATCGCCGACCTTCTTAAACACTGCGCGGACAGCGCGGAAGTCCGACTCACCGCTATATTCCCCGGGGAAGTCCTCCAAGACGCCCAGAATATGACGGCCCTGGCGTTGATTGGATGTACTTGGCTGCTGCGAGGTGGTGTTTGGCGCCGAAGCGAGGAGAAGGCACCATAAACCGGCTTGAATTGCTATACCGCAGCCATGGGTCATGCTTTCACCCTGAGAAATGCCCTGCTGTTTTGAATTGCCCCAAAACTTATGCGCCACGAAATTAGCTAAGAGCTAAAAGCTAATAGCTAACGGCTGCCTCTACACCTTCTGCGTCCGCTGCACAGCGCGCACGCCATTCACCCGCCGCAGACCGAGGACCATGCGGTTCAGGTGGCGCACGTCTTCGGCCTCAACCACAAACTCAATCATCGCTTCGCCTTCATCGTCGCGCTTGATGTCGACGCTGCGGATGTTGGTGTTGAGGTCGGAGATGACGGCGGTGACCTCTTTCAACATGCCCTGCCGATCGTCGCAGAAGATGGTGATTTTTACGGGGTAGCGCTGGGTTGCCCCGCCCGACGTCTGGTCGTCTGCACGGGCCCATTCCACGCTGATGCGGCGATCGGACTCATACAGCAGGTTCTGCACGTTGGAACAACTGCGCGCATGAACGGCCACGCCTTTGCCGCGCGTTACGTAGCCCACAATCTCTTCGCCGCGGATGGGATTGCAACATCGCGCGCGATAGACGAGCAGATCGTTCTGGCCTTCAACCTGCAACGAATCGGAGCCGGTGAGGTGCAGCTTGCGCACCGCGTCAGACATGGCGGCTTCGCTGCCCGGCTTGGCCTCGGGCGTTTCCGGCTCAGCCTGGTTGGAGTAGCCCGGCGCCAGCTTGTTGAGAATCTGATGCGCAGTGTGCTTGCCCTGGCCGAGCGTTGCCAGCAGGTCGGCCGCGGTTGCCACGCCGTATTCGCCGGCGATGCGGCCCAGATCCTGATCGCCGATTTGCGCCATCGGCACTTTGAAGCGGCGCGCTTCCTTCTCAAGCAGCTTGCGGCCAATCTCCACGGCGCGGCGGCGCTGATCTTCATTGAGCCAGTGCTTGATTTTGTTGCGGGCGCGCGGGCTCTTGACAAAAGTGAGCCAGTCGCGGCTCGGCTTGTGATCCTTTTGCGTGACAATCTCAACAATGTCGCCGGTGCGGAGCTTGGTGCGCAGCGGCACCATGCGCCCATTTACCTTGGCGCCAACGCAGGTGTTGCCCACCTCAGTGTGAATGGTGTACGCAAAGTCGATGGGCGTGCCGCCGGCCGGAACCACAACTACCTTCCCCTTGGGCGTGAAGGTGTAGACCTCGTCGGGATAGAGATCCATCTTCAGGCTGGAGAGGAATTCGTTGGGATCGGTCATCTCCTTCTGCCACTCGACCAGCTGGCGAATCCAGTTGAGGCGCTCTTCGTCGCGCGCAGTTACAGTGCCTTCGCCGGCCTTGTACTTCCAGTGCGCGGCAATGCCCTCTTCGGCGATGCGGTGCATTTCTTCAGTGCGAATCTGCACCTCAAATTGATGGCCGCCTTCGCCCATGACCGTGGTGTGGAGCGATTGATAGCGGTTGGCGCGAGGGATGGCGATAAAGTCCTTGATGCGGCCGGGGACGGGACGCCAGAGGGTGTGGATAAGGCCGAAGACCGCGTAGCACGAAGCGATGTCCTGCGTGATGACGCGGATGGCCAGAAGATCGTAGACCTGGTCGAAAGTAATTTTGGTGCGCTCGATTTTTTGAAAGATGGAATAAAGGCGCTTGATGCGCCACTCGACGCGGGCCTCGATGCCGTTCTCGCGCAGCTGCTCCACCAGCGTGTCTTCAACGCCACGCAAAAATTGCTCGCCCTCAACGCGGCGTGCTTCAACGGCCTCGGCCGCGCGCTCATAGCTCACCGGATCGGTATAGCGAAAGGCCAGATCTTCAAGCTCGCCGCGCACCTTGCCCATGCCGAGGCGATGCGCCAGCGGCGCGTAGATATCGAGAGTTTCGCGGGCGATGGCTTCCTGCCGATCGGGCTTGAGATGCACCAGCGTGCGCATGTTGTGAAGGCGATCGGCCAGCTTGATGAGGACCACCCGTACGTCCGAGACCATGGCCAGCAGCATTTTGCGCACATTTTCGGCCTGGCGGTCTTCGCGATTGGCAAACTGAATCTTGTCGATCTTGGTGACGCCTTCAACAATGTGCGCTACCTGGTCGCCAAAGCCGGCGGCAATCTCTTCGCTGGTGGCCGGCGTGTCTTCAACCGCGTCGTGCAACAGGGCTGCCGCAATGGCCGTCGAGTCGAGCTTCATCTCGGCCAGCACCTCGGCTACTTCAAGGGGATGAATGATGTAGGGCTCGCCGGAGGCGCGCATCTGCCCCTTGTGATGCTGGACGCAGAACTCCCATGCCTTGCGGATCAGAGAAGTGTCTTCATTGGGGCGGTTGGCCTGAATGTGGCGCAGAAGAGCTTCAAATCGCTCGTCGACCGACGGGCCTGAAGGCGAGGTTTTTGGCGGGGAACCCGGTGCAGGCTTGGCGGCGGGAGCGATTTGAGCTTCGGCTTCGGCAGCGGCGCCCGCGGTCACACCCTCAACGTCAGTCGCCACAGGCGGGACCGATTCTTGAACGTCGGCGGGGATAGTCTGCCTGGCAGTCGCCATGCTTCATTATAGGCCGCTTGTTTTTTTTGCGTGGATCTGGCGCTGAGGGAGGCCGATGCGGCGGAATAAACTGCGGCAAGATTGACGCTGAGAAAACTAAGCATAACCTTCAAAACCTTGAACAGTTTGCGATGTTTCACCCCTGATTCCCACATGGATTTCTCCCTCCCGTTTCGGTACTTGCCGGGCTCCGGACCCGCTATCGATGTGTTGCGCATCACATCCTGTCTCACCTGAACTGGCGCGTAATGCTGAAGCGGCAGTACTCCAAATTGGACGGGTTAAATGGCCGTTAACAACGGCCCGTTTTTTTCGGCGCGTCACGTGAAACAACAGTGGCGTGTTAAGCCCCAAGGAAGCCTGTCGCGGGTAGAGGCCCGGAAATGGAGAATGTTATGTTCAAAAGCCTCTCAATCGCAGCAATAGCCGGAATGTTGGCGGTTTCGGCTGGATACGCAAATCGTGGATACGCAGATCAGAGCAACGCCAAGGTGGTTATCGCTGTCCAGAAGACCGGTCCCGGAAACGGGAGACTGATGTACACGAACTATTGCGCCCCGTGCCACGGCACAGATGGGCGCGGCAACGGTCCGGTAGCATCTGCGTTGAAGCAGAAACCGGCCGACCTTACGGCTATCGCGAGGAATAACGGCGGTAAATTTCCATCGAGTCACATTGCCACGGTGCTGGAGTACGGCACTGAGCTGCCCGCGCATGGATCTGCGCAGATGCCGGTGTGGGGCCCGTTGCTTGGTAGAATGGACCAGCAGCATCCTGACCAAAGATTGCTCAGAATCAGCAATTTGAGCCAGTATCTGCGTTCCATCCAGACGAAGTGACCCGGGGCCTTACGCTCCCGGCCCCTCCTGAATGGAGGGAAGTTCAGGGGGGCGGATGGCCAGGGCGGACGAATCGCACAAGGGCAGGCAGGGAAGAAAATCCCCGCGGCCGAATGTCGGGACTGGTGTCGGGTTTGGCGGGAAATCGCACAACCCGGCCTCTGACGGGACGCGTGTATCTGCCAACGCTGGTGACAACACGCCATCGCGTTCATCGTCTCCGAAACGAGGGGCTGGGCTGCCTGGCGGAACTGCTGCGCTGGCCGGCGCGGTCATAAGCCGGCGCGCGAGTGACAGGCTGCGCAGCGGCCACGTTTGGGTCTACGCGTCTGAGATTGAGTCGCTGGAGTTGGGTGCTGGCGAAGCGCCTGCGCTCTTGCCCGTCGCCGACAATCGCGGAATTCTGCAAGGCACGGCGCTCTATAGCCCTGCCTCGCAGATTGCTCTGCGCCTGGTTTCGCACCAGGCGATCGGCGAGGCCGAGTGGCTCGAACTGCTGGCCGAAAGGCTGCGCGAGGCAATTGCGCGGCGCGCGGGAATGCTCTCTTCGCTTGATCGAAAGACTGACTCCTGCCGCTTGTGCTTCAGCGAAGCTGACGAGTTGCCCGGCCTGGTGATCGACAGGTACGCCGACCTGGTTGTGCTGCAACTGTTGACCAAAGGTCTCGACAGCGCAAGCGTGCGGGAGACTTGCGTCAGAGTATTGCGCGAGGAGTTCGGGGCAAATCGCGCAGCCGGCATTGCAGCGATTCCAGTCTCGACGATTCCAGTCTCGACAATTATCGAGCGACCCGATCCGCGCATCCGCGAGCTCGAGGGATTGCCTGCTCCCGCTCCGGGTCCGTTGTGGGCGGCTGACGCAGCGTCGCCGAAAACACAGACGCAGTTCCTTATCAACGGGCTCAGCTTTTTCTACGACGCCAATGCCGGCCAGAAGACTGGCGCATTCCTCGACCAGCGGATGAACTACGCGGCTGCGGCAGAGTGGGCCGAGCGGCTGGGTGCGACCGGGCACGCGCTCGACGTCTGCTGCTACCAGGGCGGATTCGCGCTGCATTTGGCGCGCGTGTCGAAGAGCGTCACGGGCATCGACGCATCGCATGCTTCGCTTGAAGTTGCAGAGCGAAACCTGGAGACGAATCGGGCCGAGCTCAGCGCCGAGGTGGATTGGATCGAGGCCGACGCATTTGAGATTCTTCGCGACTGGTCGGCGGCGGGACGGCAATTCGACACGATTGTGCTCGACCCTCCGGCATTTGCAAAATCGATGCGTGCCGTTGAGGGCGCGCTGCGCGGCTACAAGGAGCTGAATCTGCGCGCGCTCAAGATGCTGCGGCCGGGCGGCCTGCTGGTGACCTGCTCCTGCTCGCACCACGTGAGCTGGGCCGACCTTGAAGGTGCGGTTGCCGCCGCAGCCGCGGATGCCGGCGCGCGCGTGAGGCTGCTGGAGCGGCGCGGCGCAGCGCCCGACCATCCGGTGGTGCTGAACCTGCCAGAGACTGAGTACCTGAAGTGCCTGGTGGCGACGCGGGACTGAGCGGCGCGAGCATATAGGGGGACTTGATATCGGGGTGAACCCCTATTTCTGGGGGCAAATGCTGCCGGCTCTTCCGCCGGATGGCAATATGGCTGCATAACCAGCAGGTTGCTGAAGCAGGGGCAAAAGCCCTGCCTTGGGATGAATTGTTTGGCCTCGACTTTGTTACCAGACATTTACCAAAGTGAGCATTGCGTGTTCAAGCGACTCAAGCTATGATGGTTTCGAATTCCCCAGTCCCCCCAAAAGTTAGATCGTTCGACACAACTTAAACTTTGAAACCAGCTTCAATCCTGGTTCTTAGCTCAAGACAAAGCGAGGCTTTGTCGGTCCGATGGCGCAGCCTTGTTCGTAGTGTGCACCTACATGGAGAGAGGGCCCATGAATTCCCTGCTTTGGCTGCTTCAACGTTCGCGTAGATTAAACTCTCTCAACCGCCGCCGCCAACCCTCAGTTGCGTTTCCAGCCAGCTTTATGAGGCGGGTGTTCGGTCACTTTCTATTGATGGTTTGCACTGGAGGCTCCATGCGCCGCACCGCTCTCAATTTCATCTCGCTTTTCGGACTCTCGATCGCTCTTGCAGTTGCTCCCTGCGCCGCCCTTGCCCAATCGGCAACGTTCATGGGTGCTGCCAATACTTTCAATACTCCCTGTCTGGCGCCGTCCGGCGTCGCAGTAGACGCTAGCGGCAACATCTTCGTGGCCTGTCCCAGGCTCCTCGGTGAAGGCGTGGATATCAACGGTGCGGTTTACGAGATTGTGGCAGCGGGCGGATATACCACCGTGAACACTCTCACGCTGCCTCCGACTTACGCTTATCCAAATGCCATTGCAGTGGACGCGAACGGAAACGTGTATGTCTCTGATTCCACCAACCAGGCGGTTTATGAGCTGTTAGCCTCCAGCGGATACGCGGCAAACACCTTAGGGAGCGGATTGGGCCAGGTCGTCAGCGTAGCGGTAGACTCGGTCGGGGATGTCTACTTCGCCGAAGGGTTTTTCATCAAAATGATGAAGGCGGTGGATGGCAGCATTCCGGCCTCGCCAACCATCACCACTTTGGCCGATTTCAGCAATGGCGACCCCATTGAGCCCTACAGCCTGGCCGTAGACGGAAGCGGGTACATCGACTTTCTAGGCGTAGGATTTTATGCAGGCGCCGTGCTGGAGATCCACCCCACGTCCGGCCTTTCATTGGGATCGTATGTCTACAACTCATTTCAAGAGGTGGCCATCTTCGGAGGCAACTATAACGCGCTGGCTTTGGACTCAGCCGGCAACATCTATGCGACCGACACGGTCACGAATACGATCAAGGAAATCCAGAAGGTCAACGGCAACTTCCCTCCCTACTACCAGGCCGTGGTCAGCACTTTGGCGAGCTTCAACGTAGGGGCGACCGATACTGGCCAACTCGGCCTGGCGCGTGACGGCAATGGAGACCTCTTCGTTGTCGAGCTCTTTGCTGGTTCCTCCGTATACGAACTCACACCCGGCGGAACCAATTTCGGTTCGACCAACGCGGGCAGCAACAGCTCTTCGACGGTTCCTCTGGCCTTTCTGTTCAACAGCGATCCCACGGTTGGCTCCACGGCGGTTCTTACTCAGGGAGCGCTCGCCCAGGACTTTACCGATGCCGGCGGAAACACCTGCACGGGCGGCACTTTCGCGGCAGGCGCCACCTGCACCGTAAATGTGAACTTCAAGCCCTCCCACCCAGGCCTTCGAATGGGCGCAGTCGTTCTCTACGGCGCGTCGGGAAATGTGCTCAGCACGGCCTATGTGCAGGGAACCGGCGTCGGACCGCAAGCCGTGTTCAGCCCGTCCCCCATCGCCACGCTGGGCGGCGGCTTCTCTGACCCCTTCGGCGTCGCGGTGGACGGCAGTGGAAACATCTATGTGGCCAATGCGGGCAACGGGACGGTGGAGGAGATGCCGCCCGCTTGCGCATCATCCGCCTGTGTCACTACGCTTGGCGGCGGCTTCGATGGCCCCTGGGGCGTAGCGGTGGACGGCAGCGGCAACATCTATGTGGCCGATGAAGCCCTCGCCAAAGTGTCTGAGATGCCGCCCGGTTGCACCTCATCCGCCTGTGTGACCACGCTGGGCGGCGGCTTCTCCCAACCCGCTGGCGTCGCGTTGGACGGCAGCGGAAACGTCTATGTGGTCGATCCGGGCAACACCGCGGTATATGAGATGCCGCCCGGTTGCGTCTCCTCCGCCTGTGTGACCAGGCTGGGCGGCAACTTCGGGTTCGCCGGCTACGGCATCGCGGTGGACGGCAGCGGCAACGTCTATGAGGCCGATCTAAACACTGGTGCCGTATATGAGATGCCGCCCGGTTGCGCCTCCTCCGCCTGCGTGACCACGCTGCCCGGCGTAGGCGGCATCGACCCCTGGGGGATAGCAGTGGATGGCGGCGGCAACATCTATCTGGTCGACGCCACCCCCAACTTTCCCGGCGGCAACACCGCGTTTGTGATGCCGGCGGGTTGCACCTCGTCCACCTGTGTGATCGAACTGGGCGCCTTCTCCGAGGTCAGGGCCATCACGGTAGACGGCAGCGGAAACATCTATGTGACCGGTCAGGACAACACTGTGGTAACGGAGATCCAGCGCGCCACTCCGCCGAGCCTGAGTTTCGCGAAAACGGATGTCGGCTCGACGAGCACGGACAGCCCGCAGACTATCACGATTGAAAACATCGGCAACGCGCCGCTGCTTCAGGAAGCAGCACCCAGCATCTCAAGCAACTTCAGCCTCGACGATACAGCCACCACTTGCTTGCCCGAAGGTCTTGCAGCGGACCAAACCTGCGCGATTGGCGTGGACTTTACGCCAACCGAGGCAGGTGCGCCGCTCACCGGCACTCTGACGCTGACAGACAACAGCCCGAGTTCCACACAGATGATTGCGCTTAGCGGCACAGCCGTGCAGCCCCCAACACCAGCGACGCTTAGCTCTCCCACGCCCAGCTCGGTGCTTACGGGTCCCACGATAACGTTCAGCTGGACCGCCGAGACCGG
>Ga0182016_10002327_pt1 | contig 22452 bp, 14 predicted proteins | sample 712S2MmetaG_FD_120491 | JGI IMG/M metagenome (GOLD analysis project Ga0182016, IMG submission 120491) | Permafrost microbial communities from Stordalen Mire, Sweden - 712S2M metaG | ecosystem: Environmental > Terrestrial > Soil > Wetlands > Permafrost | place: Sweden: Stordalen | collected... | reverse complement strand
TCGATAATCGCTTGGAGATTGGAGTGTGGGCGCAAGGGATCAACGGTACTCCATTCCTCGTTCCTGGTCACCGGGTTGGAAACCCCGAGCCGTGGTATGACCCGTGGAGAGAGACACACGGCCATGTCAAACAACGCTTGCTCTTCCTTCTTCTCGGCATCTACAGCGGTAGCCAATTGCAATTTGGCGGCAGTGAGTTGCCGATCCAATTCTTCAGCTTTGGCGGCTACTGCATTCGCCTTCTTTTGGGCGGTCCCAGCGGCAATATCGGCGCCTTCGGCTTTGGTCTCGGCCTCTCCTGCTGCAGTAGCCGCCCCCTCAGCTGAAGCCTCGGCACTTTCCGATTTCCCCTGCAAAAACTTGTCGAGATCACCATGTGCCTGTTCCAGCTGCCCTTCTTTGTGGAATGACAATGCCTCGAACACCATTTCGCCCGCAACTCCACCAGTGACCATTACCGCTCCCAACAGAATTGCTAATGGTTTCCAAGCTTGGCTGCGGCGCGTGATAAGCGATTTCCATGCCCCGGCCTTGAGGAACTTTTCCCATTCATCTTTTAGTTCTGGTATGTATTCGAGAAACAATCCAAGAACCACGACGGCTGTCATTGCTACAAGCCAACTATTGAGCAAGGACAGCGATTGAGAAAAGTCGCTTATAGAGCGTTCAAGAACTGAAGCATCCATAAGGTGTCACCTCGTAATTGACGAGTGGCTCTTGGCCGCATTGGGCGTTTTGTGGTTTTTCGGAGTTGCTCACATCATACGCTCGATTCGCAAAGCCTCGCGTGAGCGCGACCCTAGCCGGCACCCGTCGTCCCTGCGGAATTCGAACGGCACCACAACCGACGCATGATGGGACGAGCGTGTGCCGGTGTATCGTTGTATGCGGCGGAAAAGAGAAGGGCCGGAGGGGAATGGAATGGCAAGTTTGAATCGCAGGAGTTTTCTTGGGTTGGCTGGGGCGGGGACGGCGGCGACGGTGATTGCGCCTAAGTTGCACGCTTTGAGTTGGGCGGAGCAGGAAGCGGCGAAGGCTGTGGCGGCGAATGATCATATTCAGATTGCGTTGATTGGCGCGGGCGGGCAGGGGATGGGCGACACGCGGACCGCACTTCAGGTGCCGGGAGTGAAGCTGGTTGCGGTGGCCGATTGCTACAACGGGCGCCTCGAGCGGAGCAAGGAGCTGTGGGGCAACGACATTGTTACGACGCGGGACTACAACGAGATTCTGGCGCGGCCGGATATTGATGCGGTGATCATTGGGACTCCGGACCAGTGGCACATGAAGGCCAGCGTGGACGCGATGAAGGCGGGCAAGGACGTTTACTGCGAGAAGCCGATGATTCATCTCTATTCGGATGGGCCAGAGATGATTGAGACTTCGCGGAAGACAGGGAAGATTTTGCAGGTGGGCTCGCAGCGGGTTAGCTCGGTGATCTATGCGAAGGCGAAGGAACTGCTGGCTAGCGGCGCGATCGGCAAGCTGAACATGGTGGCGGCGCGATGGGATCGCAACTCGTCGATGGGGGCGTGGAATTACACGGTTCCGCCGGATGCGTCGGAGGAGACGTGCGACTGGCCTCGGTTTTTGGGGACCGCGCCGAAGATACCGTTCAACGCGGAACATTTCTTCCAGTGGAGGAAGTGGAAGGCGTATGGAAGCGGCGTGGCGGGTGATCTGTTCGTGCATCTGTTCAGCGGGACGCATTTCATTACGGATTCGCATGGGCCGGTGCGGGGATTGGCGACTGGCGGGTTGCGCTACTGGAAGGATGGGCGCGACGCGCTGGATGTGATGCTGGGGCTGTTTGATTATCGCGAGGACTTCAACCTGAGCCTGCGCGTGAACTTTGTGGATGGCGGCGATGAGAGCGAAGGGTTCCTGTTCACGGGTTCAGAGGGCACGATGGAGATTGAAGGCGGCGCGGTGACGGTGACGCGGGTGGCGCGGTACAAGGATCCGGGCTACACGGTGGACACGTTCCCCGAGGCGATGCAGAAAGTGATTATCGAGGAGCACAAGAAGCAGTATCCGAAGACGGTGACGGATGGGGATTCGCTGGGCGGGAGCGAGAAGTTTGTTGCGCCGAGGGGCTACTCGGACAGCTTCGATCACTTTGCGAATTTCTTCGCCAGCGTGCGGAGCAGGAAGCCGGTGGTGGAGGATGCGGTGTTCGGGTATCGCGCGGCGGGGGCGGCGTTGCTGAGTAATCTGAGTGTTGAGCGGGGAGCGGCAGTGCGGTGGGATCCGGATGGGATGAAGTTGGTGTAGGGTGTGAACGCGATGTTTGGGGTTTGTCGTATCCCACCCGAGCCGCAAAAGCAAAGACGCGGCGAGGGCGAGGCACCCGGGGAAAAACAACCACAGGTCCTTCGACTCCGCTGAAGAACGCTTCACTCAGGGTGAGAGCTGAATTGTAATGCTGACTTCGGTGACGTGAGGTCCCCATGCTCGCTCAAGAGTGAGCGAGAGGGACGTTGACCGGTTTGAGGAAGTAAGCGTCGATGGCACGATTGACACTGGCGAGGTCGAGGAAAGGCTTCTTCCCTTCGTAGCGCGCGGACCAGATGACCTGGTTGACGACATCGCGGGGATAGCAGGAACGGAGTTCCTGGCGCAGCGTGCCGTGAATGTAGTTGATGAGGAAACTGACGGCGGCGGGGTCAACGTCGACGCCGTTATCGCGGGTGACGCGTTGCATGATTTCGCGGAACTGGTCGTCAGTGACTTCGCCGAGCTTGACCTTGGTCTGGATGCGACGCAGGAAGGCGGCATCGCCGAGTTCGGCGGGGTCCATGTTGGAAGCGAAGACGACGAGCATCTCGAAGGGTACTTCAATCTTTTTGCCACCGGCGAGGGTGAGGAAGTCGATGCGCCTGTCGAGGGGGACGACCCAGCGATTGAGCAGTTCCTCGGGACGCAGGCGCTGGCGGCCGAAGTCGTCGATGATGAGGACGCCATTGTTGGCTTTGAGCTGGATTGGCCCAACATAGAACTTGGTGATGGGGTTGAAGTCGAGGTCAAGCATCTCGGCAGTGAGCTCACCGCCGACGAGGACGTTGGGGCGCTCGCAGAGGACCCAGCGATCATCGTGGAAATCGGGCTCTTCGTCTGCGACTCGGTGATGGATGGCGGGGTCATAGATGGTGATGACCTGGCCATCGACTTCGATGCCATAAGGAAGCCAGACCTTGTCCTCGGCAAGCACTCGCGAGAGCGCTTCGGCCATGGTGGTTTTTCCAACACCCGCGGGGCCATAAAGGAAGATGGAGGAGCCGGAGTTAAGCGCAGTGCCGAACTTGTCGAGCGTGGACTGGTCGACGACTAGATGGGCGAATCCGCGGGCCACGTCATTGGGCCGGATGGTAACTTTTTTTACGCTTTGTTTGCGGGTTTGCTCAACGTAACTATTGAGCGTGATGGGGCACGCGCCGGTGTAGTGGCTCTGGCCAAGCAGCTCCATGGCGCGCTGGCGCCCCTGTGAAGTGATGGCGAGAATGGGGATATTGCCGGTCATGCCGGTGACCTGACAATGGACCTCTGAACGCATGCGGAAGAAAAGCTCGTTGGCTACTTCGTAACAGAGGTGGAGGCGCGTGGAGAGATCGAGGACGGTGATGGAGCCGGAGAGATAGAGGGTCTTAAGGGCGAGGTCTTCAAGGAAGCCGAGAGGCAAGTCAACCTCGGAGAGGGTCTGCGGCCTGTTGAGAGGCGACGCAATAGGTGCTCGTTTGATGAAGTCCTGCTCTGCTGTTAGGAAGGTCTCCATAGGCTCCGCCGTTGTTGCTACTGTATCGCGGAGAAAGTAATGGCGCCAGAGTTAAGTAGCAGATTTGGCACTTTAGTGGCAGGCAAATTACATACATCCGTGCACGTTTTGGTGAGGTAGTTGATTTGAAAGCGGTTGGAGGCAGCTGGGTAGCTGGGACTGCGCCTTGCTAAACTTCACTGAGAACGATTCCCCGGTTTGCCTGTGAGAAACCCCGAATAAGAGAAATGGGAGAAGCGATGGCAGTGGTAGAACTCGAGTCGGTGACGAAGGCCTACGAGAACAAGGTAGCAGTCGCCGAACTGAGCCTGAAGGTTGACGGCGGCCAGATGTTCGGACTGCTCGGGCCAAATGGCGCGGGCAAAACGAGCACAATCCGGATGATGATGGGCATTACGATTCCAGACTCAGGGCGCATAAGGCTGTTCGACAAGCCGTTTGAGCGCAAGGCTCTGGAGCGGGTGGGGTATCTGCCGGAGGAGCGGGGGCTCTACAAGAAGATGAAGGTAGTGGAACAACTGGTATTTTTTGGGCAGCTACACGGGCTTGAACAGGGCGAGGCGCGGAAGCTGTCGAAGGCATGGGCGGAGCGGATGGAGATTGCAGACGCGCTGGAGAAGAAGACGGAAGAGCTTTCAAAGGGGATGCAGCAGAAGATCCAGTTCATTGCTTCGGTGATGCACGACCCGGGGCTGATTGTGATGGATGAGCCGTTTTCAGGACTCGACCCGGTGAACGCGGTGCTTGTGGAGAAGACGCTGCTGGAGTTGAAGGCAGAGGGCAAGGCGATCATCTTTTCGACGCACCGGATGGACCAGGTGGAGAAGCTGTGCGACTCGATCTGCCTGGTGAACAATGGGCGGGCGGTGCTGGCGGGACGGATGCGGGATATCAAGGCGTCGTATGAGCGGAACCGAGTGGTTGTGGAGTTTGATGGCAGCGCGGAATTCTTGAAGAGCGATGAGATTGCGGAAGCGAAGAACTTCAGCGGACATGCGGAGATTCGATTGAAGCCGAACGGGAACGCACAGAAGCTGCTGCATGAAGCGGCGGCAGGAGCGACGATCTTCAGGTTTGAGCTGGTGGAGCCGTCGCTGGAGGAGATCTTTATTCAGACCGTGGGTGGAAATGCAAATACAGCGGGAGGCAAGGGGCATGAATGACGTTTTCTTGATTGCCAAGCGCGAGTATCTGGAGCAGGTGAAGAGCCGGGCATTCAAGGCGACAACGATTGGGCTGCCGGCGGTATTTGCGGTGCTTGTGTTGGTGGGGTATCTGACTACGTTGGGGCTGGGTTCGCGCAAGCACCTTGTGGTGGCGGCGGGGGATTCGGTGCTGGCAAATAGCATTCGAGACCGGTTGATCGCGGGCGACGACGGAAAGACGACAGTGGATGTTTTGGCACCAGCGAAGACAGAGGACCGGGGGCGGCTGGTGGAACAGGTGAGGACGAGAGAGCTGGATGGGCTGATGTGGGTGGAGACACCGGCTGGCGGGCTGCCGAATGCGACTTACTATTCGCCATCGTCAGGAGACTTTGTTACGGGGGCGCGGCTGACGGAGGCGTTGAACAACGGCCTGATCGAGGAGCATTTGGTCGGCGCGGGGATGAAGCAGGTGGAGGTGGACGCGGTGCTGAAGGGGACGCATGTGGATACCTTCGAAGTGAAGAAGGATGGGCGGGTGGTGAAGAGCAACGCCATTGCTTCCTTCTGGAAGGGTTATGTGATGGCGTTTCTGCTGTCGATGACGACGATGATCTACGGGATGAACGTGGCCCGGTCGATTATCCAGGAGAAGACGTCGAGGATTTTCGAGGTGATGCTGGCGATTGCCAAGCCGGAGGCCATGCTGGCAGGGAAGCTGATTGGCGTGGCTGCGGTGGGGCTAACGCAGATTCTGATTTGGCTGCTGGCAGGGACGGCGATATTCATTTCGCCGTTTGCGGCGGCGCTGCTGACAGGGAACCTGGCGATCCAGTTTTCATGGGCAGAGGGGATTCTGTTTCCGGTGTATTTCCTGCTCGGGTATTTGCTTTACAGCTCCTTGTTTGCGGGGTTGGCGGCGACCTGCGAGACGGAGCAGGAGTTGCAGATGTATATGCCTCTTGCAGCTGCGCCGACGTGGCTGAGCTTTGCCATGATCCTGCTGATCATGAACGACTCGAACTCGATCTGGTCGGTGCTGGCGTCGTTGTTTCCGCCGACTGCGCCGATAGTGATGTTTCTACGCATGGCCTCGCAAACGCCACCGCTGTGGCAGATCGGACTTTCAATCGGGCTGATGGTGGTAAGCATTTGGGGTGTGTTGTGGTTCTCATCGCGGTTGTATCGAGTGGGCATTCTGATGTATGGGAAGCGGGCGACGCTGCCGGAGATTTTGCGGTGGGCGAGGTACAGCTGAGCGGACTGCGTTTGAGGCGGTTGGTCTGTTCCGACGGAGTTTGCTCGATACCATCCTAGCGACAAAAACAAAGACGTCGCGAGGGTGGGGCACCGCGCATTGATCGATCGTCTAAACCTCTGCGCGCTCCGCTAGAATCAGACGGTGAGCGCGGTGGCAAGTCCACGATTCAAGTTTTCACAGCGGGTGCTGCTGGCGGTGATTCCGCCTGTGGTCTGGCTGGTGTTACGCGTTGTGGGGTTGACGTGGCGATTTGAGGAGATTGCAGAAGACGGTGTGACTCCGCTGATCGGCGGGATGGGGGCGGGTGCGAAGATTTTCTGTTTCTGGCATCAATGTGTGCTGCCGTGCGCAGTGTACTACCGGAAGACGGGCGCGACGATACTGATCAGCCGGAGTTTCGATGGAGAACTGATTACGCGGATACTTGGGCTGCTGGGGTTTCACGCGGTGCGGGGGTCGAGTTCGCGGGGCGCGCGCGAAGGCCTGTTGGGGCTGCAGGCCGTGATTGAGAGTGGCAAGCCCGCGATCTTTACCGCGGATGGGCCACGAGGGCCGATTTACCAGACGAAGATGGGGCCAATCAAGCTGGCCCAGATGACGGGCGCGCGGATTGGCGCGTTTCATTTGCAACCCGAGCGGGCTTGGGTGATGGGGTCGTGGGATAGATTTCTCGTGCCGAAGCCATTTACGCGGATCGTGGTTAGTTGGGCGCGATGGACGCATGTGCCGGCAGATCTGGCGGCGGAAGAGTTTGAGGCGATGCGCGTCGAGTTGAATGATGCGATCGAGCGGGCCCGGATGAGGGCGATTGAGCACTTGAAGAAGGCACGCGCATGAGCGGGGATGGAGTGCAGGGCTTGCGGGCAGTTGATTTTGATTTTGAGCTGCCTGGGGAGTTGATTGCGCAGCAGCCGCCGGAGGAGCGCGGGGCTAGCCGGATGCTGGTGATGGATCGGGAATCGGGGAAAGTGCGCGATGATGTGTTTGACAATCTGCCGAATTTTTTGCGGGCGGGAGATCTGGTCGTGCTGAATGATTCGCGAGTGATTCCGGCGCGGCTGTATGCGCGGCGGACAACTGTGCGTGAAAAGCAGGAGTCAACGGGGCTGATTGAGGTGTTGTTGACCGAGCCTGCGGGCGACTGCGAGTGGCGCGCCCTGGTGAGGCCGGGGAAGAAGGTGGGGGTGGGCGAGCGGCTGGTCTTTGCGTCTTCGGCAGGGACGATCGAGCTTGAGGCTGATGTGTTGGAACGTGGGGACTTTGGGGAACGGCTGTTGAGGTTCGCGCCGGTGGAGGATTTTTTTGCGGTGCTGGAGCGGATCGGGCACATGCCGTTGCCGCCGTACATTCGGCGGGAGGACGCAGGAGAGGATCGCGCGCGATATCAGACGATATTCGCCGAGGAGCGGGGATCGGTGGCTGCGCCGACGGCGGGGCTGCATTTTACGGAAGAGATGATCGGAAGGTTGGCGGCATTGGGCGTGGAGACAGCGCGGGTGACGCTGCATGTGGGGCTAGGGACGTTTGCGCCGCTGAGGGTGGAGCGAGTGGATGAGGTGAAGCTGCATCGAGAGAGGTACGCAATCTCGTCGGAAGCAGCAAGCGCGGTGCGTCGGGCGCGGCGCGAGGGGAGGCGAGTTGTTGCGGTGGGAACGACGGTGGTAAGGACGCTGGAGAGCGCGGCGGCCCGGAGTGCGGTGATGAGGGGTGCGGGCGGAGAAATTGAGGCAGGTGACGGGACGACGGAGATCTTTATTTCTCCGGGGTTCGATTTCAAGATTGTGGGGGCGATGCTGACGAACTTTCATTTGCCGCAGTCGAGCCTCCTCATGCTGGTGAGCGCGTTTGCGGGGCGGGAGCGGGTGCTGGCGGCTTACAGGCACGCGGTGGAACAGAGGTACAGGTTTTTCAGTTATGGGGATTGTATGTTTGTTGGATAAAGTAGTGCGGATGAGTTTTCTTGACCCCGAGGTCTTGCGCCGATTCGGACAAAACCTGGGGCAGCCGGTTGAACACCGATTGTAGAAATCTACTCGAATGTGCCCCCAAGCGGATCTGACTGGAACAGTTAGATGGCCCGCTGCGTATGATTTCGGAGATTCAAAAAGACATCATGGAGTTGTCAGATGATATGAGCGATTTGAATGCTTGGGAAGAAAAGCAGTGCTATCGCTGGGGCGGGATGGCGGCTTTGCTATTGGCGATTGGTTACGCGGCAATCATTCCACTCTTTGCACGGGTGGGCGCGCCCCCTGTGACCGGCGAGGCCTGGTTTCGCTACCTGCCGGGAAAAACTACGGCCTGGTGGACGATCATCTGGCTCTGCGTAGTCACCGATTTATTTTATCCACCGGTTTCGTGGGCGCTGTGGACCGCCCTGCGCAAGACGGGAACAAAACTGATGCTGACGGCTATTGTGTGCTTGAATTTGTTTGTGGTTCTCGATCTGGCGGTGACTTGGACGCATCACGCCTCCATTTTGCGGCTTTTTCAACAATACTCCAGCGCCGCTGACGACGCTCATCGGGCCGCTTATCTGGCTGCGGCCGAATATGCTTCTTCGATTTATGGAACGCCGCTGTTGACGTTTTACATAATCGTGATTCCATCGATGGGCGTGCTGCTGGCGAGCATCGCGATGTTCAAGGCAAAGTTCGGGAAAGTCAGCGCCTGGACTGGAGTTATCACAGGGGTGTTCGGGATACTGTCGTTGACGGGTTTCTTCCCACTGGTGATGGCGAATGCGCTAGGCACAACGCTCTGGTACTTTCTGGTTGGCGCTCGGCTACTGCGGCTTGGCAGAGCTTCCGCCGAATGGAATGAATAGTTGGCACCGCAGTTGGCGCTAAAAAGCTTCCATGCAAGACCTCGAGGCCGATCAGAAAGTGCCCACGGCGGTTGAGGTCAGGCGCGATTGGCATCGGAAATCTGACCGGTGAAAACTGTCCCCTGATAGACTCGGTACCGTGACTGACGAAACGAGCCAATCTGTTTCCCCCGCCCGGCCTGTATTTCTGCTGGATACGATGTCGTTCATCTTTCGTGCGTATCACGCGATGCAGCGGAGCCGGCCGATGTCGAATCGGGATGGGCTACCGACGGCGGCGATCTACGTTTTTGTGAACATGATCAAGAAGCTGCGGCAGGACTTTGCGCCGGTGTATTTTGCGGCGGTGTTTGACGTGAGCGGGGCGGTGTTTCGCGATGAGCGCGCGAAGACGATGGGGCCGCTGCGCAAGTGGGACGCGAAGACGCAGGGCTTCATTGATGTGGACTACGAGGGGTACAAGGCGAATCGCGAGGCGATGCCGGAGGATCTGCGGCGGCAGATTCCTTATATTCGGCGGGCGCTGGAGGCGCTGAGGATTCCGATTCTGGAGGCGGAGGGGTTTGAGGCGGACGACGTGATTGGCACGCTGGCGCGGCAGGCGGCGGAGCAGGAGCACGAGGTGTTCATCGTGAGTGGCGATAAGGACATGATGCAACTGGTGACGCCACGGGTGAAGGTGCTGAATCCGCAGAAGGACAATCTGATTCTCGATCCGGAGAAGGTGACGGAGGTGCTGGGCGTGCCGCCGGAGAAGGTAGTGGACGTGATGGCACTGCGGGGCGACTCGGTGGACAATGTGCCGGGTGCGCCGGGGATCGGCGACAAGGGAAGCGTGGAGCTGATCAAGGAGTTTGGCAGCGTGGAGGCGGTGCTGGATCGCGCGGCTGAAGTGAAGCGCAAGAGCTATCGCGAGTCGCTGGAGCAGAATCGGGATGCGGTGCTGTTGTCGAAGGAACTGGTAACGATTGACTGCAATGTTCCGCTGGCGCTTGACCTGGAAGCGATGACGACGCAGACGCCGGACCTTGAGGCTTGCAGGGAGCTGTATACGGAGCTTGAATTTACGTCGATGTTGCGGGAGCTGGCTGGCCCTGGGCCTGCGGGCCCTGCGGGCGGCAACTCTTTGGTTGAGGATCCGGATGAGGAGCAAAAAGCGGCGTTTTATGCGGCGGCTCGGGCGAATGGGTTTGCGTTTGCGCTGGAGGCGGCGGGGGTGCCTGTGGTTGAAGAGAGCGAGGGCGAGCCGCAGCAGAATCTTTCGTTGCTGGATGTGGCGGAGGCGGCGGAGCGAAGGGCGCGGGCCGCTGTTGGCGTTTGCGCGGAGGCGGGCAAGGGTTTGACGCTGGCGATGACGGCGGAGCTGCGCGCGTTGCTGGAAGATGCGAGTGTCCCGAAGCAGGTGCACGACTGGAAGCAGGTGCTGCACACGCTGAAAATTGCCGGTGTGCAGTTGCGTGGCGCGGTGGACGACACGATGTTGCTGTCGTATGCGCTGAATCCGACTCATGCGACGCAGTCGATTGCAGATGTGGCGGCGCGGAACGGACAGGCTGCGCCTAGCACGCCGGCCGCGGCGGCGCTGGCGGTGGGTGCGATGATGCCTGCGCTGAAGGTAGAGGTGGAAAAGGCGGGAGTTGAACGCGTGTACAAGGAGATTGACCTGCCGCTGGCGCCGGTCTTGTTCAGGATGGAAGTGGCCGGGGTGCGGATTGACCTGGGCGTGCTGGATGGGTTGTCAAAGCGGTTTGCGCTGGAGCTTGAGCGGGTGGGCGAGAGGATTTTTGCGCTGGCGGGAAGACGGTTCAACATCAACTCGCCAAAGCAATTGGGTGAGGTGCTGTTTAACGAGATGGGGCTAGCGGCACCGGCGGCGCGAGGGAAGAGCAAGAATGTTTCGACTGCGCAGGACGTGCTGGAAGTGTTGGCCGAACTGCATGAGGCACCGCGGCTGGTGCTGGAGTTTCGGCATTTGTCGAAGTTGAAGGGGACGTATATCGATGCGCTGCCAGCGCTGGCGGACGCCGAGTCGCGCGTGCATACGACGTTCCAGGCGGCGGCGACGGCGACGGGCAGGCTGTCGTCGATCAATCCGAATTTGCAGAATATTCCGATTCGCACAGAGCTGGGGCGAGAGATTCGGGCGGCGTTTACGGCGGCGCCAGGGACGCAATTGCTGTCAGCGGATTATTCGCAGATTGAGTTGAGGCTGCTGGCGCATTTCTCGCACGATCCGCTGCTGGTGAGGGCTTATCGCAACAACGAGGACATCCACACGCTGACCGCGAGCGAGGTGTTTGGCGAGCCGGCGGAGACGATGAGCAAGGAGACGCGAGGCCGGGCGAAGGCAGTGAACTTCGGTATTGTTTATGGGATTTCGGCGTTTGGGCTAGCGGCGCAGTTGGGGATTCCGCAGCAGGAGGCGCGGGCATATATCGAGAAATACTTTGCGCGCTATGAGGGCGTGAAGGCGTTTATTGAAAAGACTCTGGAGGAGACGCGCAAGACGGGAAGCGTGCGGACGCTGTTTGGGAGGGTGCGGCCGATTCCAGATATTGAGAGCCGCAATCCAAACCAGAGAGGGTTTGCCGAGCGGACGGCGGTGAATACGCCGCTGCAGGGGACGGCTGCGGACCTGATCAAGCTGGCGATGATTGCGCTGGATCGGAAGCTGGCGGAGCGGAAGCTGAAGACGCGAATGGTGCTTCAGGTGCATGATGAGCTGTTGTTCGAGGTGCCGACGGAGGAGACCGCGGAGGTGGAAGAGCTGGTGCGGACGGAGATGGAAGGCGTGGTGAAGCTGGACGTTCCACTGGTTGCGGACCTGGGATTTGGGGAGAACTGGCGGGACTTGTAAAGGGGGAGCTGCGTTTGAGTTGGACTCATGGTTCCTGAATTCGGGGGATCTCAACCCGGCCTTTTTGTTTTTACTGATCCGCAGTTTTCGTTTGCCGGTTATGGGCCAGAGACCAGATGACGTAGGATTCTCGGTCACCACCAGCTTTGAGTCCATTGGAAGGGAATCATGAACACACTTGCGGTTCTGATTGTCGTTTTGTGCATCTACGCGTTGGCATATCGATACTACAGCGCATTTCTGGCCGCGAAGGTTTTGGTACTAAGCGATACGCGAATCACGCCGGCACATCTCTACAAGGATGGGCAGAACTATTCGCCGACGCCGAAGTGGGTTCTGTTTGGGCACCATTTTGCTGCGATTGCTGGGGCAGGACCACTCGTGGGTCCAACGCTTGCGGCGCAATTTGGGTTTGCTCCGGGGCTGATCTGGCTGGTGGCGGGCGCGGTGATCGCGGGAGCGGTGCAGGACTTTACAGTTCTGGTTGCCTCGGCGCGGCACAAGGGCAAATCGCTGGCTGAGGTGGCGCGAACGGAGATCAGCCCATTTGCCGGGCTAGTGGCGATGATCGCGGTTCTGTTCATCCTGCTGGTAACCCTCGCAGGGCTGGGGATTGTGGTGGTCAACGCGCTTTCTGGCAGTCCGTGGGGAGTTTTCACCATTGGCATGACGATCCCGATCGCCATCGGCATGGGCTTGTATATGTTCAAGGGCCCGGGCGGCAAAATTCGCGTGGGTGTGCCGAGCGTGGCCGGGGTAGTACTGCTGATGGCTGCGTTGGTTGGTGGTCACTATGTGGCTAATTCGAGCGCAGCCAGCGCGTTTACCTTCAACCCACACCAGATTACGTTGTTACTGGCGGCCTATGGTTTTATTGCATCGACCTTGCCGGTGTGGCTCTTGCTGACACCGCGGGACTATCTGTCGACTTATGTGAAGTTAGGGACTATCGCTGTGTTGATTCTTGGAATCTTTATCGTGCATCCAGATATTCAATTTCCGGCGACTACGGCATTTGTTAACGGTGGCGGCCCGATCATCGGGGGAAAACTTTTTCCATTCCTGTTCGTAACCATCGCTTGCGGTGCTATCTCGGGATTCCACTCGCTGGTGTCTTCGGGAACGACATCGAAGATGCTGGACAAGGAATCGGACGCGCGCTTCATTGGATATGGGGCGATGCTGGCGGAATCGCTTGTCGGCGTGATGGCGTTGATTGCGGCCTGCTCGATGGCGCCGGGCGATTACTTTGCCATTAACACTGCTCCGGCGGTGTTTGCCAAGCTGGGCCTGCATACGGTGAATCTCGATGCGATTTCGCAGGGGGTGGGCGAGAAACTGGCGGGGCGGACGGGCGGAGCGGTATCGCTGGCGGTGGGGATGGCACAGATCTTCCGCGGACTCCCGAGGATGGACCGGCTCATCGGCTATTGGTATCACTATGCAATTATGTTTGAGGCGCTTTTTATTCTGACGACCGTAGATGCCGGAACGCGTGTGGCGCGCTACGTGATGCACGAGTTACTTGGGAAGGTCTACAAACCGCTGGGCAACCAGAAATCGATTGCGGCGGGAGCGCCGATTGCGGCGGTGGTTGTGTTGAGCTGGGGATACCTGATTTATACGGGGAATATCTCGACGATCTGGCCGCTATTTGGAACGGGAAACCAGTTACTGGCGACGATTGCTCTGGCGGTGGTGACGGTGTTTCTGGTGAATATGGGAAAGACGAAATATGTCTTCTTGACGGCCGTGCCGATGGCCTTTGTCGGAACCACGACGATAACGGCGGGGATTCTTTCCATTGAAAATATCTTCTGGCCACTTACAAAATTGGCGGGCAAGGAGTTTCAAGGCTATCTGGATTCGACGCTGATGGCGATCTTCATTGTGGGTGTGATTCTGGTTGTAGGCGATGCGGGATTGCGGATATGGAGCACGCTGCACGGAGAGCCGATTCCGCAAGAGGCGTTTGGCGCACCGGAAGTGGATGGAGCGGTGAAGATGCGGTGCTGCTAGGTCTCTGACCGCGTGAATTTGTGCTTTGTGGCGGAGTCTGTGGTATCCCACCCTAGCGACAGAAACAGGAACGTCGCGAGGGTGGGGCACCCAATATTCACCATCCCAGGTCTGAAAATCCAGACCTGGGGCAACCAGAATTTGGTGCACCTTCAGTCGGTCATCGACCTAGATGCCCAGTTCTGTCCGAATGGCGTTGGCGATGTTTTGGGCGTGGTGATTCATGGCGGATTCGCTTTCGGCTTCGATCATGACGCGGGCGAGGGCCTCGGTGCCGGAGTAGCGGATGACGACCCGGCCGGAGTCGCGGAGGTCGTCTTCGGCGGCTTTGATGGTGGCCTGGACTGCGGGTATGGTTTCGAGGGGCTTTTTCTCACGGACCTTGATGTTGACGATGATCTGGGGGAAGACTTTGAGGTCGGCGGTGAGTTCGTCGATGGTGCGGCCGGAGCGGGCGATCAGATCCAAGACAACGAGGGCAGTGAGAAGACCATCGCCGGTGGTGGCGAGATGGGGAAACAGAATGTGGCCCGACTGCTCGCCACCGAGGGCGGCGTTGTTGAACTGCATCTGTTCGAGGACGTAGCGGTCGCCGACCGGGGCGCGAAGCATGCGAATGCCGGAGCGCTTGAGAGCGGCTTCGAGGCCCATGTTGGACATAGTGGTGGCGACGACGAGGTCGTGGGTGAGCAGGCCGCGGGCCTTGAGATCGCGTGCAGCTACAAGCAGGATAGCGTCGCCGTTGATGACGTTGTTGTGCGCGCCGGCGAGCATGCAGCGGTCGGCGTCGCCGTCGAAGGTGAGGCCGAGTTGCGCGCCGCGGGTTCGTGTTTCGGCGGCGACATGGTCAGGGTGGAGTGCGCCGCAGCTGTCGTTGATGTTGCGGCCGTCAGGTGAGATGTTGAGCAGGGTGACATCGCCACCAAGGCGACGGAAAAGCTCGGGCGCGATGGAGCAGGCGGCTCCGTTGGCACAGTCGGCGACGATGCGGAGGCGGGCAAGGGACAGGCCGGGGACGCAGGCGAGAAGAAATTGGGTGTAGTCGGCCTGGAGAGCGGGATTGTCTTCGACGGGGGGAAGCGAGGCTGGGTCGGGAGCTTGGACTTGGGAGGCGTGGTGGAGGATCTCGTCTTCCATGGCGAGTTCGACTGAGTCGGCGAGCTTGAAGCCGTCCGCGCCGAAGAGCTTGATGCCGTTGTCTCGCCAGGGATTGTGGGAGGCGGAGATTACGACGCCGGCCTGGAAGCCGTAGGTACGGGCAAGGAAGGCTACGGCGGGAGTGGGGACGATGCCGGCGGACTGAACCGTGGCTCCGGCGGCGCGAAGGCCTGCGGCGAGGGTGGCGGCGATCCAGGGGCTGGACTCGCGCGTATCGCGACCGAGCAGGACGGAAGGGCGAACGGGGGGCTGAGCGGCTGACGAGTTCAGTAAGTGGCCCAGTGCGAGGCCGACAGCGAAGACCGTGGTGGGGTCGAGGGGAGATTCGCCGGCAACGGCGCGGATGCCGTCGGTGCCGAAGAGAGTGCGTGTGCGACGTGCGGTCATGGTCTCGATTCTTCGAAAAAAGAGGGCCTGCTTCAAGGATAGCGCAGCAATTGAGGCCGGTATGCGACCTTGCGAGAACGGCTATTTCTTCCTCTTAGGTTTTGTGGTGGAGGCTGTAGGTTGAGCGGTCGACTCGACACGGCTGGTGAAGGAGCCATCGGCGAGGCGTGTGTTGAGGAGGTCGCCAGAAGCAAGCTGTGCGGAGGATCGGACGAGGGAGCCATCGGAGTTGAGGACGAGGGCGTATCCGCGTTCGAGGACGGAGAGCGGGGAGAGCGAGAGGAGGCGCGCTTCCAGGGAGCTGAGGGCGACGGCGGAGCTGTGGAGGAGGCGTTCGGCAGCGCGGTCGAGGTGAGTGCTGAAGGCGAGGAGGCGCTCGCGGGCCTGAGCAAGGGCCTGGCGCGGGTCGTGGCGGAGAACAGAGGCTGCTAGCTCGGAAGTGCGGGATTGGCGGACGCGGATGGCGTGGTCGAGGACCAATTCGAGACGCTGAGAGAGGTCGTCGACGCGCTGGGCGGAGCGATGGAGGAGCATGGAGACGCGGGTTTCGGCGCGGCTGATCGGCAGGCGCGTGAAGCGCTGGCGGGCGTGAAGGAGTTGGAAGCGAGCGGCGCGGTCGAGGCGCTGCTCGTAGGTGGCGAGGTGCTCGGCAATCTTGTGCTGTGCCTCGGTGATGAGCTCGGCGGCGGCGGAAGGCGTAGGGGTGCGAAGGTCGGCAACAAAGTCGGCGATGGTGAAGTCGGATTCGTGGCCGATGGCGGAGACAACAGGAAGGTTGCTGGCTGCGATGGCGCGGGCGACACGTTCACTGTTGAAGGCGGCAAGATCTTCGAGCGACCCGCCTCCGCGGGCGAGGACGATGAGGTCGACTGGAGGCGCGCCGTGGAGAGCAGCGTTGTTCAGCAGAATGATTGCGGCTTCGATTTCGGTGGGTGCCTGCTCGCCCTGGACGGGGACGGGGACCAAGAGCACACTGAGGCCGGAGTGGCGGCGAGCGACGATGTTGAGGAAGTCGCGAATGACGGCGCCTGTGGGGGATGTGACGATGCCGACGGTGCGTGGGAACGAGGGAAGGGGGCGCTTGCGGCCGGCATCGAAGAGGCCTTCGGCTTTGAGGCGCTCCTTTAGCTGTTCAAAGGCGAGCTGGAGCGAGCCGGCGCCGACGGGCTGCATGGTTTCGGCGATGAGCTGGAGCTGGCCGCGCTGCTCGTAGACGCTGACGCGGCCGCGTACGAGGACGTGGAGGCCGTCTTCGGGGCGGAAGCGGAGAAGCATGGCCTGGCGGCGAAAGAGAACGATGGGGAGCTGCGCGTCGGCGTCCTTGAGCGTGAAGTAGAGATGGCCGGATGGGGCGGGGCGGTAGTTGGAGATTTCGCCTTCAACCCAGATGTCGCCGAATTGTTCTTCGACGAGATCGCGGACCTGGGAGACGAGTTCGCGGACGGGCCAGATGCGGCGCGGTTGGTGCGGCTCGTCGAAGGAGAGATCGAGTTGCGGCGCGAATGGGTCGGAAGGGATCACCAAGAGCAGTTTACTTGGCATTCCATGCTGCGGTCGCTCTCTATTCGCTCGCACCAGATTTCGGCCATTTTTGAAGATGGGTTTGGCGGGTCGGCTTCAGCGATTGGCGATGAGGGAGCGGAGTTCGGCAGTGAGTGAGTCGATTTGGCGGGCGGAGGAGGAATTGAGGGAGGCAGAGTAGAACTGTTCGAGCTGACGGGCGACGTTGGTGCCGCGTGCGAGGCCGAAGGTTCCGAGGACGCCGGCCAGTTTGTGGGCGGCAGAGGCGGCGGCGGCGCGCTGGTTGGGTGAAAGCGTGTTTGAGACTAGGGCAGAGGCCGCGGCCTCAAGAATGGTCAGACGCTCTTCCATCTGCGGTCGGAACTGGAGCCACATGCGGTCGAGCGCGCTTGTCAGATCGGTTTGTTGGGGCGTGGTCATCGGGTAGAAAGTCAGCTCGGAGAATCGGAGGGTAGGGGACTCTATTTCCAGCCAAGGACGGATGAGATCTGCTGTGCGAGCGTGAGTGGGTCAAAGGGTTTGAAGAGGATGGCCTGAACGCCGAGGTCGGCGAATCTGCGCTGATCGGAGGCCTGGACTTTAGCGGTGAGGAGCAGGATGGGGATAGAGGCGGTGGCGGGATTCTTGCGAAGCTCGCGGACGGTTGAGGGTCCGTCCATTCCAGGCATCATGACATCGAGGAGGACGGCTTCGGGCTGATGCTCAATGGCGCGGGCGAGGCCCTGTGCGCCAGAGTTGGCGGTGATGACGTTCCATCCGGCGACTGTTTCGAGGCTGAGAGCAGCGACCTCGCGAATGTCTTCTTCGTCATCGATGATCAGGATCTTGTGGGCCATTGAGCGACCTTCCTATGTAGATGAGATGGAAAGAAACATTGGATCATGGTTTCTGGAATGCTGGTTCAGGAGGGTTCGGATCTTCGGCAGGTCCCGCTGCGCGGAGCATCGTAAGGATCAGTGCTTCAAGCTGGTTTGGGTCTATTCGGCCCCGGACGAGAAACTGGCTGGGTGTGACAGGGACCCTGAAATCGGCAACTGCAAGATCGCGGCTTGAGTAGACGAGGATTGGCAGGCGATCGAGGCGGTTGTGGAGGTGTAGCCAGTCGACGAGATTAAATGAATCCCCGTCGCCAAGGCCGATGTTGAGCAGGAGTACATCGGGCTGGAAAGTAAAGAACTTATCCAACGCTCCCTGTAGCGAATGAGCGAGGTGCATTTCAATGGTTTCTGCGGGAAAGACCCGGGTGAGCGATGTGGCCAATTCGGGGTCTGGCTCGACGAGTAGAAATGTGGCCTTCTCTCCCGGTTCGCATAGAAGGCGGGAGAGCTCAGCAAGGGCCTGGTCGTCGCGGGAGGCGAGGCTTACAGGCGCTCCGGGCCGGTTGGATGAGGCAGCGGAGTTTGGAGCGGGGCGAAGGGAGTCTGAGACGGCTGCAACTATTTCTCGAGCGGAGAATTCGCCGCCGGGCCGGTCATCGACACTGGTAACGACGATGAGCGGGCTCAGGTCGCGGTCCAGGCGATGGAGCCGGGGCAAGGCTTCAAAGCCATTGAAGCCGTCAAGAGAAGTTTGCAGGAGGATGGCGTGGGGGTTCCTTTGATCGGCCGCGACCGCTTCATCGAGGGTGGTTGCCTCAAGGAGCCGATAGCCCTGGCGGCTAAGGATGGTGGTGGTATGGAGGCGGGAGAGCGGGTTGGAGTCGGCGACGAGAATGGTCATGCGGCCGAGATCTGCATCCGCCGGGAGATCAGACTGGTCGGCAGCGGACGGCTGAAAGGGCAAAAAGACGCGGAATGTGGCACCGCGAACGGAGTTGCGCTCAGCCCAGATGCGACCAGTGTGCTGCTGGACGATAGTTCTGCAAATAGCGAGGCCAAGACCGCTGCCGCCCTTCTGGCGGGAATCGGAAGCATCGACCTGCTGGAAGCGGCCGAAGATGGCTTCGAGCTTTTCGGCCGGAATGCCGCGGCCCTGGTCAATGACTGAAAGTGTTACGCCGCTGACACCGGGACGGAGCATCACGGAGACGGTGGAGTCAGGCGGAGAGAACTTGATCGCGTTAGAAAGGAGATTGGTGACGACTTGCAGGAGGCGATCGGGATCGGCGGTGATCTCCAGCTGAGTTTTGTCGTGAATGAGTTGGACGCCGGCGGATTCGGCGACGGTCTGCATGCCTTCGATCGCCTGGCGGACGATGTTGGCCAGCTGCACCGGCCGGAAGGCAAGAGGCTCCTTGCCGCTTTGGATTCGCTCGAGGTCGAGGATGTCGTTGATGAGTCGGACCAGCCGGTCGGAATTGGTGAGAGCGATGCGCAGGAGGTTTGTGGATTTCTCGTTCATTTGTCCGAGGATTCCGGACGCGAGCAGGCCGAGCGCGCCGCGGATCGAGGTGAGCGGTGTGCGGAGCTCGTGGCTGACGGTGGAGATGAACTCATCCTTGAGGCGATCAAGGGCGTAGCGCTGACTAATGTCGCGGAAGCTGAGGACGGAGCCGGAGAAGCGACCCTGGTGGGAGATGGGCGTGAGGACGCATTCGGCAGGAAATGAGTTTCCATCGGCGCGGAAGATGGTGTCTTCGCTGGAGTAGGACTTGTGACGGCCTGCGGCGCGGAGGAGGATGCAATCGTCGGGGCACCGGCGACTGGCGGGTGCAAAGCCGTGCAACAGTTCGTGGACGGGCTTGCCGACGATGGTAGCTGCGTCGGTACCGAGCAGGCGGGCGGCGGCGGGGTTGGCAAAGCTGACGCGGCCGCGGCGATCGACACCGCAAATGCCGTCAGCAACGGAGTCGAGGAGAATCTCCTGGCGGCGAGATAACTCTTCAGCGCGGCCCTGCTCCTGGGAACGGGCGATCATCTGGCCGACGGAGGCGGCGACGGTTTCGACCGCAGCGAGGGCTTCGCGATCCTCCTGGAGATGGAAGCGGCTGTAGAACTCGAGGACGGCGAGGACTTTGCTGCCGACGCGGACCGGGATCGCCCAGCCAGAGAGCATCTCATGGCTGACGGCGGATTCGATGCGTGGGCTTGATGGCATGGAGGCGAGGTCGGCAATCCAGATGGATCTGCTCTCCTGCCAGGCACGTCCGGGCAGGTCAGCGCCGCGCGAGAGGGTGAGGCCCATGCTCTCCTGTATGAATGTTTCTGTATTTCGGCCGGGCGCGCCCCACGCGGAGGTGAACTCGAGGCGCTTTTCGTCGGCATTGACGACCCATTTGACGGCCATATCCCAGCCCTGGGAGACGCAGACTGCCTCGAGGATGCGCATGGCTGCGGCTTCAGAGGATGTGTTCTCACCGACGATCTGGCTGACGACGAGTTGAAGGGCGAGGCGATGCTCGCGCTGCTTTTGCTGTGTGACATCGCGGAGCAGACAGCGGATAGCGAGAGGGTTTCCGGCATTCTGGCGCTGGCTAAGGCTCAACTCGAACTCGAGAACGCGGCCGTCCGGGGTGTGATGGCGGAGGGGTGCGCGGTCGACGGCCTCGCCATCTAGGGCGCGGCGGAAAAGGGAGGTCACTTCGATGCGCATCGAGGGCTGAAAGAGCTCCTCAAACGAATTCAGCTCGAGCAATGTAGCGATGTCTCTGCTGAAACAGCGCTTCCATGCGGGATTGGCGTAAAGAAACCGGCCAGCTGGACTTAGCGTGGCGATCATTTCACTGGAGCTTTCGAAGAGATCCCGATAGCGTTCCTGCGATTCGCGCTGATCCTGGTCGTGGTGCTGCTGTTCTGGCGGTTCGATAGCGATGGCGACGAGACCGGTGACGACGCCGCGTGAATTGCGTAGCGCGGAGATGTAGAGTGTGACGGGGAACTGGGTTCCGTCCTTGCGGCGGAGCTGAGTATCGAAGCCGGGAACACGGCTGGGGGGGAGTGAGCGAAGTAACTGCATGAACGCTTCCATTCGTTCTGCCGGAGTTTCGGGCACGGGCGCATCGCTGCTGCACAGGCGTGCCAAATCAGTGACGAGGCGCTTTCCCTCACCTGGGGCGAGGATCTGGACTGTTGTCCAGGCGTTGATCAGTTCCTGGGCATGGTAGCCAAGCAAGCGTTCGCCGGCGGGGTTGATAAAGGTCAAACTGCCGTTGAGGCTGATGGTGACAACAGCAGGGCCGGCGGAGTCGAGCAACTCGCGCAGGGGTTGAGAGACAAGTTCGTTGAGCTTGAGCGGGTCGGCCGCCGGGGGGACCAGACGAAGAGCCAGTACGCAGACCGCGGCGCTGGAGGTGAGAACGAGAATGCTGTCGATAATGGGGCGTTCAGCGAGGCGGGCAAGGATTGTTCCGACGATGGCGGACAGGATGAACCCGCCAATCAAGGTCGGCCAGGTGAAGTGGACTCCGGCCTTGTTTTCTGCGCTAGATTCTTCCGGTTCGTTTCCGACTGGTGCGTTGACATCGTCCTGCATCATTCCCCCAGGGCGGAAATCCTAGAATTCCGGCTGAACGCGAAACCGTTTTCAATTCGCAAATCGGTCGCTTGCTTTGGCGGAGATTGGCGGGCCGCAACTGGTCCAGAACGGACCCTCCCGCTCTCACACACCAATCATTTCGCATCCAGTGCGGATTGCAGGTAGTATATGCGTTCGCTTCAATACTCTCCACGCAATTTGAGGTTGCCTGGAGGTGGATGAAACGATCAAGTAACGATTTGCCCGTATACTGGCGGCATGAATCGCATGAAGTTTTTTACCGTTGGGATGGGATGGGCCGCTACGGCGGTGTTCTTGGTTGGGTGCAGCATGCAGCCGGAGCCGGCGCTTGCGTGGGGCAATGAAGGACACCGAATGATAAACCGGCTGGCGGCGCTGACACTGCCGGAGAGCGTACCGGGATTTCTCCGGTCAGAGTCCGCAGTGGCAGAGATTGAGTACCTGGGGCCAGAGCCGGATCGGTGGCGATCACGGGCGGAGCCAGAGCTGAGCGCGGCACAGGCGCCGGAGCACTTTATCGATCTAGAGCCGGCGGATGCGCTGGGGCCGTTGCCGCGGAACCGGCTGGACTTTGAAGCACAGGTGTTTGCTGCCGGGCAGCGGCCGGAGAAGATTGGGCTGCAGCCATGGGAGGCGACCGAGGTGTGGGAGAGGCTGAAGGCTGCGTTACGCGAGTACAGAGCGCAAGCGGCTGTGGGCAAGAGCACGAAAGAGGTTGAGGCGGCGGCGATTTTCTATGCGGGATGGCTGGGGCACTATGTGGGCGACGCTTCGCAGCCATTGCACACGACTATTCAATACAACGGCTGGGTGGGGCCGAATCCGAATGGCTACACCACAGCACACGATATTCACTGGCAATTTGAGGGCCCGTTTGTTGCGGCGAACGAGCATGAGGCCGAAGTGCGGGCGAAGATGACGGAGCCCAAGGCAATAGAGGGCGACGTTTTCGACAACTATGTGAAGTACCTGAGGCAGACAAACAGGTTTGTTGAGAAGGTGTATCAGTTAGAGAAGGCAGGCGGGTTTGTAGGGGCAGGAAGCGCCGAGTCACGGGAGTTTGCGGCGGGG
>Ga0182016_10002323_pt1 | contig 22460 bp, 24 predicted proteins | sample 712S2MmetaG_FD_120491 | JGI IMG/M metagenome (GOLD analysis project Ga0182016, IMG submission 120491) | Permafrost microbial communities from Stordalen Mire, Sweden - 712S2M metaG | ecosystem: Environmental > Terrestrial > Soil > Wetlands > Permafrost | place: Sweden: Stordalen | collected... | reverse complement strand
GCGCGTCGATCCGCTGAAGGGGTTCTATCCGGCCGAGAGCTTTCACCAGGACTTTCTGGTCAGGAATCCGCGCTATCCGTACATCGTCATCAACGATCTGCCGAAGATCGCCAACCTGAAGCGCGAGTTCCCGCAGAGCTACGTGGACCAGCCTGCCTTGGTGGCCGCGTCCAGATAGCCGGCGTTCGACGGCGACATTAGCCGCGTGAACTCCGGTGCGGTGAGCGCGGCCATCAGTGCTGCGACATCACCGATGCGCGTGCCGAGTGTCGAGGGCACGATCTCGCAGGCCGCCACCGCCTCGGGCAGTGCCTCACGCGCGACTACCTCACGTGCCGGACCCAAGACGCGCTCGCCGAGCGCGACCGCGAGCGATCCGAGCACGACGAGCTGCGGATTGAGCGCGTCCACCAGTAGCGCAATGCCCTGTCCCATGCGCCTGCCTGCCGCCTGCGCCACGCACAGCGCATCGGTATCGTTCTGCAGCATCGCATCGACCAGTTCGCGTATCGACGTGTGCGCTCCCCAACGCTGCGGAAACATCCGCACTGCGAGCTGCACCAGGCCGGCTCCCGATGCGAAACCCTCCCACGAGCCGCTCTTGCCAAAGCCCACCGGACCTTCGCGCGACAGCCGCCAGTGTCCCACTTCACCCGCGCTATCCGAGGCGCCGTGCAGCACCTGGCCGTTGACGATGAATCCTGCGCCCAGGCCAGTCCCGAAGGTCAGGAAGACCAGATGCCGAAGGCCGGTCCGGGTGCGGCCGGCCCCGAAGTGATATTCGGCCAGCGCTCCGGCGTTGCCGTCGTGCTCGATGTACACCGGCAATCCGGGCAGGCTCTGGCTCAGACGCTGTTTGAGTCGCACATCGTGCCAGCCCGGTAGATGTGGCGGATTGCGCAGCACACCGGCCTCGATCTGGAGCGGACCGCCCACGGCGACGCTGAGTGCGACCACCTGCCGGCCGGCGCTCCTGGCCACGGCAATCTGCTGGCACACCAGCCCGAGCATGTTGGGCAGCGTCTGCTCGAACGGTAACGCCGCCCTGGTGGGAATCTCCAGCCGCTGCAGGATCTCGCCGGCACCGGTGCCTTCGACCGCCGCGATCTTCGTGCCGCCGACGTCCAGGCCGATCAGCGATTGCAGTAGTGGCGCCAACGAGCTCTCCTGGCCGCAGTGGACATATTCGAGCACGCCGCCCGGCTTGGCAATCGCGGTTCCACTTCGCTCCGGCGGCCGCGTGGCTGCTCGAGTGTGCCGCCGGCTGGCACTTCGTGTCATATGTGCGCCGCTGCATGCAGGCACTCGCGCCCGGCAAACGCCGCGCCGTAATTGGGCTACTATTTCCAGCCCGCGCGCATCGCCAGGGAGATCGGCATTGGACGTGCATAAGTATCAGGCGAGGGAGCTGCTGCCGGGATTCGGCGTGCCGATCCAGCGCGGATCGGTAGCCTACAGTGCCGACCAGACCTCCTTTGTCGAATTGCAACTGGGCCGGTGGCACTGGACGGTCAAAGCGCAGATCCATTGCGGCGCGCGCGGCGAGGCGGGCGGCATCAAACTCTGCAAGACCTACCATGAGGTGCAGGAAGCGGCGAAGGGCGTGCTCGGCAAGAAGCTGGTGACCCATCAGACCGGGCCTCAGGGCAACATCGCTGCCGCCGGGCTCAGCGCTGATATCGGCTGCGTCATCAACGGGGCAGCACTGGCGATGGCCACGATGGATAGCATCAACTACGCCGGCGGCGAGCGATCATATCTGCCAGCGGTGAGAGCGCCTCTGAACCGGGGTCCACGGTCGCCGAGGTATTGCGCCGGCTACCTGGAGCGCGCGTCACCGCCTGATCAGGAACCCGCATGAGTTTTACCACCGTTGAGCAGGCCAACCCGCGATTGCACCGTTCCGAACTGGCCGTACCCGGGACCAGCCCGGCATTGTTCGGCAAGGCGGCCAGGTCGAATGCGGACATCATTTTTCTGGATTGCGAAGATGCGGTAGCACCGGATGACAAGGAGCAGGCCCGAAAAAATATCATCCAGGCGCTGAAGGAGGTGGATTGGGGCGGCAAGACCATGATGGTGCGCATCAACGGCCTTGACACGCATTACATGTATCGCGATGTCGTGGACATCGTCGAAGCCTGTCCGCGCCTGGACATGATCCTGATCCCGAAAGTCGGCGTGCCCCAGGACGTCTACGCGATCGACATGCTGGTGACGCAGATCGAGACGGCCATGAAGCGCGAGAAGCGCATCGGCTTCGAGGTACTGATCGAAACCGCTCTCGGCATGGCCAACGTGGAGGCGATCGCGCAGTCGTCGCGGCGGCTGGAAGCGATGAGCTTCGGCGTCGCGGACTATGCGGCATCCACCCGTGCGCGCAGCACCGTGATCGGCGGCGTACACAAGGATTCCGGCGTGCTGACCGACAAGGACGCTGACAACACGCGCCAGTACTTCTGGTCCGATCCGTGGCACGCCGCACAGACGCGCATGCTGATCGCCTGCCGTGCCTACGGTCTGCGGCCGATCGACGGCCCGTTCGGCGACTTCAACGACCCGGACGGCTACATTGCTGCTGCCAATCGTGCCGCTGTGCTGGGCTACGAAGGCAAGTGGGCGATTCATCCGTCGCAGATCGATCTGGCAAACCGCGTCTATACCCCCTCGCGAGCCGAAGTGACCAAGGCCAGGCGCATCATCGACGCGATGGCACAGGCGGCGAAGGAGGGTCGTGGAGCGGTATCGCTCGATGGCAGACTGATCGACATCGCCAGCATCCGCATGGCACAGGCGCTGATCGCCAAGGCCGACTCCATCACCGCGGCCGCATCCAGCCCGGCCTGACAACAACCGTCACGCGATCCTGCGTATCGCGCAGACCGCGCTGCGCAAGATGATCGGCTCATCGCCATTGAGCGCGATACTTTCGGAGCGCCAGGCGGTCGATCTGCAGTTGAAGCAGGACATTGGCCGCAAGACCGCCGAGTGGGGCATCGCGGCGGTGTCGGTCGAACTGCGCGATGTGGCCATCCCGGCGGAGTTGCAGGATGCGATGAGCCGCCAGGCACAGGCGGAGCGCGAGAAACAGGCCCGCATCATCCTTGGCTCTGCTGAGCAGGAAGTGGCGCGGTAATTCCTCGATGCCGCCAACATCTACGCCCAGAACCCGGCCGCGCTGCAGTTGCGGGCGATGAACATCATCTACGAGACCACCAAGGAGCGCGGTTCGACCATCCTGATTCCATCGGCGATGGTCGACAGCATGAATCCGGGTGGGGTGCTCGGTCTGGCAGCCGTGGCCAATGCTCGCGTCGAGCCACCGCGTGCTACTGGTTGAACGCGTACACCAGGTTCAACGTGGTCAGCGTGTTGACCTTCTTCAGGCCCGCCGGCGGTTCGGTATTTTCCAGGTAGGTGAAGCCGGCGCTGAGCGCCAGTTTTTTCGACATGCTGACTACCAGCGCCAGGTCGTTCTCCAGGGAAGTGTTGCCAGCGCCCGACTCGATCAGCATCTTGTCGGTGAGCTTGGTGCTGGCATTGAACTGGTGCGCATAATCGAAGCCCGCGGTGCCGATCGTATTGCCGGATGACTCGCCCGGCGTGCGGGCAATCACGGCACCGGTCGCATCAATGCTCAGCAGCTCCGGCCGCAGCCGCCGGTAGCCGGCGCCGATTTGTGCCGTGAGCTTGTCGGCGGCGCTGTCGAGGAGCTTATAGCCGATGCCGGTGGTGGCGCTGGCCTGGTACTGGAAGCCACTGAACTCGTCCTGCAGAAGGTGCAGCGCCAGGAAGCTGAATGCGCGCGGTGTGAACTGAAGGTTGGATTGCACCAGCACCGCCCAGCGTTCCGCGGCGGTGACCTCGTTGCTGCGCCCGTACAGACCCTCGAGGTGCAACGCGTGCTTCCAGTCCCCGATCACGTCCGCGGCATCGATCATGGCATTGGCTGACTCGGTATTGGTATTGCCGCGCGACATCACGTACCCCACCTGACCCTTGCCGGACCAGCCTTGCGCGGGCGGTGGTGGCGGGGCCGGTGGCGGCGCTTCGTCGGCACGCGCCGCGGCGCCGGCCGCGATCAGGGCGAGGACGGCAGTCAAAACCGATAGTCGAATCATCCTTGGACTCCATGACAGTTGGGGTGCGCGCAGGCAAAGGCGGTGATGCACGGGTCAGAATTGCGCCGGACGGCAGGCGCCGTGGAGCATACAGAGGCTTACCGCCCGCGTCACCGCCGGTTCGCGGAACAGTTGCGTGGCATCGGTGGGGTCGATGTTCACTTTTAGAAACCGCTCGATGTCGAGCAGTCCCTTGATGTCGAGCTCATTCAGCACGTCATTCCAGCCGAATGCGACGCTACGTGGCACCTCCCCTGACCCACGCTGTTGTCGAGGAATTCAAAATGCACCCGTTTTTGTCGCTGTGCTGAAACCAAGTAAAGAACAGCTGAGGACCTCCGCCGTAGGCTTCCACTGAGTGCGCCAGCGTATCGTCGACCGCGTAGCGTCCGACTGCCAGGCCGCGATTCCAGGCGCGCTCGACCAGGGCGGCTGGCGGGGCGACCACACAGAAAACATAGACGATCTGGCCGAAACGCGTCAGCAGGTTGCTGCCGGCCTCGTTGGAATCGGGCAGCAGGCGATCGGGCGACACGCCGGCTTTCACCACTGCCGGTGCCATGCTGGAAGCCGTCACCGGTGGCGGTACCAGGCGAGCCAGCTGTTGCTCGACGGCAGCGGCAACAGCGCGCCGTATCGCGTCAAAGGCCGCTGTGATGGCTGGCATATGCGGCTCAATGTGCCGCTCGAGCAGCACCCGCGTCATGCGACGAAAATTGATCCCAAGATCTTCGATCCGCTCCCCGTCAGGCACCGAGAAAGGCTGAGCCTTCCGATGACGTCCAGCTCAACAGCAGCAGGTCCGCCCGCGCATCCGGACACGCTCGAAGCGGGCGCGCCGCCTGATCCGGACCGATCAGCACCGTATCATGCGGCGCTAGTTGCAACTCGGCTTGCGGTTGCAGCAGCCGGACGCTGCCGCGCAGGCAGAAGATGGCGCTGCGCACCGCGGCGGCCAGCGGCAAAGTACGCACGGCGTCGCCCTGGAAGCGACGCACCGAGGCAATCGCGCCCGGCGATCGAACCATCAGGCTCAAGTCGCTGCAGGCTCCGCCGATCAGCGCGCAATGCACCGGCGCACCGCCGTCGAACAGCGCGCTAGCGCCAACGGTATCCAGTATCAGCGGCTCCCGATCGGCAATCGCAAGGCGAAAACCCTCGCCAGCGATCAGCGTTACGGATCGGCGGTAGCCGTCGTACGTGGAGAATGGCCCATCGGTCGCGACCGTGGCCAAGCTCAGCCGCCACAGAAAGGCGCTGCCGCTGGCCGGTTCGCGCGCGATCTCCAGCGTGGTGCCCGAGCCATTGCGCCAGGGCATTGAACGGTATTGCGAGCGACGCAGGCATATGGCGTTTATTTCGCCCTGGCAACTGATTCAAGAACCTCGATTCTCTCGTGGAGGCATATATTGTAAATCATCAAGTTATAATATCTTCAGCGATCTAACATTAACCGTAGGATCGGGCGGGCGCGATTCACATGGGGTCGGTAGGGGATGTTTCGATAAGCATATGCCTACACGGTAAAGCGACGTTATTTCCCGGCCCGCAAATTAAGGTGAGCGTCGACGCCAAAGAACCCAGCTACCAATTCAAGTTATCAATTCCAAGTTACCACTTCAGGGGTCGACGATGAATAGGCGCTCCACAGGCCGTCTGATACGCAGCGTTGCGGTGTTACAGGCGTTGCTGTGCAGCTACGGCTGCTCCACGACTTCACCGGCAGCAAACGCTGATCAGCAGGGCGATCCGCAACTCGCCGCACAGGTCAAGGATGTGCTGGCCAGCGATCAGCGTGTCTATGCCGCGCCCGTGAATGTCACTGCCGAACATGGCGGTGTGGTGCACTTGTCCGGCATGGTCGCCTCGGCGGATGAATTGAATCAGGTCAAGCGAGATGCGCAGTCGGTGGCCGACGTGCGTGCGGTGGTCGACAACCTGCAGATAGAGCAGGGCGGCACGGCACACTGATCAGTCGGCGGGTTGCAACTGCGCTGCGGCCCGAATACCGCTGCGCAGGGCACCATGCACGGTGCCCCAGTGGCCCGAGGTATCAGTATGCTCGCCGGCAAAGTAGAGCGTGTCCTCCACCGGTTCAGTCATCATGGCCGAGGCATCCACCGCGCCGGCTGGCGCATAGCTGTAGGCTCCCAACGCATACGGATCGGCCTGCCAGTCATGCGTGTGCCAGCTCAGCAACTGCTTCTGTACACGTAGCAACGGCAGGTCAAAGGCATTCGCCAGGGTTGTCAGGCACATCTCCAGCAGTGCATCGGCATTGCCAGCCGACTTGCGTTGCTGCTCCATCAGCAGCGCCCTGGGCCCTGCGACCCAGGCGGTGATCATCGCTTCGGTATGGGGCATCGGTGTCCACCAGGTCGGGGGAGCCGCCCCGTGGGTAAACAGGAAACTAAGCCGCTCCAGTCCGGCCTGCACCCCCGCAGGCGCCTCCGGCACGTACAGTTTCGCCCAGAAGCGCTTGCGAAAGATCAGCGTTATCCGCAGTACCGGTCCCATCTTCAGGCGCTGCGCGTGCGCCAAGACGTTCCCCGGCGCCGGCGAAAATTCGATGACGCCGGCCTGCAGTACCCCGAGCGGCACGCTGATCAGGGCTCGTTTGGCCGACAGGCTGAAGGCCTGATTGCCATTGCGCATGCCGCGTATCGTCACCGCGCCGCGCTTCCAGGTGATCCGCTGCGCGACGCTCTCGAGCAGCACGCTGCCACCGGCAGCCACCATCTGCTGCGCCAGGAACTTCGGCAGTGCGTCGTAACCGCGCAGCAATCGGAACAGCCGGTCACTCTCGATCTGATCTTCAGCCCGCTGCTGCCGGGCGAGTGCCGCAATGCCGATGACCGCACTGTCTGCAGCGTTGAAGCCTTCAACGTACTCCACTGCCCGTGCTCGCGCCCCCGGGCTGGTGTCGGTGAGCGGCAGGTACTCGGCAAAGCTCATATCGCGACCGGGTGCCTGCGCCGCTAGCCACTGCGTCATCTGCTCCAGAATCCCGATCCCGCCTTCGCGTTGCTCGTCATGGCGCTGCAGGATTCCATCCACTGAGCACAGGGTGGCGCCGTCGAGTTCATAGGTGTCCAGTTGTGCTTCGCGCAGCAGCTTCCAGGTTTCCTGCGGCAGGCCATGGATGAACTCGGCGCCCAGCTCGACCGGTGGCCCCGCCGTGCCCGCGGTCGCGGGATGCATGGTGAAGATGCGGCCGCCCACGCGGTCGCGCGCCTCGATGACGGCGATGCGCAAGCCCGCAGCCGCCAGTGTGCCGCCGGCCGCCAGCCCGGCCACGCCGGCGCCGAGAATCGCAACGTCGTAGTCCAGTTCACTCTCCTGTTCGTAGTAAGCCGCCCACGCAGATTCTCCGCCGCGGCCGACAGATGCGCCTGTCACACGGACGCAATACTAGGGCCACGCGATGCCCAAGCAGAGGATGGTTATCTCATGATTCGTAAACTTCCGTCCGGCAGTTACCGCCTGTATTCCGCTGCCAAGAATCCTAAAACCGGCCATCGGCGCAATCTGGGGACATTCGCCTCGCGTCAGGCGGCCCTCAGACACGAGCGGGCGGTGCAGTACTTCAAGCGTAAATGACGGCCGGCGGCGTCGGCGATTGCCCCTCGTCGCCCCCGGTGCGCGGTGATAGCATCGCCGCGGTCTGAACCTCAATTCTTAACGTAGAGGACAGCGCCATGCGTCAGTATTTTTTACAATTGATCGTTCCTGGTCTGTTCGCGCTCGCACTGGCCGTCGCACTGCCAGCGACTACTCGCGCGCAAGACCATCCTGATGATCGCAACAATCAGCATGACCAGCTGCCTGCTGATCATCGCGATGACCACCCGGCTGCGCGTCCCGACGTGCGGCATGATGTTGCGAGGCCGGATCCGGTGGTGCAGTACCGCCACGATCATCCGCACGCGTCGGCGCGCTGCCATGACGGATTTTTCACCACCACCAGCGATCGCGGCCGCGCCTGCACTAAGCATGGCGGCATCGATGTCTGGCTGGCTCTGTAACACGCCCAACTTTGCAACCATATGCGGGAGTTAAACATGACAGCAATCCGTAACACGCGTCGCGCTTGCGCCCTAATCGCAGCGCTGGCACTACTCGTCGGCATGGGATCGGCCGCGGCCACCGATGTCAAGGTGCACCTGATCGGCGCCGAGGAGACGCCGCCGGTGACGACGTCGGCAACCGGCGATGGCACGATCATGATCGCCGCAGATAAGTCCGTTAGCGGCACCATCAAGACCGCGGGCATTGTCGGCACAGTGGCACACATTCATCTGGGCGCGCCGGGAGTCGCCGGCCCGGCGATCATTACCCTCAGTAAGGGCGATGGTGAGGTGTGGTTGGTTCCCGCAGGCTCAAAACTGTCGGATGAACAGTACGCCAGCTTCAAGGCCGGTAATGTGTACGTGAATGTCCATAGCGCTGCGCACCCAACCGGGGAGATTCGCGCCCAGCTCAAGCCGTAACGTTTGCGGCGACCATGGCTGCGCAGCGATGCAATGCTGCGCAGCCTCTTCGGCCTAGCGTGAGGTTCTTGCCGCAGACCCTGATATTGATGCTCGTCGTTCTCGTCGCTACCGTGGCCGATGCCGGCGAGCACGGCGAGATTCGCGGATTGCAGACGGCAGCGCGCGCGATGCTCGGGGCGACGCAGGGTATCTATGTAGAGGAGGCCGATGGCTCAGTGCTGTTGGCCCAGGCCGCCGGCCGGCCCGTGCATCCAGCGTCGGTATCGAAGGTGCCGACCACGCTCGCACTGCTGCGCAAGTTTGGCCCGGACCATCGGTTCGTGACCACGTTCGCGGCCAGCGGGGCTGTTCACGACGGCACGCTCGACGGCGACCTGCTGGTCGAGAGTGGAGGCGATCCATATTTTGTCGACGAGAATGCGCTGCTGGTGGTCGAGCGCCTGCATGAAGCAGGCGTCTGGCGGGTCGCCGGCGGCCTGCGTATACGTGGCGCACTGACGTTCGACTGGCAGATCGATGCGGATGGGGAGCGGCTGCGCAATGCCATGTCCGGAATGGCCCCGGTCGCCGCGTGGGCGGCCGTGCGCGGCATCAGCCCCGACGACGCGGCCATCACAGCGGCAGCCGCCCCACCGCCGCCGATGATTCAGTTCGGCGGCGCCGCCGGCCTCGCACGAGTGGGCGCCGGTGCAGTGTCCGGGCGGCCGCTGGTGGTGCACCGCTCGCAGCCACTGCTGTCGCTGGCCAAATCCCTGAATGATTATTCCAACAATATATTCAAACCGTTGGCGGATGCGGCCGGGGGCGCGACGGAGGTCGAGAGTCTGGCGCGCAGCGTGGTGCCTGCGTTCATGCGCTCGGAGATCACCCTCGGCGACGGTGCGGGTACCGATCCGAGCAATCGCCTGAGTCCACGTGCGGCGGTGAAACTGCTGCGCGCACTCGAGCAGGAACTGGCGCTCCATGGCCACAGCCTGCCCGATATCCTGCCAGTCGCCGGGATCGACGACGGTACCTTGCACGACCGATTAAACGCGCCTGAAGAGGTCGGCCGCGTCGTTGGCAAGACCGGCACCTACGGCGACTATGGCGCCAGCGCACTGATCGGGGCGATCAGCACCAGCGACCGCGGCACGGTTTATTTCGCCATCCTGAATCACGGTATTGCCGTGCCCGAAGCCAGGCGACGCCAGGATCGCTTCGTGCGCGCGTTGCTGCAGCGCCTGCACAGCACCAGGTGGAACTATCAACCCGATGCCCGTCCCGCGGCGGCACGCGCCGAGGTTCTGAGCGTGCCCTAGAACGACTCTGACCACGGCCGAAGATCAAGTTGCTGGGTCCAGGCGCTGCGGTGCTGGCGGTGAAGCATCAGGTAGCTATCGGCGATCCGGTCCGGATGCAGCATGCCGTTCGCACCAAAGCGCTCATCGGCATTGGCGATCGACGCCCGGGCGCGGTCGCCGTCGATGGCGCCGTCGACGATCACATGGGCGAGGTGGATGCCGCTGGGGCCAAATTCGCGCGCCACGCCCTCCGCTCTGCTCACGTCACCGACCTCGAGTGTCGCCGCCGCACCCGTCACGACGATGCTTGGGCCTGCCTCAGCCAGCTTGTCCTGGTGACGTCCGGCGATGACGACGCGGTAGCCTGCGGCCGCGAAGGCGCGGGCCGTGGCGGCGCCGCGCGCCGCGCGCCGCTCGACGCGGCGCCAAATCGTGCTGCTCGAGCGCCGATTTGCCTATAGGATACCGCGCTTCAATGCCCCTGCCAGGCTAGTGACAGGCACTGACCATGGATGCGATTTCGCGGTCTCTGATTGCAGCCCAGAACAAGGCGCAAGCGCTGTTTGACGCGGTCGTGGCGACCGGGATGATCCAGCCTGGCAAGCTCGAAAGCCAGCTCACCGATGAGATTCATGCGCTTGCCCAGGCGCAGTTCGGAGTGCGTCGCCACTGGCACAAGCGCATCGCGCGTTCCGGGCCGAACACGCTGCTGACCTACTACGACCCGGACTCCGACCGCGCGATCACGGACGATGATGTCGTCTACCTGGACTTCGGCCCCGTTTTCGAGGAGTGGGAGGCGGACTTCGGGCGCACCTACGCACTCGGCGGCGATCCGGCCAAACATCGGCTGGTCGCAGACATTGCCACCGCGTTCAATCGCGGTAAGCAGTTTTACCGCCAGACCCCGGATCTGACCGCAGGGCAGTTGTACGACTTCGTAGCCGCCCTGGCGAGACCGGCCGGTTGGGAATTCGGTGCGGCTACTGCCGGACACCTGATCGGGCGTTTCCCACATGAGGTCGCGCGGCCCGACCCGGCGCGTTTCTCGATCCGTCATGACAACAGGCAACGGCTGCGTGAACCCGACGAGAATGGCATCGCGCGGCACTGGATTTTGGAAATTCATTTTGTCGACCGCAGCAGCAGCATCGGCGGCTTTTTCGAAGAGCTGCTGACCATCGACGTCGAGAACGCCAATTGATGGCGATGCCGGCTGCAATGCCGTTTAATTCCGTGGCACGAAGCTCGCACACGCGGGCATGGGAGAGTGCGATGAATCCGCGGTGGCGAGTCAATCTACGACGGACGTTCGCGGCGACCATGCTGGCCCTCGGGCTCGGTGCCTGCGACAGCAGGCCATCACCGCCCGCTGTGGTTACGCCGGCGCCGGCAAAACCGGCGGCACTGGATGCGGCGCGCCTGGCGCGCGCGGCCGATGAGCCGGATCAATGGTTCACGCCCGGCCGCGATGCAACCGGAGCCTATTACTCGCCGCTCGCCGACATCAATGCCGGAAACGTTGCGCGGCTCGGATTCGCCTGGCAGTACCACCTGGGATCGCATCGGGGTCTGGAGGCGACGCCCATCGTCATCGACGGGGTGATGTACGCGGTGGGCAATTTCGGTCACGTCTACGTGCTCGACGCCGCCACTGGCCGTGAGCTGTGGACCTACGATCCAGGAGTCGACGGTCAGTGGGGACGCTACGCCTGCTGCGATGCCAACAACCGCGGTGTTGCGGTGTGGAATGGCCGCGTCTATGTCGGCGCACTCGATGGCTACCTGCATGCGCTCGACGCGGCAACCGGCCAGCGGCTGTGGAAGGTGGACACGCTGCCGGCGCGCGGCCCGAAGACGCCCTATACGCTGTCGGCAGCGCCGGTCATTGCCGGCGACCAGATCATCGTGGGCAGTGCCGGCGCCGACTTCAGCGGTGGCCGCGGCTACGTGGCCGCGTACGATCTGGAAACCGGCGCATTTCGCTGGCGGTTCTACACCGTGCCGCGCGACCCGAAGCAGGGGCCGCAGGATCAACCGCATCTGGTCGCTGCGCTGAAGAGCTGGGACCCGCGCCACCAATGGGAGGCCAGTGGCGGCGGCACCGTATGGGACGGCATCAGCTACGACCCGGAATTGAAGCTGCTGTACGTGGGTACCGCAAACGGGGCGCCGTATAACATCAAGCTGGATGGCCGCAAGGGCGGCGATGACCTGTATACGGCCGCAATCGTCGCGATCCACGCGGATACCGGGCAGCTGGCCTGGTACTACCAGACCACGCCGGGCGATCGCTGGGACTACGACAGCACGCAGAAGATGATCCTGGTGGACCTTGATCTGGGACAGGGACCACGCAAGGTGCTGATGCAGGCATCGAAGAACGGCTATTACTATGTGCTCGATCGCACCAACGGCCAGCTGCTGTCAGCCAACAACTTTGCGTACGTGAACTGGGCCAAGGGCATCGATCCTAAGACCGGACGACCGATCGTCTCCCCGCAGGCGGATTACCAGAACGGCGCTAAACTGATGTTTCCCGCCAACGCCGGCGCGCACAGCTGGCAGCCGATGTCGTACGACCCGCAGACAAGGTTGACCTACATCCCGGCGATGGAATGGCCGATGGTGTACTTCGACTCGACCCACTTGCGTGCCGGCCTGATCGAAGGCTTCTTCAGCGTGCCGGCATTTCCATCGGAGGACTACGATCCGAAGGCACTCGCCAGCCTGTACGGGCCACAACCGCCACTGGCGCAGCTCGATCATGGCTTTCCGCCGGCCAAGAGTCGCGGCTTCCTTCGCGCCTGGGACCCGATTCATCAACGTCTTGCCTGGGAAGTGCCGAGCCTGAGCAATTGGGACGGTGGCGTAATGTCCACCGGAGGCGGGCTGGTGTTTCAGGGCGATGGCGGCGGCTATCTGAATGTCTATGCGGCCGACAGCGGCACGCAGCTTGCCCACGTGCTGCTCGGTACCGGCGTGATGGCGGCGCCGATGACCTATCGGAGCGCAGGCACCCAGTACATCGCGGTCGAGGCCGGCTACGGCGGCAACATGGTGGGTTATCCATTGCGCGCGAATTACGCCGCCTACAGCCATGATAACGAGGGCCGCATCATCGTCCTGAAGCTCGACGGCGGCGCGGTGCCACAGCCGCCGGCGCTGGCGGCGCAGGTATTCCCGACACCGCCGGCGCACGAGGGTACGCCGCGCCAGATCGCAGCCGGCGAGGTGCTCTACAACCGCTTCTGCGCGCGCTGCCATGAACTGGGTCGCGGCATACTGCCCGATCTGCGCGGCCTGAGCCCCGGCCTGCACCAGGCGTTCTACGACATCGTGCTCAGGGGTGCACTGGTGTCGCTGGGCATGGGGCGTTGGGACGACGTGCTGTCGCAGGCGGATGCCGAATCGATTCACGCCTATATCGTGGACGAAGCATGGAAAGCCTACAACGCGCAAATGGCGGCGAACAGCGCGCCGGCGCACCAATGAGCCACTGGCGACGACGACTACATGTTGTGCATAAACAATGGTTTAAGGTAACTTTATTTCCAACTGCATGAAGCAGTAATGGGGACTTGCTGCATAATCGCGGCCAGAACGAACTGGCGCCACGACCGAGGCCGCGCCGCAGGATATGCCTGACCAATTCATTATCGAAACGCGTGGCCTGACCAGGGAGTTCAACGGCTTCCTCGCCGTGAATGACGTCAGCCTGCGGGTACGACGCGGGCACATTCACGCGCTGATCGGCCCGAACGGCGCCGGCAAGACGACCTGTTTCAACTTGCTCACCAAGTTCCTGATTCCTACCCGCGGCCAGATCCTGTTCAAGGGCGAGGACATCACGCACGCGCGCGCGGCCGAAGTAGCGCGCCGTGGAATGGTGCGCTCATTTCAGGTGTCCGCAGTGTTTCCGCACCTGACGGTGCTGGAGAATGTACGCGTCGCCCTGCAGCGCACGCTGGGCAGGACATTCCACTTCTGGAGGTGCGATTCAAGCCTGGCGGTTCTGGATCCGCGGGCGCTGGCCCTGCTCGAGGCGGTGGATCTCGCGTCATTCGCCCAGACTTTGGCGGTCGCACTGCCTTATGGGCGCAAGCGGGCGCTCGAGATCGCCACGACGCTGGCGATGGAGCCGGAATTGATGCTGCTCGATGAACCGACGCAGGGCATGGGCCATGAAGACGTCGGTAAAGTCACCGCGCTGATCAAGCGGGCGGCGGCAGAGCGCACGGTGCTGATGGTCGAGCACAACATGAACGTGGTGGCGACCATCGCCGATACGATCACGGTGATGCAGCGCGGTCGTATCATCGCGGACGGCACCTACGCCGAGGTGTCGCGCAGTGCCCAGGTCATCGAGGCGTACATGGGATCAGGGCAGCAGGAACTGCAAGGGGCGCGCGCGTGACGGCCGAAATGCTGCGCGTCAGCGGTCTGCATGCCTTCTACGGCGAGTCGCACATTTTGCACGGAGTGGATTTCCTGGTGAACCGTGGCGAAGTCGTGACGCTGCTGGGTCGCAACGGGGCGGGGCGCACCACCACCCTGAAGGCATTGCTGGGCCTGGTCGGCAGGCGCCACGGATCGGTGCTGATCGACGGCCGTGAAGCCATCGGGTTACCGCCGCATAGGATCGCGCACCTTGGGGTCGGCTACTGCCCGGAGGAGCGCGGTATCTATTCAAGCCTGTCGGCGGAAGAGAACCTGCTGCTGCCGCCGATAGTCAGCTCGGGAGGCATGCCAATCGGCGAAATCTATGGCATGTTCCCGAATCTGAAAGAGCGACGCGCCATCCAGGGAACGCGACTGTCGGGTGGCGAACAGCAGATGCTCGCCGTGGCGCGCACCCTGCGTACCGGCGCGCGGCTGCTGCTGCTGGATGAGATCTCGGAGGGACTCGCACCAGTCATAGTGCAGGGGTTATCACGTACCATTCATGAGCTGCGCGCCAGGGGATACACCATCGTGATGGTGGAGCAGAACTTCCGTTTCGCCGCGCCACTGGCGGATCGGTTCTACATCATGGAGCGCGGACAGGTGGTGCAGGAATTTGCCGCCTCGGAACTGCAGCATCGGATGAACACGGTCCAGGAATTCCTCGGCGTCTGACGCTCGAGCCAAATAATTGATCATTTCAGGGGGACGAACATGAAACTAAAAACATTGGCGCTGGCGCTAACTGCGGGCTGTGCGGGCATCATGAGCGCAGCGGCTGCGCTGGCTGCGGCTCCCGACATCGTGATCGGCGACATCGATGACCTGTCCGGAAATTACGCCGATGTGGCCGGAACCGGCGCGGTCGAGGCCATCAAGATGGCGATCGCGGACTCCGGCGGCACGGTACTGGGCAGGAAAGTCAGCATCCTGGTTGCGGACCACCAGAACAAGCCCGACATCGGTGCATCAAAATTCCGCGAATGGGCGGACCAGAACGGCCTCAACCTGCTGCTGGGGGGCTCCAACACCGGCGTCAGTATCGCGATGTCCAAGGTCGCCGCGGCCAAGAAAGTACCGTTCTTCGCGATCGGCGCCGGCGGCGCGTCGCTGACGAATGAGGATTGCACCGCATACACCGTGCACTATGTGTATGACACCACCGCACTGGCCAATGGCACCGCCACGACCATCGTCCAGAATGGCGGCAAGAGCTGGTTCTACCTGACCGCTGACTACGCCTTCGGCACCCAGCTGCAAACGGCCGCCTCCAAGGTGGTTGAGGCGAACGGCGGCAAGACGGTCGGCGCGGTGCGGGTGCCGCTGGCGGCGTCGGATTTTTCCTCGTTCCTGCTGCAGGCGCAGGCCTCCGGGGCCCAGGTACTTGGCCTTGCGAACGCCGGCGAGGATTTCAGCAACTCGCTCAAGGCCGCCAACGAATTCGGCATCACCAAAAAGATGAAGCCGGCAGCCCTGCTCGCCTTCATCACTAACATCGACAGCCTTGGCTTGCAGACTGCGCAGGGTCTTTATCTGACCACCGGATTTTACTGGGATCTGAACGATGACACGCGCGCCTTCTCCAAGCGCTATTTCGAGAAGACCAAAAAGGAGCCGACGATGGATCAGGGCGGCTATTACTCGGCGACCCTGACCTACCTAAAAGCGGTCAAAGCCGTCGGCAGCACCGATCCCGACAAGATCATGGCGGAGCTCAAGCGCACCAAGATCAACGACATGTTCGCCAAGGGCGCCTATATCCGCGCTGACGGCGTGATGGTCCATGACATGTATGTGATGCAGGTAAAGGCGCCGCAGGAATCCAAATACCCCTGGGACTACTACAAGCTGCTGAAGGTGATGAAGGGCGAAGAGGCCTTCGGCCCGATCACGGGTCTTTGCCCGCTGGCACCAAAATAGATTTGCTGCTGTTCGGCATTCCTGTGGGAGTGATACTCGGGCAGCTGATGCTCGGGCTGGTCAACGGTTCGTTCTACGCGCTGCTGAGCCTGGGGCTGGCAGTGATATTTGGCCTGATGGGCATCGTGAATTTCGCCCACGGGGCGTTCTATGCATTGGGTGCATTCGCAGCGTTGCTGGGAATGCAGTGGTTCGGCATCGACTACTGGGCAGCACTGCTGCTGGCGCCGCTGGCGGTCGGCCTGTTTGGCGTCGTGGTGGAGCGGCTGTTTCTGCGTCACCTGTACCGCCTCGACCCGCTCTATGGGCTGCTGCTGACCTTTGGCTTGGCGCTGGTGATCGAAGGCACGCTGCACCAGCTGTTTGGCGCCTCGGGACATTCTTACTCGGTGCCCGCCGCGCTTGCCGGCGCAGTCAATCTCGGCTTCATGATCCTGCCGATCTATCGTGGCTGGGTGATCGTGGTGTCGGTCGTGGTGTGCTTTGCCACCTGGTTTGTCATCGAGCGCACCCGGCTCGGGGCGACGCTGCGCGCCGCGACCGAAAATGCGCCGCTGCTGCAGGCCTTCGGCGTCAATGTACCGCTGCTGGTAGTCGCGACCTACGGCGGCGGCGTAGCGCTGGCCGCGCTGGCCGGCGTGCTGTCGGCGCCGGTGGTACTGGTGAGCCCGCTGATGGGTAACTCGCTGGTAATCGTCGTGTTTGCGGTGGTTGTCATCGGCGGCATGGGATCGATCCTGGGCGCCATCGTCAGCGGCCTGGCGCTCGGCCTGATTGAGGGCCTTACCAAGGTGATCTACCCCGAGGCATCGAACATCGTGGTATTCGTGATCATGGCGCTGGTCCTGATCCTGCGGCCGGCCGGCCTGTTCGGCAAGGAATAGCGCCGATGCGCGTCGTGGTCATGTTCTATCTGATTGCCGCGCTGTTCGCGCTGTGCGTACCGGCGCTGGGGATCTATCCGGTGTTCATGATGAAGCTGCTGTGCTTCGCGATGTTTGCCTGCGCCTACAACCTGTTGCTGGGCTTCAGCGGCATGCTGTCCTTCGGGCACGCGGCGTTCTTCGGCTCCGCAGCCTATGCGACCGCATGGCTGGCGACCGCGCATGGCTGGGGACCGGCATCGGCGATACTGGCCGGCGTCGCGCTGTCGGGGCTGGTCGGCCTGCTGGTCGGCAGCATTGCGATCCGCCGCCGCGGCATCTATTTCGCGATGATCACCCTGGCGCTGGCACAACTGATCTATTTTGTGTGCCTGGAGGCGCCGTTCACCGGCGGCGAAAACGGGCTGCAGGGTGTGCCGCGCGGCAGCCTGTTCGGACTGCTGTCGCTACGATCCGACATCGTGATGTACTACCTGGTATTGGCGGCGTTCGCCGCGCAATTCCTGTTTATCCGTCGGGTGGTTCAGTCCCCGTTCGGCCAGGTGCTGCGGGCAATCCGCGAGAACGAGAATCGCGCCATCTCGCTCGGCTACGACGTCAATCGCTACCGCCTGCTCGCATTCGTGCTGTCCGCAACGCTCGCAGGGCTCGCCGGCTCGCTTAAGGCACTGGTGCTCGGCTTCGTAACGCTGTCAGACGTACAGCAGGCGAACTCGGGCGAGGTAATCCTGATGACGCTGCTCGGAGGCACTGGCACGTTCGCCGGTCCGGTCGTCGGCGCGGCCGTCGTGGTCACGCTGCAGGAATACCTGTCCGATATCGTCGGCGGCTGGGTGACGGTCATCATCGGGGCGGTATTCATCGCCTGTGTGCTGGCATTTCGCCGCGGCATCATCGGCGTGCTGGTGGCCCTGATGCGCGCGAGGCGCTGAGTCTTCCGGCCGCGCTCATGGCGGCCGCCAGCACCTGGTGCCGGATAAGATTGGCGACGCCGTTCGCCCAGCCGTCATCGCCGGCGGCGAATTTCGCGACCTCCTGCGTGAGGACCTTGCCGCTCCGGCCAGTCGCTGATCTGCACCAGCACGTAGTGGTCGCTCAGCTGATGCGCCTGACCACGCCGATCATGGCCTGCTCGGCAGCACATTGGCAGCGACACTCTCCGTTTGCGGCACACTACAATGCACAGGTGAATCTGAAGCTTCACCGGCTTATCCGCATGACATTGATGGGACTGCTATGGTCGCCGACCTTCGCAGCGTCGCACGACCTGGCGACGGGCGCCAGTTGATCTCCTGTCCGCACCGGCCGCCGTGCAGCGCATGCCCGCGGTTTGGCGAGCGCGATATCTCGGTCAGCGCACGCGCTGTCCTCAACGAGCTGGCGCGCGCTCACGGCTTGCCGGATGTGGCGGAAATCTGCGGACCGACCGCAGGGTTTCGATGTCGCGCACGGCTGGCGATTCGCGGGCGGCTCGGTTCGCCCAAGCTGGGATTGTTCGAGTCCGACAGCCACCGGGTGGTCCACATTCCCAGCTGCAGCGTGCAGCACCCACTGATCAACCGCGTCGCAGCTGTGGTACGAAGCGCCCTGATCGATGCCCGGATCACCAGTTATTCGGACCAAGCTCATCTGGGCCTGGCGCGCTACCTGCAGGTGGTCGTGCAACGCAGCTCGCAGAGCGCGCAGCTGGTGATAGTAGGCAACAGCGCGAGCGCCGCGCCATTTGCCGCCTGCCTGGATCTGATCCGCGAGCGGCTTGGCAGCGAACTGCACAGCCTGTGGTTCAACTCGAATTGCACGCGCTCCAATGCCATTCTCGGCCAGCAGTTCGAACACTGGTGCGGGCCGGCCAGTGTGGTCGAGCATTTCGGCGGGGCCGCGGTACACTATCCCCCTGGTGCGTTCGGGCAGAACAATCTCGAGGTAGCGCAGCAGATCATCGCGCACGTGCGTGCCCAGATCCCCCAGGGTGCGCGCGTGGTGGAATTCTACGCCGGGGTAGGCGCCACCGGCCTGTCACTGCTGGATCGCGCAGCCGAAATCCAGATGAACGAATTCAATCCGCATTCGCTGCACGGGCTGGAACTGGGCCGCGCTGCGCTGCCGCCGGCCGAGCGAGCCCGGATTGGCGTGCTGCCGGGCCCGGCGGGCGCAGCATGCCTGGCGGCAGACGGCGCGCATGTGGTCATCGCCGATCCGCCACGCAAGGGCCTGGATCCGGCTTTGACCGCGCATCTGCGGCAGTATCCGCCCGAGCGCTTCGTGTACGTGAGCTGCGGGCTTGAGTCCTTTCGGGACGACCTCGCGCGCCTGACCACGGCGGGCAAGCTGCGCCTGACTGCACTCACCGCCTTCAATCTGCTGCCGTTCACCGAGCACGTCGAGACCGTTGCCGTGCTGAAACGCGCCTGACGCCAGTGAGACAGTGCGTGATCCCCCGGTTTTTGCCCGGCGATTGTGCTTTAATTTTCCAATGATGGCGGCAACGCCCGAAGCGACAAAAACCATCCTGGTAACAGGAGGCAGCCGTGGAATCGGCCGGGCCACGGCGCTGGTGTGTGCCAGCAGGGGCTGGTCCGTGGCCATCAACTATGCGCACGACCGCTGAAGGGAGAACTCGTGGATCAACATCTGCTGACTCCGATTCTGGTGAGCGCCCTGGTGTGCTGGGCGATCTATCGCCGCGTGCGGCGCAGTTTCGGGCGCCAGCCGGTGCGAGTCGGGCGCATGCAGTTGCGCCTCGCGCTGCTGACGGTAATTGGCGTGCTGGTGCTGGTTGCCTCGGTCCGGGACACGCAGCTACTGGGTGCGCTGATCGGTGGTGTCGCCTGTGGGCTGGCACTCGGGTATATCGGTCTGCGCCACACCAGGATTGAGGTAACGCCGCAGGGGCGTTTCTATACTCCGCATACCTATATCGGTCTGTTCGTGACGGCGTTATTTCTATCGCGCCTGATATTTCGCCTGCTGACTGTGCACTTGTCTGAGAACGCTGCTGGACAGCCGGATTCGAATCCATTCGATGCCTACCAGAGAAGCCCGCTGACCATGGCGATGTTCGGCCTATTGCTAGGCTACTACGAGTTTTATATCGTTGGCGTGCTCAAGACGAGCCGCGAGTTTGTGGTGCCGGCGACCGATACGCCAAAGTCATAGCCGGTTGGATCGCCGGCTCAGTTGCCGGGCGGCGCAGCGCCAGGAGGATGCTGCGCGCGCCGATCGTGCGCAGCCTGCATCGCAGCCTTGCAGTCCGGGGACACCTTGTCGGCGTGACTGTTCAGGCATTGCATGATCCGGCCGGCACCGCGCTGCACATCGGCGCACAGCGTCTGCACGTCCTGCTTGCAGGCCGCCATCGCGCCGCCGCGCGGCGGCGCGTCGTCCGCGAACGCCGCCAAGGCGAGCAGGGCGATCGCGGGCAAAGTGAACAAAGTTCTGATCAGTGTCACGAAATCTCTCCTTGGGGAAGCAGGGCGCCGGCCGCCTGCGGTAGACAACGCACGGCAGGCCGCGTGGCTGACAGCCTGTCAACCGAAATGGTTTCCAAACGCTAGGCCAACGCGGCGTGGTTGCATGCAGACCAATTGCCGCGCCGCGATAAAGGCAGAGGGCAGCATTCGGTATGCGTATTCATTCCTGGGCGCTGGCCTCCTTCGGTCTGCTCGCCGCCTTTGCCACCATCTCGGCCTCGACCTCGCGGCCATTGCCTGCCGCCCGTCCCGGAACACGCCCGGCCGCGATCGGAGCGGCGGCGCCGCTGCGCGCCTTCGGCATCCGCGGCGCAGTGCAATCGCCAGGGGCTGGGGGCGCGAAGCTCGACGGGGCGCTCAGCGATCTGCTGCGCCATGTGAACCGTGCGCGGCCCGGGCACGAGCTGGCCGACGTGCGCGCACTGAGTCCCGCCGCCCGCTTTCGGCAGCTCGCTGGCGACGATGGCCCGCTGGTGCTGGTCGATGCGGTCACTCGCGGGGATCCGCAGCAGCTCAAGGCGCGCCTGGTCGCGCTCGGCATGCGCGGCGCATCGCTGTTCAGCAACGATGTGGGAGGCTGGCTGCCGGTGTCGCAGTTGCTGGTCGCCGGAAGCAGTGCCGAAGTACATGCGCTGCGCGCTGCTATGCCGCACACGCGCGCCGGCGCCGTGACCTCGCAGGGTGACTTCGCGCAGCGCAGCGATATCATCCGTACCACCTATCCGAGTGTTACCGGCGCCGGCGTCACGGTAGGTGTGCTGTCCGACAGTTTCAACTGCTACGCAGTCTATGAGCAGTCCGGCAGCGGTGTTCCGGCGACCGGCACTCAGGGCTTCGCCTACTACAGCTATCTCGGGGCCACGTATCTGGCGGACTACGCGACCGACGTGTCCACTGGAGATCTGCCGGCCAACGTCAATGTACTCGCGGAGCCCTATACGGATTCTCCTCCCGATCCGGTGTCGGCTGCCGGGGGTTGCCTGAACTACGGTGCCCCGGAATACCTGCCATTCACCGATGAAGGACGGGCGATGCTGCAGGTGGTGCACGACGTGGCCCCCGGGGCGAGCCTGGCGTTCTACACCGCCGATAACAGCGAAGCAGACTTTGCCAACGGTATCCTGGCGCTGGCCGCGGCCGGCGCCAAGGTGGAAGCGGACGACAGCGGCTATTACGATGAACCGTTTTACCAGGATGGGTTGCTGGCCCAGGCCGTGGACACGGTCGAGGCCCAGGGCGTGGCGTATTTCTCCGCCGCCGGCAACGACGGCACTACGTCCTACGAGAACACGGCGCCATCATTTTCCACGCTGTCGAGCAGTGGCCAGACCGCGGGCCAGTACCTGTTGAACTTCGACACCTCGCGCGCGACCACGAACACTGCGCTGCCAGTGACAATTCCTGCGCTCTATCCGGGTGAGTTCATCGCCATCGTGGTCGAATGGGATCAGCCTTACGTCACCGGCGCGCCCGGCAGTCCCGGCGCCAGCAGTCAGGTGAACTTGTGCTACAGCGGTTCAGCCGGCACTGATGTCATCACCGATAGCGATGGCAACGCCGCAAGCTGCACCGGCTTCAACAACATCGGCGACGACCCGGTGCAGATATTGGTCATCGGCAATCCGGACAGCAACAACGCCAACAGCGCCCAGACTCAGCTCACCTTTACCATTGGGCTGGCCAGTGCCACTCCCGCGCCGGGACGCATCATCCTGTCGCTGGAATCGGATACCTATGGAAGTATCGATGCGTTTGCGACCAATAGCGCCACCGTTCAGGGCCATCCGGGCGCTGCGGGTGCGATGGCCGTGGGCGCGGCGTTCTTCGCGCAGACACCGCGTTGCGG
>Ga0182016_10002321_pt1 | contig 22507 bp, 10 predicted proteins | sample 712S2MmetaG_FD_120491 | JGI IMG/M metagenome (GOLD analysis project Ga0182016, IMG submission 120491) | Permafrost microbial communities from Stordalen Mire, Sweden - 712S2M metaG | ecosystem: Environmental > Terrestrial > Soil > Wetlands > Permafrost | place: Sweden: Stordalen | collected... | reverse complement strand
TCCAGCCGTACACCGCCAACACACTGCTTCGCAGCGGCGACCTGAACGTCGATGACCACGGAGCCGTCACCGGACGTTTCACCTTTGTCTTCAGCGGTCAGGAAGCTCTCAATTGGCGCCAGGCCGCCATCGAAAATGACCTCGACGAGGTAACGAAGCGCTTTGACCGCACGCTCAAAGCGATCTGTCCTGACAGTGTCGAAGCTCACCTTGACCACTTCCTCGGTATAGATGATCCCAACGTAAACCTCATGGCTATCGTTAAGGTCGAGGGCACTCTCGGCACTTCTACCGCCAAGCGGCTTCTGCTCCCCGGATTCTTCTTTGAAACTAAGGAAGGGCATCCCTTTGTCAATCAGGAAAAGCGCCTCGAACCCGTCGATATGCGCTATGCCGACCAGGTCACCGACAAGATCGTCTATCACCTTCCCGCAGACTTAGTCGTCGAAGGAGCGCCTCTGTCCGCCAGCATTCCCTGGCCCCAGCACGCTGCACTCGCCACCAAAGCCACCCCCGCCCCCGGACAAGTCACCATCGTCCGCCAGCTCTCCCGCGCCTTCACCCTGGTCAAGCCCGAGGAGTACCAAAGCCTCCACGACTTCTACCAAAAGGTCGCCACCGCCGACCAGCAGCAACTCGTCCTCACCGCATCCCCACCCGCAAAAGGAAACTGACCATCAGACTCGTGTAAACTGATTCAGACCCCAAAAAGCCGGTCCGCCACAATGGACCGGCTACCTTGTGTCGGGACGTGGCTCAGCCTGGTAGAGCACTCGCTTGGGGTGCGAGGGGTCGGCAGTTCAAATCTGCCCGTCCCGACCATTCATCTCCAAATCCCCAATTCCCTCCGCACTGGCAGTCCTCTACTCGACTGCCGACCGCAAGCACCCCAACTTGCGCCGCACCAGACCGCAGGCGCCCATTCTCAGCATTGCGAGGGGGGCGAGGCACTGCCGAGCGATGCGGCAGTTCAAATCTGCCCGTCCCGACCATTTGAGGTCTTAGTTCCCTTAGAGTTTTCCAAATCTCGGGATCCCGCCTCAGGCATCCATTTAGCCAAATGTGACGTGACTGTGACGTTGAGGAATGCAGTTAGGGGCTGCTCCAGCCCTTGTGCGGTTTTATTTGCCGCCGCGAACCGGCCACACAGCAAAGGTGGCAGGTTTACCGACGACAAACACTCCACTGTTGCCGGTCATGACCACCGCCCACACCGCACTGATGGCGGTAGCTGTAGAACCGTTGCCAGCTACAGACCAGTGAGTCGTCGTCCAGTAGGCATTGTCTGACTGAACATTCTTAAAGCCTACTTGCCCTAGCCAGCTTCCGATGTCAACCTTATCCTTGTTGCAATACCCGGACGTTGCCTTGCCCAAGACTTCAGTGAGCCAAGAAATCTCACCGTTCGTGTTGCAAAGGCTCGCCATTTGCTGGAGAGACGGTACGACCCAATCGGTATGCCCTGCATACTTGTTACGATTAAGGCACGCTACAAAAGCATCTGCGTCATCCCGCGCGACTGCATTTCGCTCGCATCCAGACGACTGTGGCACCGTTGGAGCCGCATCTTTACTCCACATCAGGCCGGTTTTGGTGTCTGTTATAGTCTGGTCACCGTTGTCCAAGAATCTCGAAGCAGCCAATATAGTCGTGGAAACTGCAAGGAACATCAGTATGCTCGACATAACCACGCATACTTGTCTTGCCTTCATTCGAATCCTCCCGAAGAGTCTTCGGCACAGTGTACAACTCGAATACCGGTTACCGGAGAAGGACAATGACCCGCCCCTCATGGCAAGTAATAGCCGGTCAAAACTGCCGATGAAAACTGGGACGTAAATGTGACGTAGCCACCCGAAAAACACCCCAAAATGCGACCAATGTCTACCCGTATTTTATTGTTAATAAATAACGTTAACTTCTTAGGTTCGCTTGGGGCCCGAGGGGTCGGCAGTTCAAATCTGCCCGTCCCGACCATTCATCCCCAAATCCTCAAATCAGTCCGCACTGGCAGTCCTCTACTCGACTGCCGACCGCAAGCACCCCAATCTGCGCCGCATCAGACCGGAGGCGCCCCATCTCAGGTCTGCGAGGGCGAGCCAACGCCTCCTTTGAGCCTCATTTAGGGCTCCCAGGCTCACTTCCTGTCCAACCTCACCATCGCCGCCTGAAAGTCGCCGCGGAAATCTTCGCCGAATTCCATGCCATGGTGCATCCACCAGGCGCCACTCGCCGTTGTCGGAGTCCCAGGCGCCATCTTGCCTTCGACCGGTGTCAGTGTGTATTCAGCGGCTGGGTCGAGACCGTCGAGTTTCAGCAGCGGAAAAAGCCGGCCTTTCTGCGTGGAGTGAATGAACGCAAACAATACCGCCTGGCTCTTTTCGTGATTCACCGTCTCCGTGGCCGAGAACTCACTGCCATTCCGTGGCGAGATCAGCCGGTAAAGATCGCCCTGCGTGATAGTCGGCTGCACTTTGTGGTACTCCCCGATCAGGCGCTTGGCAGTTGCCGTCTCGGCATCCGTCCACTTCGTAATGTTGTCGCCAATGCCCAGCGATCCTTGCATCGAACTCAACATTCGATAGGTCAGCGATGTGTCGCGCTTGTTCATCCAGTGCGGCGAGCCTGTCACCCACGCCATCATGATTTGCGGGGTGTATGCGTAACTGAAGCCGTCCTGTTGCGACAAACGATCGAAGGGATCCGTATTGTCTGAGGGCCACACCTCGTCGGTATAGCGCAGAATTCCAAGGTCCACCCGCCCACCGCCGCCTGAGCAACTTTCAATCTCGATTTTCGGGTGGCGCTTGCGCAGCTCGGCAAGAATCCCGTAAAGGTTCCGCGTGAACTCCACGTAGACGCGTTTCTGGTCAGACACCGGCACAGCATCCCAGCCCGGCTCGCTGAAGTTGCGGTTGTAATCCCACTTGAGAAATGAAATGTCGTTTTCGCTCAGAATCTTGTCAAGAAATCCGAGCACGTAGTCGCGCACGTCCGGCCGCGCCAGATTCAAAATCAGTTGAGTACGCTGCTCCGTCCGGTCGCGTCCCGCAAAGTTCAACACCCAATCGGGATGCTTGCGGTACAGATCCGAGTCCGGGTTCACCATCTCCGGCTCAACCCATAGGCCGAAATCCATCCCCAAAGAGTGCACCTTGTCAATCAGGGGTTTCAGCCCGTGTGGGAACTTTTCCGGATTCACATACCAGTCGCCCAGCCCTGCATGATCGGTTTTGCGCTGGCCAAACCAGCCGTCGTCCATCACAAATCGATCCACGCCCAGCGCCGCGGCCTTCTCCGCCAGCGCCATTTGCCCCGCTTCGTTCACATTCATTTCAGTGGCTTCCCACGAGTTGTAGATCACGGGCCGAACCTTGGGTGTTTTTTGGCCGATGGTGGCCTGAGTACGCGGCAGAATATGTTCGAGCTCAAACTTGTGCAGCAGCCGCGATGCGCCGCCGAGCCCGTGTGCAGAGTAGCCGCCATAAAACACCGGTGTCTCCAGCTTCTCGCCTGCGTGCAGGCCGTAGCCAAAGTCAAACGGGTTGAAGCCACCCGTTACTCGCACCGTATCCAGCGCGTCTTGCTCCACGCTGATGCGCCACGACCCGCTCCACGCCAGCGCGCCAAACCAAACCTCTCCATGCCGCTCGTCGCTTTCGCCTGCCTGTAGCGCAAACCACGGGTTGGCCTGGTGGCCCGTCGAACCGCGACGGCTCTCAAGTATCCGCTGACCCTGCTTCACAGTCTCCTGATTCAGATTCCATTCGCCGCCCCAGCGGCCCGTCAGGTAGTTGAGCGTGTAATGGCCCGCCGGCAACGACCACGCTGCGGCGGCCGCCTGCTCCACTGTCACATTTTCACCGCTGCGATTCTCAATCGTTGCCGACCGCGCCAGAATCCCGCTCTCCGGATCCATCGAATAGTGGAGCGTTACAAAGACCGGCCGGTACTCGTCCTTCAGTTCCACATCAAAACCATTCTGCGCCACCGAGTGGCTTACATAATGCAGCACCAGGTCGCGATTACCGTCAGCGAATGTCACCTTCAGTGCCGGCTCCATATAGAGCCCTGCGCCCCAGCCTGCAAACTCCTGCGGCGTGTTGGTGTAGGAGTCGTCAAACGAGGCCCACTCCCGTCTCGAGTGGGCCGCTGGAAACTCATCGCCGCCTCCCAGCCGTCCGCCCCAGTAGATCTGCTGCAACTCGCCGCGCTCGTTCACGCCAAAGGCATATGTCGCCCCGCCCCCGTCGAGACGAAATACTTTCGTCGAAGCATTGAATGTTGCATGGGAGTCTTGAGCTAAACCGGAGAGAGATGCCGACAACAATGCCAGCGCAAAAGAAAAGGTTTTCATTTCTGCCCGCCTTCCAATCCAATTCTTGAACCCGCCACAGCATACCATTCCACACGCTCCGCAAGATCGCACTTGCTCGGCACGCGCCCAACAAGTTTACCTGGCCGATATCTCCCACATTTGTTGACGCGAACGGGCCTGCAAACGTATACAATTCTCGCTGATCTTAGCCTCATCCGCCCTTGCGCAGCAAAAACAACCAGCCGGAATGGCTGAATCTAAAGCATCTCGAAACGAGGAACGTCATGGATCGCCGCGATTTCTTGAAGACTGCAGGAACTCTCGTTGCTGGGGCATCGGTTGCTTCGGAGTTGCCGGCAGTGAGCTACGCTGGCGAGACCGCCGCTACTGCCAGGGGCCGCCTGGTGCTGCCCATCAACCGCAATTGGCGATTTAGCCCCAACGCCACCGCGGCTGCTCATGAACGCGACTTCGACGACAAGGGCTTCGCGCGCGTCACAGTGCCGCATACCAATCTGCGTGTGCCGTGGCACAGCTTCGATGAGAAGTCGTACGAGTTCGTTTCTATCTATAGGCGGCGGTTCCGGCTACCTGCCGAGGCGCGCGGACGGCGAGTGTTTGTTGATTTTGAAGGCGTAATGACCGCGTCCAAAGTGTGGATCAACGGCGCGTACCTCGGCGAATACAAGGGAGGCTTCACCCCGTTCTCGTTTGAACTGACGCCCCATCTCGACTACGACCGCGACAATGTCCTGGCTGTCGAAGTTGACTCCACCGAGCGTGCGGATATTCCCCCATTCGGCTACGAAATTGACTACCTGACCTTCGGCGGCATCTACCGCGAGGTCTCACTCCGCATTGTCTCGCCTGCGTTCATCGAGAATATCTTCGCTCAGCCCAAAGACGTGTTGTCCGGAAAACCAGCGCTGGATGTCAATTGCTACGTGCAGCGGCCGCAGCAGGCAACCGGCGCGAGCGCGGAGGGCGAACTCAGGCTGGAGGCTGCGCTCTATGACGGCGATCGTCTCGTGGCCAAGTTCTCGCAACCCGTGGCGGCAGGCGGAATTCTCGCCGAACCTTCAGCCACCACGGTGCACCTGGACGACCTCCATGGAATCGAGTTATGGGATCTGAAATTGCCAAAGCTCTATCGCGTCGAGGTCAGGTTGTTGCGTGGCTCGCAACTGCTGGACAACGACACCCGCCGCATCGGGTTTCGCGAAGCGCAATTCACGCCCGACGGTTTCTCTTTGAACGGCAAGGTAGTCAAGCTGCGCGGGCTTGACCGGCATCAAACGTTCCCATGGGTGGGCCAGGCGATGCCCGCCCGCGTGCAAAAACGCGACGCAACCATCCTGCGTAAGAATCTGAAGTGCAACATTGTCCGCACATCCCATTATCCGCAGTCGCGCCACTTTCTTGACGCCTGCGACGAGATCGGCTTGTTGGTGCTCGAAGAGATTCCCGGCTGGCAGCACATCGGCGACCAGCCGTGGCAAGATATCTCCGTAGACAACGTGCGCCGCATGATCACACGCGACTGGAATCATCCGTCGATCATCCTGTGGGGTGTGCGCATCAACGAGTCGCTGGACAATCACAACTTTTACACGCGCACCAACGCTATGGCCCACAGTCTCGATCCGTCGCGGCAGACTGGCGGCATCCGCTACTTCCAGTCGTCGGAGTTCCTTGAGGATGTCTTCACCATGAACGACTTTGGATGGCCGCTGAAAGCGCCCAATCATCCTCGCTACCTCAATACGGAGTTTGTGGGTCACACCTATCCGACCAAGACCATCGACAACATCGAGCGGCTGCGGGAACATACGGTGCGCCACGCGCGGGTGCACGATCAGTTGGCGTCGAATCCGCAGTACGCCGGCGGTATAGGGTGGTGCGCCTTCGACTACAACACTCACGGCAACTTCGGCTCGGGTGACCGCATCTGCTATCACGGCGTCACCGATATCTTCCGCGAGCCCAAACCGGCGGCGGGTTTCTACCGCTCGCAGTGCGACCCCGAAGAAGACATCGTGCTGGCGCCGGCATTTCACTGGGCGCGCGGCGACGAGAACATCGGATTCACCAAGGCACTGGTGTCGTCGAATTGCGAGCACCTGAAGTTTTATGTAGCCGACAAACTGGTTGCAGAGGCGGATCCCGACAGAGATCAGTTTCCGCACCTCAAATATGCGCCCTTCACAGCAGCCTTGGGCAGCAGGCTTAATCCTTGGGGCGACCTGCGTATCGAGGGATACATCGGTGGCAAGCTCGTAATCACCCACACAATGTCCGGCAAAGGGCTCGATCAAAAGTTTGCGCTCCTGCCCGACGACACCTCGCTCATTGCCGATGGCGCGGACACGACGCGTGTCGTGCTCCGGGTTACCGACGAATTCGACGCCATCCGCCCCTTCGCCGCCGATCCGATCCGCTTTGAGCTAACTGGCCCAGCAGAGCTCATTGGAGACAACCCCTTCTCACTGATCGGAGGAACCGGGGCAGTGTGGATTCGCGCCGGAGAACAGCCAGGCAAAGTGCTCTTGACGGCTCACCACCCCTATCTCGGCGCGCAGCACGTTGAGTTGATCCTCACCGCGGTGCCGCCAGAAATGGCTTGAGTCTACGAATTTAAACAGCTACTTTCGCGTCACCTTCGGAAACGAGCGCGGCACGATCCCTGTGCCTTCTTTCACCGCGATAATCTGATCGACCGGCACGTTGGTCAGTTTGTCCACCTGGCCGCTTGGCCAGGTAATGACGAGTGAATCGATCTTGTCTCGCTTGCCCAGCCCGAAGTGAATGCGCGGGTCGCTTGCCGACATGTAACTCGACCCGCCCTTGGCCTGCTCAACCCGAACGAATCCTTGCGCGCTGAGCTTGAGCATAGAGCCGATGCCGTCGCGGTTGGATTTTGTTCCGATGAGCAGTACTTCGATCCAGTGGTTGGCGTTGCCGCCATCGTTGCGCATCAGTTCGGGGAAGTCGCCCCGTACGTTGACTGCGAAACCAACCGCGCCGTCATTGAAGAAGTCGGCAGTCGCCAGCCCGCGGCCGGCGACGGGACGCAGAAAGTCAAGGCCGAGCGAGTCGGAGGACTTCTCGAAGTGCCCGTTACCCAGGTTGTGAAACATGAGCAGCGGCTCCTTGTAAGTCACCTCGCTGTGGTAAAGCTCGATGTTGTCGACCATTGCACCGTTAACCTGCAGAATGTCTGGCCATCCATCGTTGTCATAATCGACAAACTTAGCCGCCACACCGCTCAGCAAAATCGCCTTGGTGCCGATTCCAGAGCTGTAGGTTGCATCGGTAAAGGTTCCGTCGCCATTGTTGTGGTAGAGGCGATTCAACTCGAAGTCAAGATGAGTGATGTAGACATCGAGAAAGCCGTCGCCGTCAACATCTGCCGCATCGATTCCCATGCCAGCTTCATAACGGCCGTCCTCGCTGGCTGCAAGGCCGGAGATGAGCGAGGAATCGGTGAAAGTGCCGTCGTGGTTGTTCAAGAAGAGGAAGTTAGGCCAGGTGTCGTTAGCGATAGCGATGTCGGTCCAGCCGTTGTTCCTGAAGTCCGCTAGCACCACGCCCATGCCTTTCGATTCCGGCAGCCCAACCCCGGACTTATCGCTGACGTCGGTAAAGGTGCCGTCGTGGTTGTTACGATAGAGCTTGGTGCGCTGGCCACGGTAGTTACCCGGATTGCAATAGGAGCGATAGCCAGCCTTGCGCTCCCCGCACCAAAGGTTGTTGGCCGGCGTCCAGTCCAGGTAATTGGTAACTACAAGATCGAGCCATCCGTCCTTGTCATAGTCGAACCATCCCGCACTGGTTGACCATTTGCCTTCGTCCCCGACACCTGCTTTGGCGGTAACATCGGTGAACGTTCCGTCGCCGTTGTTGTGGTAAAGGACGGCGCGGCCATAGCCGGTTACATAGATATCTGGATAGCCGTCGTTGTCAAAGTCACCGACGGCGACGCCCTGTCCGTAGTGTCCTTCACCTCCCAGTCCGGCCTTAGCCGTAACATCGGTAAACGTCCCATCGCCATTGTTGTGGTAGAGGGCGCAACGCAACGGTTGGTTCGGCTTGTAGGCATCCGTGGCACCCGACTGGACAAAGAAAAGGTCCATCAATCCATCCTGATCGTAGTCCAGCCAGGCAACTCCAGTGCCCATCGTTTCTAAGTAGTATTTCTCGTCGGTCTGCGTGGAGTCCTGAATAAAGGTAATTCCGGCAGCCTTACGAATGTCCGTGAATCGAACGGGGATGGCGGAGTCGTTCAGCTTCGGAGGTTTCGGCGTGGTGGCAACCTGCTGGCCGGACGCTGCAACAGCAACCCCAATCATCAGGGCCGTGCATAAGATCCGGTGAGCTTGTCGTTTTCTGCCGGAAATAGGGTTCATCATAGAGTTCTATCCGCGAGGGAAAGCGCGAATTGCAGTAACTGTTGGCGATTCTCCGCGGTCATTGTTGCATCGGCCGTCGGCGCTGCCGCGGGTGTCTGAGCCAGAACCTGTTCTATGCGGTTCACGTCGAGACTGCCGCTCGCGCTGCTGCTCTTAAAGCGGTCCAGCACTTCTCTGGCCTTGTCGACTTGCCCCATCTCAAAGTAGAAGACGCCAAGCGTCGAGTAACTTCCCGGCCACTCCGGAAGTAAGTCAACGGCGCGCTCGAACTGGCTCGTGGCCTGAGGGATGTTTCCGTCCAGAACCGACGCCAGACCCAGGCCCCAAAGGATCTTGCCGGAAGCGGGGACGCGCGTTTGACCTTGCGAGAGTGTTCGTTTAGCTCCTGCAAAGTCATTCTGCCTAAACTGAACCAGGGCCAGCCCTAGATAGTCCTCATCGTTATCCGGATTGCGGCCGATGGCGCTGCGATAAATCTCCTCGGCGCGTGCTGTATCTCCCAGATGCGCATAGATGTCCGCCAGCAACGCCAGATAGGCTTCGTCCTTTCGTCCGTCCTCTGAAACTTGATTGGCGGCGTCCAGTGCCTGAAAGTATTGGCGCTTGCGAAACAAAGTATTGGCGAGGTCGAACCTTACGTCATCAAGGGCTGGATTCACTTCGAGCGCAGCCTGAAAATGCCGGATCGCGTCGTCATAAAGGCGGTAGCGAGCGAGCAGAACGCCGATGCCCGCCAAAGTCCGGGAGTCACCCGAACTCATTTTGTCCAGTTGGTCGATCGCATCCCTGGCCTCGTTCAACTTGCCGGTCTTCAGATAGGCCTCGGCCAATTGATATAGGTTGTCCGGCCGATCTGGGTGCTTCTTGATCTGCTCAGTGATCTCGGTCAAATCCAGTTGGTCGCGGGCCCGGGCGGTAAGTTTGGAACGGTTGTCAAGATAGTCGAAGAGGTGTTCGTAGGGATAAGGGCCGGATGAGACATCCTTTGAGAGTGTCTGAAAGATATGCATGTCTCGGTCGGCCTCGGCGGTCAGATGCAGGCTCCTCTCCGCCATGGCTAGCTTGTAGTAGCCGGTGGCTGGATTTGTGGCCAAATGGACATACTTCTTAAGCAGGTCGACTGCCTCGGTAAGCTTTCGCTCGCCGATCCGCAGATTGGCTAACTCCAGCAAAGCTTCAGGGAAGTTAGGGTTGGTGCGGAGTATCTGCTCAAAATATGTCTCAGCGTCTACTGCGTCGCCCTGCTTCGCAGCAATAACTCCGAGATTGTAAAGGCAAGAGCTGTTATGCGGGTCGAGTTTCAATCCCTTTTCGAAATACTCCTTGGCCTCGTCGAACCGGCCCAGATGCCGGTACGGCAGGCCCATGAACGCGTAGGAGCGAGCAGATGGCTCTATCTCAATCAGCTTCTTGAATTGTTCGATGGCCTTCTCGACTTGGCCTGACATGAAATAACTCTCGCCAAGCGTGGCCAGCAGGTCGGTGCGCCGAGGAGCAATCTTAAGTCCCTCTTCCAGCAGCGGAATCGCATCTTCATAGTAGTTCTGCGAGATGCTTACCTGTGCCATCTGAAAAATAATGTCGGTATTCTGCGGAGCCAGCTTGTGAGCGCGAACCAGCAAGTCCAAAGCATCGAGTGGGCGTGACTGATTGGCGTAGACCTGCGCAAGCAAATAAAGCGCTTCAGCAGAGTCGGGCTTTAGCTTGAGCGCCCTGCCCAGGGTTAACTCGGCCTTCGAGTTATCGTTGCTACGGAGATATGCCAGACCGAGGTTATAGAGAATCTCGAAGGTTTCGGGCTGCAGAGCGTCAGCTTGTTCGAGCTCGAATTGTGAGGACTTGTATTGATTTTGTGAGGCGAGCAGGACACCGAGCGTGAAATGGACCTGGACGTCGTTCTTGTTCTGCTCTGAGAGCATGGTTGCGCGCCGCAATGCCTCAGCCGGATGTTTGGTTTGAAAGTAAGCCTGAACTAGGTTGAAGCTGGCGGCGACGCTCGCTGGATGAATACGCTCAAAACATGGAATCGCTTCAGCTGGCGACCCTTTTGCCATCAGTAACACCCCAAGATTATAGTTTGCATCGCGATCGGCCGGGGCGAGCCGGAGCGCGGTACGGAACTCTTTCTCGGCGTCGGCAGGGTCCTTCTCGGCGACGTAGAGATTTCCCAGGTTCACGTGCGTGCGGGTGGAGTTCGGTGCCAGGCGTAGCGACTTTTGGAATGCGGCAAGCGCATTGGGAAAGTCTTGCTCCCGGGCGAATATGATGCCAAGGAGGTCGAAGCCATCCGCGCTTGACGGGTTGCGCTGGAGGGCATCGAGGACCTGCGTCTTAGCATCTTCAATGCGGCCCTGATGCAGCAACGACTCAGCCTGCCCGAGTGGGGCAGGAATCTTGGGCGGTTGCTGCGGAGCGCATCGAAGGCTTAGCGCAATCAGGACACTAAAAACAAAAGTGCGACCCGCTGTGGCCGAATCCATAGTGGTTCCAATCATAAGCTGAAGCTTGCTCGCCAGCCCATGGTACCGGCCCAGATGGCGCCGCGCAACGCAGGCTCGGCCTCTGGAGCTTTTACTCCAGTGACTTCATGGCATTGAGGGCAGCGGAGTTTTGCGGCTGCAGATGAAGCAATTGTGCCAAGGCTTCTTTCGCCTTGTCCTTTTCACCAAGCATGGAGTAGACCCGGGCCAAGTTCAAATAGGACTGATCGAAGCTGGGAGCGAGGCGGATTGCGGTTTTGAATTGCTCTTCGGCCTTGGGAAGATCGTCTCCGCGGACGTAGAGTATGCCAAGGTTGTTCAAGGCTTCAGGATAATCCGGCCGCAGTTCAATGGCTCTTTGCAGATAAGCGGTGGCACTGGGTAACTGATTTTGCTGAGCATAGACCATGCCCAGGCTGAAGTTGATCTCCGCATCGCCAGGTTGAATGCGAAGGGCATGCTCTAGGCACTCCTGTGCCTGAGCGAATGCATGCTGGCGGCGGTAGACATTGCCAAGGTTGAGCAGCGCGGTTGCGTAGTCGGGACGCAGGGTAAGCGACTGTTGAAAGTTCTGAATGGCTTCGTCGGGCCGCCCCTGCTGGGCGGACATCATGCCCAGGTTATTCCAGGCTTCGGGGTAGTTGGGCCGCAGCTTCAAGGTTTGCTCAAGATAGCGGCGAGCCTCAGCAAATTCGCCGCGGCGAAGGTTGAGTGTGCCCAGGTTGTAGTAGGCCTCGGGGTCTTCGGGCTTGGCGGCAATGACTTCAAGGAAGGATTCGGCGGCCTGCTCAAGGTAGCCGTGCTGGAAGAGCGCAACGCCGTAGGTGAAGTCGTTTCGGTTGAATGAGCCTTGATGAAGCTGACCTCGAAACGGTAGAGACTTTTCCATGCGCTGGTCGGGTGTCGCCGGGACGGACTTCAGATCATCCAGCACAAGTTGTAGATCAATTTGACCTTGGTAAATCTTCACGATCATTCCATCTCGGTCAAGCAACAATGAGACGGGGATTGGTAGATCGCGGCGGCGATCGAAAAGATAGCGGCAGATGATGTTATAGATCCCAGCCACCTCATCGGTGGCGAAGAGGACGGGGAAAGACTGAATCTGCTCAGCAACAAATGAGCGAGCGGCAGCGAAATCGTCCCCGCGATCGAGATTGACAGCCACGACCTGAAGATTGCTGGCTGCAAGCGCGGAGCGGCGGCTTTGGAGAAGCGTCAACTCCTCGCGACAGACCGGTGACGCTGCCGACCAGAAGTGCAGGAGCACGAAGTTGCCCTTCATCGAACGCAGATCATGAAGATTCCCGGCAAGGTCGGGAAGAGCAAACGCTGGAGCCTTCAAGGGGTCGATAAGCCATGTATCTGCGTGAACTGGCAACTCATCTTCGGCTGCCGCTGGCCCTGGCTGGGCATAGGCGCGGCTTGTCGCAGCAAAGGGTTTTGCAGTGAACGCGGCGGAGCCTTCTTCAATGGATATGCGGTGATTGATGGGCAGGTGATCGAACTGCTCCACCAGCCCATTGGGCCAACGGATGGATGCCTTGAGGGGTTGGCCCGCGCTGCCTAGGCCGAAGAAGACTTCTTTCGAATGCTGGGCCAGGAACCCGGTCCCGGCCTGGAGGTATTTGGTCTGGCGCAAGCCTCCAGCCTCCAACGTGATCGCCGCTCCGATTGCGTCGTGATTGCTCTTTTGACCGCGCAGTCGAAAGGCGATTGAGGGGGGAAGATCCCGCATTCCGTTATGCAAAACCCGCAGTTGCGGTGCGTTGCGATTCTTGAGGATCACCTCCAGCCGTCCGTCGTGGTCCAGATCGGCAAGCGCGAACGAGCGTGAGTCCTCGATGCAGTCAAGGCCTGAAGGTCCGGATAGCTCTGAGAAGGTGCCGTCGCGGTTGTTGGCGAACAAGACGTTTCGAGCATAGCCGTGCCAGGTGTGATCCGAGCGGACCAGTTCGTTGATCGCGTTCCAGCCGCGCTCGTAGGCCGGAGCAGGCGTGGCGTCCTCTGCGGATTTTGCAACCACCTGTCGCCAAAAAAAGCTCGCGACATCGTTGCGCGCCGGGCCCGACAGGTAGCCATTGGCGACATAGAGATCTGGATAGCCGTCGTGGTCGAAGTCCCAGAAGTCAGAGGACCAGGACCAGCGCCCCATTTCCACACCGGCGTGATGCCCAACGTTCATAAATGTTCCGTCGCCAAGGTTGCGATACAGGGCATTCCCGCGCGCGTGTCGCTGATACAGCTTGCGGATGTTCTCCGGGGCTTGAGCGTGAAACTGCTTTTGTTCTGAGACACGCTGGCCGGCAGCCTCCCACATGCTCGGAACATAGATGTCCTGGTGGCCATCGTTATCGAAGTCCGCCCAGCAGCAACTCATGCCAGCGCCCACTTCTTCCACCTGGGCCTCACGCGAGGCAACTGTGAAGGTGCCATTCCCGTTGTTGCGGTAAAGCTGGGAACTGCCAAAGTCGTTCGCAACAAATAGGTCACAGAGGCCGTTTGAGTTTGAGTCGCCCCACGCGCACGCGAAGCTGTAGCGGTTGTTCTCCGCGTTCAGCCCGCACTCAGTGGTCTTTTCGATAAACCTTGCGCCGCCTTCGTTGTGCAGAAGGCAGTTGGGCGGTCCGTTGTGGGCGTCGTAGTAGGGGATGGGATAGTGATACTGATCGAGGCCAAGGTAGTAATTGTAGGTGCAAAGGTAGATATCGAGTCGGCCATCGCGATCGTAGTCGGCTACCGCAGCGTGCGTATAGGTTCCCTGCGGTGGCCGCTCGAATCGGAACGCGTCGCGTTTAAGTGCGAACGTCCCATCGCCCTGGTTCAGAAACAGCAGTGGCCCGGTGCCACAGACCACGAGCAAGTCCTGGCGGCCTGAGTTTTCAAAGTCGGCGAACAGGGCGCAAGCTGTATTGTCAAGCACGCCCACACCTGCTCTATCGGTCACGTCTTCAAAGGTTCCGTCACCGCGATTGCGGTAAAGCCGATTTGGAAGTCCGGCGGGTTGGCACACGTAAATATCGTCAAAGCCGTCGTTATCGAAATCTCCCGCGGCCACACCATTGTTGCCGTACACGTCCACCCCAACGGCGCCGTCGAGCACTGTGCGCCAGTAGTCCGAGCCGTGCTGCATCTGCAGGTTGTAGGATTCAATGCCGGCCAGTGCCCCGCCGCTGACGTCAATAAACGCCGGCCCAGCCATCACCGCGAGAATCTCTTCGCCAGTCTCCCAGCGGCGGGCCCTCCACTCGCCGGTCTTGTCGCGGAACCACTCAGTGCGCCAGGAACCAACGCGCTCTTCGCGCCGTGCGTCGTCGCGGTCGGCGACTAGGTCGTAGCGGATCTCCACGCGAACGGTCAGCGGGTCAGCGGCCACCTCTTCGATGCTGAAGATCTCAAACTCCGCGGTCTCAATGTGCGCGACGTGCTTCAGCCATCCGCGCAGTTCCTCGACGAATCGTTCGCGGCCGGAAACAACAGTTTCGGGAAACTGCCTGCGTACGATTTCGATGCCGCCGCCCGAGCGCACCGGGATTTCCCTCGCTGGTGTCAGCGGTGATGCCTGGAGTGCGGGGTCCAGAGACCGGGCAAGCGGCCCGTGGTCCTGTGGCGAAGCCTTGAGAGCCATGTTCCACTGCTTAAGAATTGCTTCAATCTCGAAGGCGTATTTCTCAGTCACGTACTCGTCGGAGCCAGGTGCGACAAGGGCAAGAACGTCTGCTAATGGAGGAGTCTCTGGGTAGTGCGGCGTTAGGCGGAGATCTGCGAAGGGAAACTGCTGATTCGCTTCCGTGGGTACGTCCGGCGGCGCAAAGATGAGCGAGGCCCCTCGAAGGTGCGCGGGTCGAAGCATCAGCGGCGCAAACGCCATGCTTTTCATCAGTGCTCGCCGGGAAAGGGTGCGGCGAGCGCGTTGTTGACCCGACGTCATGAACTGGAGATCCGTGAACCCGGCAAAGTGTCCGCAGAATACCACCAAAGCTGAAACGCCCCAAATCAAGTCAAGTGCGGCGCAAGTGAGACTTCGACGCGTATGGGCCGGGCCTTGGCTGCGGCGGATTGCGATTGCAAGGTCTTCAACCCTGTGGAAATCGGATGTTCGGAACAGGATGAAGGCAAAACTCGGCTCGGCTGGGAGTCTTTGTGGGTATTCAACCTGGTTCGGTCATGGAAACCGGGATACGAACAATAAATGTTTCATTATGTTCAGTTTAGTTTGAAATAGCATGAACTCATGGCAGGGTCGTGGATGCATGAGCGAAAAGACAATTTGCAAAAAAATGCAGTGGTCTCCATCTTTTGGTTGACAAATGAAAAGCGACAGAGCTAGCCTGTCTCACGCAACAGGAAAGCGTTTACAACGGTCACCAATCAAGCACCGTTGAAAGCGTTTACAAGACGAGTTCGGCGCGGCCCGATGATGTCTCTCTTGCAGCGTGTGTCTGGAATCTATCCCAGCACAATTACCCAGACGTAAACAAACAAACGGGAGGAAACTTGGATGGCCATTGATCGCAGCATCGCGAAACAGTTGAAATCCCTTGGCTACATCGCCATCGGATTCTTTTGCTTCCTACTGGTTCCGAGTCAGTACGCGTTCGGGCAGGTGGATGAAGGATCAATCACCGGAACCGTTCAGGATTCCACTGGAGCCGCGGTTCCCAATGCGCTGGTCACGCTGTTGAACATGGACCAGGGAACTACCCAGCAAACCAAAACCAACAGCACCGGCGGTTACACATTCTCTCCCGTCAAGATTGGGCACTATAACGCGTCGGTAACAGCGAAGGGTTTCGAGAAGACCACGCAGGAGAAGATCACGGTCAACGTCGCGCAGAACCTTCTGATCAACATCCAGCTTAAGGTTGGCGCGGCGACTGAAACCGTCGAAGTCTCCACCGCGCCTCCGCTTCTCCAGACCGAGGACGCATCGGTCGGGCAGGTCATCACCGAGGAGACCGTCAAGAGCCTTCCGTTGAACGGGCGCAACTTTACATTCCTGGCGCAGCTTGGCGCTGGCGCACAGACGCCGCAGGCCGATACCCGTGGCAACGCAGCATCGGGCGCGTTTTCCGCCAACGGCCTTCGTCCTGCTCAGAACAACTACCTCCTTGACGGTGTTGACAACAACTCCAACGCGGTCGACTTCCTCAACGGCACCAACTTCGTGATCCTGCCTCCGGTGGACGCAATCGCCGAGTTCAAGGTTCAGACCGGCGAATTCAGCGCCGAGCTCGGACGCTCAGCGGGCGCCGTTCTCAACGCCACCATCAAGCAGGGCACCAACAGCTTCCATGGAGATGTGTGGGAGTTCTTCCGCAACGACAAGCTCGATGCGGCAGACTGGTTTGAAGACAACGAAGGGATCAAGAAGAGCGAGCTCCGCCTCAACCAGTTCGGCGGTACGGCTGGCGGTCGGATCATCAAGAACAAGCTCTTCTTCTTCGGAGACTATGAAGGCAAACGTCGCGTTCAGGGCAATACCTCCGGCGCTGCCTCCGTACCAACCGCTTTAGAGCGCAGCAGCGGCTATACCGATCTCGTTGACGTCTACAATCACGCGGTCGGGTCAACGCCATTGACAGACGCCCTGGGACGCACCATCCAGCAGGGAACGATCCAGGATCCCGCCACCACCAGGGCGGTTACCGCTGGAACGGTCGATCCAGTCACTGGCTATACCGCGGTTTCAACCGGCTATGTGCGCGACCCATTCGGGCTCGCTACGTGCTCAGGGGCCAATCTCAAGACACCGACGCTGGCTGCTTGCCCAGGTCTCAATCAACTTCCTACGGCCCGCGTTGATCCCAATGCCGTCAAGCTCCTGAACCTTTACCCCAATCCGACAAACACCGCTCTGGCTTCGAACTTTGAATCCAGCCCGAATCTCTATGAGCACAGCAACTCCATGGATGCCCGCGGCGACTATAACGCCTCGGACAAGGATCAGCTCTTTATACGATTCAGCTATGTGGACGACCCCCAATACATTCCAGGACCGTTTGGAGGCGTTGCCGACGGCGGTAGCTTCCAGCAGGGCATCCAGACTGCCAAGTCTTTGCAGGGCGTAGCAGGGTACACTCACGTATTCACCCCGACTACGACCAATCAGGTCCGCGCCGGTCTGGCCCACCTCCACACCACGCGTTTCGGCCCTGACGGCGCAACCAATGGCATTCCTGCGCAGTACGGCATTCTCGGCATCCAGCAGGGGGACGAAAACGGTGGCCTGCCAGCGTTCGGGTTCGGTGGACTGGCTACCTTGGGCAGCAACAACTTCCTGCCCTCCGACGAAGTCAGCGAGACTCTTCAAGTCACCGACGACTTCACCAAGATCTACGGCAAGCACAACTTCAAAATGGGCATCGAGTACCAGCACGTGAAGTTCTCGACGCTCCAGCCGGCGTGGTCGCGCGGCCAGTTCGACTATAACGGCGAATTCACCGATGTTGTTGACAAGAACCAAAGCAACACAGGCATCGCGCAGTTCGTGTTGCCTCCTACCGCTGCCACCTATCCAAGTGCGGCCACGCCCGCTTTCGATGGAGGCTCTGACGAGGTCTTCGCCTCAAACATCAACAAGACATACGACGAGAGAATGTACTTTGCCTCGTACTTCCAAGACGACTACAAGATAAGCCCCAAGCTGACCCTCAACCTGGGTCTGCGCTGGGACTTCTTCGGTCCCATCAACGAACAAAACGGCGGCCAGGCCAACTTTGTCCCCTATGGCCCTCCTGACAACAGTCCGGAGTACATCATCCCGGCACACGGCAAGGATGTAAGATCCCTGTCTTCCAGTTTCATCAATCAGTTGGTTGAGGACCACATCACACTGGTTTCGACCGACAAGTACGGACAGGGACTGGTGAAGACGCAAAAGTACAACTTTGCGCCTCGCCTCGGCTTCGCATATCAGGTCAGTCCAAAGTTCGTGGCCCGCGGCGGCTTTGGCCTCTTCTTCAACTCCTTTGAGAACCAGGGATACGGGCCAAACATCGGCGAAAACTATCCCTTCGTTTACAACTTCAACTTTACCGCCCAGGGCGGCGACGGCAGCGTCTTCCCCGTCAATCAACTCACACCGTTCGCCACTGCCAATTGCCAGTCTGGAGGCACGCCGGGGCCGGGTGGAAACGCCACCTTCGAGTCCGGTTTCTCCTGCATCAACTTCAACCCAACCCAGGTAAACGCCTCGGGGCTTTCTCTGGAAGGGTTGCAGTACAACTACTCAACCCCGCGCACCTTCAGCACCAACTTCACTCTCCAGTACTCGCTCACCCACACCTTGTCCGCACAGGCTGCTTATGTGTTTACAGATGGTTCCGACCTGCAAACTGGCGTGAGCGCCAACAATGTCAGCGCGATCCTGCCGGAGGGGCACACGACGACAGATACCATCGCTTCCGGTCTCAACGAGGTTCCGTTCCCGGATTTCGGGCACGGTTCCAGCTACCACGCGACTGTCGGGCACAGCACCTACAACGGCCTGCAAACCAAGATCGAGGAGCAGTACGCCAACGGTTTGACCTTCCTGTTTGCTTACACCTGGTCGAAAACGCTCTCCGATGCCGGTGACTTGTTGAACGGCGGCAGCGTCGGCGGCTATCGCGCGCCTGATGTGCCTGGGCTTGGTCCCTCGTTCGACTATTCACTGGCTGACTTCGATATTCGCCAGGTACTTCACTTCAGCGGCGGGTATGAACTCCCCTTCGGCAAAGGCAAGCGATTCATGAACACCAGTGGACCTGCCGACGCAATCCTGGGAGGCTGGGCCTTCAACTGGATTGCAACGCTACAGGGCGGCCAGCCGCTCACCATTGGTTGCCCCAGCGGAACGACCTCCGGAACGGGCTGCAACGCTCTAAGGGTTGAGGGGGCGAGCCAGAAGCTCGGAATCCGCATTGACTCGAATAACCTTCCCAACTATTTTGGCAACGCGGCAGCCTTCACCCAGCCTTGCATTGACAGCGCAACCGCAACTCAACCCGCCGGATGCGTCACGCCCACGAACCTCGCCGGTTATCTGGGTGGACGCGAAGATACAACCTTGGGACCTGGATTCCATCGTCTCGACTTCTCCACCTTCAAGAACTTCCATATCAGTGAGCGCTTCTCGGCGCAGTTCCGCGCGGAGTTCTTCAACATCCTCAACCATCCCAACTTCAACGCTCCTGGATTCGGCGGCAATGGCGTCACTTCCATCGGCGGTTCGACCAACTACACCAGCGCCACATTCGGCGAGATTGGATCCACGCGCGATGCTCCCTTCGATCCGCGCCAGATTCAGTTTGCTCTGAAGCTGTTCTACTAAGCTAGAATGAAGCAACCCCGGAAAGGCACGCCAAACGGGTGCTTTTCCGGGGTATTTTTTTGCGCAGCTTTTGCTCGCGCGGCAATTGGGGGAACTGGACAGTGCGCAACAGGCCTCGATTGTGGCTTTATTTCCTGTCGCTCGTTGTGGCCGGCTCAGTCTCGGGGCCCGCACAAGACATCCAAACACAGAAGCTGGACAGGGCGTATCAATCGGCCGTTGCGCAATACGAAGCCGGCAACTACCCCCAGGCTGCGGCTCAGTTGGAGAACCTGCTGCCCCACGCGCAAAACAGCTTCGCCATCCATGAACTCCTCGGCCTGACCTACGCTTCGCTCTCTCAGGATGCGAAGGCCATGTCGCACCTGGAGACAGCAACTCGATTAAAACCGGATTCAGCCGAAGGCCACACCAACCTCGCGGCAAGCCTGATGCACGCGGGCAAAACCGAGCCGGCCGGAGAGCAATTCCGCAAGGCCCTCGCGCTCGAGCCCGACGAATATGAACCGAACCACAACCTCGGTGAGTTTTACATTCAATTGGGAAAGATCGCGGATGCGTATCCTTACCTCGATCATGCGCAGCGAGTCCGTCCCAACTCCTACGACAACGGCTATGACTTGGCCATGACCTGCTTCTTGACCGGGCGTCTGGGCGCGGCAAGGCAGCTCGTCCAGAGCCTGCTGCAGGAAAAGAACACTGGCGAACTTCACAACCTCCTCGGCCAGATCGACGAGAAAGATGAAAAGTTTGTTGATGCGGTGAATGAGTTCGAGGCGGCCGCACACCTCGACCCAAGCGAGGACAACCTATTCGACTGGGGAAGCGAACTTCTGCTGCATCGGACCTACGAAGCGGCCATCGACGTCTTCAAGAAAGCCACCGAGCTATTCCCCAGGTCGCCGCGGTTGATGATTGGTCTGGGCATGGCGCTCGACCTGCGCGGCAAGTACGACGACGCGGTCAAGGCGCTGCTCACGGCCGCCGATCTTGACCCCTCCGATGCGCGCTGCTATCTCTTTCTCTCCAAGGCTTATGACAGTTCTCCAAACCAGGCCGAAGACGTGATTCGGCGCTTCCGCCGCTATGCCGAGCTGCAACCCGGAAACGCCCTCGCGCAATACTATTACGCGGTGAGTTTGTGGAAGGGCAAGCGCGTGGGAGACGAGGGGCTGGATCTCAAGGTGGTCGAAGCTCTGCTCCAGAAATCCATCGCTCTCGACGCATCGCTGGAGCAGGCTCACGTGCAACTTGGAAATCTCTATGCCGACGAGCACCAGTATGAACAGTCGATTCCTGAGTATGTCCGCGCGCTCGAGCTGAATCCAAATCTCTCCGACGCCCATTACCGCCTCGGAACGGACTACGTCCATGTCGGCCAGAAAGAACAGGCCCAGAAGGAGTTCGACGTGTATCAGAAGCTGCGCGCAGAGCATCTCGCTGAGGTGGATAAGGAACGCGCGGAAGTGCAGCAGTTTGTCACTTCATCCAGGGCGGCAGCTGCAAACAAGCCGTGATGATGACGGCTTATGATGGACGCAGCCATGGCCGCAACGCCGGGCCGCATCTAAAGAATCAGGACTTTTCCTGATGAGGTTTGTCTATGGAAGCCGAGCTATGCCCAGCCGCTGAGATTGGCTCCACAATCGTCTTTGACCCCGCGTCGTTGCTGGCTCCCTCGCGCAGAACATTCCTGCGCGCGGCTACACTCCTCATGGCCGGGCGAATGATTCCCCAAATGCACGCGCAGCAGACCACTCCAACCAGTGAAGGTTCCGGCCACAAGGTCGTGGTGGTCGTCATCGGCGGCGTGCGGCGCGACGAAACTTTTTCCGCGGAGGGGCGGGCGAACATTCCCCACTTGACCGGCGATCTGTTGCCCATATCGCTCTTCTACCCTCACGCGCGCAACGAAGGAGTGACCGCGCACTTCAACGCCATCTCAAGCATTCTCACCGGTAACTGGCAGCGCGTGGACGACTGGGGCAAGCTGGCGCCGACCACGCCAACGCTCTTCGAGCAGTATCGCAAGGGGCTGGGCATGGACCGCAGCGACACGTGGGTAGTGGCCAGCAACAAGGCCCTCACCAGCCTGATCGGCGCGAGTTCCGATACAAATTACGGCCCGGCATACGGCGCCAATGTCGTATTTCCCAAGCAGTTGATGCTTCAGGCGGTCGCCGATGCAATGCGTCGAGGCCGCGCCGCGAACATGGCCGACAGCAGCAAGATCGAGGCCGAATTGGAAAGCGCGATGGAAGGCAGCAACTACGAGGGATTAGGATGGAACGTCTTCGACGCCGCGGACAGGCTCGATCCGCGCGTTCGTGACACTATCCAGACCGCCATCTCCAACTTTGTCCACAGCGGGGGACCAACCTCAGGGGACGAACTCACGTTTTTGATGACGCGGGAGGTGATGCGCAAGTTCTCGCCGCGCCTGCTCGTGGTTGCTTTCTCCGATGTTGAGGCAGCGCACTTCGGTGCTTATTCGCTCCACCTATCGGGCATCCGCACCGCCGACCGCCTGGCCTACGAATTGTGGCAAGAGATTGAATCGAACCCGGAGTATAAGGGCAAGACCACGATGGTGATTCTTCCCGAGTTCGGGCGCGACCCCGATGGCTCGTCGACGAACGGCTTTTTCAATCATCGCGCCAACGTCGACTCAACGCGAGACACATGGATGATGACGCTCGGATCAGCCGTTGACAAACCTGACGTGATCGAGCGCCCCATTCACCACATCGATTTATGTCCCACGCTGGCGCAATTGCTGGGCTGCCCGCCGCTCCAGTCACAAGGCGCACGGCTGAAAGAATTCCGCATATAGTGCGGTGTCCCCAAAGTTCCTAACCTTAACTCGGATGTCATTCTGAGCAGCCTTACTCGCGTTGCAAGTGGCGGCGGTAGATGAACAGGTTTTTGGACGGAGTTATGCTGGATTGGGCTGTTGCATGTGGAAGTAGGCCGGCTTCACATTGGA
>Ga0182016_10002320_pt1 | contig 22516 bp, 16 predicted proteins | sample 712S2MmetaG_FD_120491 | JGI IMG/M metagenome (GOLD analysis project Ga0182016, IMG submission 120491) | Permafrost microbial communities from Stordalen Mire, Sweden - 712S2M metaG | ecosystem: Environmental > Terrestrial > Soil > Wetlands > Permafrost | place: Sweden: Stordalen | collected... | reverse complement strand
TCGCGCTGAAACTCGTTGTCTTTTGAGAAGGCCGTTCCCTCGGCCGTGTGGCGCTGAGCGTAAAGCTTGAGTAGCTCGCCGGCCATATCCTGCATGGCCTTGCGCACGCGGGCCTTGGTTTTGGTCCATTGCTGCGAGCCGAGCTTGTTGAGTATCGGCGCCGGGCCGGTGTCTGTGGAGCGGTATTTCTGGATGAGGTCGAGGCGCGTGAGCGGGACATAGAGCTTGGCGCTCTCGGCAAATTCCAGAATCATGAATTCGACCGAGAGCCCGTCCTGCACAATCTCTCTCAGGCCCTGGTACTGTGCAATGCCGTGCTCCACGTGCACCACGTAATCGCCAATGGTGAGGTCGCGAAAATCGGAGACAAATGCTGCGGTTTTTGAACGCTTGGGCACGGGCCGCGCAGCCACATCGGTCTCGTCGTTTAGATCGTTGGCGCCGAAGACAATGAGATTTGCGTCGGGGAAGCTGACCCCTGCGGCGAGCGGCGAGCGCACAATGACCGGCACGCGCATGTCGCCGGCCATGTGGCTGGCTTCTTCATAGATGGTCTCGCCGGGATGTGCCACGCGGCTGCCCAGGCGATAGGGAATCTGGTAGTCGCGCATCACGGTGGTGAGGCGTTCCACATCGCCCTGGTGCGGAACGGCCAGCACGATGCGCGACTCGGTTTGCATCAGGTTCTTGATTTGCTCGGTGAGTGCTGGAATGGAGCCGTGAAAACGCAGCGTGGGGCGCGTGTGCAACTCGATTTCGCCAAGCGTGGCATCCTCGTCGAGCACGTCGATGGCGCCAAGCTGATCGAGATCGAGGCCCATGTGCGACTGCAGCGAAGCGACCAGAACTTCAGGGCGCAGATAAATATCTTCAGGCCTGATGAGCGAGCCTACGCCGGAGCGCTCGTGGCGTTGTTCCACCTTGTTCCACCAGCGATCGATCTGGTTGCGCACCATGGCCGGCTCGTCTACGAAAAGTGCGCAGCGGGGGATGAGCGCGAGCAGCGATTTTTGAGCGCCGGCAACCGCGGAGAAAAACTCCCAGCCCGGAAAAACGCTGACGCCGCCGGCGGCCGCTGCCTCGGCGGCCATCTCTTCATCTTCGTCTTCAATGCGCTGGTGGCTCAGGCGCGCATTCACCGCGGCCAGCAGGTGCTCGGTGACGGGAGTTTCAGTGAGTGGCAGCAGCTCAGTCTCATCGAGGCCGCTTTGCGAGCGCTGCGTTTCCGGGTCGAACTTGCGTATGGTGTCAATTTCGTCGCCGAAAAACTCGATGCGCACGGGGCGGTCGGCTTCGGGCGAGTAAACGTCGAGAATGCCGCCGCGCCGCGTGAACTGGCCGGGCATTTCAACCAGGTCCATCTGCGTGTAGCCCACGCCGGCCAGGTGCGCGGTGAGGGTTTCCAGGTCGATCTCATCGCCGCGGCGCAGCGTGACCGCGAGGCCCGCGTAGTAATCGCGATCGAAAAGGCGCAGCGCGGCCGATTCAACCGGAGCGATCAGAATGTCGACAGCGTTGGTTGAGAGCTTGAATAGAGCCGAGGCGCGCTGCTCCTGCACGTCGGGGTGGGGCGAAAGATTTTCAAAAGGCAGCACGTCGTGGGCGGGCAGACGAACCACGCGGGCCGGGTCGATGGCTCCAGTGAGCTCGCAACCGGCTTTGAGCAGGGGTTCGAGAGCCTCTGCGGCTTTATTGTCGGCGACAATGACGACCACCGGCTGGCGGGCTGCCCGTGCCATCAGCGGGATGTAGAGCGCGCGAGCAGTTGCGGTCAATCCGGACACACGCCTACGCCCCGCACCCAGGCTCAGGTGCCTGCGAACGCGTTCGAATCCCGGGGTCTGCTCCAGTTCCGCAAAAATTTCGCGGACAAACGGGAGAATCATGCAGTAACCAGTTTAGCAGCGGGAGATTGGAACCGGTGGTATCGTCAAACCATGCAGGTAACCCTCGACATTCCGGATGAGTTGGCCGCGCAAATAGTTTCAGGAGGCGCGGATATTTCGCGGACGGCGCTTGAGGCGCTTGCTGTCGAGGGATACAGGACCGAGCGCCTTTCCGAGTCCGAGATCCGGCGACTCCTGGGCTTTGAGACCCGCATGGAGGTCCATGCATTCCTGAAGGGACGCGGAGCCTGGTTGCACTATTCCCTGGACGATTTGGAGCGGGATCGCGAGGCGGCGCTGCAGATGAGGTCTCAGCGGCAGCAGCCATCCTCTCCCGATGAGCGTCTTGCCTGATGATTGTGGTTGCCGACACGACGCCCATCAATGATCTGATTCTCATCCGCGAAATTGATATTCTTCCCAGGCTTTATGGGCGTGTCATTATTCCTCTCTCGGTGCATGAGGAGTTGACTAACATTCGTACGCCCGCAGGTGTACAGGCGTGGATTTCGCAGCCGCCCGATTAGCTAGAGATACTTTCGCCTGCTCGCGTATCCGATCCCGCGCTGGCAAAACTCGATGCGGGAGAACGCGACGCCATTGCTCTCGCCGAGCAGCTATCCGGTTCGCCGGATTCGATTCAGTTGATCGTCGACGAGCAACTACGGCGGAGGGAAGCGGAACGTCGCGGATTGCTGGTCATAGGCACCCTCGGCGTCTTGCGCGAAGCTGGAGAGCAGGGATTGCTCGACTTGAGCGCCGCCGTCGCGCGTTTAGGCCGGACCAGTTTCCATATTTCCCCTGCAATTCTTGGCAGGATACTCGGAGAGCGTCAGTAGCGATCCATGCGCCCCGCACCCAGGCAAAGGTGCCTGCGAAAATCTCACTCGCCCCCCAGCGCCTTAGCAAACGCGTAAAAAAAGTCCAGCGACTTCCAGAACGAGTCTTCGGGCAGGCGTTCGTCTTTGCCGTGGGCGCGTACGTCGTCGACATCGAGCGCTATGGCCGAGTAGCCATAGCTTGGAATCCCGGCCCAGGCAAAGTAGATGGAGTCGCTGGCGCCGTTCTCCATCAGCGGCGTCACTGGCACTCCCGGCCATATCTCGTCGGTGATCCTGGTGAGCGGTTCAAACACTTCAGGACTGGGAGGCGGGGGCGTGATTGCCTTGCGATCGGGCGCAACGTCTGAGACCACGCCGGCGTCGGAGACATATTTCACACTCAGCTTGGGATCGTTGAAAAGGCCGATGAGCTGCTGGCGAATCTCCTCGGGCGAGTGGCCGGGAAAGATGCGGCAATTCACGATGGCCTGCGCCATTTGCGGCAACGCGTTGTTGGCGTGGCCGGCAGTCAGCCGCGTGGCCACGCAGGTGGTGCGAAAGTTCGAGTTGTAGCTGGGGCTCTCGCTCAGGCGGGCTGCGGCGGCCATGTCGGGAGGATCGGCAAGAATCGCGCGCATATCGTCCGCGGTCTGGCCGGTCTCGCGCTTGGCCAGATTTGCAAAGTAAGTGCGCGTCACCGCGTTGAGCTCAAAAGGAAAAGTGTAGGTCGAGAGCCTGTTGAGCGCGGCCATCAGTTCGTAAATGGCGTTGTCGGGCCGGGGCAGTGAGCTGTGGCCGCCGCGATCGGTGGTGGTGAGCTGAAAGTCGGAGTAGACCTTTTCAGTGGCTTCAACCGCGGCCACAGTGGGCTTGCCGTTTTCAAGGTCCACGCCGCCGGCATCGGGATTGATGACGTAAGCGGCATCCACCAGATCGCGATGCGTGTTCACCAGCCACGACGCACCGTTGAATTTGCCGCCTTCTTCATCGGCGGTGAGCGCGAGAATCAGATCGCGCTTCGGCTTGTAGCCCTCGCGGTGCAGGCGCATGAAGGTTTGAGCGAGCACGGCGTCGGAGTCTTTCATGTCCTGCGTGCCGCGGCCGTACCAGTAGCCATCCTTCTCAATAAATTTGAACGGATCGGTCGACCAGTCCGAGCGCAGCGCCTGCACCACGTCCATGTGGCAGAGGAAGAGGACCGGCTTTTCAGTGGGTGTGCCTTCAGCGCGATAGCGGACGACGAGGTTGAGCTTTCTGGGATCGGGTCCGATGAGCTGAACGTCGCTCTCTTGAAATCCGGCATCGAGAAAACGCAACCGCATCTGCTCGGTTGCGGCGGTTACGCTGCCCTGTGGCGTGTCTGTGGTGTTGGTCTCAACCAGTTGCTTGAAGATCGCGAGGGCCGCGGCGCGGTCGGCCGGCGAAGCATGCGGCAGCGCGTCCTGCGCGGCGATTGAGGCTGCGAAGATGCAAATGGCGGAAAGAGAAACAGTGCAACAGGCGGCGACAGATTTGTGCCCATTTTTGTGCATGGAGGGATTGTACGGCTTCATTCCGATGCCCCTGGCTTTAATTGCAATGCAAGGTTTTTGCGCAAAAAAACGGACAAAATGACGCGAAAAACGGCAAAAAGAAGGCGTTATTGGGGAGTTTTGTTTACTGAATGGTAAAGGGGTAGTTTTTGTATATTTTTGATTATTAACTAGTTGTTGCTGTCCTTGGTCGTCCCTATCGCGATTTTTAGGCGGGAGGGGGGTGGGGTAGCGATTTCGTGGGGCGTCTTCCTGGGTTGTGTTTCGTGAGCCAGGTTGTGTCAGTTGTGTTTCGCGCATGGGAATTGTATGCGCGCGGGAGGGGTAATTGGATGCAAAGCAAAGATGTGCTTCTTTCGCCCGCTGAAGCGGGCTTTTATCGAATTGACCGTTGTATTCCCCAGGAGCGGGCGCTGGCCACGGCTGCGCAAGAGAGATTCGAAATGGAGGGGGCGCGGGCGCCGTCCCTACGGGACTCATCGTCCGGCTGCGTTCGCTTTCCCCACGCTGAAGCGCGGGGCTAACAACCGCTGCGCCTACGGCGCGGGGGTCCGTCCACTGACCCCTGATCACTGGCCACTGCTTTAATGCGGCCTTCCCGGCAGTACAAAATGTTCTGCGCAGCGCGGCTCATAAGCGTCGCCAGGCACCTTGATCGGACTGTCGTAGGGCGCAGGCTTGCCATCAATCAGCCGCTGCGAGTAGAGCGCCCGCTGGCCGCATGCGCAATAGGCAATGCACTCCGTAATATTGCCGCCGTAAGCGTTCACCAGCCAGTTCAGGGTGAGCATTTCGCCGAATGGCATGGCGCGAAAATCCAGGTCGAGCCCGGCCACCAGCACGTCGTGATTGCTGTCGAGCAGGTGCTTGGTAAAGAGAAAAAGATCGCTGACGAACTGGCCTTCATCGAGCGCGATGCATTCCACGCGCTTGCCGATCTCCTGCTCCTTGTCGGCGATGGCCTCGAGCACCGCCCACGGATTTGCAGATGGGAATTCGAGGGCCTTGCATTTGCCGTGGCCGTTGGGGTTGCGGCTCTCAACAACTCCGGGACCGCCCTTGGTGTCGTCGCTGGGCTTGAGCACCATCACATATTGCTTGGCGTACTGGCGGCGCATCTCGGCGCGGCGCAACAGTTCCGCGGTCTTGTTGCTTCTCATCGGTCCCAACAGCAGTTCGAGCTTACCCGGCAACGCGTTTTCTCCCTGATCTTGAATCTTGCTTCAGGAGTTTCATGATAACGCGTGGGGTGACGCGACTGCGTGGGCGTGAAGGAGTGAAAAAGAGAAAAGAGAAAAGAGAAAAGAGAAAAGAGTGAAGCGGGATCCTAAGGGTTCGTGCTCTCCCACCCATTCCGATCGCTGCGGCAACCGAAATGGATGGGGCAACCGAATGTAATGTCAGGGATGCAGCGGCGTGTCGGCGGCTACTGACGCCGTGAGCGCCATGCCCGGCTTGATCTCCGCGTCTTCTCCGCGAATCAGCAGCGCGCTGGCGCCGAACACCGGAATGAAGATCATGTGACGCACATTGTTAACCTTGTCGACGCCTTCGAGCGTCTCTTTGCCGCTGAGCGGAATGGTAAGGTTGCCCGACTTTACGGCGTGGACTTCAAAAGTAATGTCACCCGGAGCGCCCGCGTGGGCCGAGTGGTCGACTGCGGAAACGGTTGCGTCGACCGCGGCGCCTTTGGGCACTACGATCGAGTCGCCCACCTTCAGGTCTTCATCGAGCCGCAGCACAACCTGGTCGCCAACCTGCGCGGTTTTCGAGCTCACATCGGAGCCCGTTACCAGCCGCAGCGCTGTGCCGGCGTGCAGCACGCCGTTGGTAATGACCGCGGCCTGCGGCGCGGCGGGAGTCTCGCCCGGCACCGAGTAGTCAGCCACGGCAATCAGGCTGCGCTCGCAGTAGGGCGCCACTGCGATTGCCTGCAGATGCATCGATTGATCGATGGCGATGGGTCCGACGTAGCGCGTTGAAAAGACCGTGGGAGTCCAGCCATCGGTGGTGTAGTAGATGGTTGCGTGGCGCGAAGAAGACTTGAGGCGCACTGTGGTGCCGGCGGTGACGCTTCCTGGAACAACTGAGAATGTGGGACGGCTTGCGAGGCCGACGACTGGCCCTGAGTTCTGCGCAGCAAGCTGGCTGGCCTGCATGGCCTGCTGGCTAGCCTGTTGCGATGCCTGCATCGATTGTTGTGCCGCCATCTGCGAGGCTTGCATGGCGGCCATCGACGCCGCATCCTGCCCGTAAACGGTCAAAGCCCCGCACACCAGAAGAACGATTCCTGCTGTTTTCATCGCAACCCCTCCCCCAGAGAAGCCGGATTCCCCACCGGGCTTAGTGGCACGGGAAGCAGAATTGGTTGCCTGCTAATGCGCCGAAATCGTGTGCGCGATGTGATTTGCCGCGTCAATCTCGACCTTCGTCACGCCGCAGTCGTCGATAAAGCGCACCAGATCGCCGGAAAGCGGTTGCAAAGCTGGCCGCCCGGAACGCAAATCAGCCGGCTCAAAAACCGGCTGCACTGCAGCGCGCGAACCGGCCCGTTCAGCCTGCGAGCTCGGCAGCGATACCATGCGCATTTCGCCTCCGCCCTGCGCGTCGAGGATGAGCGAAGCAAGCTTGCGTGCCATATCGAGAGGGAAGCTCTCAGCCACGAACACCAGCTTGCCGCGAGTCGTAATCACCACGGGACCTTCGTTGGTTGAGAAGACCTGCTCTTCAGATCCATCATTCGAGGGTGCGGTAGAAGCTGCAGAGGTGTCCGCGTGGACGTTGGAGTATTTGCGGCCCAGGTTGTCGACATACATCTTGGCAAAGCCGTTGGCCGACGCCGCGCTCTTCCACGCCGATAGATAAAACAGGCCGAGTGATTTGGTGCTGTCCTGGTCGGCCGGAGTGGTGGCGCTGCGCAACTGTCCCGCCCAGTAAATGCCGCCGTTCCAGGCGGGCGTCAAATCAGAAGCTGCCGCTTCGCCCCCAAACAGCTGGGCCAGAATTTGCAGGTCAAGCTGGCCTACCTGCCCAATGTCGTAAGGCTGGTAGAGCTTGTCGGTAAGGGGATGGAAGTTGGGCAGCAGGGGAATGGCGGGAATCTGCTTCCGCTCGTAAACGCGTGGGTTCATGATCTCCCACGTGGACGTTGGCGGGCGGTCGAGAGCGCCGGCAAAGGCCGCGGTCTGCCCCTGGTCCATCCATACGTCCTGCTCAAAGCTCATGCCATCGCGGTAAGGAAAGATCATCGACTCCGAGAGCAACAGCGGCGCACGCGCCATGACCGGCGAGTTTTCAGAGGTGGACATCTGGTCTTTGAGCCGCTCAGAGATTTCGGGGTCCTTCACCAGGCTCTTACCCATCGGCTTGAGCATGTAATCAAACATGACGGCGGTCGCCTGGCCCTCGGCCACGGCATCGCGCGCCGTGTCCATTTCGTCGCGAGCCAGGTGATCCTGGTCTCCGGCTGCGTCGGTTGAAACGTCGTCCGGCGTCTGGTCGTCCCACTTATCAAGGTCGCTGTGCTGGTCCTGCAGCGCGTGGGTAAGCTCATGGGCCAGCACCATCTTCTGGTCGTCGACGTCGACCCAGTCAAGCAGGTTCACGGTCTTGGTTTTGGAGTCATAATACGCCTCGATCTGTTCTTTGAGCAGCGCCAGCAGAAATGGCTTCAACTCGAAATCGCGATCGAGCAGGCCAAATTTCTTGAGCACGATCTCGTCGCGCTCGAGGCGCTTGGCGCTCTGGTCGTCGTTGAACTTTTCTTCAAGGTAGGCTTCAACGGCCGCCCGGGTGGTGAGCTGGCGCTTCACGCTGCTCTTGATCGGCAGGCCGGTTTCGCCGGAAGAGAACTTCATGAGCTCGTCGACCAGCGCAAAGAGCTGTTTGGCTTGATCGGGAGTGATGTGGGTAACAGTTTGCGCGCCGGCCTGACTGCCCGTGGCCTGGCCTGACTCCGGGCTCTTGGCCGCGGGGCTCTTGTCCTGCCCGGCCGCGGGAGCCGATTCAGGAACCGAGCCAGAACCCGAACCAGTGGAACCCTGTTGCGCAAACGCCGTTGCGCGCGCGCCCAGCCCTGCGAATCCCACAGCCAGGCACACTGCCAGCGCACCCGCCAGGCCGCAGCGGGTCCGGCGTATTGCCACTCGTTCCATTTGGCTCATCCACTCTCCTGTGAGCGCTTTGAACCCTGAGGTTCAGGCCGCTCACCCTGCCTGTGTCCAAGGCTATAATCAGGATGCGGTCCCACGCCAAGCCGATGCCAAGATCGGCAGGCAAATTCGCTCGGGGACTGCGGAAAAGATCCCCTTATGGCAGAAACCGGCCTTACCGTTAACATACAGGCCACGGCGCTTTCTGCAATGCTGGAGTCTGCCGGAACGCCCCGCGGGCTGGCCCCGCATCGCGGCGTCCTCACCCCACAACAGTTTGACGCTCCCGCAGCCGAATTAGCTGCGTTGGCCCACGGAACAGCCATTCACGACCTGGGCTGGCTGCGGCGCGTAGAGGTTCGCGGCGCCGACCGTTTTCGCTGGTTGAGCGGAATGGTGACCAATACAGTCAACGACTTGTTTCCAAACACCGGCGCGTGGAACCTGGTGCTGAATGCGCAGGGCCGCATCCAGGGCGACCTTACCGTGTGGCGCGAGGGCGAGGAGCAATCGCCGCAACGGCGCACGCCCGATCCGGATGCCGCGAAAAAGGGCGATCCCATGCTCGGCACTCCCTTTGCCGGGGAGTCGGGCCTGGATCTGGAGATTGAAGCGGGACAGCTCGAGAAACTGATGGCGCACTTGAACCAGTTCATCATCATGGACGATGTGGAGCTGGTGCCGCTTGGCGAAGAGTCGGTTTGCGGCGCAGGTGCTGAGACGGCCATTGGAGTGACCGGCCCGCAGACCGCTGAAGTATTGGAGCGGCTGGGGCTGCCATATTTTGCGAATACCATGAAGAGCGCCCGGATTGGGTGGAATGGTCTTGACCTTACCATGGAACGCGGGTACGGCGTGCTTGCGCCGCACTTCATATTCTGGGTGCCGTGCGCGGGGCTGGCCAAGTTCTGGTCATGCATCCGTACTGCCGGGGCAACGCCTGTCGGGAGCGCTTCGCTTGAGGTATTCCGCGTCGCCGAGGGGATTCCGGCTTACGGCGTGGATATTATGGAGCGGGATTTGCCGCAGGAGACTGCGCAGTCGCGGGCATTGAACTTCAACAAGGGTTGCTACCTGGGCCAGGAGATTGTGGAGCGCATTCGCTCGCGCGGCGCCGTGCACCGGCACCTGCGCCACCTGGAGCTTGATGGCCCCGTGCCCACGCCGGCAACCGAATTGAGGCTTGCCGATGGTTCAGAAGCCGGGCACATCACCAGCGCTGCCGAACTGCCGCTCGAGAAAGGGCGGCGCGCGTTTGCGCTGGCCATGGTGCGGGCAACGGCCGAAGCTAAGGAAGAGATTCTGCATTACTCCTCGGCCACGGACGAGGGAACTGCGCGCATTCAGGCGTCGCATCCGGTGCTGTAGTGGCGGCGCGAACCGCCGGAGATGAGACACCGCGAACGCCGAAGATGGGAAAATAGATTCATGACTGACAAGCCGAAGTTTGAAGTAATTGACCGGCGCAAGATGAAGGCCGAAGAAGAGGAACAGCAGGGCCATCGCGCGCCCGAACCGCCGGAGCCCAATGCCGGTCCCCGGCTGGTGGTAAACGAGAGCCGTGCAGAGGCAGCGCCTGAGCCGCCGCCGGCCGGAGCTGCGCCGGAGCAGGAATTTGAAGGCGCTATGCCGCCCGCGCCAACGGCAGAGGAAAGCAGGGAGCAAAATGCCGCCTACCAGGCTTCCGCTGAGCGCGTTGAAGACCTTTTGCGCGCGCAGAATCCCGGCATGGGCAAGCAGCCCCCGGTGGGCTTTGAGCACCTTGTGCAGCAGTTTTATCTCTCCGGCATGATCCAGATGGGCGCCGGTACGCAGGAGGGCCAACGGCCGCGCGTTGACATTGTAGGCGCGCGCACCACCATCGATATGCTGAGCGTTCTGGCTGAAAAAACGAAGGGCAACCTGACCACCCAGGAAGATCGCGTGCTGCAATCGGTGTTGTTTGAGCTGCGCATGGCGTTTCTTGAGCTAACCAGCATGATCAACGTGCAGGGCGCCGCGCCGCCGCCGCCGGCAAAGCCGTAAAGGCAGCTTTCAGCTTTCAGCCCTCAGCTTCCTGAGCGACTGTCGTCTATCAGGTCGCAAACGACCGGATCCCCAGGCTCGAGTCTTCGGGATCAAGTCCGCCAATCCTGAATCCATGAGCCGGATAAATCTTCGATAGTAAGGGTACGATGCGGAGCCGGTAAAAGCTGATAGCTGAAAGCTTAGAGCTAGGACCAATTCGATTGACATGCAAGCCACCCTCACATTCCTCGGCACCGGGACATCCATGGGAGTTCCAACGCTGGGTTGCGCCTGCGCGGTTTGTACGTCAACCGATCCGCACGACGTTCGATTGCGGCCTTCGGTGATGATCTCTTGGGCCGACCAGCAAACCCAGTCATCGCGAATCGTCGTCGTCGATACGGGGCCCGATTTTCGCGAGCAGGCGTTGCGGGCAGGTATTGCGCATGTCGACGCGGTTTTCTATACGCATGCACATGCCGACCACATCCTGGGCATGGACGACCTGCGCCCGCTCAGCTTTATCGCCGCAAAGAAAACAGGGCCGATTCCGCTCTACGCCACGCCCGATGCGATTGCGATTCTGAAGCGCGTCTTCGATTACACGTTTTCGCCGGAAGCGACGTATCCCAACCGCGCGCGTGTTGAGTTGAAGCAGGTGGCGTGGCACAACGCCGTGCATGGCGTGGATTTCATGCGGATTCCGGTGATGCACGGAGATTTGGAAATCAGCGGCTACCGGTTCGGCAATGCCGCGTATCTCACCGACGTGAGCGCGATTCCCGAGCAGAGCCTCAAGCTGCTCGAGGGAGTTGAGGTGCTGGTGCTCTCGGCGCTGCGCCATGTGCCGCACCCCAGCCATGCGACCGTGGAGCAGGCGCTGGAGTGGTCGCGCCTGATTGGAGCAAGGCAGACCTGGTTCACGCATATTTCGCACGACCTGGGCCACGACGAAACCAACCGGATGCTGCCTGAAAATGTGCGCATGGCTTATGACGGGTTGAGCGTGCCCGTAACGCTATGAGCGCGCAACCGGGTTCCACCCGCATCTTCCGCACGCTCGACGAAATCCCCTCCGGGTTCGGGCCGTCGGTGGTGGCCATCGGCAACTTTGACGGCGTGCACCTGGGCCATCGCGAAATTCTGTCGGCGGTTGTAGCTGATGCAAAGGCGCGAAACGCGCTCGGTGTCGCCGTCACCTTTGAACCTCACCCGGAACAGTTTCTGCGGCCCGATCGCGCGCCGCAGCTCATTACTCCGCTTGACGAGCGGCTGCGTCTGCTGTCTGAAACCGGCGTGGACGCGGTAGTGGTGTTGCGCTTCGACGCCGCGCTCGCCGGGCTTGCCCCGCGCGAGTTCGTTGAGAAGATCCTGGTTGCGGCGCTCAACACAAAGAGCATTCATGAGGGCCTGAACTTCCGCTTCGGGCGTGGCGCGGCAGCGGACATTGGAGAACTTGCCGCCTTTGGCCGCGAATTTGGATTTGAGGTGAGCGCGCACCAGGCGGTGCATGTGCGCGGGCTTGAGGTTTCAAGCTCGGCCATTCGCTCGCTGGTTTGCGCAGGCGACATGCGCCGCGCGCGCTGGATGCTGGGCCGTTCATTCGCCGTGCTTTCAACGCAGGCGCGCGGGCGCGGCGTTGGATCAAAGCTGCTGGTGCCCACCGTGAACTTCGCCGAATACAACGGCCTGCTTCCGGCGATCGGCGTTTACGTCACGCGGCTCAAAGTTGCAGGCCGCGCGTTTGAAGCAGTAACCAACGTCGGCAACCGTCCTACGTTTGAAGGTGTGGGCTTTGGCATCGAAACGCACATTCTGAATTTCGAGCCGGTGGAGTTAGGTGAAGATACTCCGCTCGAGCTTGAGTTTCTCGTGCGCCTCCGCGGTGAGTGCAAGTTCCCGTCGCCCGAAGTGCTGAAGGCGCAGATCATGAAAGATGTTGCGCGGGCGAAGAAGTATTTCCAACGGGCGAGCCTATAACCTGCATCTCCCTCAGGCCGCCGAAAATCGTTGCACCGTGTCTCCACAGGCTGCGGAAAGACTCGCGTGATCCCGATGTCTTGAAAGGGCACGGATTCATCCGCGCCGATAACGCATTTTAAAAATGGCGGCCTTCAGAGGCTGCGGAAAAACTCAACGGCACACGGTTTTGTATCAGGGCACGACTTTAGTCGTGCCGATAAGGGTAAAAAAAGGGCGCGGTTTCAACCCCTGCGGGAGGGTTTTTCGGGAGTCTCACTCTACTTAATGAGTTTTTCCGCAGCCACTTTGGCCCCTGCGCGGATACAGCTACCGTGAAAATGCTCTGTCCTCAATTCAGCGCCGGTCGTACAGCGCCGTTTGTCTGCGCTGCGGAATGCGCAGTGGGCATGGCGGGTTTCACCAGAGCCCCCTCTGATCCGGATGGGGCTGTCTTCTTGGATCGCGGCCGGGTAGCGGCCCGAGCCGTAGAAACCCGCGGCGGATGCGGAATTACGAGCACCGTTTTCGGCCCGCGGCCTGCCGGCAGGTAATGAAAGACCTGCGCCCCTGGCGCCGGCTTCCGGTCTGTCTCGACCGCGGCTCGCTGAGGAGCGCGCGGCGCGGCATAAGGCTGCGTCGAATACTGCTGTGTGTGAGGCACGGAATATGGCTGCCGTACATATTGCGGTGAACGCGGGTCAGCATAGGGCGGCACTGCATACCGGGGCGCGCGGGCTGCAGTGTAAGGCTGAGCCGAAAGTTGCGGTGCGCGCGTGGCTTGCGGGCTCGCGAGTGCCTGAGCGCTGCGCTCAACACTTTGCTGTGGCCGGGCCGCGGCCGGCGTGCGGTTCATAGCTGTCGATGGAGCCGCAGTCGCTGCAATCGAATTCCTGGCAACCGGCGCGCCTTGCGACGGAACCGGCGTCACAGCTCGCGGCTGAATCGTGGTTATCGCCGGGCGCGCCGGCGCAATAGGCAGCGGTACTGATTTCGGCGTGAGCAAGGCCTGGTCAAGATTGCTACCAGGATTGCTGACAGGATTGCCTTCAGGACTCTTCCCCGGCGTCGTGTCATCCCCATCGCCCGGGAACTTTTCGTCGTCCTTGCCCATGATCGCCTGCTTCATAAACGTGAGCCAGATGGGCAGTGCCGCCTGCGCGCCGGTTTCTTTCTTGCCCAGCGATTCGCGGCTGTCGTACCCAACCCAAATTCCGCAGGTAACCGATGGCGAGAAGCCCATGAACCATGCGTCGGTAAAGTCGCTGGTGGTGCCCGTTTTGCCGCCGATGGGGTGGTTGAGCTGTTTCGCCGCCGCGCCGGTTCCATGCTGGGTCACGCCTTCAAGCAGCGTCATCATGGTGCGCGCCGTTTGCTGGTCAATCACCTGCGTCACGGCGGGATTATCGCTCCACATCTCAATTCCATCGGCGTTCGACACCTTGCGAATGAGCCGCGGCGCAACCCTCAGCCCGTCGTTGGGAAACACAGAGTACGACGCTACCTGCTCCTGCAGCGTAATTTCAACCGCGCCCAGCGCCACCGGCAGATAGGCCGGAATGTTCGATGTGACGCCGAACTTGTGGGCCATATCGATTACGTTGTGAATGCCCACGCGCGCAGCCAGCCTGAGCGCGGGAATATTGCGCGATTCGGCAAAGGCATTGGCAACGGTCATCGCACCTTTGAAGTCGTTCTCGTAGTTGTGCGGAGTGTAGCTGCCAAAGCTCACCGGCGTATCCATCACAATGTCGGTGGGCTTTACGCCGTCTTCAATCGCCGCCGTGTAGACGTAAGGCTTGAAGCTTGAGCCCACCTGCCGCTCGGCCTGCGTGGCGCGATTGAAAACAGAGAGCTGGTAGTCGCGGCCGCCCACCATGGCCAGCACGTCGCCGGTGGTGTTGTCCACGGCCATCAATGCGCCCTGCGCGCCTGAATCCTGCTCAAGCGTGGCGCGCATTGCCGTGCCTTCGCTGGCGCCGGTCAAATGCAGGTAGATCACATCGCCCGGCTTCACCAGCTCGGCGCCGGAGCGCTGGCCGGTCCACTTCCAATCCTCCGGCAGCAGCACAATTTCGTCACCCTCTCTGCCGGGCGGCCCAATTCGCGCGTGAACCTCAAGCGGCAGCACGCGCGTTACCAGCGCATGCACGTAGTCGCCTGTTCCATATTGGATGGCCCAATCGGGATGGCGATACGCTTCGAGCGTCTGCCCTTCCGCGACCACGTTCTCCAAATGTGCCTTCCATCCATGCCTGCGCTCGTAAGTGGCAACGCCATCGTCAATGGCGCGATTGGCCGTTTGCTGCAGATTCAGGTCGAGCGTGGTATCGACGCGCAGCCCGGCTTCGTGCACTTGGTCCGTGCCGAAACGCTTTTCGAGCTCGCGCCGCACTTCTTCCTGGAACCAGGGCGCAACCGTGCCCTCAGGCTGCGATATGTGCAGGCCGAGCGGCGCCGCGCGCGCCTCCGTTGCCTGGGCATGGGTGATTTCGCCGTCCGACTCCATCTCGCTGATTACCAGGTTCCGGCGCTTGAGCGCGCGGTCGGGATTGAGGATGGGAGAAAAGCCCACCGGTCCCTTGGGCAGGCCGGCCAGCAGCGCCGCCTCGGTCAGGTCAAGGTCTTTGGCGTGTTTTGAGAAGAAATATTCCGATGCGGCTTCAAAGCCGTAGTTGCCGCTGCCCAGGTAAATCTGGTTGCCATAGAGCGTAAAGATCTGCTGCTTAGTAAACGCGCGTTCAATCTGGATAGCGAGATACGCCTCTTGAATCTTGCGGCCGGCAGTGCGCTCGTCGCTGAGGAAGAGGTTGCGCGCCAGCTGCATGGTGAGCGTGGAAGCACCCTGCGCGCGGCCGTGCGAGCGGATGTCGTGCCAGGCAGCGCCGGCTACGCGAAACACGTTGATGCCCCAGTGCGACTCAAAATTCTTGTCTTCAATGCTGATCACGGCCTGGCGCAGAATGGGCGCGAAGCCGTCGTAACCCACCACCTGGCGGCGCTCCAGCGCAAATGAGCCAATCAGTTTCCCGTTGCGGTCGTAGAGATCGGTGGTGGTTGACGGCCGGTAGCGCTCAAGGTCGTTGATTTGGGGCAGGTTGACTGAATAGACCAGGCTGAGACCGGCAAGCGACCCGGTAATTGCCGCCAACCCAAGCAGAATCAACAGAGTGGAGCGGCCGGCCAGCTTGCGGCGGCGGCGCGCCGGCACCCGGAGCGGCTGCGGCGTTTGGGTGCGTACAGGCCGGTCGAAATCCAGCGAAGCCTGGTCGAGAGACTTTTGCGCCGGCTTTGGATTGCCGGACTTTTCCCCCGCAGAACGCCGCGCTCGGTCTGGCTCGAGCGATCTCGGGCCGCGCAGAATGGGCTCATGGGTCTCGTTGGGCCGATTGGGGGTGGCAGCCACCGGTTACACACTCGTTTCTTTAAACCTGTGAACCCGGCTTCAGGGCCCGATGTTGCGCACAGGCTTCCCGCGCCTGGCAGGCGGAGGAGGGCTATGGATCATAGGCTAGCACTTTCGGAATTTGCCGGAGGGATCGATTGACCTGCCGGAACCATCCAGGGCAAGAGTGGGACGGGCGGGAAAAATCGGGAGGGGGCAAGCATCGAAATTCAGTCCCGAGGCTGTTCAACCCGGCAGGAACCTCTGCTCATCACTCGCCGTTCGAATGCTGCCACCGTTCGGGCTCCGTCAAATCCCGAATCTTGATCAGCAGATCTGCTGGGTGCACTGGCTTTAGCAAAACTTCGAAATCGTGCCCGTTTTGCCGCGCGGCCTCAAGCAAATGGAGGGTGGAGGCTTGTCCGGAAAACAGCAAAACCTTGCAATTTGGGCAATTCGCCCGCACCTGGATCGCCAGGTCGATGCCCGAGAGCAGCGGCATCACGACGTCGGAGATGAGAAGGTCGGGACTTTCAGATCGCGTGGCTTCCAAAGCATCGAGAGGCAGGGTGAACGCTCGGGCGCGGAAGCCGCCCTGCAGGCGCAGAATCATGGTCAGGGTTGACGCAATCACTTCCTCGTCATCGACTACGAATACATAGGGCTGCTGGCGTGCTTCAGGCATGAAGGTTTCTCCTTGCACGTGATCGCCGCGACGGCTCGCTGGATATTTCTAAGCCCGTCGCAGACGCATCCTATCCCTGTTCTTGAGCCGATTCTTACATGCCCAATATTGATGTTTTCCCCTGGCCGCAGACGGCATTGCAGCTTGCTTTCCTCCGCCGGCCCGGCGTTCGATCGGGGACTTACAGACGATCCGCTTGCAGCTTCAGGTTTCTGGGGAGGGGAAAAATCGTCTTCCATGAGACCCGCAGCCCGCTCGCAAATTCAATCGAATACTCGAATACGCTTGGCGTGACGGGCCCGACCGCTCCAGCTGACTGGGTTTGGCATTATTAAACCACAGCCAATGTCGCAAGCTCCAAGCCGATGGTTATAAAAATGGGAAGCCGCTCGCAGCGATCCACATCCTCTTGCGAAACTGCGAGGCTCGCAGACGCACATCCGGGCTAAAAGCTAAAAGCTGATTGCATGCAATTTGCCCTTTTGGGCGCACAATGTTTCCATGTCTGCTCTAAAGCGCACTAACCACAATCACAATCACGATCCACGAATCACGAATCACGATTCACGGCCCACGACTCACGACCAATGCGGAAGCCATTTAGTTTCTTATATTTACCGCTAACCAGTTTGGAATCATATGCGCGAGCCAGAATTCGTGCCCCAATCTGCTGAAAACACTTGTGTTTCAGCTACAAATAGAGGGGGGGATAGGGTGGGTATCGGGCATAGACGGTCGCACCGCTGGTCCGCCTGATTCAGCGCTTGATTGCCGCCAGGATCGCCGGGCCCCAGTAGAAGTGGACGAAATAGTAGGTTCCGACCGCGACCACCAGGGCGGCCAGCCCCAGCAGGGTCGCTGAAGCTCCGAGCAGAAGCCGGCTCGGCTTCAGCCGAAGGCCGCGCAGGTACAGCTCGGCAACAAGGAGATTGGGCAGGTAGAAGAAGAACGACATGAAGACGTCGAAGCCGCCGCGGAAGTTTTCGTGGCTCCAGAGACCGTTTGTCGCAGTGAACCACAAGCCGTAATCCATGCGATAGAGCCAGGAGCCGATGGTAAGCGCGAACAGTCGGACGGCCCACACGCGATGCCGGTCGAACTGGCGGCGAACGGCAAAGCGCCAGGCCTGCACTGCCGAAACAACCATCAGCACACCGTACAGGCCGAAGCCCGCGTTCATGGCAGCGCCGCCGATGGTGCCTTTAAATGCGATAAAGCCAAGGCCGCCGATGCCGGCCAGAGCGCCGCAGGCCACATAGACGCGGCCCAGCCAGCGATGCAGCCGCGGCCAGCGGCTGCGCACCCGGCCGATCAGCTGGATGGGCCCGAGCAGCAAAAGAATTGCACCCACCACCATGTGGGCGCCTATGGCAATAAGCGCCGCCGTATGGTTCTTGTCGTAGATGCCGGAAAGGTTCTGATTCCAGGTGTCGAAGCGGCCAGACAGAATGGCGCCGATGTAGAAAGCGAAGATGTACGCGCCGAAGAACGCCGCGCTGAACCAGCTGGCGGCCACCAGCCCCGCGCCCGACCAGCGCACCGCAGTCTGCCACCGCGAGGGAGCGGGCGAATTGAGAGTTTGGAGGGTCGCGGCCATCGGGCAGACTTCTCCGTGGTCTTGGATCTTTTAGAAATGAACGTTCAACGGGCTTGGGCAGAAACAGCGGGATCGGCGTGGGGCGGGTACGATCCCGCTCTCATGATTTCTACGAATCAGGTTATGCGAAGGGCAATCCCGCGCTGCGGCCTATGCGCCTTTGGCCTTGAGCAGATTGAGGGCCTTATCCAGCATCTCATCGCCGTTCTGTGGCGCAATGCCCGCATCAATCGCGTCCTGCGGCGAGGTCACGGCAACGGTCGGCGTCACGGCCTCATCCTGAATCTTCTTGCCGTCGGGGCTCTGGTATTTGGCCACCGTCAGGAAAAGCGCTGCGCCATCGGGCAGATTGAAGGTGTGCTGCACCGAGCCTTCTCCGAAGGTGCGTTCGCCCACCACGTCGCCCCGCTTCGCGGCTTCAAATGCCGCAGCCGTCAGCTCGGGTGCGCCGTAGGTTCCGCGGTTCACAATCAGCGCCACTGGAGCATCGGTAATAAACTTTGCCGGGTCGGCGCTGAAGGTCTGCGTGGGAAAGGTCTGGCCTTGCAGCGTAGCCAGGGTGCCCTGCTTGATAAAGAAGTTGGCCAGCCGCAGTCCCTGCTGCAGATCGTCGCCGGTGCAGTCGCGCAGATCGAGCAGAACCTTGCGGCTCTTGCCGGCTGCTGTGATTTTGGCCGAGATATCGTCGACACGCGCCGCCGTTAGCACGCCGGGCTTGAGGTAGAGAATGCTCGAGTTCTCATAATCCTGTTCGCTCAGCGCCGGCGGTTCAACCACCGCACGCGTCAGGTCCATTTTCTCGGGATCGGGCTGCGTGGGACGAATTACAGCTACCTCAAGCGTGGAGCCGGGCTTGCCCTCAAGCATCATGCGGATCATGGCCAGCGGAATATCGTGCGTGGACTTGCCGCCGATCGATTCGATTACGTCGCCATCCGCCAGCTTCTCTTTGTCGGCCGGCGAACCGGGAATCAGGTTGACGATGGTGGCGTAGCCGAACCGCTTTGAGACGGTGATGCCTTCCTGCGCGTCGCCGCCAGTGGGGCGGTCTTTAAATAGCTTGTATTCGTCGGCGGTCAGGTAGCTTGAATCGGCATCGAGCGATTCAAGCAGGCCATGCAGCGCGCCCGTGGTTACGTCGTTGATGTTGGGGTCGGTCACATAGTCGCTCTGCACCTTTTGCAGCACCTCGGCGTAGACGCGCATCTGGTTGTAGGCGCCGTCCTGGTCGTTGCCGGCATGCACGCCGAACCAGCCGAATTCGCCCAGGACAAATCCGAGACCGAGCGAGGCGAAGATCGCGAGGGAGAGAACGAAGACAAGACGTTGAAAGAATCGTGACACTGACACCACCGGGGCAGGCCTCAAGGGGAAGCAGGCCGCACACATCTATAGACGCAATGATACTCGAACTGGCGTTCCGCGGGGCCCGATTGGCGGGGAATAGCCGGCCTTTCAGCCCCGATTCATCACTTCGGCCGCAATTTTGCGCAATTCCGGCAGAATGTTGCCGAGGGCGGCGGCCGGAGCCGTGCGCGTACCCAACGCAAAATAAGCGGCGCGGTAGAGCGCATAAAGCCGTTCGTAGATCGCAGCAGCCGGGGGGTCGGGTGTAACGGTCGCAAAGTCAAGACAGAGAGCAGCTTGCGCCTCTTCGACGGTGGCGTACCTGCCCGCTGCCACGAGGGCGAAAATGGCCGATCCAAGGCTGGTGGGAATGCCTGCCGGCACCAGCACCGGCTTGTTCAGCACATTGGCGTAGACCTGGTTGAGTACCGTGTTTGACTGCGGAATGCCGCCGCCGTTGATCACGCGGTCAACGGGGACGCCATATTCGGCCATGCGCTCGAGGATGATGCGGGTGTGGAACGCCGTTCCTTCAATTGCCGCGAAGAGCTCGTCCTGCGCGGTGTGGACCAGGTTCCAGCCGAAGGTGACGCCGCCCAACTCAGGATTGACGAGGACGGTGCGGTCGCCATTGTCCCAGGTCAGGCGCAGCAGGCCGGTCTGGCCGGCGCGGTAGTTTTCAAGGCCCCTCGATAGCTCGTTGACCGTGACGCCGGCGCGCTGTGCAATTGCCTGGAAAATGTCGCCGGTGGCCGAGAGCCCCGCTTCGACACCGGTGTACTTGGGATGCACGCTGCCGGGCACAACGCCGCAAACGCCAGGAATGAGATTGGCGTGTTTGGCCATGGCCACGATGCAGGTCGAGGTGCCGACGACGTTCACCACGTCGCCCTCCTTGCAACCGGCGCCCAGGGCATCCCAGTGCGCGTCGAATGCGCCTACCGGGATGGGGATTCTGGCTTTGAGTCCCATTTGAGAGGCCCATGCTTCGGAAAGATGGCCGGCAAGATGATCGGAGGTCAGGTAGTCGCCGTCGAGTTTTTCTCGCACGCCGTCAAACAGCGGATCGACCTTGGAGAGGAACGACTGCGGGGGAAGTCCGCCCCACTTGCTGTTCCACATCCACTTGTGACCCATGGCGCAGACGCTTCGCTTTACCTGTTTGGGATCGGTGATGCCGCAGAGCGTAGCCGCCACCATGTCGCAATGTTCGAATGCCGAAGCGAACTGCGCGCGCTTGTCGGGGTTGTGGCGCAGCCAGTGCAACAGCTTGGCAAATCCCCATTCGTGCGAGTAGACGCCGCCGCACCACTCGATAGCTTCGAGGTTTTCTTTGTGCGCGAGTGCGGTAATCTCCTGCGCTTCATCTTTGGCGCGGTGATCGCACCACAGGTAGTACTCGCTGAGCGGCTGCATGGCGGAGTCAACTGGAACCACGCTCGATCCGGTTGTGTCGAGTGCGATGGCTTCGACCTGCTGGCCGTCGATTCCCGCATCAGCGACTGCCTTACGTGTTGCGCCCACCAGCGCGCGCATCTGGTCGTCGTGTGACTGGGTGGCATAGTCGGGATCTTCGCGTTTGCGATGCAGCGGATATTCTTCAACCGCGCTGCCCAAACGCCCGCGCTCGCTGTCAATAATCGATACCCGAACGCTCAGCGTTCCAAAGTCGACTCCCGCTACGATGGCCATTTTTCTTTCCTCTTCTTTAGCTGTTTCTTAAATTAATTTTGACAGATCGAGAGGCAGTATTAGCGCTCGATGGTAAGCGTTTTCTTCGCGGTTTAACGCTAATCGCGGCCACAGTTACGTGTCAAATGCGACCTCGTTTGTCAGTCTTCTGTGCAGTATCATGTAAACGCCTTCTTAACTTTGATACCGAGGGTCTAATGGCGAAAACCCCCAGCCGGAGCCGGAAGCAGAGCGCGCCGCTCGATATACGGTCGGTTGCCGCGCGGGCTCACGTTTCAATCGCCACGGTTTCGAGAACCATTAACCGCGTGCCGACGGTGAATGCCAAGCTGGCGAAGCGCGTGTGGAGCGCAATTCAAGAGCTCGGTTACGTGCCCAACACGCAGGCGCGGGCCCTGGGATCGGGGCGGAGCGGAATGCTGGGCCTGGTGGTTTCTGAGATCACGAATCCATTTTTTCCGGAGCTGATCCAGGGATTTGAGGATGCGGCAATTAAAAGCGGATTTGAAATTCTGATCAGCTCGACGAACTACGACCCCAAAAGAATGGAGGTATGCATTCGCCGCCTGTTGGAGCGCAAGGCTGAGGGGGTGGCGATTCTTACCTTCGGCATTGAACAGCCGTTGTTCGAGCAACTGGCCGAGAGAAATATCCCGCTGGTATTTGTGGACGAGGGCCCGGACCGGCCGGGCGTGAGTCTTTTGAAAGTCGATTACGGCCATGGGATACGCCAGGGGGTCCAGCACCTGGCCGCGCTGGGACACAGGCAAATAGGATTCATCTCCGGACCGATGAGGCTGAATTCGGCGCGATTGCGTTCGGCGGCATTTTTGCAGGCCCTGGAGGAATGCGGTATTGTCGCGAGGCCTGAATGGAACGTTGAAGGCGACCACACGCTCGAAGGCGGAATCAAGGCAATGGACAAGATTCTCGAGTCCGAGAGCCGGCCCACTGCGGTGATGTGTTCAAACGATATGACAGCCATTGGCGTGCTGCACAAGGCGTTCAGGGTTGGGCTGCGCGTGCCGGCCGATCTCTCGGTCATTGGCTACGACGATATTCAGATGGCGAGAGTGACGATTCCTCCGCTCACGTCGATCCACATGTCCAGAGTCGATTTGGCGAACGCGGCGGTAAATGCGTTGAAAGCGCACATTGTTGAAGGCGGCAACCCGCAGCGCGAATACAAGATCGATACGCGCCTGGTGGTGCGGGAATCGACGGCCTACCCGGCCGGTACGATGAGCGATCTGAAATCGTCGGGGCCTGGGGCTGGGCGTTCCGGCCGTTCTTCTTAAAGCGTTTTCCTTTTGGCGTTGAGCGATCCCACCCTAGTGTCCTGAGTCTAAAATAATTGTCATAAATAGGATGGCTTTGAGCATCGAATACAGTAGAGGGTATCGATGCGTACAGGTCGTCCAGTAGCTGTTGTCACGGTCACCACCGAGCAGCGG
>Ga0182016_10002319_pt1 | contig 22521 bp, 15 predicted proteins | sample 712S2MmetaG_FD_120491 | JGI IMG/M metagenome (GOLD analysis project Ga0182016, IMG submission 120491) | Permafrost microbial communities from Stordalen Mire, Sweden - 712S2M metaG | ecosystem: Environmental > Terrestrial > Soil > Wetlands > Permafrost | place: Sweden: Stordalen | collected... | reverse complement strand
CGGCAGCGGCGACGGGTTCTCGACGCTGGTAATGGTTTCGCCGATGGTGATACCTTCAACGCCGGCCACGGCGATGATGTCGCCCATGGTGGTCTCGGTGGTCTCGGTTCGCTTGAGGCCATTGAAGGTGAAGAGCTTGGTGATGCGCGTCTTCATCAGTGAGCCATCGCGCTTGGAAATGAGCACGTCGTCCCCGGCGTGCAGGGTTCCCTGAAAGACGCGGCAGATGGCGATGCGGCCAAAGTATTCGGAGTAATCGAGGTTGGTCACCAGAATCTGCATTGCACCGTCGGCGTCGCCAGTGGCTGCGGGGATGGTGGACACGATGGTTTCAAAAAGCGGCTGGAGATCCGTGCCGGGCTTGGCCAGGTCTAGCGTAGCCGTGCCATTCTTGGCGACCGCGTAAAGCACGGGGAAATCCAGTTGCGACTCTTCCGCGTCCAAATCGATGAAGAGGTCGTAAATCTCGTCCAGAACTTCCTGGGGGCGAGCGTCGGGGCGGTCAATCTTGTTGATCACCACGATGGGCTTCAGCTTGGCTTCGAGAGCCTTGGCCAGCACATAGCGTGTCTGCGGCAGCGGACCCTCGGCTGCGTCCACCAGCAGCATCACACCGTCCACCATCTTGAGCGCGCGTTCAACCTCGCCGCCAAAGTCGGCGTGGCCCGGCGTATCTACAATGTTGATTTTGCCGCCGGCAAAGTTAATTGCCGTATTCTTGGCCAGGATGGTGATGCCGCGCTCCCGCTCCAGGTCGTTCGAGTCCATCACGCGATCGGCCACCTGCTCGTTGGCACGAAACGTGCCCGATTGCCGCAGCATGGCATCTACAAGGGTGGTCTTGCCATGATCGACGTGGGCAATGATGGCGATATTTCGTATCGTCTGGGTCACAGGGGAGATTTTCCTTTTTGTTCGGGCCCCCCTTGTCGGGTTTGGGACCGGCGGGTCAGGGGACAATGGGGTTGGGGGCACGCCACCGCGGCGAATTGCCACACGGTGCGGCAGTTTTCATTCTACCAGTAGCGGGATTCAGCCTCTCGCTGAGGCGCGGCGGTGCCTCAACGACAAGCGGTTTCTTTCTACTTGGGAAAAGATAGGGCGCAGCAAATGGGTTACCATTCGCAGTGAGAGCTGTGACGGCTCGGTTCAGATCGCGATGAGGCGTGCGGGCCAGTGAAGTGCGGAATGACGAGTAAGTTGCTGAATCGAAGGGGTCTTGATGGCGTAGCTCTCGCTGCGATCCTGCTGTTGGCGAGCATTCGCGGGAATGCTCAGGCTCCGCCAAGTCAGGTTCAAGCACCCCAGGCCCACGCGGCGCACGGCTCGGTTGAGGGCGGCGCATACGTCGATCCGCGCTTTGGCCTGCGCTATACCTTTCCGGATTTGCTCGAGGTGCAGACGTCGCTCAATGGCATGCCGGTCGGCACAGGCCAGAAGAACGGCGACAGCGAATACCTCTTTGCTGCGTTGGAGAAGCCGACTGGGCAGGTGCGGAGCGGGGTATTCATTACCGCCGATCCGGTTGGCACGCTTGAAGTTACAGATATCCAGCACTTCATGCGACTTTATATTGGCCAGTCCCCTATCCTCCAGGGCAAGGTCGAGCTGGAGCCGGTGCTGATTGCCGGGCGCACCTTTTACCGGGCTAATTCGGGTGGGGGCTCAGGCGGAGACTCGTCAGCTCGCTTCTACGGGGCGCAGGTGGGAACCTCTTGCAACGGCCAATTCCTGGTCTTCTGGTTTTCCGGAGCCTCGCGCGACGTTATCGATCAGCTCGTCCGGTCAATGGATAGCATGAAGCTGGCCTGCCCGAGCGACTGACGCTGTTCCGCGGACTGACCCGTGCGGCCCCCCGCGCCCTCTTCGATTGCCGAGCCGCCCTGCCCTCCTCAAGCCCTTGAACGAATCGGCCGTCAACGGATTCGAAGGATTCTGTCGCTTCGTGATCGAGACGGGAACCAACTGAAGGGTCCTGCCGTATTTCCGTGCAAGGGTAGCCAAAATGACAAACGATCTGAAAGTTGCGATTCGCAAATTGGCAAAGTCTCCGGGCTTTGCGGTTACAGCAATCCTGACGCTGGCTCTTGGAATTGGGGCCAATGCAGTCGTTTTCAGCGTACTGAATGCGCTGATTCTGCGACCGGTGAATGTGCCGAATGCGCGGAACCTCTACATGGTTCAGCGCTTCAAATATCCGTCGCAGTCCTATCCCGATTATGTTGATCTGCGCGACCGGAGCCGGGCGTTCGAAAGCATGGTGATGTTCAGCATCATGGGTCCAGTGGGGGTGGATGCGGGGGGAAACGCTTCGACTGCATGGCCCTATCTGGCGAGCGGGAACTACTTTGACGCGCTTGGGATTCAGCCGTATCTCGGGCGGTTTTATCACGCCAGCGATGAGCATGGCGCGAACAGCGCTCCCTATGTGGTGCTGAGCTACGCCTACTGGCATGGGCATTTTCATGGGGATGCGGGCGTGGTGGGGCGGACCGTGCTGCTGAACAAACACCAGTTCACGATCATTGGAGTTGCTCCCCCAGCTTTTCGGGGCACTGAGCTGTTCTTTGCCCCGGCGATGTGGATTCCGATGGTGGAGCAGCCCACTGTCGAGGGCTTTGACGAACTGGTGCAACGCGGCAATCACTCGGCGTTCGTGATTGGGCGGCTGAAGCCTGGGATTACGTTGGCGCAGGGTACCGCAGACTTGAATACGATTGGCGCCTCGTTGTCGAAGACGTATCCGGCAGAAGACGAGGGCGTAAATTTCACGCTGGCTCGTCCAGGGCTGGTGGGGGACATGCTGGGAGGGCCGGCGCGGGCGTTCATGGGCGGCCTCATGTTGCTGTCGGGGCTGATTCTGCTGGCGGCATGCGCTAACCTGGGAAGCCTGTTTGCCGCACGGACGGCGGATCGTGCCAAGGAAACAGCGCTGCGTTTGGCGCTGGGTTCCCGGCGCGGTCTCATTCTGCGCCAGATGCTGACAGAAGCGGTGCTGGTTTCGCTGATTGGAGGGGCGCTGGGACTCGCCGGAGGCGTGGCGATGCTGCACATCATGAGTACGTGGCAGCCGATTCCGGATATTCCGATCAACATTCCGGTGAATCCGGATGTGCGAACGTTTGTTTTTGCCCTGCTTTTGGCGGTGGCGAGTGGCCTGCTGTTCGGGATTATGCCGGTGCGGCAGGTGATGCGGGCGGACCCGTGGCAGGTGATCCGCACGGGTGCGGCTGGCGTTGGCGGGCTGAGGCGGTTCACGCTTAGGGATGTTCTGCTGGCAGTGCAGATTGCGATCTGTGCCGTTCTGGTTACGTCGTCTCTCGTGGCGGTGCGGGGGCTGGTGCGATCGATGCACAGCAACTTTGGATTTGATCCGCAGAACGTGATGCTGCTGCAGACCGACCTGCACATGGCCGGCTATACGGATGATCGGGTGCCACAGATGCAGCGTCGCATGCTGGATGCGGCGCGGGCCATTCCAGGTGTAACGGCTGTGGGCTATACAAACCACCAGCCTCTGGGAATGGGGGGTGGCGACTCGTATGTTTATTCCGACAGCACCACCGACTACCGGCCGACAAATTACGCGGCGGACGCGATGAACTACCGCATCTCGCCGGGCTACCTGGATGCAGCAGGAACCAAGCTGCTGGCAGGGAGAGACCTGCGGATGATTGACGACAAGAACGCACCCAAAGAAGCGCTGGTGAATCGTCAGTTTGCCGTGAAGGTATTTGGATCGGTGCAGAATGCGGTGGGCGGCCACTTCAAGTACTATGGCGGCCAGCGTGCTGAGGTTGTGGGCGTGGTTGAAGACGGAAAGTACCGCACTCTGACCGAGGATCAGCAGCCGGCGATGTTCTTTCAGTTTCAGCAGGAGCAGTCGAGCGGCACGTTGCTGGTAGTGCGGTCGAACCGGGATGCGGGTGAGATTGCGAATGCGTTGCTAGAGACTGTGCACGGGCTGGACGCTGGCTTGCCCCTGGTGGTGAGATCGTGGACCAACGAGATGAGTTGGGCTCTGTTTGCGGCGCGAGTGGCTACGTTGGCGCTGGGCGTGCTGGGAATGCTGGGCGCGTTGCTGGCAGTGACTGGAATCTTCGGCATGGCCTCCTATACCGTGAGCAAGCGGCTGCGCGAACTGGGGATTCGCATGGCGCTTGGAGCAAGGCGGAGGCAAGTGCTTCGAGCGGCGCTGGGACGCGCGTTTGTGCTGTTGTCAGTTGGCTCGGTAGTCGGAATAGGGCTGGGCGTGCTGGCGTCGAATGTGCTCGGCTTCATCGTCTATCAGGCGACGCCGAAGGATCCGCTGGTATTGGGTGGAGTCGCTATGGCGATGCTTCTACTCGGCCTGGCGGCTGCCTGGGTTCCGGCGCAAAGAGCGCTTGCGGTGAATCCGACGATCCTGATGAGGGAAGAATAAGAACTGGCCAAACGATGCCGGCAAAGGGGAGCCGGCCGGGGCCGAGAGCATCCCTTTGCTCTTGCGCAACATCAGTGGGTCGGCGGCACGAATTCGCTGGGTAGCGCAGAGCCGGTGCCGAAGAAGAACTCTTCCATCTGCTCCACCAGGAATTGCTGCGCCTGCGGCGTCCATGGCTGGAGCCGGTACTCATTCAGCAGCATTTTTTGGCGGTCAACCCACTCGCCCCATGCGGCCTTTGAGACATTCTTGTAGACTTTCTGGCCAAACTCCGAGTCGAAGGGCGGTTCGTCCAGGCCCTCCATCTCCTTCTTGTTGCGAACGCAAAAAACCATGTGTGCCATGCGTAGTGCTCTCCAGAATTGTCGTTCCAACCCTCATTGTATTGGATGAAGCAGGGCCTGCCCTGGACTCTTGACGAGTCCTTTTGGCTGCTTGCACCGGACTCGCGGTATTCTGGCTGAATATGTGTGGCCGATTTGCTCGCAAATCCACGCAAGAGGTTCTCGCCGACTGGTTTGGCGTCGAGCTCGAAGATATGCCGTGGTTCGCACCCACCTTCAACGCCGCGCCGCAGAGCACTCAGCCGGTGGTCCGTCTCAATCGAGACTCCGGCAGCCGCGAGTTCGCGCTGATGCGGTGGGGACTGGTGCCCTTCTGGGCCAAAGACCCCAAGTTCAGCTACTCCACCATCAATGCCCGTGCGGAAGAGGTGGCTTCGAAGCCCGCCTATCGCGAGGCACTAAAGAAGCGCCGTTGCCTGGTGCCGGCTGACGCTTTCTATGAGTGGCAGCGGCTGGACGCGAAGAACAAGCAGCCCTATGCCATCGATCTCAAGAGCAGAGAGCCATTTGCCCTGGCTGGCTTGTGGGAGAGCTGGAAGCCAAAGGAGGGTCTGCCACTCGAGACATTCACCATCATCACGACTGACCCCAACGAGCTGATGGAGCCGATTCACAATCGGATGCCGGTGATCCTTGAGTCGCGCGACTATGAGCGTTGGCTCGAGCCAGCCGAAGGAAACGGGGCAGACCCGGCCCGGCCGCCGGTTGAACTGCTGCGTCCATACCCTGCCGAAAAGATGGAGGCATGGCAGGTGAGCCAGCGCGTGGGCAACGTGCGGAACAATGACTCGGAATTGCTGGAGCGGGCCGCCCCGGATCGGCTCTTCTAGCTTCTTGACGCCGCTGTCAATGCATATTCGGTGGCAGGCTCCATAACACGGTTACACCTTGACATCCATTTGGATCGAAGGTTTCCTTGATGTAGCTCAAGCAAGGCCTATTTTTCAAGTACCTGCCCTTGCCCTGAGTGGCTTTGAGCTCGGCGTGGCTCTGGGTTGGGCCTTTGGCCAGGGCTAAAGATTCCGCTCAGCCATCTCCATTGCGAAAGGAACCACTATGTCCGATTCGAATCAGTCTGGCATCCACGACAATGCTGCCGGTGGAATTGCATACGTAACTTTCATTCCCGCGATCATCTTTTTGCTGATCGCCCCCTACAAGGCCAAGCCGTATGTCCGGTTCCACTCCTTCCAATCGATCTTCCTGTTCGTCACGGCGTTCGTTATCTGGGTCGCCGTCTCTTTTGTGGTTGTCTTTGGCGTGGTCTTGGGCATGTTGCGGGCAGGGATGGTAGCCCCGATTTACTGGATGGCCTGGATCATTATCTATGTGCTTTGCGCGGTCAGTGCCCTGAACGGCAAGTACTTCAAGCTGCCAATCATCGGGCCAATGGCCGACCGGATGGCGAAAAACTAAGCTGCTTCGTTGTCGGGGTGCGGACTTCAACCCACGCGGTGGCCGGCCCAGAATTGACGAGCTGCCCTGCCTGTCGGCCGCTCAGTTCCAGCGGCGTAGCCTGCCTTAATTCCGCATTTACTTCGCCCTGTCTAAAGTTATTTCTTGACAATTTTGCGAACTGACGGTTCTCTTATCTTGTCCGGCCTGGATTCCAAATAGTCACATTTCCCAGGCCGGGGCACCCCAGCGGTTTTTTCAAGTAAAGCAAATCCAGCCGCGTAAGGCGATCCCAGCTGCGTCCGCGCGATCTAAGCAAACGCTTCTTCAACCCTGCCATCGCAACAAAAGGAGCTCCGATGACCGAAGCAGCCCCTCCATCCGGCTTGAACGAGAACAGCACCTGCGGCCTGGCGTATCTGACTTTCATCCCGGCCATTATCTTTCTGGTGACCGCACCCTACAACCAGAACGCCAATGTCCGCTTCCACTCCTGGCAGTCGATATTTCTGTCTGTAGCTGCCTTTGCCGCAATGTTCCTGCACATCGTTCTGGCGTTCATTCCCATTATCGGGTGGCTCATCTCGCTGCTGATCAGCCTTGGCTTCCTCGTCCTTTGGCTCATCCTGATCATTAACGCCTTCAACGGCAAGCGGATCAATATTCCCTTCCTCAGCGACCTGGCGGCCAAGCAGGCGGGCGCCTAACAGGTTTCTATTTGCTCAAGAGCCGTTTCGCATTGCGGCGCTTTGGCTTCCGCAGCCTAGCGCCGTTTTGTGTTTTTAGCGCCGCCGACCTTTTCTGTGAGATTTCTTTTTGCTCTTCGGCACGTTTGTGACGTCAACCTTGCGTTTGTTCTTTTTCACCTTGAGTGGGCGATTGCCAGCGGACTTTCCAGTTAGCGGAATTCCCTCTTCCACAATTGAGAACTGGAGCCTGCGCTCCTGCGCCAGGATGCGATCGAGCACCACCTGCACGCGATCGCCTGCACGGAAGCGCCGCCCGGTGCGCTCGCCGATAATCTCATGCGTGTTCTCGCGCCAGGTGTAGCGATCATCGCGCAGTGAGTCGATCGGGACCAGCCCCTCGACGAACATGTCCGTCAACTCGACAAACAGCCCGAATTTGGCGGGATTGAGGACCAGCGCGGCAAACTCCTCGCCGACGCGGTCCTCCATGAATTTAACCTTCTTCCACTCGACCAGCTCACGCTCAGCTTCGGCGGCACGGCGCTCGGTAAGGCTGGTCTCTTCGGCAATCTGCGCCAGTTCGGCCTCGGGGATGGGCGGTTCGCCCTGGTAGGCATATGCCTGGTTTGGCGACTTGCCGCGATGAATCACAATGCCGCCCAAGCCCTCATTCGGATGCGTCCATGGCGATGCGTGGCGACCATGTGCAACATCGCCCTCGCCGCGCACGCCCGCCCTGAGTAGGGCTTTTGTGATGCGGTGAACTATCAAATCTGGATAGCGGCGGATGGGCGAAGTGAAGTGTGTATAGCTGGGCGCAGCAAGCGCAAAGTGGCCCTCGTTGACCTCGGAGTAGCGGGCCTGTTTGAGAGAGCGCAGCATCAGGTAGCTCAGAATTCGCTCCTCGGGCTTGCCCTCGATCCGCTTGGCCAACTTCTGATACATGCGCGGAGTGACGGGAATGTCCTCGGCCACTTCGTGCGTCTTGACGTTTCGTCCCGAGCGCTGCGATTCGCGCCGGTCGCCACGCGTCTGGATTCGCTTCACCGGTAGAGCGCCCAGTCCCAACGAATAGCCAAACGATGCGGCCAGCTCTTCAAACTGGACAACACGGCGTGCCTCGGGTTTCTCGTGGATGCGATAAATCGAGGGCACGCCCAAGTCTTCAATCCATGTGGCCACACACTCGTTGGCCGCCAGCATGAACTCCTCAATCAGGCGGTTTGCCCACGTTCGCTCGGAGCGGGTAACTCCGCGCATCTGGCCTTGCTCGTCAAACTCAATCACCGGCTCTGGCAGGTCAAAGTCGATGCTGCCTCGCTCTTCGCGACGGGTGTTCATCAGCCCGGCCAGCTTACGCATTCGCTCGAAGTTTGGGACCAAGTCCGCATAGCGCGCTCGTAGTTCGGCATCGCCTTCGATAATTGCGTGCACCTCGGTGTAGGTCATTCTCGCAGCCGAGCGGATTACGCCTTCAACAATTTCGTAGCTTTCGATACGGCCAGTCTCATCAAGCTCCATGATGCAACTCAGGACCAGGCGGTCTTCGCCGGGACGCAGACTGCAGATGTCGGTCGAGAGCTCCTGAGGCAACATTGGAATGGCGCGATCGGGGAAGTACACGCTGGTTCCGCGCAGACGCGCTTCGAGGTCGAGGTCCGTGCTCTCGCGCACGTACTCGGCCACGTCGGCGATGTGGACTTGCAGCTCATAGCCTCCATCCGCGCGATCGGTGACCAGCACAGCGTCGTCAAAATCGCGTGCCGTCTCGCCGTCGATTGTCACTATGGGCAGGCCACGAAAGTCCTTTCGAGTTTCGACCTCAGCGAGGTCAAGATGTGCCACGGCGCGGGCCTCAGCTAGGACATTCTCTGGGAACATGCGCGGAAGCTGATGCTTGCGGATCATCATCTCCACGTCAACGCCAAAGTCGTCAGGGTCGCCGAGCACTTCGATCACGCGGCCAATCGGCGGGCGCGTTGGCGTGGGCCAACTGGTGATCTCGACATCGACAATCAGGCCTTCCAGATCGTCGTAGTCGGCGGTCTTGGCTGCCTCTGCGCCAAGCACACGGTGCGGTGTTGTGCTTTCAGGCTCGGGCGGGATCTCTGCACCCGGCGGAATCAGAATCTGCTGGGTCATCCGCTCGTCGAAGGGGAGCACGGTGTTTCCCTGCGCGCGATCTGAGCGGGCATAGTGGAATGTACCCACCACCGTAGTGTTGCGGCGCTGCATGATGCGGACGATGCGGCCCATCCTGCGGCCATCGGCCTTTGCCGGTTCCACCTCCACAAGCACTTGATCGCCCTGCATTGCGCCGTTGATCTCGTTTGGGGGGATGAAGATGTCGTCGCTTCCAACGGCCTGGCGAGCGTTGAGACGGACAAAGCCATAGCCATCGCGATGCAGATCGAGCCGTCCGGCAGCCAGGTTGTCGCGCGTTCCCGCCGCGGTCCGGGGAATTCCCCAGTGCTCGCGGTCGAGCTTTACCAGCGCACCGCGTGCGGTCAGCCGGGCAAGCTGTTCCAGCAAGAGACGTCGCTCGCGCCCGCCGCCCAGGCTCAGCTCGCGCACCAACTGCTTGTATCCACCCTTCTGGCCCGCCGAACGGGCGATTTTTGCCAGTAGTTCCTGATCGGTCATAGCTCAAGGGTACAGCGGGTTTGCTCTCCTGCGACCATGCGAGGGCAATTCGTTCAAAGGCTGTGCACCTCTGCCTGGTTTGCTGTCTTGTGGGTAACAGCGGCTTCCCTGTTGTCACTGTTGGCTACCGCTGTCCGCAGTTTTCTGGCCTGTTCGTCTTCAAACGGCTTGGCGGACTAAAATAGCCCCATCGGACTGTCCCGGCGAGGCTCTCAGAGTGCCTCGCCCAGTCGAGCTGTTTTACTTCGGCCGAATTCAGGCCTTCAGGCAATTCGCACTTTCTTCAAAATTCCGGGTTTTGGGCGAGACTACCGCTCGCCCAACCCAGTCCCCCAAGGACAGAAAAGGACATACCGTGAGCGCAATGTGGAAACCCAACCAACCTGGATCGATCACCCCGACCCCCACCCCGGAGCCCGTTCGGCCCTCGACTCCCCCGCCAGCCTTTGAGGCACCCAGCCGCTCGACCGCCGCGGCGGTAACCGGCGAACAGGCCACCATAGGCAAGGGCCTTTACATCAAGGGCGAGATCAGCGGCTCTGAATCGCTGTTTATCGATGGCAAGGTCGAAGGCAGCATCAATCTCCCCGGCAACCGCGTTACTATTGGCCGCAACGGACAGGTGGCCGCCAATGTCACCGCGCGCGAGATCGTAGTTCTCGGCAAGATTCGCGGCAACGTCGCCGCTTCTGACCGTGTCGACATCCGCGCCGAGGGGGCTCTCACAGGCGATGTGGCCGCGGCCCGCATCAGCATTGAAGACGGAGCATTCTTCAAGGGCGGCATCGACATTCGCAAGCCCGAAACCAAAACTGGACCTAACGGTGCACCCAGCATCAACGAAGCGCCCCGACCAGTTGCTCCACCAGCTGAGCAGGCCAAGTTGATCTAGTGTGGTGAGTCGAAGGTTCCTTGTAAAACTGGTGGAAGAACAGAAGCAGATTCTTCGACTCACTACCCCCAAACTGGAAAGCGTTTGGGGCCCTTTCGCTCAGAATGACAGTCGTTGTTTGTGAATAAACTTTAGACTCAGGACACCAGGGGTTTCTTCGTCTCCGCGCAAAATCCCCCGCATTTCCGGGGGATTTTGTGTCTTTCGTCGTCTATCGCAGCCTGAGCCGCTTCCTGGCCACGCGGGGCAGTGCCGATCCGGTCTTTTGCAGCACGAGGACCGCAACCAGCGCCCATATTGCCGAGCCGACAACCAACTCTGCCACATCGAAGGTACGGGGCTCTAGCCGAAGGTGCGCGCTGCCAGGCGGGCCGATGAGCGTATGTAATCCGATCAGCGTGGCCCACACCGCCGCGCCCGATGCCAGTGCCGCCAACAGGCAGCGTCCCATCTCGGCGTAGTCCAGGCCGGCCAGCGATACCATCCGCCGCTGGTGCAGCAGCAGGGCGATCGTCAAAGTCTGCAAAGCGATACCGATATTCGAGGCCATGGCCAGCCCCATGGCGCCATGCCAGTGGTTGAGCGAGGCATAGATCGGCCACGAAACCAGCGTGACCACGGTTCCAGCGGCCATGGGCGCAAACGTGTTGCCGGCGGCATAGAACGCTCGCGCATAGATGGCCTGCGCACACCACAAGAATGTCGCAAAGGAGAATACCGCGAAATACGCAGCGCACTCGTGGCTATCCCTGGCGGAAAAACGACCGCCAAGAAATAGCAGCTCCACGAGCGGGTTGGCCAATGCCACCATGCCCGACGCAACCAGGATTCCCAGCGCCGCAACACGCGAAACAGAGTCGGCAACGCCTGTGGCGAATTCATATTTCTTCTGCTGCGACCAGAGGCTGGCAAAGAACGGCATCGAAGCCGCGCCTGCTCCCTGCGCCAGCACCGACATGGGCGCGCCAAACAACTGCTTGGCATAGCTCATGAGAGAGACTGCGCCGCTGGTTGCAGACGCAAAGTGCGCAATGATCCAACTGTCGGCGGTCACCAGCGAAACACCGACGATCAGCGGCAGCGAAAGCCGCACCCACTCGCGCAAGCCTTCATCGCGGAAGTCGAGGATCGGACGGTAGTGGACTCCAGCTCGCCGCGCAAAAATGACGTTCAGCAAAAACGGCCCGAAGAACGCTCCGGCCAGAGTACCGATCGCCAGCGACGAAACTCCGATCTGCTTTACGAGCAGAAGGCCGCCAACAATCGTGCCCAGCCCATAGATCAGCGGCGTTACTGCACCAACGGTGAACTGTTTGCGCACCAACTGCACGGCGCCAAAGACTCCACCCGCAAAGAAGAACAGCTGTGCCGGAAGCAGTATCCGCGTCAGCTTTACGCATAAGGCGGCCTTGTTTGCATCGAAGCCGTCGAACCATTTGTGGATGCACCACGGCGCAAAGATCTCTGCAACCGCAATGGCCGCGCCCAGCACCAGATACATGGTCGTCAGGATCACCGAGAGCGAGCGGTTGCCCTCTTCTTCCCTGCCCTGCTCGCGATAGCGCGTAAGGATCGTGACGAACGTGATGGACGCTGCTCCGCCCACCAGAAAGTACGAGATCATGTCTGGGAGCACAAAAGCGGCATTCAGCGCATCGGCAGACGTTCCACTTCCAAAGAGCCACACGATGTACTTGACGCGCACCAGGCCGATGATGCGGGAGAGGAACGTCGACGCCATCAGCAGCACAGTCGCAGTGAAGGCTGTATGCGCATGGGAGGGCCGCAGCATCCGCAGCCCGCGCGCCCATCGCGAGCCAGGGTTTTCCGGTACCTGGGTTGGAGTTGTTTCAGCCACTCCAGTTGATTCTAGCGGGATTGTACTTGACTTAGGTTTCTCAGCTTCAGCTTTGACCGTATGGCGACCTTCGCCCCAGTTCAAGCACAAATGCTGAGAAGAACAGTCAAACTGGATGCAAACTCCCGGACCTCCGGTTACCCTTTCTCAAGGAGACCTCCTGTGCGGCGTCTTTATTGCTTCGTTCTTGCGTTCGGTTGCGGGGCTGCGTCAGCCCAAACCATTCATGGCCGCGATGGCATCATCCTGCCCAGCGCCCCGCCCACCGATGCCGAGCCCGTAGTCGATAACTATTCAGGCATCAAGATCGCCGATAGCTATCGCTGGCTCGAAGACGCGAAGAGCACTCAGACCCGCGCCTTCATCGATGCACAGAATGCATACACCGATCGGTATCTCAAGCAGGCAAAGATTCGCCCTCAGATTACGGACGACCTTGCCGCCCTTGTCGATATTTCCAGGGCACAGATTCCAACCTACTGCGGCGGCAGCGAATTCTTTCTGAAGCGCCTTCAAGGCGAACAACAATACTCCATCTACGTGCGCCGCAACTGGGCCGGCCCATCTGTCCCCGCCAAAGACGAGCGGCTCCTCGATCCGGCCAAGCTGACACGCGATACCAACACCTCCATCGCCATCAATGATGTCTCGCGCGATTGCAATCTTATCGCGTACCAGGTGCAGAAGGGCGGCGCGGACGAGGCAGAGATCCATGTGTTCAATGTGAAGACCGGAAAGTCTCTCGAGGATGAACTGCCTTTGGCGCGCTACTTCGGCCTCAGCTTTTCGCCTGACGGCAAGGGCTTCTACTACGCCCGTTTCGATAGCAAAGGCACGCTCGTGTATCTTCACCAGCTCGGGACACGCGTCTCCCGCGACCAACTGATCTTCGGACACGAATTCCGCGGTGAAACCCTCGGGCCGGACGATCTGATCCAGGCTCAAGTCTCCGACGATGGCCACTATCTGGTTGTCGAGATCGACCGTGGCGTTCCCGCCAGGCGCGTCGATATAGTCTTCCGCGACCTCACCAAGGCCGATTCTCCATTCGAAGTTCTGGTCTGGGCCATAGATAACCGCTTCAGTGCTGCGTTCTACAAGGGCGCCTGGTATGTGAAGACCGATTACAAGGCTCCCAAAGGAACTGTAATGCGAGCCGACCCCGGCGTCATGCCCGAAGCATGGAAGACGATCGTCCCTGAAGGGTCGGATGTAATCAACGACTGGGCCATCGTTGGCGGCAAGGTCTATGTTGACCGGCTTAAGGATGTGAACACCGAGTCCGCGGTCTATTCTCTCGACGGAAAGCCGCTGGGCAAGGTCGACCATGGCGGCATCGGCTCAGTCTCTGGCTTTTTTGGCCGCTCTACCGATCGCTATGCCTTCTACGAGTTTTCATCTTTCATCGTGCCGCCGGTGATTTTCCGGCTCGATACAGTAACCGGCAAACGTGACGTTTTCTTCCAGGCGAGGACGCCTTTCGACTCGAGCCAATACGAACTAAAGCAGGTTTTTTACAAGTCCAAAGACGGTACCAGCATCCCGATGTTCATCGCGGGCAAAAAAAGCCTGAAGACCGACGGCACCGAACGCCTGCTGATGACCGGTTACGGCGGGTTCGACTATGCCTACACACCAGAGTGGTTTGCCCTTGCCGCGGAGTGGCTTGAGCAGGGTGGATGGTTTGCCCTGCCCAACCTGCGCGGCGGCGGCGAGTACGGCGAGACATGGCATGAGCAGGGCATGTTCGAACGAAAGCAGAACGTCTTCGACGATTGGTTTGCAGCCGCTGATTACTTGATTGCCAGCAAGTACACCTCACCGCAGCATTTCGCCATTTTGGGTGCATCCAATGGTGGCCTGCTGATGGGCGCATCCATTACGCAGCGCCCCGAGCTGTTCTCCGCCGTCCTCTGCGGCTATCCGCTGCTCGACATGCTCCGCTTTCAAAAGTTCCTGGTTGGCTCCTTCTGGACCACGGAATACGGCTCTTCCGACAACGAGAAGCAGTTCCCCTACCTGCTAAAGTACTCGCCCTACCATAAGGTAAAGCAGGGCACAGCATACCCCGCGGTGATGTTGTTCACCGGCGACAGCGATACCCGCGTTGATCCGCTCCACGCACGGAAGATGACTCCGTTGCTTCAGGCCGCATCGTCCAGCGGGCGGCCCATCCTGCTGCATTACAGCGTGGCCGGTGGCCACAATGGCGGCATGAGCGTTGACCAGCAGGTGGAGGACGAAGCCGACGAGCTGACGTTTCTCTGGACCGAAACGGGACCTGTGGGACGCTCTGTCCCAAAATGAACCACGGTGCCCCGATTCACAGCAATACTGTCCGCCTCGGGGAATCAACTTCCGCGATCCTAGGCGGAATAGTCATTACTTCTCGCGCGACCGGTACTCGCCAGGGCTGGCCCGGCGTAACGTAATGGGCTCAGCGATCTCACCCGATAAAGGGGATGCGGGACCCAAATAGTGTCTCGTCGGGACTGCTCTTACAGGCATCCAGGGCGAGCACCGGAGCCATGACCTGGCCGGAATGCCGATCCCAAGCCTCGATGGGGGTGGTAAACCAGCGGCCAGCTCTTCCGGCTACTACCACGTGGGTCCAGCATTTCGTCTCGCCGGAGTGAAGATGTCTAAAGCGCAGTTGGCGGCAGAGATCATGGGGCCCGAGTTGGAAGCGATGCGTCTGTCCGCGCTCGTTTCTACAGGCATTCTCGATACTGCTCCCGAGCCCAGTTACGACGTCATCACTCGCCTTTGTGCCGAGTACTTCAAAGCCGATACCGTCCTGCTTGGATTTGCCGACGAAACTCGTGTGTGGATCAAGTCCTGCGCCGGCCATCCCATCCGCGAGATTCCCCGACGCAATTCGGTCTTTGAGATGGTTCTCGCTGCGGATGGTCCTGTGGTGGTGTTGAATGCATCCGATGTTCCCGAGTCAGTGAAACTGCTCATTCAGTTTCGGCTACCGGAGATCGTTTCCTTCGCGGGTGTTCCCATCCGCTCCTCAGAAGGCTACATCCTTGGGTCACTGACGATCTTTTTTCGCGAGGCCCTGTGCAGCATCGATACCGAACAGATTTTCATGCTGCAAGGCCTTGCCAACATGGTAGCCAGCCAGTTGGAGTTGCGTCGAATCCAGAACTCACTGAACCAGCATCCGGTCCGAAAATCCCGCTCCGGGACCGCATCCGCATCCCAGTCGCAGATCTGGCCGAGGAGCCAGGACTTGCGCCGCGCTCTCGAGCAGCGCCAGTTTGTCCTCTTCTACCAACCTGAGATTGAATTGGCCACCCGCCGAATCATTGGCCTCGAAGCGCTCATCCGCTGGAATCATCCAGAGCGGGGCCTAATCCCTCCCATGGACTTTATCCCCCTTGCCGAGGAATCCGGACTCATCCTTCCCATCGGCGATTGGGGGCTGTCTCAAGCGTGCAGCCAGATTCAGGAGTGGTGCCTTCAGGATCCCCGCTCCGCGACCCTGCGCGTTTGCGTGAACCTCTCCGCACGCCAGTTCTCGCGAGAGGGCCTTGCTGACCACGTGGAAGCGCTGCTGCTGCAAACCGGAATCTCCAGCCGCCAACTCGGTCTCGAGATGACAGAGTCCAGCCTGATTCCAAACGTGACGACCGCGCAGCAAGTTCTCGGCAGTCTTCGTCGCCTCGGTGTTTCCCTGCTCATGGACGACTTCGGAACCGGTTACAGCTCGCTCAACCATTTGCACTCGTTCCCATTCGACGCGCTAAAAATTGATCGCTCATTTGTCGGCCGCATCACGCAGAGCGAGCAGTCCCTGCAGATCGTTCGCACCATCATCGAACTGGCTCGGGTACTGGGTATGGATGTTGTTGCCGAGGGAATCGAAACTGTTGAGCAGTACCAGATCCTGCTTAAGCTTGGCTGCCGTTTTGGCCAGGGATTCCTGTTTGGCCGGCCTATGACCGCCGAGGCGATTGCAGAGTTGCTGGCGCTGCCGGACCGCATTCTTCCCGATCCGGCGGCTTGAGAACTTGATTCCGACCAGAATCTCTCCAACTTCGGGACCCATTTTGGAAGTCTTCTAAAGGACATTCTCAATTCGGACAACTCGATGAAGTTGAACCTGCATAATCCAGTGTTCTTCGGTCAGGTTGAGAGTATGTTCCAGAGCATGGAGAGAACGGCCCAGCCCGATTCGCCAACTCCTTCCAGCTTTGCGGGCTTCCTTGCTGCTCTAACTCAGCCAGACAAAGTTGCCGAGGATCGCGACACTAAGCAGACATCAAATAAGGCTCAAGACTGGAAAGACGAGCTCCTCGCGGACGATGTCGCGACGCTGAGCTACGAGCAGGCACTGCGCTCTCATGCCCGCTACCATGCCGATGAGCCGGTCGCCTTTGGGGCAGAGGCAGCGCCAGTTGCCCCTGTCGAGGTTGCCGTTCCGGAGGCCGAAGCGGTCCCCGATGTTTCAACCAGCCCGGCAAAAACCCTCAAAGGAGCCAGCATTACCATTCGCCTGAGCCGCGAAGAGGACGCTCAACTGCGCCAGCGAGCCACCGAAGCTGGGCTTACCGTCTCCGCGTACATCCGCTCTTGCACGTTTGAAGCCGAATCTCTCCGCGCGCTGGTCAAGGACACGCTTAGTCAGCTCCGCGCAGGGGGGGCACCCCCCGAATTGGAATCGCCCAACCGCCGCCGAGGCTGGTCCACTCTCTTTTGGCCCGGTCGCCGCGCCGCCCACAACACAGGACCGAACCAGGCCTGACACAGAGTGCTGGGGACACGTACTGTCCAATAGCCGCTCTTTGCGATCTTTGTCAGCCATTGGATTCGTGAGCACCGCTTCTACTCCACCTCGAGCACCAGACACTTCAGGTACTCGGTCTCAGGCAAAGTGAGAATGACCGGGTGATCTGGCGCTGCGCCTCGCCGTTCCAGCAGACGTACGCGCCTGCCCGCATCCGCAGCGGCAGAAGCCACCGTGCTCTCAAGCTCGGCCCAGCTCACGTGATGCGAGCACGAGCAGGTAACCAGCAGGCCGCCCGGGCGCACCATCTTCAGCGCGCGCAGGTTCAGCTCCTTGTAGCCCCGCAGCGCACCCTCCACGGCGCGCTTGCTCTTGGCAAAGGCCGGAGGGTCAAGCACGATGGTGTCGAAGCTCTCGTGCGCGTTCGACCAGTCGCGAAGGAGCTCAAAGGCATCGGCTTCCACCCAGTCGACTTCGGCAGTGAGTTGTGCGCGGTTGGTTTCGAGGTTGCGCTCGGCTACCTCGAGGGAAGCGTGAGAGGCGTCGGTGCCTGTGACTTGCTGGCAGACTCGCGCAAGATGCAGGGCGAATCCGCCCTGGTAGGTGCACACATCCAGCGCCCGGCCTGTCGCTCCAAGTTGTTCGGCCCATCGCTGTGCCGCGCGATAGTTTTCCCGCTGATCTAGAAACGCGCCCGTCTTCTGGCCAGAGTTGGCGTCGAATTGGAATTGCAGGCCATTGAGCCGGAACTGCGTGCTGGCTGGCTCGGCCACACCCTTCTTTAGGTAGAGCGGTTCAGGGCTCGGCGCAGCCAGGCCCTCCAGCTCACGCATGCGTGGATCTGGCCGCTCCAGAATTGCCGCCGGTTTCAACTCTTCGCGCAGAACAGAGACACACGTCTTGCGCACCGCTGCCGAGTCCAAACCTTTAACCAACAACTGGAGGACAATCAAGTCGCCATACTTGTCCACCACCAGCCCGGGAAGCTCATCTGCTTCGCTGAAACACAGCCGGCAGGAATCGGTCGCCTCGTTCATCAGTGTCTTGCGGCGCTCCACGGCGTGTTTGAGACGCGCCGCGAGCAATTCGAGCCAGCCTGCCTGGTCAAGGGCCTCGCGGCTCACCAAGCGCAAGGCAATCTGAGACGCAGGGCTGTAGAGGCCGGTCCCAAGCAGGAGTCCACGAGCGTCCGCTATGGGCAGCAATGCCGGCGGGTTTAAATCAGAGCCCTTGGGCAACTCAATTGACTCCAGGTCCGAGGTATAAACCCAAACGGAGCCTGCGCGCAGCCGGTCAGCCGCTCTGCGGTTGACGATCGCTCCCGGTTGCCGATGATTTGGTGAGCTGCCTGGTTCCGGCTTTGGCAGACGGCTTGCCGGACGCTCGTGTGCACTTTTGGCATGCACTTCTTCCCTTGCTGAACGCGGCTTGCTGGAGCTGCGCCCGGCGGAAGGGTTGCTGGTTCGTTCAAAAGGCGCCCTCTGCCTGGCAGCGTTGGACGCCCTTTGGCGTTTTGCATGTCCTGCGTCAGCAGGTGCGGGCTTGTTCAACTTGTTCGGCTTCTTCATTAGGCTCCCTTTGCCGGGAGCGAATGGGCAGCCGGCCCTTACTTCTCCTGCAAGCTGCGCAGGTAATGACTCAGGTTCGCAATTCTGAGGTTCTTGTCCTGCGGATTCGTAACGTCCATCTTACCAAGAATCGGCCCCCACACCGGCATCGCAGCGGTACCGTGCGCCGGAATGCTTACTCCGTTCTCAAGCACCTCAGTTACGTGCGCCGCTGGGAACTTGCCATTGTTGCCCCGGGCCAGGGTGGTCAGGTTGGTTGGCTGGTCTTTCAATGCACTTGCAACTGGCCCCTGGCCCTTTCCGTCTTGCCCGTGGCAGGGTGTGCAGTAGTTGGCATACATCTGCTGGCCGCTGGTTGGCGTCGTCTTGCTTACTGGAATCGTAACTTTGGGTGAGGTTTGGTTTGCGCACATCATGCATGCCGGAAACAGGGCAATCGTGGCAATAACTGCGAGGCGTTTCATCATAAGTTCCTCGGTTCTGGACCTCTAGAGCGGATTCAGAGTAACTGTAGCCTTACTATCTTTGTGGAGGGTCGCCGCTTCCTGAACCACCCCAACGACGAAGACCTATCGTTGGGGACCCCGGACTGATGGTCGCGTCGACTCGAAGTTGCGGTTTCGGGATACATCTACTCTTGTTCCGCTGTAGTCCGAAGGGGACTCTACTCCTCCCTCATAGTCACCGGGCTGTGACGGCTGGCACAATCATAGAGGCCTGTAGGCACTGAAGTACCAGTCCGGGAAAGCCTAAAATCTGGTTGCATAAGCCTTATATGTTTTCCTCCTCTCCTGGATTGCTCTTCTCGCCCAATGACTCATTAGATTCTGCTAACTAAAAGCTCTGCGAATCGCTATCTGAACCTACGACTCCATCCTATCTTTCGCCAGCGCGGAACTTATTGCAGGATGTCCGGTGAACCTACCGTCTGGCGGCGCGGTTGCCTAAGTCGATCTCCTAGTGCGCTTCCCGGCCTGCTCGCAGGATCGAGGTTCAGTCATTTCCGCTAAGTCTGCTTAGAATCTACGTTACGAACGAGCGCGCCGATGCGCGTCCAACGCCCGTGCGCCCGAGCCATTTCAGCCCTCTCATCGCATCAATCCGGCTTCAGCGCTTCATTGATGCGTCAGGAATGCAAGCGGCCTATAATGAAGCATGGCAACTGTCCGGCAGGAAATTCCGGCAGATAATTCCAGCCCGCTTCCGCCCTCCCCGGGAGCAGTGGAGAGGACTGCGCCGAAGCCAGATCCCGCAGTCTTTCGCGCCGCCATAGACGCCCGTTTTGAATCCCTGCTCCGCCGCGTTCAGGCCAACCGCCCCAACGAAGACATCACCCTCATTCGCAAGGCTTGGGAGTTCTGCGTTCAGCATCACGACGGTCAATTACGCGCCTCAGGCGAACCCTACATCATTCATCCGCTTGAGGTCGCCGAGGTACTGGGCGAGATGAAACTCGACGCCACGGCTATTGCCGCCGGCCTGCTGCACGACTCGGTCGAAGACACCCCCGCCACAAACGAGGAGATCGAAGCTGCGTTTGGCGATCAGGTAGCCCACATCGTCGAAGGCGTCACCAAGATCGACAAGATCCAGTTTGCCAACCGCGAGGATCGACAGGCAGAGAACGTCCGCAAGATGCTTCTCGCCATGGTTTCCGACGTACGTGTCGTGCTCATAAAGCTGGCCGACCGCCTCCACAATATGCGTACTCTCGAGCACTTGAAGCCGGAGCGTCAGGAGGCCATCGCCCGTGAAACACTCGACATCTACGCCCCACTGGCTCATCGTCTCGGCATGGGCAAGGTGCGCGGAGAGCTTGAGGACCTCGCCTTCCGGTATACCGATCCCGTCACCTACGAGCAGATCTCCGCAGCCGTCGAAGCCCGCCGGATCGAGGGCGAGCAGTTCCTCCGCGGCGTTGAAGACACGCTTGTGGAGCAGTTGCGCGAAAACAACATCGAAGCGCGGGTGGAGTGGCGCATTAAGCGCATCTATTCCATCGCCCAGAAGATTGAGCGGTCCAAAGTCTCTTTCGATCAGGTGTACGATCTGCTCGCCATTCGCGTTATCACCGAGGATGTTGCCGCCTGCTACGCCGTCTTCGGCCTCATCCACACGCTGTGGCGGCCTGTTCCTGGGCGCATCAAGGATTTCATAGCCATTCCGCGCGCCAATCGGTATCAGTCACTGCACACCACCGTCATGGGAACGGGCGGTCATCAGTTCGAAGTGCAGATCCGCACCGAAGAGATGCATCGCATCGCCGAGGAGGGCATCGCGGCTCACTGGAAGTACAAGTCCGGTGGTAGTGCTGTTACCGCTCGCGACGAGGAGCGGCTCAACTGGATTCGCCAACTCGTCGAGTGGCAAAAGGAGATGACCGACCCCAACGAATTTCTCTCCAGCCTGAAGATGGACCTTTATCCCGACGAGGTCTACACCTTCACGCCCAAGGGAAAGGTCGTTGTGGTCCCCGCCGACGGAACTCCAGTCGATTTCGCATACACCATCCATACTGAGGTGGGCCACACCTGCGTCGGCGCCAAAGTCAACAGCCGCATGGTGCCGCTTCGCACGAAACTCCGCACCGGCGACATCGTGGAGATTGTCACACAGAAGGATCACAAGCCCAGCCGCGACTGGCTCACATTCGTCAAGAGTCCGCGGGCACGCAACAAGATCAAGCATTGGCTGAATGAAGACCAGCGCATCCGCGCGGTCGACATCGGCCGAAGGCTTCTGGAAAAAGAAGCACGCAAATACAAGGTGCCCATGACGCAGATTCAGGATCAGGATCTGGGCCGCATCGCCAACGAATACGGAGTGGCTACAGCCGTCGATCTGCTGGCCACCATAGGCCAGGGCAAGCACACCGCCCACTCCATACTTAGGAAACTGGCTCCCGGCTTTCTTGAAACAGCCGAGCCGGAGACCACGACAGAGGCGCAGCCCGGCAGCGAAGGCGCGATGTCCGACGCGGTGCGCAAGCTGCACCTCACTGGCTCTGACTCTCTCCAGGTCGAAGGCCAAAACGACTTGCTGGTTTATCGCGCAAGATGTTGCAATCCCATTCGCGGCGAAGAGATTGTTGGATACGTCACTCGTGGCAAGGGCGTCGCTGTCCATGCGCGCAGTTGCCCCAACGTGCAGAATCTGCTCTACGAGAGCGACCGCCGCATCGCAGTGGAGTGGTCTCGCGTTGGCGATCAGGCCGCCGGCAAGTCGCAGCGCTACCCGGTGAAGATGACCGTATTCTGCGACGATCGCACAGGCATGCTCAAGGAACTGACCGCCGTGATCTCCGACGACAACACCAATATCCGCGGCGTGGACATCCGCAAATCCGAGAACGACGAGGCTATCGTCGAATTTGTTGTTGAGGCAGAAGACGTGCACCATCTCAATCGCATGGTTCTCGGCCTGCGCCGCGTTCCAGGTGTCCGCGCGGTCCAGCGTTCACAAAAGGTTTAGAGCTTCGTCAGGAACTGATTTCCAGAGTTTTATTTTCCCGAGTCTTATTTGACATGGCGGGCTTTGAGACCTTAGGCTTTGAGAGAGATGCAGAGCGCCCGCCATCACGGCCATTTCCACCATCATGGAACATCCATGCCGGCGGACTGCCATGGCCTGAAGTAGACGGCCAGAGAGATCAGAAGAAATACCCAAGCCCGCCGGCGATGAAGCTGGCGGGCTTTTTCGTGTGACGACGAAACTCTTGAAAAAAGGAATCAGGACAAGATGAGTGAAGCAAACACTGGAAGCGCAGAAACAACGGAAAGTAGAACAACAGGGAAGATTGATTTTGAAAAGATGGATGGGCTGGCGCCGGGCATTGTGCAGGATGCGCGGACGGGCGAGGTGCTGATGCTGGGATACCTGAACCCGGTGAGCTATGCAAAGACGCTGGAGACTGGGTATGTGACATTCTGGAGCCGGACGCGGCAGAAGCTGTGGATGAAAGGCGAAACGAGCGG
>Ga0182016_10002318_pt1 | contig 22523 bp, 22 predicted proteins | sample 712S2MmetaG_FD_120491 | JGI IMG/M metagenome (GOLD analysis project Ga0182016, IMG submission 120491) | Permafrost microbial communities from Stordalen Mire, Sweden - 712S2M metaG | ecosystem: Environmental > Terrestrial > Soil > Wetlands > Permafrost | place: Sweden: Stordalen | collected... | reverse complement strand
TAGCGAGCCTTCGTCACTTCATAGGGGTCCGATTGAATGTCGCCGACCGATCCCATCGTGCCTGCATCGACACATCCGCCGATAATGGCATCGAAGTATTGAGCTTCCGACATGTCGTGGAGAGTCGGGAAATTCACCGCCAACCCACCAAGCGGCGCCGCCATCGCGGGAAACGAAATCGTCTGTCCAAAGATAACAGTCGAGCAGTCAGGGCTCTTGTTCCCGCTCAACGGCTTCAATTTGAGATGCACGCGCTGTAGGGCCGTGAAGTTGTTTTGGAACGACATGCCGGAACCCAGTCCGCCTATGCCCGGAAATTCTCCGGCGCATGCAACTCCATCGCATTGTGGACAGACACGGCATATTGGATAGAGAGTCTGGCGAGCTTTTTGATAAACTTCAGCGACGCTTCCAGTCGCGCTGGCCGGTCCGTAATGCGTGGCCATCGCCACTGGTGGCGCTCCGCTGGGGGCCGCGGGCGTCTGATCGGCAGCCGCCGCTACCGGCATCAGGGCTCGGCTTGCGAATGCACCGGCGCTGAGCAAGGCCGATGCTTTTATCGCATTTCTTCGGTTCAATATGTCCATGGCGCACCTTCTCTTCCGGCCCAAATCAACATTTCGCGCAACGTTGCCATGCGACAGATGCCGGAACTGAGCAAAACCGCTCACATACGCGCAACTGCCCTACAATAGCCCTCGATGAATTTCCGTAATGCACACCGGAAATGCGAGATGGGTCGGAAGCGGCGCTTTGGGCAACCCTTTGAGCACGTACGCTTCCCACCCGACAGTGACCGGACCGTTGCGCTAGGGTAAGCGCCGCTGTGCGCCAATTGCAGACAAACCGGCCAATTCAATTCCAGACTGGCAGCGGTTGCTCCGGCCCGTTCAGAGTGAGCAATTCTGCTCAGCACCGCCAAGAGCGACGGTGTACGCACCCCCTGCAAACTAATTTCGTTGCGAGCGAAAATGGAGAATAGGATGCGTGTACTTATGGTCGCCACCCTGCTTGCGGTGCTGTCTGCTAGTACGAGTGCATTCGCGCGAGGTAGCTACGTCCATCACGCGTGGTGCCTCGTAGCCGAAACAGGTCATGAATGCGCTTACCAAACGCTTGCGCAATGCAAAGCGTCCAAAACCGGCAACACGGACAAGTGCGTGCGTAATGGTGCGGCAAGGAATCATGAGGCGCGTAGGGCGGATTAGCGAAGCGTAATCCGGCATCACTTTTCAGCCCAGCGGCGGGTGACGGTTTCGCTTAACTCCGCACCCCCCATCGACGGATTACGCCGGGGGCACGTGGCAATGTCCATGTTGTCTTAGGCGGATATTGAACGATACGGCTGATAAGTATTGCGTTGATCCACGATGTGACACCCTTGCGTGTCAGCAGGGGCCGCAGCCTTGAGTGTTCTATATTGCACAGAACTGACCCTGTCATCGAACTTACACTGAAACAAATGTCAGGCGGCATCGCCGAGATTTTCGGGGTTTCCGTGTCTCGAATTGCGAACGGGCGGCCGCTCGATTCGAATGCCGGAACGATCGCGACGCGTCACCGGGCCGTAAGAGTGAGTGGATGAGCATATCGTCTTGGATCCTGGCGGCGCGTCTTCGCACTCTCAGCCTGTCGATGACGCCGGTGGCTGTGGGAGGGGCTCTCGCATGGGCGACGGAGCGAAAGATTTATTGGGTGGCCGTCGTCGCAGCTTTCATCGGCAGCATGTTGATCCAGCTTGGAACCAATCTGCACAATGATGTCCGCGATTGCGAACGGGGCGGCGATGGACCTGATCGCGTCGGGCCGATTCGCGTGACCGCAGCCGGCCTGTTGAGCGCATCGAGCGTCAAACGCGCCGCGACGATGTGCTGTGCCCTGGCGGCGCTGGTCGGGTTTTATCTCGTTCTTATCGGCGGCTGGCCGATCCTGATTCTCGGCTTGCTCTCGATCGTCGCGGGTTGGGCCTATACGGGCGGACCGATGCCGATCGCATATACCCCCTTGGGGGAATTGTTCGTGGTCGCCTTTTTCGGGCTGGGTGCGGTCTGCGGCACCTATTGGCTTTGTGTCGCCGGACTTGACTTGGCGGCAGTAGAGGCCGGTCTTGCGATCGGATTGCTGGCGGGAGCGGTACTCTTGGTCAACAATTACCGCGATGCCCGTGCCGATGCGCGTGTCGGCCGGCGAACGCTGGCGATCGTGGCGGGGCCACAGATCACCGCTTGGATCTATGCGGCCTTGATATTGCTTCCGTTCGCCCTCTTGCCCCTGATCGCTCGGGCATTGCCGCGTGGGCAGGTGTGGCCGGCGCTGATCGCGTTGCCGCTGGCGCTGCTGTTGATTTATCGTTTCGTCCACGAACCGCGCGGGTGGGCATTCAATCGCATTCTTTCGCAAACAGCGCAGGTACAATTGCTGTTCGGCATGCTGATCTGTGTCGGGCTGATCCTATGAGACGAGTGTCACCCTCGGTCCGCAGGTCAGCGTCCAGTGGCGCAGCAATCACATTGGCGTCGTGGATGTTGAGACAGGAAGAACACGACGCAAACATCGGCCCTATCGGCTGGCGCTTTGAACGGCGCCAACCGCTTGCAACCGTAGGAGATGAGGCATGGCGATCCGCGCGGGCATTTATATCGTTCCCGTCCACCGTTGGTACATCGAGCGAACCGTTTGGCTGATCGCCGGCTGCGTCTTATGCGCAAGCACCGCTCTGGCGCTTCTGGTGAACCCGTTGTGGATTCTGGGGGTCACCGCGACCGGGCTGGTCTCCATCAATGTGGCGCTGACCGGCTTCTGTCCGGTCGGCAATGTGCTCCGCTTATTTGGCTTCACGCCGATGCTGGGCTCGCTGACGCCGACGCGCTGGAACCTGTATTTTCTGCAAACGGACCGCTGGTATCTGGAGCGGCGAATCTATCTGGCAGTCGGAATCAACATCTCGGTCGCTTCGGTATTGGTGCTCGCGCACAGCGTTTGGTGGTCGTCGTTCACAATCTTCGTTGGCGGCGCCATGATATGGTTTGCTGCGACCGGGTACTGCGTCATGGCCAACATGCTTTATTGGCTCGGCTCTGAGCCGCGCCTCAATCCGCAATCGCCGCCGTCAGGACGCTGCGCCAACTGTGCGATGTCGCCCGCATGCGTCAGCGGTCATGCAAAGGCAGCCTGACGTCCGTCGCCGCCGTCCCATCGCCCTTCTGTTCGGACGATCGGCTCGCTACGAGGCGTTGGCCGATGAATGTCGATAGAGTTGCCAGGCCCGATGCTGGAAGGCGTCGGCTATCGCCGTGAAGCGGTCGGCTAATGCTGCGCCAATGAGCGTTTGCAGCACAGGCGAGCGAAAGCTGAAGTCGACTTGGTAGGCAAGGGTGGTGCCTCCCTCAGCCGCCGGCTCGAAATTCCAGTTCTGTTCAAAACATTCGAATATCGGGTCATGACTGAAGATATGGATCCGCTGCGGCCGCTCCAAGACGGCGACGGTCGATACCCGTTTGCGCAACAAGGACGTGCCGATCGTCATGTCCACCCAGAGGGTCTGGTCCTGACGCCGCCGGATGCGTGCCGCGATCACCCACGGCAGGAATTCCGGATAGCGTTCAACGTCGGCGACCAAATCGAACATTTGCGCCGGAGTCCATCTCAAGTGAAGCCGCTTGCTGCGAGTGGCCATGGCTTGCGTATCGTCCGATTTCCCCGCCCGTCCGGTCGACGATATCTCGCGTTGGCCCGTTCAGCGTTCAAGAGGCGGCGCAGGTTACCGAACGAGGTTTTCCGCGGAAAATTCGACATACGAAACTTGGATGAATGTCGTCGGTGCGGCGATCGAAAGTGAGCAATTTTGAACAGACTCAAAGCGGGCCCCACGGGTCTAATACGATAGGTAAGTCGCATTCCGGCACGGCAGCAGGGTTCGTGGGTGCGGGATTTTGATTCGTGGTGCATCAAGGGATGTAGCTTGGAACCGAATGCTTGGACGCCCGAGATCAATCGACTGACTTCGCGCCCAGATTTGGCATCGGAAAGTGCCATCGACGCAACCTCATTCCCCGCCCCACGGCAAATTCTCGTTTTGGGAATTGGAAATACCCTGCTCGGCGACGAGGGCATCGGAGTCCATGCCATGCGGGCGATCGCGAAATGCTGTGCGAATATTCCCAAAGTGCGCTGTGTCGATGGCGGCACATTGAGTTTCTCGTTGGCGCCCGAGATCGAGCAGTGCAGCGGGCTCATCGTCCAGGACGCGGCGGAACTGCAAGCGCCGGCCGGTGAAGTCCGTGTTTTCATCGGGGACGCTATGGATGAGTTCCTCGGCAGTAACCGAAAGCGTAGCGTTCACGAGGTCGGACTGCTCGATCTCATGGCCATCGCCGCCTTGACGGGGCATTTGCCGGTGCGCCGTGCGCTAATCGGCATTCAGCCCGAATTCGTCGGCTGGCGTGACGGTCCAAGCGAGCGTGTGGCGCGATCGATCCCCGAGGCCTGCACGCGAGCCTTGGACCTTATCAAAAGTTGGCCGCTATGAGCGGCCTTGCGAACGCCACGCGGGAGCGCGGCTTGCTGGCGCCGAGGGCCGGCAATGCCAAGGCGCTCCTGCGCGAACTGCTGCGGTTGCTCGACGATCTCGCGGCGGGCGGCACTGGCGGCAGTATCGATCTCATGTCGATGCCGTTTGCCCAGGCCGACTATGAAGAAATGCGTGATGTTCTCGGGGTCGGAGCCATTGATGCGCGGCTTGAAGCGCTGGGTGAAAGCAGGGTGCAAGAGACGCGGTATCCCGGCATCTGGTGGGTCAGGCACTGCAACGAAGACCGCGAGACCGTCGCGGAATTGATCGAGGTCTGCGACGTCCCGAGCATTCTTCGCGCTCCCGCGGCCGATGTCGTCTACGCCGCAGCGCAGTTACGACAAGTCCTCGAAGCGCAAGCGAGAAGCGGATGATCCCGATCACGCGCGTGGGCGCAACCCTTGACGAGTTGCTGGCGCAGCGCGGGGTCAGCCGCCGGTCGTTCCTCAAGTTCTGCACCGCCATGGCGTCGATGATGGCGTTACCGCCGAGTGCGGTGCCGGCATTCGCGCAGGCGCTTGCCGGCGCACGCCGCCCGTCGGTCATCTGGCTCTCATTTCAGGAATGCACGGGTTGCGCCGAGTCGCTGATGCGTTCGGATGCGACTACGCTGGAGCAGCTAATCTTCAATCTGGTATCGCTTGATTACCTCGATCTGCTGCAGGCCGCGTCAGGCACGGCCGCGGAGGACGCGCGCGCGCGCGCGATGGCGGAATCGTACGGCAAATATCTGCTGCTGGTTGATGGATCGGTGTCGACCGCGGATGGCGGCGTCTATTCCACGGCAGGAGGCAAGAGCAACCACGACGTGCTGATGGACGCCGCCAAGGGTGCCGCAGCGGTCATCGCCGTCGGAACTTGCGCCGCGTTTGGCGGCATTCCCAAAGCCGCTCCCAACCCGACCGGAGCGGTCGGAGTGTCCGAACTGATCAAGGACAAGCCGGTGATCAATATCTCCGGCTGTCCGCCGGTGCCCGTGGTGTTGACTGGAGTGCTAGCGCAGTACCTCGCATTCGGCCGAATTCCGGATCTCGACGCGCTCGGCCGCCCCAAGGCGTTCTTCGGCGACACGATTCACGACCGTTGCTATCGCCGGCCGTTTTATGACGAAGGCAAATTCGCCAAAACTTTCGATGATGAAGGTGCGCGCAACGGCTGGTGCCTTTATGAACTGGGCTGCAAGGGACCGACCACCTACAACTCCTGTGCGACGCTGAAATGGAACGCCGGCACCAGCTTCCCGATCCAGTCCGGGCATGGCTGCCTGGGGTGTTCGGAGCCGGATTTCTGGGATGCCGGCAGCTTCTACAATCCAATTCCCGTCGGCGCGTGGGGAAGTGCCGCGACGGTCGCCGCCGCGGGCGCTGCCGGCGCTGCCCTTGGCGCCGGTGCGGCGCTGCTCGCGCGGCGACATCAGGTCGAAGTCGAGAAGAAGAGCTGACATGACCCTGCTGTCCTTCGCGCGCGGCATCGCTTTAGAGGTGGCAACGATGGTGTTTGTGCTCGGCATCGCCTGGCGACTCGTCGGCATCTTGCTGCTGCGCGCTCGGCGCGATCATTCTGCCGCCCGTCGGCATGATGCCTGGAAGGGATTGATGATGACGGCGACGCGCTCGTGGCCGAAGAAGGAATTCATCGGTGCGAGCGGATTCGTGGAAGCGATCAGTTATACCTGGCACCTCGCGCTGTTCGCTACGATCCTGCTGTATGCGCCGCATGTCGTCTTGCTGCAGAACGTGGTCGAGGCTTTTCTGCCGTTCCCCGTTGTCGGCCGCATCCTGTTCTATTGGCCGACCTTGCCGGCCGGAATGATCTTCTTCCTGGCCTCACTATCTTCCGGCTTGCTCCTCATCGCTTTTGCGCATCGCCTGATTAATCCGGTGAAGCGTCTGATCTCGAATTTCGACGATTACCTGAGTTGGTTGCTGACACTGGCGCCTCTGATCACCGGCATGGCGGCCTATATGCACGTCGGCGGTCCCTATCAGACGGTGCTGGCGGTCCACATCCTCTCGGTCGAAGCCTTGATGATCTGGTTTCCGTTCGGGAAGCTCATGCACTTGTTCACGATGTTCGCGGTACGCGGGGTGACCGGCGTCTTGTTCGTGCGGAAGGGAGCGGCCACGTGACAGCGTCAGCTTCGGCGGGCGAAATCGCAGCATTCGTCGACGAACCGGGCGACACCCGCGACGGCGAGCGCGTCGAACGGGCCATGAGTGCCTTCGTGAAGGACTTCGGTATGCTCGCCGCGGTCTATCTGGAAACCTGCGTGCACTGCGGCATGTGTGCCGACGCGTGTCATTTCTACGAGGTCACCAAGGAAGCAAAGTACACCCCGATCTTGAAGGTCGAGCCGTTCAAGCAGGCCTACAAGCGCGAATATGGGCCGTTTGCGCCCGTGTACCGGCTGCTCAATCTGACGCCGAAGGTCACTTTCGATGAACTCGAACGTTGGCAGGAACTGCTCTATGAGTCCTGCAACGTTTGCGGCCGCTGCTCGCTCGTCTGTCCGATGGGAATCGATATCGCCGGGTTGATCGCGGAAGCCCGTCACGGTATGGCGGCCGCGGGGTTAGTGCCGGAAGAATTGCTGCCGCGCACTGACGCCGACAGGTCGGTCGGCATCGATTTCGCAGCCGCGCTCGGCGAACTCGCCGCAACCCATAAAATCGAAATTCCGCTCGACAAGCCGCAGGCCGACATCGTCTGCATGCTGTTTCTCGTGGATTTGCAGAAGTACCCAAAATCTGTTGTCGCGATCGCGCGGATCATGAATCATCTGCGGCTGTCGTGGACGTTTTCCTCCCGGGCGTTGGCTGCCGACAACCTCGATTTCGTTTCCGGCCAACGCGACGCCGAGCGACGGGTGAACCGGAAGCTCGTTGACGCAACAATTGCTGTTGGCGCCCAGTCGCTGATCCTCCCGGAATGCGGCCACGCTTACGAGGCCATGCGCTGGGAGGCGGCTAACGATTACGGCAAGACCTTGCCGTTCAAGATCCTGCATATCTCCGAGTTTCTGGCCGAACAGGTGCAGGCGGGAGCGCTTGTGCTCCGCGCGGTGGGAAAATCCGCGACGTTTCACGACCCGTGCCAGGTGTCCCGGCGCGGCGGGGCGATCGATGCGCCGCGGGTCGTGCTTGCGGCTCTGGGGCTCGATGTAAAGGAGATGTCTCCGACCAAGGGGACCAATTGGTGCTGCGGCGGCGGGGGAGGAGTGGCCGCCATCGCACGCGCCGACGACCTGCGTCACAAGGTCTTTCGCCTCAAGATGGCGCAGATCGAGGACACCGGCGCCGAGCTTGCCGTAACCAGCTGCTCCGGTTGCCGCCGGACCTTCGATGATGGGCAGGCGCACTTTCACTGGGACCAGACGATGGGCAGTCTGGTCGAACTCGTGGCCGACAACTTGGCGGCGGTGCCGGCATGAGCATTGTGGTCGTCGATCCCGTCACCCGCATCGAAGGTCATCTGCGCATTGAGGCCGAGACCGATGCCGACGGCCGTATCACGCGGGCGTCGAGTTCCGGGACCATGGTTCGCGGCATTGAGATTATTCTGCGCGGACGCGATCCGCGCGATGCCTGGGCCTTTGCCCAGCGCATCTGCGGCGTGTGTACGCTCGTGCACGGTCTCGCCTCGGTGCGGGCGGTCGAGGATGCGTTGAAAATCGACGTTCCGGACAACGCGCAACTCATCCGCAATCTCATGATCGCGGCACAGCACGTGCACGATCATGTCGTTCATTTCTATCACTTGCACGCACTCGATTGGGTGGACGTGGTCTCCGCATTGAAAGCTGATCCGGCCAAGACGTCGGCGCTGGCGCAGAGCATTTCCGGCTATCCAAGGTCCTCGCCCGGCTATTTCGCCGACAATCAGGCGAGGCTGAAGACATTCGTCGAATCCGGGCAATTGGGGATCTTCACCAACGGCTATTGGGGGCACCCAGCCTACAAGCTGCCGCCGGAGGCGAATCTCATGGCGTTTGCGCATTATCTCGATGCGCTGGCGTGGCAACGTGACGTCGCGAGACTGCATGCCATTTTCGGCGGCAAGAATCCGCACCCGAATTCCGTGGTCGGCGGAGTTCCCTGCGCTATCAGCATCGATGAGCCGGCCGGAGCAGGCGCACAAGGTCGTGGCGGCCAGGCTGCGACCGCGGTGAACATCGTTGGCCTCGAGCAGGTGCGCAATATCATTCGGTCGATGCGCAATTTCGTCGATCAGGTCTATCTACCCGACTCGCTCGCGATCGCGTCCTTCTACAAGGACTGGGCCAATCGCGGCGAAGGTCTCGGCAATTTCATGGCCTATGGGGAATTCCCGGGCAAAGGAATATCCGAGACGGATGACTACCTCATGCCGTCCGGAATTATCCTCGATCGTAACCTTGACCATATTGAAAAGGTCGACCTCCGCGATGTGGGGGACGTGCAGGAATTCGTCGCCCATGCCTGGTACGCCTATGAAGACGGCAATGATATCGGCCTGCATCCCTTCCACGGCGAAACGACGCTGAAATATTCCGGCCCCAAGCCGCCCTACGATCATCTCGACGTCGATCAATCCTACTCATGGATCAAGTCGCCGCGCTGGCGCGGCCGGGCCGTCGAGGTTGGACCGTTGGCCCGCGTGTTGCTGCTCTATGCCAAAGGCAATGCTGAGGCCAAGGCGCTGACCGACGCAGCGCTTAAGCAACTCGATCTGCCGTTTAAGGCGCTCTATTCGACCCTGGGCCGTACGCTGGCGCGCGCCATTGAAACGAAAGTCATCGCCGACGCCATGGAGGGATGGCTCGATCGGCTGATGGGCAATATCAAGGCTGGCGATCTTCGTACCTTCAGCGCCACCAAATGGGATCCGAGCACTTGGCCGTCGGAGAGCATGGGTGTTGGCCATGTGGAGGGGCCGCGCGGCGCTCTCGGCCATTGGATCGTTATTCGTGACGGCAAGATCGCAAATTACCAGGCCGTGGTTCCGACCACGTGGAATGCCGGACCGCGCGACGGCAATGGGCAAGAAGGCGCCTATGAGGCCGCGCTGAAGGGACATGTTCTGCAAATTCCCGCCCAACCGATCGAAATACTCCGCACCATTCACAGCTTTGATCCCTGCCTCGCCTGCGCGGTTCACGTCGTTGATCCGCAGGGCGAAGAGCTCATTCGCGTCAAGGTGAGATAGCGTCAATGGCAGAACTCAAGAAGCCCAATTGGTTGATGCGATGCTGGTCCTATCTGTGGAATCCGAGCGCACGCTGGCCGCTCGTGGTTCTGATCGTCGTCGGCGCGGTGATAGGCGTCGCTGCAAGCGGTATGTTCGCCGTCACCATGCATATGACCGGCACCGACGAATTCTGTTCAGGTTGCCATCAGGTCGACATCGTGCCGGAGTGGAAACAATCGGTGCACTATGTCAATCCGGCCGGACTGCGGGCCGGCTGCGGCGATTGTCACGATCCGAGCGATCCGATCAGGCTGGTGTTGCGCAAATTTCAGGGTCTCGACGAACTCTGGAATCAGATCCTTGGCACACTCGCGACGCCGGAAAAATTCGAGGCCAATCGGCTGCGCATGGCGCAGTTGGAGTGGACGCGCATGCGCGCCGACCATTCGCAGAACTGCCAGAACTGTCATAGCTTACAGCAGATGACGGACCCAGCAAACGCCTCGCTGTCCACGATGCATCGCACTGCGATCGCCAACGGGCAGGCTTGCATCGATTGTCACAAGGGCGTCGCACACACAGCGCCGAGCACGACGGCGTTGTCACGCGATGGACCGACCAGTCTGTCTTTTAATGTGGATCACTCCGCTGCCGCGACTGCGGAGATGCCGACAATCGCAACGATCGATCACCAATAGCCCTTCATCGCGTGGAGCGACATAACGCATGTGCATGGCCATCCCGATGGAAGTCTTGGCGGTCGACGGCTACCTAGCCCGGTGCGGCGCGAAAGGAGTGGAGCGCGAGGTCAGCCTGTTCATGCTTCAGGACGAGCCGGTCGCGATCGGCGATTTCGTTATGGTCCATGTCGGCTACGCGATTCAGAAAATAACACCGCAACAGGCGCATTCGGCGTGGGAGTTGTTTGACGTCATGCTGGCGGCCGACGGTGAGAACGTTCATGCATGAGCTCGCGATCTGCCAGGCCCTGGTGTCGCAAGTTGAGGCCATCTCCCGCCAACGCGGGGCGCGTGTTCATGCGGTTCGGGTAGCGATTGGTCCGCTCGCGGGCATCGAACCGGCGCTGCTGGCCGACGCCTATCCCCTGGCCGGGGTTGGTACCGCGGCGGAAGGATCGCATCTCTTGATCGAGGAAAGGCCGTTGCGTGTGCGCTGCCGCGTTTGCGGCGCGGAGGGCGCGGCGTCGGTCAATCGCCTGCTCTGCGGAGATTGCGGCGATTGGCGCACGGACCTGATTTCGGGGGATGAAATGTTGCTTCTGAGTATCGAGCTCGATGTCCCTGAAACGGCAGCGGAGGCCTGTCATGTGTGAGGCGTGCGGCTGCACGGTTGCGCCCACCGATGTCGATCACAGCGACGAAAACAAGCAGACGGTCGACGTGCTTCAGCGCTTGCTCAGCGCGAACGACCGGCTTGCTGCGCACAATCGTGATCATTTCGAAGCCCATGGCGTTCTGGCGCTCAACCTGATGTCATCGCCGGGTGCCGGCAAGACTGCGCTGCTGGAAGCGACGATCGATGCGCTCAAGCATGAATTTCGCATTGCGGTTATCGAAGGCGATCTCGAAACTGAGAACGATGCGCGGCGCATTCGCGCGCACGGCGTTCCGGCCGTGCAGATCACGACCGGAAGCGCGTGCCATCTCGACGCCCGAATGGTGCACGACGCGGTGCATGAAATCGGGCTTGGCGCGCTTGATCTGCTGTTTATAGAAAATGTCGGCAACCTGGTCTGTCCGGCGAGCTTCGACCTCGGGCAGCATCACAACGTAGTCCTGTTATCCGTCACCGAAGGCGACGACAAGCCGGAAAAATATCCCGTGATGTTCCGCATTGCCGATCTCGTGTTGCTGACCAAGATGGATTTGGCGCCGGTGATGGATGATTTCGATCCGCCGCGCGCCCAAGCGGCCATTCGGGCGCTTGCCAACGCGGCGCCGGTCATCGAGGTTTCGGCGCGCCAGCCCGCCTGTATCAAGCCTTGGCTGGATTGGCTGCGCCGCGAGGCGGTGAAAGTCCGCCATCCGAGCCGTTCGCACGCGCAACAGGCCGAGCACGTCCATGACCACGACCCGCTCCTGGCTTGAGCGCATTCGCGCGCTCGATCTCCCGCGCCGCTTCAAGGTGATGAACGTGTGCGGTGGCCACGAACGCTCGATCGCCATGGCCGGCCTGCGCACGGTATTGCCCGCAAATGTCGAGTTGGTTCCGGGTCCGGGTTGTCCCGTCTGCATCTGCCCCGAAGAAGCCGTCTATCAGGCGATCCAGATCGCGCTGTGCGAAGGGGTCATTCTCCTGGCGTTTGGCGACATGCTGCGAGTGCCGGTCAATGTTCGCAAGGGCGACGTGCGTTCGCTCGAACAGGCCCGCGCCGCCGGCGGCGACATTCGGCCGATCGCTTCTCCCCTCGATGCGGTTCGCATCGCCAGGGCGAACCCGGATCGACGGGTCGTATTTTTCGCCGCCGGATTCGAGACGACGACAGCGCCGGTGGCAGCCATGCTAGCGCAGGGGGCGCCGGCCAATATGTCTGTGCTCCTGGCCGGGCGACGGACGTGGCCCGCCGTCGCCATGCTGCTGCAATCGGAGACGCCAGGATTCGATGCCCTGATCGCGCCCGGCCATGTAGCGACCGTGATGGGGCCGGAGGAATGGGATTTTGTGCCGGCCCGACATCGCATCCCGGCGGCGGTCGCCGGCTTTACCGCCGAAAGCGTGGTGGCGGCACTGTACTCCGTCTTGCGCCAGTTGATCGTGGAGCGCTGCTTTCTGGATAATTGCTATGCCGACGTCGTACGTCCCGGCGGCAACCCGGCCGCGCGCCGACAGCTTGAATCGACCATGACGGTGGTCGATGCCACCTGGCGCGGCATCGGCACGATCCCGGCCTCCGGCTTTGAGCTGCGCCCGGAATTCGCCGCGCAGGATGCGAGCAGGCTGTTTCCATCTTACGCCGATGCCGCGCGCAAGCGCGCCGGGCAAATGCCGCCCGGGTGCGATTGCGCGCGCGTTGTGCTCGGCCGCATTTATCCAGACCAGTGCGCGCTCTACGGGCGCGCCTGCACCCCACGCACACCGATTGGGCCCTGCATGGTGTCGGACGAAGGTGCGTGCCGGATCTGGTGGTCGAGCGGGGTGCGCACGTCGCGCCCAAAGGCCCATGCGCATGCGGATGCCTGAATCTCTGGATTTTCCGGCACGCGCTTACACCGCGCGAAAGTGGGTCTTGGGCGGCCGCGTGCAGGGCGTCGGCTTTCGCCCCTTCGTCTATCGCGTGGCGCAACATTGCTGCGTGCAGGGCTGGGTGCGAAACCGCGCCGGCGACGTCGAGATCTTGGCGCAGGGCTCGCCGCATGCGCTGCAGCGCTTCGCAAGCGCACTGTTGACGCAAGCGCCGCCGCTTGCACGCCCCGAAATTGTGTCCGAGCTTGCGGTCGAGCCGGAGCCCGTCCGGGATTTTCAAATTCGCGCCAGCGAAGCCGCGTGCTCGGCGCGCATTCACGTGCCGCCTGACTACTTCGCCTGCGATGAATGTCTGGCCGAACTCGATGCGCCCAGCGATCGGCGGTATCGCTATCCCTTCGTCAATTGTACGCAATGCGGTCCGCGTTACAGTTTGATCGAACGGATGCCGTACGACCGCGCCAACACGTCGATGGCGGGCTTTGCACTCTGCCCGCTATGCGCGGCGGAGTACGCCGATCCTTCCGACCGGCGCTTTCATGCCGAGCCCGTCGGTTGCGCACAATGTGGACCGCAGCTCACCCTCGTCGGGCCTCACGTTGATCTTCGGGGATCCGAGGCCGTGGCGGCGACAATCGTCGCACTGCGCGCGGGCAAGATCGTGGCCGTGAAGGGAATTGGGGGGTATCACCTGCTCTGCGACGCCGCGAATTCCGCGGCCGTCATACGGTTGCGTGCGCGCAAGAAGCGCCCGGACAAACCATTGGCCGTAATGTTTCCTTCGGACCTGCGGGCGCTCCGCCAAGCGGCTGTCCTCGACGGCACGCATGCGGCGATCCTGCGCGATCCGATGCGGCCGGTGGTGCTGATTGCGAAGACGTCGGCCTGCACGCTCTCTCCCGCGATCGCCCCGGGCAGCGCCGAGATTGGCGCCATGCTTCCCTACAGTCCGCTGCATCATCTGCTGGTCGGAGATTTTGGCGGTCCACTGGTTGCGACGTCAGGCAATATCAGCGGCGAGCCAGTCCTGACCGACAATGCCGAGGCGGAAAAGCGCCTTGCGACAGTCGCCGACGCCTTTCTGCATCACGATCGTCGCATCATCCGGCCGGCAGACGACCCGGTCTATCGCGTGATTGCCGAGCGACCCCGGCCGCTGCGACTGGGCCGCGGCAACGCTCCGCTCGAGATCGCACTTCCGTTCTCGCTGGCGAGACCTCTGCTTGCATTGGGCGGGGATCTCAAGACCACGGCGGCGCTCGGCTGGGGCCGGCGAGCCGTGGTGTCGCCGCATCTCGGTGACATCAGCACCCGACGCGGCCTCGACTTGCTCAAACGGGTCATCGCGGACTTGCAGGCGCTCTACAACGTGACGGCCGCTGCCGTGATCTGCGACGCCCACCCGCACTTTACGTCGTCGCGGCTTGCGCGACGTTTGGGATTGCCGGTCATTCCGGTCTTTCATCATGATGCGCATGCCTCGGCTTTGGCCGGAGAATTCCCGGAGGCTGGTGATCGGCTGGTATTCACGTGGGACGGCGCCGGCTTTGGACGCGATGGCTCGATCTGGGGCGGCGAGGCGCTGCTGGGACGTCCCGGTTATTGGCGTCGCGTGGCGACGATGCGGCAGTTCTCGTTGCTCGGCGGCGAGCGCGCCGCGCGCGAGCCGTGGCGCACCGCGCTCGCGCTCTGCTGGGAGGCCGGAACCGATTGGCAGGGTTGCAATCGCGACGTCGAACTCCTGCGCCACGCGTGGCAACGCCGGCTCAATTGTCCGCCGACATCGTCCGTCGGTCGGCTGTTCGATGCGGCAGCGGCATTGCTCGGCCTATTGTCGCAGGCGAGCTACGAAGGACAGGCCCCCAGCCTATTGGAAGCCGCGAGCGGCGACGCCGACCCGATCCAGTTGCCGTTGCGACGCAACGCGGCGGGTCTTTGGCAGAGCGATTGGGCGCCGCTCGTCGCCCCGTTACTGGACACGACCCGGAGCGTATCGGCGCGCGCGGGCATGTTTCATGCGTCCATGGCCGAGCTCTTGCTCGCTCAGGCTCGCGCCGTTCGTGGCGAGCATGGCGTCACCCGCCTCGGACTGACTGGCGGCGGGTTTCAAAATCGTAACTTGTGCGAACGGATCTGTCGGCTCGCAAACCGCGACGGCTTCGCCGTGCAGCTCACGGAAAGAGTGCCGTGCAATGATGCCGGGCTCAGCTTCGGACAGCTGGTCGAAGCAGGTGCCCGTGCATGATCGAGGATCAATATGTCACGCTTGCGCACGGCAACGGCGGGCGCTTCATGCGAGAGCTGATCGAGCAGGTGTTCGCGCGCCACCTGGCTAATCCGCAGCTCGACACCCGTGCCGATGCCGTTCACCTGCCGTTGCCGCCGGGAGAGGTGCTGATCACGACCGACGGATTTACGGTCCAACCGCTCGAGTTCCCCGGCGGCGATATCGGCTCGCTCGCGGTGCACGGCACGGTCAACGATCTCGCCGTTGCTGGGGCGACGCCGGCTTATCTCAGTCTGAATGCCTTTATCGAGGAGGGCCTGGAATTCGCCCAGCTCGATCGTATCGTCGCCAGCATGGCGCGGGCTGCGGCAAGCTGCGGCGTTCGTGTCGCCGCCGGCGACACCAAGATTCTGCGGCGGGGCGAAGGCGGCGGTCTCTATCTCGCCACCACCGGCGTCGGGATAAGACGACCTGGCCTGCGCTTGGCGCTGGACCAGGTTCGCGCCGGCGACGAGGTGATCGTAAGCGGCCCGGTTGGGGATCATGGAACCGCGGTATTGTTGGCGCGGGAAGAGTTCGGTCTCAAGGGCGACCTCAAATCCGACGCCGCGAGCGTACTTCCGTTGACGCGGGCGCTCTGGGATCTCCCGGGATTGCGGTTCATGCGCGACCCCACGCGCGGCGGGCTGGTCACCGTCATGCATGACATCGCGCACGCCACCGGGTCGACCATCCGTCTCGATGAGATGGCGATACCCGTTCACGCGCCGGTGCGGGGCGTATGCGAGATGCTGGGCTACGACCCGCTTTATCTCGCATGCGAGGGCCGTGTTGTGGCGGTGATGGCGCCTGCGGACGCGGCGCGCGCGCTGGCCATTTGGCGCACCGTGACTGGCGGCGAAGATGCCGCCATCATCGGCCGTGTGCATGACGGCGGTCCGCAGGTCATCATGCAGACAGAGATCGGCGGAGAGCGTCTCCTAGAAGAACTCGAGGACGACCCGTTGCCACGCATATGCTGAGGCGCCGTCCGCCAATGCGCGCCAACTCATGGGCGAGCCCAGGTCTTGGTTCGAATAGCTTAGCTCTCTTGGCCTCAGCTTTTGCCCTTTTGCGATACTGCGGTGTTGCCTGCGATATAGCCCTGGCAGGTGGCCCGCGCCAAACCATGCTGGCTGAATCCGCCGGCGGACTCCCCGCCGCAGTAGAGGCCCGGAATAATGGTGCCACTCATATCTAAAACCTGGCAATGCGCGTTGATGCGCAAACCGGCCCGCGTATCGTGAATGTTGGGCGTCGACCACGCCGCATAAAATGGCGGTTTCGCGATCTTATGGAACGCCACTCTGCCGAAATCGGCATCGACGTCCGAACCGACAAAGGAATTGTATCGCGTCACCGTCGCTTCGAGATTGCCAGGCGGCATGGGAACGCGCTGGTGCTGCATCTTGATGGCGCCTGCGAGTTCTGCCACCGTGTTCGCCGTAAAGAAGAAGCCGGCGGCGAAATCCACATTGGGCGGAGTGGGGTCCCAATTCTCGCGTGCAACCGCGTCCGCATCGAAGATGGCCCAGATCGGACCGCCGCCGTTATGCCCGTCGCCAATGCCGGCGAGCGCGGCGTCGATGAAGTTGTTGGGTTTGAAAGTAATGTTGGCGCCGTTTCGATAGCTGTCCTGGGTATATGGTTTGATTGAATTATAGCCGTCGGCGGTGAACGCGCCCTGGGTTTCATCGTAGAACCGTTTTCCCAGCATGTTCACCAGGATGACGTCCTCCCAGTGCGCGACCCGCAGGCCTGAAGCGCGGGCTTTGTCGAAGACTTCGCTGCCGGGCAACCAGGGGAGAATCAACATGTCCGAACCGGGCATGTAATTGTACTGACAGCCTATAAAGCCAGCCTTGCTCAGAACCGAGCCGAATTCGCCGCTCTGGTTGGCGAAGCCCCAGAGCGACGCGCCGATGGCCATGCCGGCCAATTCGCCGCTGGCATCCTGGTCGGACCACGGCATGCCGGCCAAGCCGCAGTACTCCTCGGTCAGGCGTGGATCGAACATACGGCGGAAATTCACATTCCCGGTCGAGCCGCCGGTCCCGATGATGACGGCCTGTCGCGCCATGATATTGAGAGGCTTGCCGTTGTTGTTGACGGCAATGCCGAGGACGCGCCCCGCTTTCGGCTCCTCGCGGTAGATTGCGGTCATCCGGTGTTGCAGCAGAATCTGCACACCTGCCTTCTCGGCGGCGGCCTGCAGGGGACGCATGAGGCCTGCGCCTGTGCCGGTGACAGAACGGAACTCCGGAGCGAGCGGCTTGCCCGTCTGGACTTTCGGCCAGTCCATCGATGCGGCGTGCATCGAGCGCGGCGTCGAGTTGCCGGATGACACGCCGTCCAGCGAATCCGGGGCAATAGGGATGAAAACGACGCCGTGCGCGGCCAACCATTCGTAAGTCAGCGCGGCGTTGTCGGCAAAGGCGCGAATAATCTCGCGGTCGTTGAATCGGTAATCCGCCGCGCCATTGTCCTCCACCACCGTCCAGTCAGTCAGGTCGCTGAAAAGCAAATCCGGTGAGTCGGTAATGCCGAACTTCTTTTGTGCGCTGGTGCCGCCGCCGAGCACGACCGTGCCCCCGCTCACAATCGCATGACCCCCGACGTGGTTCTCGGCCTCGACCACGATCACCGATAAGCCGGCTTCTTTTGCGACGATTGCTGCCGGCAGCCCCATGGCGCCGCTGCCGATCACCACGATATCGGCTTCCAGGTCCCAATGCGTCGGCCCTGCGGCCAGCGCCGCGCTGGCGCCGATCCCTCCGAGTGCGACAGCGCCGGCGCCGGCCGCTTTGACCAGATCACGACGGTTCATCGCGCGATGCTTCTTCGGGGTCGACATGCATCCTCCGGTTGACGCAATGGCCGAGTTAAGACACGCTTGCCCAGCCGCGCACGCTGACAATCAGCGTGGCGTTTGAAAAAACTGAATTTCGACGCCGTTTCTTATTTCGGCAATTCGTCACCATTGGCCTTGAATTTTTCTCCGAATGGCGTCAGCGCGGTGCCACCGGTCGGTTTCTGGTGGCATTGCGCGCACGGCTTGCCGGTCTGCGCGGCAAATTTCGTGGTTGCCTCGGCGGGTCGAGAAAGGCCCAAGAGCAGCGTGCCTGCGATCACGATCGCGTTCGCAAGAACGCAGGTTTTTGTTAAATGTGCTTTCACAATGGTTTCCATGATTATTCTCCATCCCAAAGTTCCAACAATCGAACTCGCCGTTTATAATGACGCAGCAATAAGGGAATGACTGTGCAATTCAGACCACTGCGCAGAACTTGGCGACGGCGTGAATGTCACAGACGCATTGGCTGCGCATCCCTACCACCTCTCGTCGCACCCGTGAGGACTTCCGGCTTCCCTGCCATCGGGTGTCATATCCTGCCCCGCTAGCGATAGAAGCTGAGACACCAACATCCAAGGCAAACGAATCTTTAGCACCGCGGCAATTTGCGGTGGCGATGCGCCGCTTTGGGTCATGAACGACCGCGCCCGTTCCTGGCTGGCGCGGCCGGTTCTCTCCCGAAAACGGTCACGCCGACCGGCCGCCAATGGGGCTGTTCACGGCCACAGACCTCCATTTTGAGGCGTGATATTCTTCCCCAATCCCATTGCGGGCGAGGCAAATGGCAGTCGGTATCGGAAGGAGGCAATTCATAGCCGCGCTTGGCGGTACGGCAGCAGCGTGGCCGCTTCCCATTCACGCGCAGCAGCGGATGCCGGTAATCGGGTTCCTTAACGGCACAGATCCCGAAACGTTTTCGGGTTGGCTTGCCGGGTTTAAGGAGGGCCTCAAGTCGGCAGGCTTCATTGAGGGTCAGAGCGTCACCATCGAATATCGCTGGGCGGAAGGTCACTATGATCGACTGCCGGCGATGGCGGCCGATCTGGTGAGGCGTCAGGTCAATGTCATTGTTGCAGGCGGCGGCCCAAATTCACCCCTCGCAGCCAAAGCTGCAACTACGACCATCCCAATCGTTTTCAATGTTGGCGCGGATCCAGTATCGATGGGCCTCGTACCCAGCCTCAATCGGCCAATCGGCAACCTTACCGGCGTGAGCTTCTTGGTGAACGACCTCGGTGCCAAGCGACTTGGGCAACTGAACCAATTGCTGCCTATTGCGACAGTGATTGGCTTCCTCGTCGATCCGAACAATCGGAATGCCAAGTCTGAGACGATTGACATGCAGGGCGCGGCTGACACGCTTGGGCGACAACTGATTACCTTGCAGGCAAGCACGGCGAGCGAAGTCGAAGCGGCATTCGCAAGCTTTGTCACTCAGCGCGTCCAGGCACTCATCGTCGCCGCCGACATATTCTTCCTGACCCAACGTCAACAACTCGCCGCGCTCGCCGCTCGGTATGCGCTGCCTACAATGTACCATCTTCGCGAAATTGCGATTGCGGGCGGCCTCATGAGCTACGGTACCGACGTAACGGAAGCATTTCGCCGAGCCGGCATCTATACCGGCCGCATTCTCAAGGGCGAAAAGCCGGCCGACTTGCCGGTGATACAATCAACTAAGTTTGAATTCGTCATAAACCTCAAGACCGCTAAAGCGCTGGGCCTCACCGTACCGCCAACCCTGCTCGCCACCGCCGACGAGGTGATCGAATGAGGCGACGCGAGTTCATCACACTAATTGGTGGCGCAGCGGCTTGGCCGCTTGTCGCACTTGCCCAGACACCTGACCGCACGCGCCGCGTCGCCGTTCTGATGGGGAGTGCCGAGACGGAGCCGGGCCTGACCTATGTTGGCACCTTTTTCACTCGGCTTGAGGAGTTGGGATGGGCGAGAGATCACAACATACGTGCGGATGTGCGCTGGTGGAATGGTGGACCGGAGCAGATGCTGCCTGTTGTTAAAGAGATGGTGGCGTTATCGCCCGATGTCATCATGGTGTTCACGAACCTTGCGCTCGCCCAAATCAAGCCACTCGTAGGTAACGTAGCTGTGGTGTTTGTTGCTGTCGGCGACCCAGTCGGCTCTGGGTTCGTTGCGAGCCTCGCGCACCCGGGGGGCAACATCACGGGATTTTCGAGCTATGATGGCTCGATGGGCGGGAAATGGCTTGAGGTGCTCAAAGAGACTGCACCCGGCCTGACGAGAGTCATGGCCGTCCTTCATCCTGAAACGCCTGTTCATCAAGCGTTTTGGCACTCGATCGAAGCCGCTGCAACGCGTTTTGGAGTTCAGGCGATCCCTGGACCCGTCCACGATTCTGCTGAAATCGAAAGCGCTGTAACGGCATTCGCAGTGAAGGAGAACGGTGGACTTATTATCTTGCCGCATGCAATTACTCAGGCCAACATCAATCTCTTGATAACCTTGGAACTTACGCATCGGCTACCCTCAATTTACGCCGCCGGAGGTTCCGTTGGTGCCGGCGCACTAGTCTCCTATGGCTTCGATTTTAACGACGCTTTTCGGCACACGGCAGAATACGTTGATCGCATCCTGCACGGTGACAAGCCAAGTGACCTACCGGTGCAGGAACCGACCAAATTTGATCTCGCCTTCAACCTCAAGACCGCTAAGGCGCTTGGCCTCACTATTCCGCACAGTTTGCTCGTGCTCGCCGACGAGGTGATCGAATAAGCCTTTCGCAATGCGGCAATTAGTGGTGGCGAAGCGCCGCTATGGGTCACTATGAGACGCGCCGTTCCTCTGCGGTCGTGTCCGCTTTCCCTCCGATTGTGTTGCAAAACCAGACTGCGTTTTGCGGCTGGGGCGGTTTTGAGTATTCGTCAGCTTGTGGCGTTCTCTGCTGACAGCGTCTGAGCAGGGTTTATTCCTGCACACACTTGCAGACCGCTACGCCGCACGGGGCAGTGCTGCCGATGGCGGCGGACGAGAGAGGAATTTGACGAGGCGCCGCAGGTTCTGAGCGGTTGCGGTTAGTAGCACTTCGTCTTTAGCCCCGCTTAGACCTCGCAATCGCAGTCGGTCGAGCCTGAGGATGCGCTTCATGTGCGCAAACCGCATCTCGACCTTTTTGCGTTCCCGACGCGATTGTTCGTAAGCCTCTGTCTTAGCCAGTGCGCGGGCAACATCGCGGGCATCCTCATGCAGATCGCGGGGAATCTGCCGCGCAGGCGTGTTGGGGCTACACCGCAGTTTGAGAGCACAGATATCGCAGTCGGATTTGGAGGCGCGATAGCGAAGCGTGCCGCCGTCGATGACTGTGCCGGTGGTGTGCAGCAGCTTTCCACCTAGACAGATATAGACGTTGCGCTCTCGATCGAAGACGAAGTCAGCGCGGCTGAAGGTGCCATCAGAACGCGTCGACTTGTCCCACACCGGGATGTGCGGGGCTATCTTGCGATCGACCAACCACTTGAGCAGCCTGACTGCACCATAAGCAGTGTCGGCTGCGAGCCGCTGTGGTTGAAGGTGGAAGCGCCTCCCGACCCGGTCCAGCATGGTCCTTGTAATGGCGATCTCAGCGATCCGGTTGGCGCGTGTGCCCTCGGCATCGACGATGATGCCGACTTTGTTGTCGATGAGATAATTGGCGTCGTAAGCGAAAAACGGATCGGTGTTCTTCCTCGCAACCCATGCCGCCTGCGGATCGGTCAGCGACACCTCTTTAGGGGGCTTGCGTCTGCTGCCCCCATCAAATTTGTCGTCATCTTCGCTGTTCTCCGCACGGTTTTGGGCGGCATCCAAAGCCGTCAGATACTCGCGGACCGCACGGGACGCTTCCTCTGCCTTCGGCCAACTAATTGGCTGATCGCCAGGCGTCCGCTTCTTTTTGTCCACGTCCGCCCTGATCAGGCTCGCATCGATCGAAAATCCCTCGCCGCCAACCAGGCCAGCGGCAATGCACTTCGCCACGACGTTCTCAAATACCCGGCGTAACGCGTCGCTCTGGCGAAAGCGCTCATGCCGGGCGCGGCTGAACACCGAATGATCGGGTATCCCGTCCTCGATGCCGAGCTTACAAAACCACCGATATGCCAGATTGACCTGCACCTCAGAGCACAGCTGCCGCTCCGAGCGGATCGCAAACACGTAGCCCACAATCAGCATCCGGATCATCAGCACCGGATCAATCGAAGGCCGACCAGTGTGCGAGTAATAGGGCGCAAGCTCCTGGTGCACCCAACCGAGGTCGAGAACGCCGTCGATCTGACGTACCAGGTGATCCGGTGGCACCACCTGGTCGAGATCAAAAGAATAAAAAAACTGGCCTTGTCCGCCTTCCCGCCGACCCATCATGAGCCGCTCCCGCCAATGTCCGTCTCTCAATCCAACGGAATCATCGTTCGCGATTCGCCTCAATGGGAGTTTTGCAACACAATCCC
>Ga0182016_10002317_pt1 | contig 22523 bp, 13 predicted proteins | sample 712S2MmetaG_FD_120491 | JGI IMG/M metagenome (GOLD analysis project Ga0182016, IMG submission 120491) | Permafrost microbial communities from Stordalen Mire, Sweden - 712S2M metaG | ecosystem: Environmental > Terrestrial > Soil > Wetlands > Permafrost | place: Sweden: Stordalen | collected... | reverse complement strand
GGGCGCGCGCGGGCCGGCGTTTCTGATGCTGCAGAATTTCCGCGTCATCATGAAATACAATCCCGCCGAAGCCTACGCGCTCGCCATCGGTCATCTCGCCGACCGGCTGCGCGGCGGCGCGGCTTTCGTGCAGCCCTGGCCGCGCGACGAACGCGTGCTCTCGGTCGACGAGCGCTACGAAATGCAGCAGCTCCTGGCGCGGCGCGGGTTCGATATCGGCGAGCCGGACGGCTTGCTCGGCCCGCGCACCCGGATCGCCATCCGCAATTTCCAGGCCTCGGTCGGCCAGATTCCGGATGGATTTGCGTCGAGCGGCGTGCTCGACCGGTTGCGGCAGCCGTGACGGCGAATAGCGGAGAACTATCTTTAAACCGACACTTTTCGAGCGTTTTGGTGGACAGGATTTTTCTGGTTCGATGCTCTAATATTGCCGTCGGATGAATTGGCGCATGAACAAATCGCGGCGCATGAATAGGGTTCGCTTGGTAAAGCTTTTCGTCTCCCCCGCGCTCGCGGCGGTGGCGGCGGCCTGTCTGTTCGTTTCGTTTCAGCCGGCTGCCGCGCAGTTCAATGAGCGCGGCCCGCAACGCGACTTCTTTCCGTTCTTCGGCGGCGGCTTCGCGCCGCCCCCGCCGGTGGTTGTCGATTCCACGCGGGCGCCGCCGCCACGCAAGCTCGAAGTGCCGCCGACCAGCACCGTCGTGGTAATCGGCGATTCCATGGCCGACTGGCTCGGCTACGGTCTCGACGAGACCTATGCGGCCGATCAGCCCGATATCGCCGTCGAGCGAAAGATCCGCGCCTATTCGGGTCTCATCCGCTATGACGCGAAAAACGAGACGCTCGAATGGCCGCAAGTGATCAAGGATGCGTTGGCAACCGAGACGCCGAACGCCATTGTCGTCATGCTCGGCCTCAACGATCGTACGTCGCTGCGCGACGCAGTGCCGCCGCATCCGGGCCCGCAACCAAAAGCGGAGCCGCAAAAGGGTGACCCGGCTGCAGCGTCCCGGCCGCAACCGGATTCGCCGCAACAACAGGCCGCACCGTCGCCCGACACCGAGGCCGCAACGCCGGCGCCTGGCGACGCCCAGCCGCGGCTGACCCCCGGCGCGTCTTACGAGTTTCACACCGACGCATGGGCGGAGCTTTACGGCAAGCGCATCGATGCGATGATCGCCGCGCTCAAGAGCAAGGGCGTGCCGGTATTGTGGGTCGGTCTGCCGGCGCTGCGCGGTCCCAAATCGACCGGCGATATGAATTATCTCGATGAGCTCTATCGGGCGCACGCCGAGAAGGCGGGGATCACTTACGTCGACATCTGGGACGGTTTTGTCGACGAGCAGGGGCGGTTCGCTTTGCAGGGCCCGGACTTCCAGGGCCAGACCCGCAAGCTGCGCACGCCCGACGGCGTTCATTTCACCAAAGCCGGCGCGGTGAAGCTTGCGAGCTATGTCGACCGCGAATTGCGCCGGATGATGAACCGCGTGGTGCCGGTGGCGCTGCCGGGTCCGGAGGAATCGCCGCAGCCGAAAACAGGCGTGCGGCCCGATGTCGGTCCGGTGGTGCCGCTCACGGCCGCAGGCACGGACGACAGCGGCGATCTTCTCGGCGCCAACGGCCATCCGGCGCAAGTGACGGCTGACCCGGTGGCAACGAAAGTTTTGAGTCGCGGCGACCCGATCCCGGCGCCGGCCGGCCGCGCCGATGATTTCTCATGGCCGCGCCCGGGCGGGGACACAAATGCGGCGCCGGATGTGCCGCCGCAGCCTGTCTCATTGGCGCCCACCGCGCCGGCGAAAAAGGGCGCTCCGGCCGGCGATGGCAGCAAGAAATCAGCCGACGCCAACAAGGACGCGAAGCCAAAGCCGGTCCCTCTCGGCGTCACCAAGCCGATCAAGCCGCCGGCCGGCGGGTTTTGATTTCGCCGTCAACGCGGCAATACGCTCGAACCCATCAGGAACTTGTCGACGGCGTGCGCGGCCTGGCGGCCTTCGCGGATCGCCCAGACGACCAGCGACTGGCCGCGGCGCATGTCGCCCGCGGCGAAAACCTTCTTGTTCGAGGTCTGGTAATCGTCGGTCGAGGCGCTGACATTGCCGCGCTGATCGAGCTTGAGTTCGAGCGCCTTCACCATGCCGTCGTGCACCGGATGAACGAAACCCATGGCCAAGAGAACGAGGTCGGCCGGGATCTCGAATTCGGTGCCCGCAATGGGCTGCATCTTGGCGTCGATGCGCACGCAATGCAGCTTCTTCACCGCGCCGTTCTCGCCGGAGAACTTGGTGGTGTTCACCGCGAAGTCGCGCTCGGCGCCTTCCTCGTGGCTCGACGAGGTGCGCAGCTTGAGCGGCCAATTCGGCCAAGTCAGCGCCTTGTTCTCGTGTTCGGGCGGCTGCGGCATGATCTCGAAATTGGTCACCGACCGCGCGCCTTGACGGAACGACGTGCCGATGCAATCGGAGCCGGTATCGCCGCCGCCGATGACGACGACGTGCTTGCCGGTGGCGAGGATCGGCTCGCTGGCATCGGCCGGCTCGCCGGAGACGCGTCGGTTCTGCTGCGGCAAGAATTCCATGGCGAAATGGATGCCTTTGAGCTCGCGCCCGGGAACCGGCAGATCGCGCGGCTTTTCAGCACCGCCGGTCAGCACCACGGCGTCGTAGTCGTTGACGAGCTTGTCGGCGGGCAGGTCGACGCCGACATGGGCGCCGTAATGAAACACCACGCCCTCGGCCTGCATCTGCTCGACACGGCGGGCGACGTGATCCTTCTCCATTTTGAAGTCGGGAATCCCGTAAGTAAGAAGCCCGCCCGCCTTGGCATATTTCTCGTAGACGTGAACCTCGTATCCGGCGCGGCCCAATTGTTGCGCGCAGGCAAGCCCCGCCGGCCCCGAGCCGACGATCGCCACTTTCTTGCCGAGGAGCGCCGCGGGCGGCTCGGGCTTGAGGCCTTGTGCGATGGCACGGTCGGCGATCGCGCATTCGATCGACTTAATGGTGACGGGATTCTCGTCGATGTTGAGCGTGCATGAGGCTTCGCAGGGCGCCGGGCAGACCCGCCCGGTGACTTCCGGAAAATTATTGGTCGAATGCAGATTGCGCGCGGCCTCGTCCCAACGGCCGGTATAGACGAGGTCGTTCCAATCGGGGATCTGATTGTTGACCGGACATCCCGGCGAGCCGGGCGCGACCGAGCCGGTGCCCTGGCAATAGGGCACGCCGCAATTCATGCAGCGCGCCGCCTGGGTGACGTAATCGGCGTCCGGCAGCGGCAGGACGAATTCGCGCCAATGGCGGACGCGCGCCGCGACCGGTTCGTAGTCGCGATCCTCACGCTCGTAGTCGAGAAAGCCGGTGATCTTACCCAAAGGGTGTCTCTATCTCTTGGGAGTTTCTCTTGAGAATTTCTTTGGAATCTTTTCGCGCTATTCCGCGGCGATCGATGCGGCCTTCATTTCGTTGAGAGCGCGCCGATATTCCACCGGCATCACTTTGCGGAATTTCGGAAACCAAGTCTTCCAGTCGTCGAGGATTTTCATCGCCACGACCGAGCCGGTAAAACGCGCATGGCGCGAAATCAAGTGATGCAGCCGATGCCCGTCGAAGCGGCTCATGTCCGACATGATGTCGACCATGCCATGGGCTTCGAGATCGCGCGAATGATGGAAGATTTTGGCGTTGATGTCTTCCTCGCCCGGCATCGGCTCGAGTTCGACCATCGCCATGTTACAGCGCGAGGCGAATGTGCCGTCGTCGTCGAGCACATAGGCGACGCCGCCCGACATGCCGGCGGCGAAGTTGCGGCCGGTCGGGCCGAGCACCACCACGACGCCGCCCGTCATGTATTCGCAGCAGTGATCGCCGGCGCCCTCGATCACGGCGGTCGCGCCCGAATTGCGCACGGCAAAGCGCTCGCCGGCGACGCCGCGGAAAAAGCACTCGCCGGCGATGGCGCCATACATCACCGTATTGCCGACGATGATCGATTGTTCGGGGACGATGCCGGATTCCGCGGGCGGATGCACCACGATGCGGCCGCCCGACAGACCCTTGCCGACATAGTCGTTGGCGTCGCCGTGCAGCTCGAAGGTGACGCCGCGGGCCAAGAAGGCGCCGAAGCTTTGGCCGGCGGTGCCCTTGAAGCGCGCCACGATGGTGTCTGCCGGCAGGCCGTCGTGCCCGTAGCGCTTGGCGATCTCGCCCGACAGCATGGCGCCAGTGGCGCGGTCGACGTTCTTGATCGGAAAGCTCAGCTGCACCGGGACGCCGCTTTCGATCGCGGTCTTCGACTGCGCGATCAGTTTGCGGTCGAGTATGTCGTGGATCTTGTGATCCTGACGCTCGCGATTGTAGGTGGCGACGCTCGCCGGCACGTCGGGCTTCGTGAACAGTTTCGAGAAGTCGAGGCCCGCCGACTTGCCTTCGGCGATGAGCTTGTTCCGATCGAACATCTGCATCTGGCCGATCATCTCGTTGAATGTGCGATAACCCAACTCGGCCATCAGCTCGCGGACTTCTTCGGCGACGAAGAAGAAGTAGTTGATGACGTGCTCGGGCTGGCCGGTGAAGCGCTTGCGCAAGATCGGGTCCTGCGTAGCGACGCCGACCGGGCAGGTGTTCAGATGACACTTACGCATCATGATGCAGCCGGCGGCGATGAGCGGCGCTGTGGCAAAGCCGAATTCGTCGGCGCCGAGCAACGCGCCGACGACGACGTCGCGGCCGGTACGAATGCCGCCGTCGACCTGCACGGCGATGCGCCCGCGCAGCCGATTGGCGACGAGCGTCTGATGCGTCTCGGCAAGGCCGATTTCCCAGGGCGAGCCGGCATGCTTGACCGAAGTGAGCGGCGCGGCACCGGTGCCGCCTTCGTATCCGGCGATGGTGACGTGATCGGAGCGCGCCTTCGACACGCCGGCCGCGACCGTGCCGACGCCGACTTCGGAGACGAGCTTGACCGAAACATCGCCCGACGGATTGACGTTTTTCAGATCGAATATGAGCTGCGCCAGATCCTCGATCGAATAGATGTCGTGATGCGGCGGCGGCGAGATCAGACCGACGCCCGGCGTCGAGTGCCGCACTTTGGCGATCACCTTGTCGACCTTATGGCCGGGCAGCTGACCGCCTTCGCCGGGCTTGGCGCCCTGCGCGATCTTGATCTGCATCATGTCGGAATTGACGAGATATTCCGCGGTGACGCCGAAACGGCCCGACGCCACCTGCTTGATCGCCGAACGCATGGAATCGCCGTTCGGCAATGGCTTGTAGCGGTCGGACTCTTCGCCGCCCTCGCCGGTATTCGACTTGCCGCCGATTCGGTTCATGGCGATCGCGAGCGTGGTGTGCGCCTCGCGCGAGATCGAGCCGTATGACATGGCGCCGGTCGAAAAACGCTTGACGATATCCTTCGCCGGCTCGACTTCTTCGATCGGCACCGGCTTGCGACCGTCTTCTTCGGCCGACTTGATGCGGAACAGGCCGCGGATGGTCAACAGATGCGTCGACTGATCGTTGATGAGGCGGGCGAACTGCCGATACTTGTCCTGCGAATTGCCGCGCACCGCATGCTGTAGCGCCGACACCGTGGCTGCGGTCCAGACGTGATCCTCGCCGCGCACCCGGAACGCATAGTCGCCGCCGACATCGAGCATGGAGCGGTAGACCGGCGAGTCGCCGAACGCGTCCTGATGGCGGCGCACCGTATCCTGGGCGATTTCGGCGAGGCCTACGCCCTCGATGCGGGTCGCGGTGCCGGTGAAATATTTGGCGACGAAATCGGACTTCAACCCGATCGCGTCGAAAATCTGGGCACCGCAATAGGACTGGTAGGTCGAGATGCCCATCTTCGACATCACCTTGAGCAGTCCTTTGTCGATCGACTTGATGTAGCGCTTGATCAGTTCCTTATCGTCGAGCTTCTGCGGCAGGTCGCTCTTCATCGCCGTGAGCGTCTCGAAAGCGAGATAAGGATTGATCGCCTCGGCGCCGTAGCCGGCGAGACAGGCGAAATGGTGCACCTCGCGGGGCTCGCCCGATTCCACCACGATGCCGACCGAGGTACGCAGGCCCTCGCGAATAAGATGATGATGCACGGCCGCGCAGGCCAAGAGCGACGGGATCGGGATGCGATCGGCCCCGGCGCGCCGGTCGGACAGAATGACGATGTTGGTGCCGTCGCGCACGGCAGCCTCCGCCTTGGCGGACAATTCGGCGATGGCGCCGGCCATGCCGTCGGCGCCGGCCTCGGCCGGCCAGGTGGTGTCGAAGGTCAGCGACTTGAAATGGTCGCCGATGTCGGAGATCGAGCGGATCTTCTCGAGGTTCTCGTTGGTCAGGATCGGCTGGTGCACTTCGAGGCGCTTGGTCTTCGACGTGCCCTGCAGGTCGAACAGGTTCGGACGCGGGCCGATGATCGAGACGAGGCTCATCACCAGTTCCTCACGGATCGGATCGATCGGCGGGTTGGTGACCTGCGCGAAGTTCTGCTTGAAATAGGTGAAAAGGAGCTTCGGCTTGTCCGACATTGCCGAGATCGGCGTGTCGTTGCCCATTGAGCCGACCGCTTCTTCGCCGGTCGCCGCCATTGGCGTCATCAGGATTTTGAGATCTTCCTGTGTGTAGCCGAACAATTGCTGGCGATCGAGCAGCGCGAGATTCGAGATCGGCGCCGCTTCCGAAGCCGGCGCCAGGTCTTCGAGCACCATCTGGGTGCGCTCGAGCCACTCCTTGTAGGGATGCTTCGCCGCCAATTGCGACTTGAGTTCTTCGTCGGGAATAAGCCGTCCCTGCTCGAGATCGACCAGCAGCATTTTGCCCGGCTGCAGCCGCCACTTGGTGACGATGTCCTCCTCGGGAACCGTCAGCACGCCGGTCTCCGACGCCATGATGATGCGATCGTCTTTGGTGACGATATAGCGCGCCGGGCGCAAGCCGTTGCGGTCGAGCGTGGCGCCGATCTGCCGGCCATCCGTGAAAGCGATCGCCGCCGGGCCGTCCCACGGCTCCATCATGGCCGCGTTATATTCGTAGAAGGCGCGGCGCTGTTCGTTCATGAGCTGATTGCCTGCCCAAGCTTCCGGAATCATCATCATCATCGCATGCGCGAGCGAATAGCCGCCCATCACGAGGAATTCGAGCGCGTTGTCGAAACACGCGGTGTCGGACTGGCCCTCGTAGGAGATCGGCCACAGCTTGGAAATGTCGGCGCCGAATTTCGGCGAGGATACCGAAGCCTGCCGCGCCGCCATCCAGTTATTGTTGCCGCGCAGCGTGTTGATCTCGCCGTTATGGGCGATCATGCGATAGGGGTGCGCCAGCGACCAGGCCGGGAAAGTGTTGGTCGAGAAGCGCTGGTGCACCAGCGCCAGCGCGCTTTCGAAGTCCGGATCGTGCAGGTCCGGGTAATAGGCGCCGAGCTGGTCGGCGAGGAACATGCCCTTGTAGATCACGGTGCGGCACGAGATCGACACCGGATAATAATGCGAGGTGCTGCGGTCGCGCTTGCCGTAAAGCTTGCCCGAAATGGTCTTGCGCAGGATGTAGAGCCGGCGCTCGAACTCGTCTTCGGTGGTGATCTTGGAGCCGCGGCCGAGAAACACCTGCTTGATGACCGGCTCGGTCGGCTTGACGGTCTCGCCGAGCGTCGAATTGTCGGTCGGCACGTCGCGCCAGCCGAGAAGCGTCATGCCTTCCTCGGCGGCAACCGCCGCATAAGTGTCCATCACGTCGCCGCGCCAGGCGTCGTCATGCGGCAGGAACAGCGCGCCGACCGCGTATTCACCGGGCGGCGGCAGCTTGAAGCCAAGCTCGGCCGCCTTCTTGGCGAGGAATTTGTGCGGCATCTGCACCAAGATACCGGCGCCGTCGCCGGCGCGCGGATCGGCGCCGACCGCGCCGCGGTGCTCGAGATTGACCAGGATCGTCAGCGCATCTTGGACGATCTTGTGCGACTTACGGCCTTTGATATCGGCAATAAATCCAACCCCGCAGGAAGCCTTTTCCAGCGCCGGATCAAACAAGCCGAAACCAGACGCATTCATCATCGCACTCGCACTCCGCGGCGAAACCCCGAAACACCCCGTGTCGGGATCCGACGCATACCGCCCCGCGCCACCCTTCCTTCCGTTCCCGCAAGGCGGGGAGGGAAGGAAGGACTGCGCCCGAGGGCGAGCCACTCATCTTGGAGGCAACCTTCGTGCCGCTTGGGCCGATCGCCGGTTGCTTGTTCACGTCGCCTTAGTCCGCAATCCGGCGCGCCCTCGCCAAGGCTGCCAGAATGGGACAGCAATACTGTCCTATGCGAAACATGGCAAATTCTGGATGCCGATACAAGCATCCGACTCGTTCCCGGCACGGGTTTCTGCGCACGTTCCGCCCTCGGAGTGGATCATGGGATGCCAGAGAGCGCAATGGGCGATCGCCGCGCGGTTGCAGCGAATTTGCCAAGGCTTGCGTCAAACCCAAATGGATTGCGTCCAGCCTCAATGAATTGTGTCAGGCCCAAATGGATTGCGTAAGGCGCAATCCCGGCTAGGTTCGGCACAATGAATTTCGCCAGTGACAACACGGCCCCGATCGCGCCCGCCATTCTGGATGCCCTCGCCGCCGCCAATGCGGGCTACGCGCGCGGCTACGGCAATGACGACTGGACCGCGCGGCTCGATCGGCGCATGGCCGAGATTTTCGACCACGAGGTCGCGGTGTTTTTGGTGCCGACCGGGACGGCGGCGAATGCGCTGGCGCTGGCCCACGTATCGCCGCCCTGGGGCGTCGTGTTCTGCCACAGCGAATCCCATATCCTTACCGATGAATGCGGCGCCGTCGAAGGTTTCGGCGGCGGATTGAAGCTTGCCGGCTTGACCGGCGACGGCGGCAAGATCACGCCGCCGATATTGCAAGACGCGCTCAGCGGCTATGGCGGCCATAGCCCGCATCAAATGATCCCGTCGGCACTGTCGATCACGCAGGCGAGCGAGGCCGGCACGATCTACCGCAGCGACGAGATCGCCGCGCTCGCCGAGATCGCCCATGCCCGATCGCTGGCCGTGCATATGGACGGCGCGCGTTTCGCCAATGCGCTGGTGCGGCTCAACGCGACGCCGGCGGATCTGACCTGGCGCTCCGGCATCGACGTGCTGTCCTTTGGCGCCACCAAGGGCGGGGCACTCGCTGCCGAGGCGGTGGTGATTTTCGATCCGGCTCGCGCTGCGTTTTTCGGCGAAAGGCGCAAGCGCGCCGGGCATCTGTTGTCTAAGCACCGCTTCATCGCCGCGCAATTTCTGGCCTATCTGGAAAGCGACTGCTGGCTCACGCTGGCGCGCCACGCCAATGCCATGGCCGACCGGCTGGCCCGGAAACTCACCGGCGTTGGCTTGCGGCCGGTGTGGCCGGTCGAGGCCAATCTGATCTTTCTCATTCTGCCGCGTGTGCTCGACGCCAAGCTCAAGGCCGCTGGTGCGAATTACTACGTGCGGTCGAGCGAGAGCCTCGACGTCGGCTCCGACAATGTCCTCATCCGTCTGGTCACGTCGTTTACGACGGAGAACGAGGACATCGAGCGTTTCGTCGGTCTTTGCGAAATCAGGGTCTAGTTTTCGGGATCATGTTGCGATTGCGCCCAAGCTCCGCCCCAATTGCATCCGAGGCTGGCGTTCGCTCATAATGGGGTCCGGGCGAAAAGGGGCGTCGATCGTGGGAGCGAGGGCATCGGGAAGCGCTGCGTTCGTGCTGACCGTTTTGCTGTCGGCCGCGACGCCTGGATTTGCCCAGAGCCCGGCTGCGCCGGTATCCGCGGCGCCGGCTCCGTTGCCCGGTTTTGTGCCGCCTTACGAGATCGTGCGCACCGTGCGCGCGGCGGGCTTCGATCCGCTCGCGCCGCCGTTGCGTGAGGGGGCAACCTATGTGCTCCGTGCCACGGATTTTAACGGTATCCTGATGCGCGTAGTTGTTGACGCCCGGACCGGCGCGATCCGCGACGCCAATCGCATCGTGGCAGGTCCAGGCAATTATGGTTCCGGCGGTCAGTTCGGCATGACGGCGCCCGATGATTCCGCGTCCGACATGTTACCGGAATCCTCCCGGCTGCCGCCGGAATTTGCTGCGCCCGTAACGGCGCCGCCGGTCCAGCCGTCGGCGCCGCCGGCGCTGCAACCGTCGCCAAGGCGGCATGTGAAGCACGCTGCGGCGCCGTTGCCACGCGCGCGTCCGGCCAAGCTTGCCGCGCCCAAGTCGGGCGACGCGCCGGGCGAGGCCGCCAAGTCAAACAGCAGCCATGACCGCCCGCAGTCGCTGAGCTCAGGCGCCGACGTCGCGGCCCCCACCGCCAAACCGGGCCGCGCGCCATCTCCTGCCATCAACGATTAGTCGCGACGGCAAAAGCCAAAAATCAAAAAGCGCCCCGGAAATTCCGGGGCGCCCTGATCGACGACGAAAATGAAGAGCGGTTACGCCGCCTTCTGATTCTCGATCACGGTCGAGCCGTTACTCTTGGCGTTGCCGATCGGGATCGAACGCGGCTTCTTCGCCTCCGGAATCTCACGCACGAGATCGACGTGCAGGAGACCGTTTTCGAGGCTCGCGCCTTTGACCTGGACGAAATCGGCCAGCTGGAACACGCGCTCGAAGGTGCGGGCAGCGATCCCCTGATACAGGACCTCACCGCGCTTTTCCTCCTCCTTGGCGTTTTTCTCGCCGCGGATGGTGAGCGTGTTTTCTTTGGCGACGATCGACAGTTCGGGCTCGTTAAAGCCGGCGACGGCTACCGAGACGCGGTAGGCGTTCTCGCCGGTCCGCTCGATGTTATAGGGCGGATAGGTGGGGGCTGAGCCCTCAAGGCCCTGGTCGAGCATCGAGAACAGACGGTCGAAACCGACGGTGGAACGATACAGTGGTGCAAGATCGAAAGTTCGCATGGCATATCCTCCTTGAAGCGACATGCAAATGGCCCACCCCGAGGGGTCGAACCGATGAATGCGCAGCCGAATGGCCTGCGCGAAAATGATATGGGAGCGCATTTCGGCTCCGCAAGGGGTCTTAAGATACTGAAATACTTACAGAAATATTGTGGGCTGATGGCGCCTCCGACGCTTGAGTTTTCGGCCGCCGAAGTTTCAGCAACCTCATCGCCAATAGTTTGTTGGAAAGGCCCGGCCGGCTAGGGGCCATGAGATGACGATGGGCGCGATGCTGCTATAAGCGAGCGAGAGCACCCCAACCCATGTTTCCATGAAGCTTGTCTCGATCCCCGCCAATCCGGTTCCCGACAATTTCGTCACCGGCATGCTCAAGACGCGGGACGGCGTGAACTTGCGCTATGCGCGCTGGCTGCCGCCGGCCGGCCGACGCGGCACGGTCTGCATCTTTCAGGGGCGCAGCGAGTGGATCGAAAAATACTTCGAGACGGTGCGCGATCTACGGGCGCGCGGTTTTGCCGTCGCGGCGCTCGACTGGCGCGGGCAGGGTCTGTCGGATCGCGCCTTGAGCGATCGGCGTAAGGGCTACGTGGGCGATTTCGCCGAATACGACACCGATCTTGAAACCTTCATGCGCGAGATCGTCCTGCCGGATTGTCCGCCGCCGGTTTTCGCCATCGGCCACTCCACCGGTGCGACGGTGCTGATCCGCGCCGCGCATCGCGGCCATCGCTGGTTCGACCGCATGGTGCTGAGCGCGCCGTTGATCGCGCTCGGCGGCATCGACTATGCGATGGGGGCGGGACCGCTCCTCGTGCGCGCGCTGCGGTTGGCGGGCTTCGGCGGAATGTACGTGCCCAAGAGCGATACCAGCATTGTCGAATCGCGCCCCTTCGTCGGCAATATTCTGACGTCCGATCCGGTGCGCTATGCACGCAACGCAGCCGTCTTGGAGGCGGAGCCGGCGCTCGCGCTTGGCGCTCCGACGGTGACGTGGTGCGATGCCGCCTTCCGCGCCATGGCGACGCTGCGCGAGCGCTCTTTTCCGGCGCGTATCCGGCAGCCGATGCTGATCGTCGCCGGCGGCAGCGACCAGGTGGTTTCGAACGCGGCGATCGAAGATTTTGCCAGCATGCTGCGCGCCGGCTCGCATCTCGTCGTGGTCGGCGCCCAGCACGAAATTCTCATGGAGCAGGATCGCTTCCGCTCGCAATTCTGGGCGGCGTTCGATGCCTTCGTGCCGGGCACGCCGCTGTATTAGGCCCGCAACAATTCCATCGCTTGCGCGTGCACGCGTTTGTCGCCGGCAGCGACGATACGGCCGCCGTTATGCGGCTTGCCGTTTTCCCAGGTGGTGATGATGCCGCCGGCGCCTTCGATGATCGGGATCAAGGGCAGCACGTCATAGGGCTTCAGTTCGGTCTCGATCAACAGATCGATATGGCCGGCGGCGAGCACGCAATAACCGTAGCAATCGCCGCCGTAGCGCGACAGCCGCACTTTGTTTTCGACGCGGCCGAAACGCTGCCGGTCGGGCTCCTGCATCAATAGCGGGCTCGTCGTGCACAGCACGGCATCCTGCAGCGAAGCGCAGGCGCGCACCCGCAGATCGCGATCGCCCGCAGGCCCCCGATAGCGCGCGCCGCGGCCGTCGCCGGCGAAATGCTCGCGCGTGAACGGCTGGTGCATCATGCCGTAGATCGGCTCGCCGCGCCGGGTCAGCGCGATCAAGGTGCCCCAGGCCGGCATGCCGCAGATGAAGGATTTGGTGCCATCGATCGGATCGAGCACCCAGACATATTCGGCATCAGGGCGGTCGGAACCGAATTCCTCGCCGATGACGCCGTGCTCGGGAAAGGTCCGCCTGATCAGCGTCCGCATCGCGGCTTCGGCGGCACGGTCGGCCGCCGTCACCGGGTCAAAGCCGCCGGAGAGGCTCTTATTCTCCACCCCCAGTGTGCTGCGGAAGAACGGCCGGATGGTCTCGCCGGAAACGGCGGCGAGCTCGTCGACAAAGGCGGCAAAGTCGATAGCCGTCATGATTGAAGCCTCGGAGGTTCGGATTCGAGTATCGGAGCTTGGAGTAAACGGCAATCCAGCTGTGGCGGATGCGCCACGCTGCCAAGGTTAATCGCTATGCAAAACCCGAAGGGTGGGCCCCCCACTGGCCGAGGGTGCTTGACGCAGTTTTGTGCACAGCCGCTTTATTCTTCTAAGACGCTGATACATATACAGTATTTTTGACAGCCCAGTTCGCGTCGGCGCGCCAAAGGCTAATCCACGGCGAATAGCTGGGATAACCCACCGGCGAATAGGTCAGTAGCCCTTGTTTTTTGTGCGGCGCGGTGTATGTTGTTGCAGTGCGGTAGCGAGAGGCTCTCTTTCGTTACCGTCGCCCTCCTTGGGCGTTTCCTCCCTAGACTTGGGCCGCTCCCGCAAGGTGAGCGGCCCTTTTTCTTTCCCGGCTTCTTTCCCGAAGGAACCGGCCTTGCGGTGAGGTTCCCGGCTATTCCGCTGCAGCGCGGTAGGGCCGCAGTTCTTCAAGCGGGATTTCGGCGAGCCGGTCGGCCAGCACCTCGAATTCGCCGGCGAGACGGTCAAACGAATTCGCGCGTTCGTAGCGGCGTTCGTCCATATACAGCGCGCGGTTGATCTCCAACTGGATCGCATGCAGTCCCGTGGTCGGATTGCCGTAGTGTTCGGTGATGAAGCCGCCCGCATAGGGCTTGTTGCGGCTGACCGAATAGCCAAACTCGCGCATGCAGTGCTCGATGGTTTCGGCGACGATGCCGACACAGCTGGTGCCGTAGCGGTCGCCGAGCACAAGATCGGCCCGGGGCCGCTCATCGCGGCCGCCGGTGGCCGACGGCATCGAATGGCAGTCGACCAGGATGGCGGCTCCGAAATCGCGCTGCAGCCGCATGAATAGCCGCCGCAAGGTGCGGTGGTAGGGCTTGTACAGGCCCTCGATACGCCGCAGCGCCTCGCCCACGGCAATGCGCTGGTCGTAGATTTCCTGGGCATCGCCGACCACCCGCGCCACCGTGCCGAGCCCGCCGGCAACCCGCATCGAGCGGGTATTGGCGAAGGAGGGCAGCCGGCCGTCGAACATGCGCGGGTCGAGTTCGTAGGGCTCGCGATTGACGTCGACATAGCAGCGGGGGAAGTGCGCGCGCACCACCGGGTGGCCGCGGCCGATGACGCCTTCGATCAATTCGCCGACGAAACTGTCCTCGGAGCGCCGCAGCGTTTGCAGATCGAGCCGCGACGTCTGCAGGAAAGCCTCGGGGTAAACCCGTCCGCTATGCGGGGAATTGAATAAGAGCGGGCCGCGGCATTGCGCCGGCTCGATGACTTCGAACGGAGGGTCGAATTCGCTTTCGATGTCGGACATGGCGCCTGGCAAGGCTTTCGCGACGACAAGGCTTTTCGCTAGAACAAGGCTTTCCGTGATAACAAGGCTTTCGCGACAGCGTTACCTAACCTGCGCCCGCCGCGATTGTCCATAAGACCGAGGTCTATCCAGGGTCAGTTCCCACTGGCATCGGGGATGGCCGCGGACCGCACTGTTAGCTGCGGGTTTTCACTTCATATTTACCGGCTACCCCGCTTATGGAATGAAGGGGGCCGGCACGGCAGCCGGGTCGATATATCATGTCCAAAATTTTACTTGCGGAAGACGACATCGACATGCGCCGCTTCCTGGTCAAAGCGCTGCAGAACGCCGGTTTCGACGTCATTTCCTATGACAACGGGTTATCGGCCTATCAGCGCCTGCGCGAGGAGCCGTTCGAGCTTCTTTTGACCGATATCGTCATGCCGGAAATGGACGGCATCGAACTCGCCCGCCGTGCGGCTGAGCTCGATCCCGACATCAAGATCATGTTCATCACCGGCTTTGCCGCGGTCGCGCTGAATTCCGACTCGGCCGCCCCCAAGCACGCCAAGGTCCTTTCGAAGCCGATCCACCTGCGCGAACTGGTCAGCGAAGTTCAAAAAATGCTGGCCGCCTGAGGCCGCCGGTCTCGGTCTTTGCGGCCCTCGATTGCCGTGGTCCGGCGGGCCCGGCGTCCCCTTCACCACTGCCTATTTGCGTGCCGCGTCGAGCGCATATAATCCGCGCTGTCGGCGCGATGATGCGGACGAAGACGGACCGGGAGGAACACGATGAAGGCCGAGAAAATCAAATATCCGATGGGCGCGCTCACCGCCGAAGGGGCGCTGGTTTACGACGACACCGTGTCCGGCAAGCGTCCGGCGGTGCTGATGGCGCCGAACTGGATGGGCATGACGGACTTAGCGATCGAACGCGCCAAACTCGTCGCCGGCGACCGCTATGTCGTTTTCGTCGCCGACATGTACGGCGCAGGCACCCGGCCGACCGATTTTCCCGGCGCCGCGGCGCTCGCCAATCCGCTGCGCGAAAATGCGGTCGAGCAGCGCGCCCGCATCCGCGCCGCCTATGACGCCATGAATGCGGAAACCTCGAAGCGCAATCTCACCGACAGCCGGCGCGCGGCGATCGGCTTCTGCTTCGGCGGCGGCAATGTGCTCGAACTCGCCCGCGACGGCGCCGATATCGCGGCCGCGGTCTCGATCCATGGCGATCTCAAGACCGCGCTCGCGGCCAAGAAGGGCGCCGTGAAGGCACAGCTTCTTGTCGCTCACGGCGCGCCGGATCCGGTGACGCCGAAAGAACACCGCGATCTGTTCGAGGCCGAGATGGATGCGGCCGGCGCGAAATGGCAGATGCTGGTGTTCTCCGGCGTATTGCACGCCTACACCGATCAGGGCTCCGACGTTCCCGGCGTCGCCGGTTGGGACGAGCCAGCCACACGATATACTTACGCGCTCACCCACCAGTTCATCGCCGATGCATTCGCGGGGAAATTTTAACGCACTGCCGCTCGCGCGCCGGAGGTCAGGCCGCGCTTGTCACCCGCATTTCGATCTCGCCGCGCAGCGTGCCGAAATCGATCGGCTTGGTCAAAAGCGACGCGGCGCCGTTCTCCAGCGCCTTGCGCTTGGTGTCGGCATCGCCATAGGCGGTGATCATGATGATCGGCACTTCCGGCCGCATCGCCTTCGCCTTGGGCAGAAGCTCAAGCCCGCTCATCCCCGGCATATTGATGTCGGACAGGATCAGGATCAGCGAGCGGTCGCTCGCCGCGGCGATGCGCTCGAGCGCCAGCGCGGCCGATTGCGCGAATTCCATGGCGAAGCGGCCGGCGCGCAAATCGCGCCGAAACTGCTGCCGGAACAGCACTTCGACATCGGGCTCATCGTCGACCACGAGAATGAGCATGTTCACGCGCGCTCTCCCGATTTGGCAAGTGAAGCGCCCGCGCGGGGCAGAATGATGCGGAATTCCGTGAATTCGCCGGGCTCGGTATCCACCGCGATGGAACCAGCATGTTGTTTCACGATGATGTCATGGCTGATGGAAAGCCCGAGCCCGGTGCCTTCACCGGCGGGCTTGGTGGTAAAGAACGGATTGAACATTTTCTCCTTTACCTCGGGCGGAATGCCGGTGCCATTGTCGCGAATTCTGATTTCCACACGCTCGCCGAGGTTTTTTGTCGCAGCCGCAAGGACGGGCTCGTAGCTGCCGTCCTCCGATTGCGCTTTTCGCTTGGTCGCGGCGTAAAAGCCGTTCGAGATCAAATTGAGCAGCACGCGCGTGACTTCCTGCGGAAACAGGTCGACTTCACCGGCCGCGGGATCGAAGGAGCGCTCGATCGCGATGTTGAAGCCCTGCCTTTCGGCGCGAGCGCCGTGAAAAGCGAGATTGAGGCTCTCCTCGACCAGCGCGTTGACGTCCACCGGACGGCGCTCGCCCGAACCCTCGCGCGAGTGCAGCAGCATGTTCTTGACGATGGAGTCGGCGCGCTTGCCGTGCTGCACTACCTTGTCGAGATTGCCTTTAAGCATATCGGCGATCTCTTCGATCTCCGCGCGCAGCTTGGCGTCGAGCGGCGCGTCGGATAGCGCTTCACGCAATTCGTCGATCAGCTCGACCGAGACCGAGGAAAAATTATTGACGAAATTGAGCGGGTTCTTGATCTCGTGGGCGATGCCGGCGGTCAATTGGCCGAGCGAGGCGAGTTTCTCGGTCTGCACCAGGCGGTCCTGCGCGGTGCGGAGATCTTCCAGCGACGCGGCGAGCTCGCGGGTACGAGCTTCCACGCTTTCGAACAGCCGCACATTCTCGATGGCGATCGCGGCCTGATCGGCAAACGTCGACACCAGCTCGATTTCTCGATCGAGAAACGGCTCGACTCTTTGCCGCGCGAGGGCGATGACGCCGATGGGCTCGCCTTCCCGCATCAGGGGAACGCCGATCATCGACCGAACCTGTGCAACCTCGGCATCCCCCTTCTTCTCGTAAAGCGGATCTTGCATTGCGTCGACGATCCGAACGGCCTCTCGTTGCATCGCGGCTCGTCCAACCACCGTCTCCGGACCGGGCGTAATCGGTGTCGCCATCTCAATTTCCATATAGCGTGGGTCGACGCAATATCCGGCCGCAAAACGATACAGGCCTTGGTCCAACTTGAATATGACGGCTGTATCGGCGCGACAGAGTCGCGCCGCGGTATCGACCACGCTCTGCAAAATTGGCTGCAAATCGAATTTTGACCGGCTGATGACGTTGAGCACCTCCGAGGTTGCCGCCTGCTGCTCCAGCGCTTCGCTCAGCTCGGCCGTGCGCTGCTGCTCGGCCTCGAACAGCCGCACATTCTCGATGGCAATCACCGCCTGGTCGGCGAAGGTCGATACCAGTTCGATCTGCTTTTCGGTGAACGGCCGTACGGTCTTACGCTGCAGGACAATCACGCCGATGGGCGTTCCCTCGCGCAGCAGCGGGACGCCCAGCATGGTGTGTGCGCCGCCAACTTTTGCCGCGCCGGTCATTTTGTAGTCCGGATCGGCCATCACATCGTGGATGTGAACGGTCTTGCCGGCCATCACGGTGCGGCCGACGACGGAGCCTTGCCCCGCCGCAATAGGATGGTCGTCCATGTAGGCTTGTAGTTCGCGAGATTGGCCATAAGACGCGACTTGCCGGTAGGCCTCGCCACGCTGCCGATTGATCGAAGCCATCTCGGCCTCGCACAGACGCGCCGCCGACTCGACAAGCGTATCGAGCACGGTCTGCAGATCGAAGGTCGAGCGGCTGATGACCTTGAGCACGTCGGCGGTGGCGGTCTGCTGCTGCAGCGATTCGCGCAATTCGCTCAAGAGTCGCGCGTTCTCGATGGCGATCACGGCCTGTGCGGCGAAGTTCTGTAGTATTTTTAACTGCTTATCGGTGAACGGACGAACCTCTTGGCGATAGATGTGCACGGCGCCGATGACTTCATTATCCTTGAACATCGGCACGCCGAGCGTCGAGCGGGCGCCACCCAATTTCACCAAATTTGAATTCTGAAATGCCTCTTCGGCACTCAGATCGGCGCTGTGGAGCGGCTGCTTCGTCGCAAGAATGCGACCCATTACCGCTCCGGTCGGGTACACCGCTCTGCGGCGGATCAACTCCTCGAAGGCCTTAGGTGCGTTGTACATCGCCGGCATTCGGCATTGCTGCCCGTCGAATAGTACCAAGTTCGCAAAACTGGCCTCGCAGATGCGAGTAGCACTGATCAAAATCGAATCAAACACCGGGTCGAGATCGCCCGGCGAGCGGCTGATGACTTTCAGTACGTCTGCGGTGGCGGTCTGTTGCTCCAGCGATTCGCGCAATTCGCTCAAGAGTCGCGTGTTCTCGACGGCGATGACGGCTTGGGCGGCGAAGTTCGTCACCAGCGCGATCTGCTTCTCGGTGAAAGGTCGAACTTCGCCCCGATAAATGCTGATGGCGCCGATCAGCTCGTCGTCTTTCAACATCGGCACGACGATCACCGAGCGCGCCCCGGCAAGCCGCGCTGAAACGCTTGGGGTGGATTCGGCGCTTTCGTCGGCGATGTGGACCACATCTTTGGTCCGCGCCATGCGCTCGAGTCCGGCGCCCACGGCAGGCCGAAAACGGCCCCGCTTCTGATGAAACTCGGTCAGTGCCGGCGGCGTGCCGAACAAGGCAACCGCTTCGAATGTTCCGTCATCGTATCGGAACAGAGTGCCGAATTTCGAGTCGCAGATGCGAACCGCGTTTTCCAGCATGGCCTGGAACACGGGCGTCAATTCACCGGGCGACGCACTGATGACGCTGAGAACCTCCGATGTGGCGGTCTGCTGCTCCAGCGACTCGCGCAATTCGCTGAGCAGCCGGGTATTCTCGATGGCGATGACGGCCTGGGCGGCGAAGTTCTGCACCAGCGCGATCTGGCGCTCGCTGAACGGCTCGACACGCCGGCGCGAAAGTCCGAATGCGCCAATGGCCTCGCCTTCCCGGAGGAGTGGTACCCCGAGGATCGTCCTTATGAAGCCCTGATCCGCGGCACTCCGGACGATATGTTCATTGTCGGCTCCAATGTCCGATATCTGTACCGGGCGACGTTCGGCCAGGGCACGACCGACCGCCGTCCCGCGGCCGGGCGCGTATGACACCGACCGGATGAGCACCTCCATCTCGGGCAACATCGCGGAAACCGCAACACTTCGATAATCGTCACCAACCGGAAGTGCGAGATGTCCTGAATCCGCCTCACACAATCGCCGCGCCTTATCGACCATCGCCTCGAACACAGGCTGGAGGTCGCCACGCGACGCGTTGATCACGCCCAGCACTTCGGCGGTCGCGGTCTGCTGTTCCAGCGACTCGCGCAATTCGCTGAGCAGTCGCGTGTTCTCGATGGCGATGACGGCTTGAGCGGCGAAGTTTTGCAACATCACGATCTGTTTTTCGGTAAATGGCTGGACCTCGGTTCGAGCTATCGTGATCGCGCCGATCAGCTCGCCGTCCTTGAGCATTGGGACGCAGATGGCGGTCCGAGAATTTCCGAGTTCGACGGCGGCAACGATAAACGGGTGGCGATCGATATAGGTTTGCGCCGTGCGAAGGTCGGTATAGTGAGCAACCTGCTTCGTTGCAGCGACATCGCCGAGCGGCGTACCGGCCGGCGGCCGCAGCACGGTTTCGTTTTGCCGCGCCGCAGCATATGCGGCGGTCATGTTATGGAAGGCGGCAACGCGGAAGCCGTCCTTCTCTCGAAGATACAATGTGCCGCGGCCGGCCTGGCAGACGCGTGTCGCGCTCTCCAGCATCGCCTGGAACACCGGCTGCAAATCGCCCGGCGAGGAGCTGATAACCTTCAGTACTTCGGCGGTCGCGGTCTGCTGCTCGAGCGACTCGCGCAATTCGCTGAGCAGCCGTGTGTTCTCGATGGCGATGACGGCCTGGGCGGCGAAGTTCGTGACGAGAGCAATCTGCTTGTCGGTAAATTCGCGCACCTCCGTGCGAAAGATCGTGATGACGCCGATCGCTTCACCGTCCTTGAGCATCGGCATCGTGAGCATCGTGCGAATGCCGCCGACCTCGACTGAGTTGATGGCCTTAGGATTACGGGCGAGGTAGGAAGGAGCCTTGCTGAGGTCCGCGACCTGGATTGGCGCACGGGTTTGGAGAGTCTGGAATGCTTGCAGCTCGGCGTCTGGCTGAAGCAGCGTTCCAACCCGCCATTGTTTGTCCCAGGCCTTCGTCAGCGAACCGTGATGCGCGGCCACGCGGAGGGCTTCGCCTTCGCGCAAAAACAGAGTGCCGAAATTGGCTTCGCAAATCCGAGTCGTGTTGTCCAAAATGGAGGTAAATACCGGATCCAGATCGCCCGGCGATGAGCTGATGACGCGCAATACTTCGCTCGTCGCGGTCTGCTGTTGCAGCGATTCGGCCAGCTCTGCGGTGCGCTGCTGCTCCGCCTCGAACAACCGCACGTTCTCGATGGCGATCACCGCCTGGTCGGCAAAGGTCTCGGCTAGCCTGATTTCCTTGTCGGTGAAGGCCTGCACGACAGTGCGCTGCAGCAGCAGAAAGCCGATTAAAATTCCTTCGCGCAGTAAGGGGACGCCAAGCATGGTGCGGATGTTGCCCGACCGCGATCGGCTCGCCACCCCGGGGTCCGAATCGGCTTGGCTGTCGATGAGGTGGACGGATTTGCCCGTAATCGCGATACGACCGCCAATAGACCCTGGACCCGGCGCGGTTGTTTCCCGCTCCATGCGTGCTTTGTGCTCGGGCGAAAAACCGTAATTCGCGACGTTATGGTAGAGGCCGTCGCGCACCAGTCGGATCGCCGAGCGTTCGGCGCGGCACAACCGCACGGCCGAAGCGACCAAGGTGTCGAGCACTGCCTGAAGATCGAAGGTCGAGCGGCTGATGACCTTGAGCACGTCGGACGTCGCCGTCTGCTGCTGCAGCGATTCGCGCAGCTCACCGAACAGCTGCGTATTTTCGATCGCGATCAGCGCCTGGTCGCGGAAGGACTCGGCCTGTGCGATTTCACTCGGACCAAAAATATTGGGCCGTTTTCCCACCAGCGTGAGCAGGCCGATGCACTCGCCCTCGCGCAGCAGCGGCAAGTACAGCGCCGAGTTCACGCCGAACACCTCATGGATGTGGCGCTCGTGCTCGGGGATCTCGATGAGGGAGAAGTCCGGCAGGTGCAGCATTTCTTTGGCGAGGATCGCGCGGGAGGGGAAGTTCGCCCCAGGATCGACCGGCGATTTCGTCGGTCTTGCGTTCGCGACCGGGCCTTCCGGGGAGGCTATGGCCGCGGACCAAAAGGTAGCGCCGTCGCAAAGCAGCACAAATGCCAGGTGGCAGCGGATTAGCCGCGCGGCGGTCAGCACGATGCGGTCGAGTACCGGCCGCACGTCGGTCGGCGATTGGCTGATGACGCGCAGGATATCGGACGTAGCGGTTTGCCGAGCCAGCGCCTCGTCCAGCTCCCGGGTGAGTCGGGAGACCTCCGTTTCTTGGCCGGCGACTACGGAACCGCGGCGGCGCACAGCCTTCGGCGCGTTGCGGCGCTTGAGCGGAACCGCCTTGCGGCGCCGCGCCTTTACCGGCTTGCCGGCCGCTTTGGAGCGCCGTTTCATCGCCTTCCCCGAGGCTTCGGAATAGACATCGTATCGGCTCGGACCCGTGGCCTGGAAGGAGCTGCTGTCGCAATCGCCTGTCGCAGCATCCAGCTCCCGCCGATTGCCGATTGATTCACTGTGACCGCCGATTACGCAATACCACGAATACGCAACACCGGCCCGGACCCCGTTAAGTGTTCCGGCGCAGGAATTTGCGCAGCCACCTCGATATCGGATCTCATGGGAAATTCCGGACCTTCGCATTCGCGCTGGAAGTGGAACTCGGCGGCCCGTGAAGCGCGAGGTAGGCCGTCGGTTTCCGGCGCGTTCGCCGGTGCCGGCCGAACAGAGAGAATCCCGTGAAAACGCAAGCCAAAAACACCGTAGCGAAGTTGCTCGCCGCCGGAGCGATGCTCGGCCTCGTGGTCGTGCCGCCCGCCCAAGCCTGTACGGGAATCGAGCTCATGGCGGTCGACGGTAGCGTCGTTCACGCGCGGACTTTGGAGTTCGGCATCGATCTCAAGTCCAATGTCATCATGGTGCCGCGGGGCTATTCGCGCACGGGAACGACCCCCGACGGCAAACCGGG
>Ga0182016_10002313_pt1 | contig 22531 bp, 20 predicted proteins | sample 712S2MmetaG_FD_120491 | JGI IMG/M metagenome (GOLD analysis project Ga0182016, IMG submission 120491) | Permafrost microbial communities from Stordalen Mire, Sweden - 712S2M metaG | ecosystem: Environmental > Terrestrial > Soil > Wetlands > Permafrost | place: Sweden: Stordalen | collected... | reverse complement strand
CGGGACGGCGAGGGTTCCGTTGATGACGGGGAGGTGATCGTCGGTGAAGTTCTGCATCACCCAGGCGGGGCGCAGGATGGAGTGCGTGAACGCTTCCCGCGCTGCGAGGTCAGCCTCGACCGCCGCGATGTCGATTTCGCGTGGCGCCCGGTCGCCGTTGTAGGTGCTGAGGAGGGTGACGTGCCGCATGCCGGCGGCCTCGGCCTGGTCAAGGAACTCGGCGACCCGGGCTGCGTAACGCACGCGCAGCACAGGGGTGACCAGGTAGACCCGGTCCGTCCCGGCGAGGGCATCCGGATAGGTGGCCGGGTCGTCCCAGTCGAAGAACACGTCGCTGCCGTGACGCGAAGCAGTACGGGCGGGGATACCGTGCACGGCGAGGTGCCTGGCGACAAGCGAGCCTGTCCGGCCGCTGCCGCCGAGGATGAGCGCTACGTGGGATGTGCTGGTCATGCCTTAAGCATTCAGCTCTGATGATGAGCGGATCAATGCGCTGCACGCTCAGATTATTATTTCATCCTCTCAAATCGTTGACTTCAACGCGTGTTACTCGCAATCTTGGCGTGTGGACTTGCTGTACGACCACCTCATGCGGGCGCGCGCAACCGGGGCGGTCTTCGCCCGCACCGTGGTCATGCCCCCGTGGGGACTGCGCCTGGGCGGCTCCATCCAGCTCGCGGTGCATGCCGTGACCCGGGGCAAGGCGTGGCTGTGGCTCGACGACCCGGCTGATGCCGTGGAGCTCCGGCCAGGGGAGATCAGCCTGGTGCGCGGCGGCTCCGCTCACCACATCGCGCACGAACCGGGTGCCTGCTGCCTGGAGCCGGACGAATTCCGGGCCCAGTACCGCCAGGTCGCAGCCGACACCGACCGTGGGGCGACGGTGTTCCTGTGCGGTGCCTACCAGTTCTCGGGTGACGTCGCCAGCGGGCTGCTGGACGCCCTTCCGCGCGTGCTGACGCTCTCGTCCGCGGTCGACGAACCGCTCCGCAAAGTCATCGTGCTGGTGTCCCGCGAGCTCACCAACGTGGAGCCCGGCCAGCAGACCGTGCTCGACCGCCTGCTCGACGTGCTGCTCGTCCTGGCCCTCCGCGCCGACTTCCGCCGCAGCGCGACCGCGCCCCGCTGGTACCGGGCGTCCGGCGACCCACGCCTGCACGCCGCGCTGCAGGCCATGCACGAAGACGCCGGTCACTCGTGGACAGTGCCCCAGCTCGCGGCGATCAGCGGCCTGTCCCGGGCCGCATTCGCGCGAGTCTTCCGGGACGCGCTCGGGCAAGCCCCGCTGCAGTACCTCACGGAGTGGCGGATGACTCTCGCCCGCGACCACCTGCGCACCGGCGAACTCAGCCTCGCCAACATCGCCGCCACGGTCGGATATGGCTCGCCTTACGCGTTCGCGGCCGCCTTCCGCCGCCACCACGGCATCGCGCCCGGGGCCTGGCGGCAACAGCAGTCATCCGCGCCCCTCACGCTCAACGGCGCCGAAGACCCGGCGGCACCAGCCGAACCGGACGATCGCGGCTGAACGGCGGACCCGGCAACGCACACCCGGCCCCGGGCACGCCCACCACTTCACTGCATGCCTGCAGGGGACAGTTCCGGGGCACGCCAAGCCCCGTTCCGGCCAGCGACTCCGACCCAGCCGGGCTGTCCCCGGTCCTAACCGCGGCCGTAATCGTCTCGCCGGCAGTACCCGACTGGCTGCGCCGCATGTCGTTGTCGAACATCTCGCTTACCAGCAGCACGGCCTCCTCCCCGCACGGATACCTAAGGCCGAGCACCGAACTAACGAACGCGCGGGCGAGCCGCGCCCTCTCCGCCCGGTCGGCCACCGTCACGCTCTCCCGCATCGCCAGCCTGGTCATTAAGCCCACCCCGTCCCTCCCCGCCCAGGCCGCCGGGCGGACACGGCGGGATACACGCCCGGCTCAACGGCGCGCGTCGAGCCGGAACAAACTGCCAGCGCGGCCCGTCCGTGGCCGTGCACGGCCCGGTGCGCGGCCTCGGTCGCGGGCACCCGGAGTTGACGCAGCTCCCGGGAGAGCTCTTCCATGGCGGCCATGAGGTTTCGATGCCCCTGCCCCCGGAGGCGGCGCGCCGGGCACGGCGATGGTCACGGCCGACCGATGGCGGCGGTGTTCTGCTTCAGCCAGCCCCGGGCTGGGGCTGGGCCGATGCCCGGACGCTGCCAACGCTCGCGGCGGCACTGATCCTGCTCGCCTGGTTCCTCCCGTTCCTGGTGGTCGTGTTCGTGACGGCCGCCCGGATGCGCCGGCTGATTGCCCGCCACGGGTTTTGGCGGTGCAGAATCTCCCGCACCGCCAGCCGAGAAACAACGGCGAAGTTTCCGCTCCTGGTCAGCGCGGCCATAATCCTGGGATGTCAGCTTTCATGAGGAGCGCAGAGCGTCGCAAGGCCAGCAGGGACTATCCGGTCGCCTCGCGGGACTCCATGATGCGCCGGGCCGAGGAATGCGCACGCGTGACCGGCCAGAGCCTGGACAAGGCCGCAGTGGTAGTCGTGGAAGACCTAGAGCGTGCCGCTGCGGCGCTGAGCACGCGGACGGCCCCGCTCGTGCCCGCCTGTGGCGTGCTCGTGGCCGCCGCCGGGCTATTGCTGAAGGCCGAGTCCTCGGATGGCATCGCCGATATCTTCCTCGGCTTCGCCGTCCTGTTCGCCGTGGTGGGCCTGTCGTTCCTCACCAGGGCGCACTTCATCTATGCCGGCCGCCGCACCATCGGCCTTTCTCCTACCTTCGGGGACATCGCCTTTGCGCGCGACCGCCTTGTCCGTAAGTACACCTGCACCTACCGCGGCGGCTGGCTGGCCGGGATCGGCCTGGCCTGCCTGATCCTTGGGATCCTCGTGGGCGTCCGCATCACTCTCGGCACTGGCTGAGCCGTTCCCAGGGGCGGCGAATGCAGGCCGCTTATTGGCGGAATAGGTAGGCTAGGCGTTTCTTAGTCGATCTGAATCCTTATCGGGACATCGACGGTGCTCAGTTCACCATTCTTCGGGGTGAACGTGCGGAACACCCTCTGCGTCACCGCCGACCGGGAGCAGCCGCGGCACCCCCGGCCCGCCGCGATCGGTGACCTCGACCCGGACCAGGCCCTCCCCGACCGTCACCGTCTGCCCGGGAAGACCCGAGCCGCTATGCCGCACACTGTTGCCGAAAAGCTCGCCAGCAGCACCGCGACATCCCCGGCCGACCACGCCGTCCACGAAGGAACGGGCGACCCGCACCCGCCCCGCCAGCCCCGCAAGCGTCACGCTCTCCCGAACCAGGCCGCCGCCCCTTCCCTGGCCGCCCGCCCCGGGAACATCGCACGGGCACGGGCGCGCACACGGGGAATGCAGGCTCGACTCAGCGACGCATGTCAAGGCGGAACGCGCCCCGGCGGCCCCTGTCCGTGGCCGTCCGTGGAAGCTGACGGTCCACCGCACCGCTCCTCCCAGCCGGACGCTATCCGCTATATGTCCGTGGACCCCGCAACACGGCGATCCACAGCGATACAAGGTGACACACAGCGGGACAAAGCAAAACGGCCCGCATAGCCGAGAATCCGCAGCTAACGGGCCGTTTTCGCAGGTGGTGGCAGGTGGTGGATTCGAACCACCGAAGGCGTAGCCGACGGTTTTACAGCCCGCTCGCTCCGCCCGAGCCACACCCCGCTGACCAGCGCATACGCCGTTAGAGGCGCGTTTGCGGGCTGCCGCCGTCCGCTATGCGTCCGTGGGTGCCGGGTTTCGGGGTCCGTGCGGTCCACGGACGGAGGCGGACCGGGCCACGGACGGGCACGGACCAGCCCATGGACGGGGGCGGAAAAGGCCACGGACGGGGCCGATGGGAGCGGTTATGCTGACCGCCCTCGCCCGGATTCCCGCCCTGACCTGCCATTTCAGGATGCCTGCTCGGTGTCGCCGTCGCCCTCGTCACCGGGGTCTTCCTCGGCGTCCTGGGTGCCTAGGGACTCGGCGATGCGCTGGTTGGCGGCGGTGGCCTGGCCGTCGATGCAGTGGGCGTAGATCTTGAGCAGGACCGCGACGCCGTGCCCCGCGCGGCGCGCGACCTCGGTCGCGGGCACACCGGCGTTCAGCCACAGCGACACCGCCGCGTGCCGCAGGTCATAGGGGCGGCGGCCGAGCGGCGACCTGTACTGGGCAGGGTTGAGCGCTTCCCTGCGGGCCTTCGCCGACGGCTTGGAGCGGGGAGCGGTGCGGCTCAGCCGTGAAATTCGGTGACGCCGAGGGCGAGGTCCCAGTTCCCCACCCCGTGGCGGGCGAGGCCCATCTCGATCAGGCCCGCTCCTTCCAGCCAGTGCGCCATTTTCAGGTCGCCGACGTCCAGCGGGCGCAGCCCGAGGCTCTCGATGAACGTCTCCACGTCCGCCTTGGCCTGCGCATTGTCGCCAGCGATGAAGACGTCGAGCGGCCGGCCCTTCTCCAGGACATGACGGAAGATGGTGTTGAATGCCTTAAACACGCTGGCGCTGGCCGGGGCCGCCTTGGCGACTTCCTGCGCGATCGAGGTGTCCTCGCGGGTGGCCAGCCCGTCGGCCTCGGAATTGAAGGGGTTGCTGATGTCGATGATGGCCTTGCCCGCGAGGGCGTCTCCGTACTCGGCGACGACCGGAACGACACTGTCGTACAACACGGCCACGATGACGATGTCCCCGGCCGGGACGGCGCCCCACTCTCCCGTCGTGGCGCCGCCGCCGAGAGCCTTGGCCAGGTCAGCGGCCTTGGACTGATCGCGGCCCATGACCTCGACGGTGTTGCCGCCCGCTACCGCCAGCGTGCCGATGGTGCGGGCCATGTTCCCGGTGCCGATGATGCTGATGCTGCTCATGATGCGTGCTCTCTTCCTTGTTCTCGAGCTTTCGCTTTGTCTCGTTTGTGCCGGGTCAGGCCCCGCGCGTCGGCTGCGACGTGCTGAGACAGCTGTTGCTTGTCAGGTACCCCGGCATCCCGGCTTATCGCCTCTGACCTGCCGCTTCAGGCTGCCGACTCGCAGTCGCCGTCTCCGGATGACCTATTCCAAGGGGGTCAGGTCATAGACATGGGACGAGGGCATCCATGATCGTTACGCCCCGTTCGTGCGCAGTTCCCAGGGCTGCATGCCGAGGACATGCGCAAGGTGCCCCTGCATCTCGACGGCGGACGGCAGCGGGCGCCACCATATGGTTACCTCGGCGACCTTGCCGTCCGCGTCGAGCAGGGCGTAGTCCCTTCCGTTGACCACGGTGTCTTCGATCTGCAGCCGGAAGAATGCGGCGTGGTGGGTCTCGCCGCTGAGGACCTCCTCATAGGTGAGGTCGGCCGCCAGCGTGTAGACGGTCTGTATGGCTTCCGCGACGGCCTCGCGGCCGGTGTGCGGCTCATCGCTGAGCGGGCCGATCAGCACCACGTTCTCGGCGAGGCACCCGGCGATGGCGTCTTTGCCTGCGCCGCCCTGCACGCAGTCGATGAAGGACTCGAAGGCGGCGCGGTGCGCGAACGTGGTATGGCTACTCCTCGTTGTGTGTGAGACCTGGTCGGTGCGCCTACCCGCAGGGTCGAGTCGGCACGGGCACTGCTGGACCCCAGGAGGCCCGGACCGGGGCCGGCAGGTTCGGCAGGAACTCGGACACGTACTCCCAGCACGCGCGTAGGGCGGGTTCGGGCAGGTCAAAGGGCTGGTCGGTGGCCGTGGCCAGGGCTCTGATTCATGAGCGACACCACTTCACCAGTAGATACCGCGTTCTTGCCGGCATACCCGCACATGCCAGTGCTTCCCGCTCAGACCACCGTGGTGCCGCCGTCGGCAACCAGCTCCATCCCATTCACGTAGCTCGAGTCGTCCGAGGCGAGGAACAGCGCGACCGTCGCGATCTCCTCAGGGCGGCCCATCTTTCCCCGCGGGATCAGGGACTCGAAGGCCTGCTTCGTCGCCTCGTCGAACACCTCTTCCTGCTTCGCCGTGGCGACCTGGCCAGGGGTCAGCACGTTCACCCGGATCTTCCTGTCCTTCAGCTCGGCCAGCCACACGCGGGCCCAGGCCTGCTGCACGGCCTTGCTCGCCGCATACACGCTCCACCCGGGGAAGCCCCTGAGCGAGGCGTTCGACCCGGTCATGAAGATCGAGCCGCCGTCGTTGAACAGCGGCAGCGCCTTCTGCACCGTGAACAGCGTGCCGCGCGCGTTCAGCCCGAAGGCGGCATCGAACTGCTCCTCGGTGATCTCGCCGAGCTTGCCCTGCTCGCCCATCCCGGCACTTGCCCACAGCACGTCGATCGCGCCCTTTTCCCGCCTGACCGTGTCATACAAGCGGTCCAGATCGTCCAGGTCGGCCGCATCGCCCTGCACGCCGGTCACGTTCCGGCCGATCAGCTTGACGGCCTCATCCAGCGCTTCCTGCCGCCGGCCCGTGATGAAGACGTGAGCTCCTTCGTCAACGAACAGCTTGGCGCCGGCCAGCGCCATGCCGGTTGATCCGCCCGTGATCACCGCTACCTTGCCATCGAGCTTTCCCACGATCACTCCATTGAATTGATGGGTATTCGAAACAGTCCGGATGTTATGTACACCAAACTGTGTGCTTTAACTTACTCGATGGCCGGCCGGAACGCAAGCTATGTACACCGGGCGGTACCCAATTGGGGTATGCTGGAGGCGTGACGGAGTTGGAGAAGGGCCCCCAAGGCCGACGCCGCGGCAGGGGCGCGCGTGAGCGCATCCTCGGCGCGTCACAGCAACTGTTCCGCGATCAGGGCATCAACCGCACCGGCATGGACCAACTCTGCGCGGCGGCCCAGGTGTCGAAGCGCACGGCCTACCAGCACTTCACCGGCAAGGACGAACTCGTCGCCGAATACCTGCGCCGATTCGATCCCGACGTCACGGGCGGAGTGTTCGACCGCACCGACCTCACGCCCCGCGAACGACTCCTCGCTGCCTTCGAGGTCCCCGCGACCGGGGCACAGGACATCACGCCAATGTGCCCCTACATCGCGGCGTCCATCGAAATCCACGACCCTCAGCACCCCGCACGCCAATACGCACGCGACTACAAGAAAGCCTTCGCCGCGCGGTTCGCCGAAACCGCCCGCGAAGCTGGCGCCACCAACCCCGAACAGCTCGGCGAACAACTGGCGCTGCTCCTCGATGGCGCCTCGGCCCGCACCCGAGTCCTCAACACCGAATCCTTCCCCACCGCCGCCGCCATCGCCACCGTCCTCATCGACAACGCCATCCCCACGGCAGCCCGGTAGTCACAACGCGCGGTACCACGAAGTGTTCTTCGACCAGTCCAAGAACAACAGCCGAACCTGGTTCGACACCGCCGCCTGTGCCAACGCGCTCAACCTGCGCGCATACCGCGATTCTTGGCGGAGTGCGGTGACGATGTCGTGTCCGGAGCAGGACGATCCGCGGCTCCGCTTCGAGTGCTGCGGGTCAGGGCTGGTCGCCCACGAGAGCGATTGCGCGCGTCTCGGGAACTCCCAGCATCAGCAGGCTCGTGATCGTCGCTGCTCGGGCGCCGAGGGTCCCGTTCGACAGGTCGCTGTCCGCGATGGCGAACACGACGCCGTAGGCAACCTGGCTCAGAATGCCCGCCGGCAGGTGCTGTGCGAACACGTCGCTGTCCTGGCCCCGTTTCACGAGGTCGGCGAGGAGCTCATCGACCGGCCCGAGCAGGCCGTGGATCGCCTCGCCGTACTCGCCACGGCGCAGCGCCAACAGCACTCGGTACCGGTGCGCCACCGGCCAGACGCGGGCGATGAATTCGACCCACGTCGCGTCCGCTTCTGCGTCGGAGGCGTTGACTTCGGTGAGCACGGCTGTCACCTCGGTGACGGCCCGTTCCGTGAGTGTCCGAACCAGGTCGAGGCGCGAGGGGAAATGGCCATAGACCGTGCGACGGACGACGCCGGCAGCGGAGGCGATGTCGCCCATTCCGGCGTCGGGGTTCTCTCCCAGCACATCGAGGGCGACGTCGAGGATGCGATCGCGTGTCTCGTTCATCGAGCGCACACGGGAGGACTCGGTGGGCACGACACCATTATTGCACACCAGTGTGCAATAAAGTAGACTGCACACAAGTGTGCAGTCGAGAGTTGCGCTGTGCTTCGAAGCTCAGGAGAAGAGAAGAAGCCAATGACCGCACCGACGCCGCCGACCTCGACCCTCGTCCGCCCGTTCACCGTCTCGATCTCGGATTCGGAGATCGACGACGTGAAGCAGCGACTGGCCAGAACTCGATGGCCGGATCCGGAAACGGTGGGCGACTGGTCGCAAGGGGTTCGCGTAGAGAACGCCAGATCTCTGGTCGACTACTGGGAGCGCGGCTACGACTGGCGGCGCTTCGAGTCCGAGCTCAATCGCTTCCCCCAATTCCTGACCGAGATTGATGGGCTGGACATCCACTTCATCCACGTCAGGTCCAAGAATCCCAACGCGATGCCGCTGATACTCACGCACGGATGGCCGGGCTCGATCGTCGAGTTCCTGAAGCTGATCGGCCCGCTGACCGATCCGGTTTCGTTCGGAGGAGACGCCGCCGATTCATTCGATGTCGTCGTCCCGTCGCTCCCCGGGTTCGGGTTCTCCCAGAAGCCCACGGAGACCGGGTGGACTGTATCGCGCATCGCAAGCGCGTGGGTGGAGCTGATGAGGCGTCTCGGCTACACGAGATGGGCCGCGCAAGGCGGCGATTGGGGTGCCGTCGTCACCACCGCCCTCGGGGCCATGCAACCTGAGGGGCTTCTCGGAATTCATCTGAACACCCAGTACGCCTTTCCCGCACAGATACCCGACACCTTGTCGCCCGAACAGCGCCACGCCGTGGAGACCCTCGCCCTCTACACCGGCGATCTCGGTGGGGCGAACCACCTTCAGGGCACGAAGCCGGAGACTGTCGGATTCGCCCTGGCGGACTCTCCCGCTGGTCAGGCAGCCTGGATCTACGACAAGTTCCAGTCCAAGACCGACAACCACGGGCTCGCCGAGGACGCCCTCAGCATGGACGACATGCTCGACGCGATATCCCTCTACTGGTTCACCAACAGCGCAGCGTCGTCCGGCCGCATCTACTGGGAGAACAAATCGGGCACTTTCGCCGGCCCGAAGCTGACGCTTCCGGTCGCGGTGACCGTCTTCCCTAGGGACATCCCACGCCTGCCACGAAGCTGGATCGAAGACACCTACAGCAATCTGATCCACTACGGCGAGGCCGACAAGGGCGGGCACTTCGCGGCCTTGGAACAGCCCGAGATCCTGGTCAGCGAAATCCGCACCGGCCTGCGCACCCTTCGTTCCTGACGCCAACGCGCGAGCTCAGGAGCGCACGCGTATCACTCGGGCTTCACTGAATCGACCAAAGGCGCTGGGGGTGCAGCATGCCTTGCAAAGGCGTGACGCATAACTGTCGCCGATGTCCTGATGCAGAACTGTTACCGATGTCCTGATGCATCGCAAAGCCCGAAGCCCGCACCGTCACCCGCGCAAACGACCACTACCCTGCACGGCCGGGGAACACGCCGGACGTGCGCTCTGCCGGCATGAGTAGCCCAGGTTGTCGAGCTACCGCCGGAACTCACCAGCCCCGGCCGAGGTCTGTAGAAGGTACACGCCGCACACAGAGGTACATCCCAGGTACATTTGCGCGCTGACCAGCAGGTATGCGGGCTGGTGAAGTCAGCGCGAGCGTGGGCGCCGCACGCGGGCTGGTGCCGCCGGACGCCGTGCGCGTTCCGGCTGCCCCGATGACGGGGCGACGTGGCCCCGTACGGCACGGGGCGGCGGCAAGGCGGCTGGGTGCGGCGAATGTCATCGAGCCCGGCGTTTCCAATGGGCACGGGCAAACGGTGGCCGATCAGCGCCACGCCATCAACACGTTCGTCGAAGCGCCCCACAAACCCGGCTCAGGGCGCACGTCGAGCCGGAACACGCAGCTGGCGTGCCCAGTCGCCGTCCGCGCAAACGCCTACGGTGCGCACCGACCGACCTAACGGTGTGGACCGACGGCCCTAACCGACCGTCCTAATTGCGCGCACCGACCGTCCTAACAGCACGGACGCCCGTCCGCTATACGTCCGTGGACAGCGCAACATGACGGTCTACAGCGCGACAAGGTGACACACGGCAGGACAGAGAAAAACGGCCCGCCAGCGCGAGAATTCGCAGCTAGCGGGCCGTCTTCGCAGGTGGTGGCAGGTGTTGGGTTCGAACCAACGTAGGCTGAGCCGACGGTTTTACAGACCGCCGGTTCCCCGCCTCCGACATGGCCACCGGCAGATCGCAGATATGGAGGCTTCTGCGCGCCTCCGGCGGCCAGTCAGCAGAGGTCCATAGCCGCCAGTCCGGTTCTCGTGCGCGCTTATCGGCTGTGTCGTCCCAACGGGCACAGAAGCTTCAGTATCCCGGCCGGTAGCAGCCCGAGCGCCCCAGTCTCGGCACCAAGCCCTCGAGCGGCACCGTCGGCCCTCCCCTGAACAGGAAATTGACATGCCGGCGACCCGCGCAGGTATCAGCACCGATTCAGCACGCGGTCCGGAAACAACGGGAAATAATCGGTATCAATCGGACATTGCGGACACAAGGGCGGCCCGCCCGACTCTCGAGCCGGGCAGCCCGCCTTCTGTACCGTCGGCCGGCAAAATCGCAGGTCGGCCTACCGGACGGGGAGCCCGGTGACGGCCCGGCCGATGATCATCCGCTGGATTTCGCTGGTGCCCTCGAAGATGGTGAAGATCGTGGACTGCGGGGCAGTTTCCGCAGCTAGATGGCCCATTGAGGGGTCAGATATCAGCACGGATTCAGCACGCTATTTCCGGTGGCGGCTGGTGCCGACCTGCCTTGCGAGCATTGTCGAGGACGGTGCGGGCACGGTCCCATGAGGTAGGGACGAGGTGGCCGTAGATCTGGTGGGTGATCTCGATGCTGCGGTGGCCGAGCCAGCGGGAGACCTCGGTGAAGCGATGCACGCTCGCCGCCACCCGCGCTGTCAAGCGCCCCCGGCCCTCTCCCCTGCCATTCACGACAGCCCCCGGACACCAAGGGCATCGACCCGGCAGTCCGATGACGGCACGCGCAACCCACCACTGCGTGAATCCCGGCACTCAGCAGCGGGAGGAACACCGGCACGGGATGTGGAACCCGCGCAGGCCACCGCGAAGGCGTTTGCCCTGCACCCCGCGTACCCGGCAAAGGACAGCGCCCGTCCTCGGCGGGGCTGTTTCCCCGCGCCCGCTGCTACGGCCCGGCGGCGCACTGACACAGGCTCCTGGGACAGGACATTCGTGCCGCGTGATGGCAACCAGACAGTCCGGCACCACGCGGACCCCGAGGGAAATCGTCCATGACAGCGGGGTCCCGCAGCCGCCGTAAACGCTGACACTACATAAATCAGGATTTCCGGCCGGTTTTTTTACCCGCAATTGCGAACTTTCATCAGCGCCGTTGCAGCCCTATAGGAAGGCATCGCAGTGTCCTTAGGGCCGTCTACCTGTCCATCACGTGTCCGGCGTTGACGATGCCGGACGCGGGTGCCGGTGCGCTACGGATGACGGTAACCCAGCAGAGGGTCTCTGCCGGGTTTCTTCCGGGGAAGGCTGTTTCCTGGAACGATATCTGCGTAACGCCGTAACCCGAGGAATGCCGGGGCAGCGCGCGTGTCTGCCGCGCCGCAGGGACCGGCAAGCGGCACCGCTGGCCAAGGGGGAATCTTGGAGATCGAGGTGCGCGCCGGGCCGAGATATCGGTGTCTGATCCGGGGCAACTGCGACCATTGGCGGAGTGGCTGTCTGCGGTCGGCCAGGTCCGCGTTGAACGGAAGCCCGGCCAGCCCGGCCCCGGGCAGCAGGGCGTCGTTGACGTACTGACGGTTCTGGCGAGCAGCGGCGGCCTGATCGCCGCTCTGAAGGTCTTGCCGCAGTTCATACGTTCCCGCCGCTCCGGTTTTCACATCGAGGCGACTGTCAACGGCGAGAAGTTCATCCTGGATGCCACTAACGCCGACAAGGACTTCCAGCCGCTCGTGGAAAGGCTGCTGGGTTACTGACTGGTCCCTGCCCGACCGTTCCCGGTCACGTGCGGTGCTGGTCGGCTCCTCGCACTACACCGAACTCACACCGATCCCCGCTGCCGCCAACAGGCTGACCCGCATGCAACAGCTGCTCACCGGGCCGCTGTGCGCATGGCCAGCCGCCCAGGTCACCGTCGTGGACAACGGGCCGGCGCCCGGCGATCTACCCGACCGGCTGATCGACTGGTACGCCCAAGCCACCGACGTCGCCCTGTTCTACTACGTCGGCCACGGCCAGACCGATGATGAGGATCAGCTGTGCCTGGGCCTGACCGGCTCCCGCTTGCAGGCCGAGCGCCGGGCGACCACTAGCCTTACCTTCCACTCTGTACGCCGTGCAGTGCGAACGAGCCCGGCCGCGGTGAAGATCGTCATCCTGGATTGCTGCTTCGCCGGGCAGGCCGTGCACGGCCCACACACCCTTGCTGGTAAGGACATCGACGTCACCGCCCTTACCAGCGCCACCGGCGCCTGCACCCTGGCCGCCACAGGCCCCTACAGCACCGCCCTGGTTTGAGGATGAGAACGACATCCCGGCCTGACCGAGGTACTCAAATACGCCCGCGCCCGCGACACGATCGTGGTGCACAATCTTGGCCGGCTCGGTCGCAACGTGCGCGAGGCCAGCAGCCGAGCCGCCGTCTCGCTGAGAGGCATGGATTGCCGACCGCGAGACGGCGTGCTTGGCTGATTTATGGGCTGTAAGTTGTTCGTGGCCTGGGATGACCGGCTGGCGCGCTATGACTTCGGGGTCGGCCATCCGATGGCGCCCGTGCGGGTGCAGCTGACGATCGAGCTGGCGCGCGCGTTCGGCGTGTTCTCGGCGCCCGGGGTGTCGGTCGAGCGCTCGGCGCCGGCCACGGACGTGGATCTGGAGACGGTGCACTCGCGGCGCTACATCGCCGCGGTGCGGCACGCGGGTGGCCCGGAGGCGGACGATTCGATGGCGGATTTCGGCTTGGGTACCGAGGACAATCCGGTGTTCGCGGGCATGCATGACGCGTCGGCGATGGTTGCCGGGGCCACCCTGGCGGCGGCCCGGGCCATGTGGACGGGCGCGGCGCAGCACGGCGCGAGCATTGCCGGCGGCCTGCACCACGCGATGCGCGACCAGGCGAGCGGGTTCTGCGTGTACAACGACCTGGCGATCGCGATCAGCTGGCTGCTCCAGGCGGGCGCCCGGCGGGTCGCCTACGTCGACATCGACGTGCACCACGGCGACGGGGTGCAGGCCGCCTTCTACGACGATCCGCGGGTGCTGACGATCAGCCTGCACGAGCACCCCGCCACGCTGTGGCCGGGCACAGGGTGGTCGTCGGAAACGGGCGGGCCGGGAGCGAAGGGATCCGTGGTGAACGTGGCGCTTCCGGCCGGGACCGGGGGCGCCGGGTGGCTGCGGGCCTTCGACGCCGTGGTGCCGCCGCTGCTGCGGGCGTTCCGCCCGGACGTCCTGGTTAGCCAGCACGGCTGTGACACGCACTGGCTTGATCCGCTGGCCGACCTGCGGCTGTCGATCGACGCGCAGCGCGTGGCCCACGCCGCGATCCACCGGCTGGCCCACGAGGTGGCCGACGGCCGCTGGCTGCTGACCGGCGGAGGCGGTTACGAGCTGCTTCAGGTCGTGCCCCGGACCTGGACGCACCTGCTGGCCGAGGCGGCCGGATGCCCGATCGATCCCCGCGTGCACATCCCGGCCGGCTGGCGCGAGTACGCCTCCCGCCGCACCGGCCAGGAGGCACCCGAGACCATGACCGACGGCAGCGAGCCGGTGTTCGCACGGTTCGAGTCCGGACGCAACCCGTCCGATCCCGTCGACCGGGCCATCTTCGCCACCCGGTCGGCGGTCTTCCCCGAGCACGGCCTGTTGCCCGAGCCGTAGCAGCGGGCCCGCCGGGCTCACGAGGGCGGCTGGCCCGCCGGGCCAGCCGCCTCTCGGCTGTTTACAGCCGCTTGTCGGCCAGTCACTTGCTTACAGGCGGCGTATGGGTTGTCGAGCGGGGCGTGGGCGGCGGCGCGGTCGGCCAGCGCGGTGACCTGCTCTTCCGCGCGCGCCGCCGCGAGATACTTCGGCCTGGTTGCGCTCCTGCGCCAAAGCGCAACTCAGCGGGCGTCACTGAGCCGGTGGTACACGAGGCCCAGGCCGACCTGTCCATGGAGCCGTCGTGGGAGCCGGCCGGAACGGGTGATAACCCGCTGTATCACCCGGCCGATGCCGGTGCCCGCCCCTACCATCCGCGGCATGGCAGGTGACCAGGAAACGGCGAGCGCAGCGGCGGCCGTGACAGCGGGCGGCGAACTGGTGCCCCGTGCCGGTGCCCGGCCGACGGGGCCAGTGGTGATCGCCGCCGAGTTGCTGGCGCCTACGCGCGGCGTGCTGCCGGTGCTGGCCGGGCTGGGTGAGCGTGAGGAGCTGCTGGCGGCGGCGTGGCTGACAAGCCTGCGCTCGCCGCGAATCAGGCAGGCCTATGCCCGGGACCTGCGAGGGCGAGCCGTGGTGGCTAGGGCAGCGCGGCGTGGATGTGCTGGACGTGGGCCGGGTGCACGTGGACATGTGGGTGGCTGGGCAGCAGGACCAGGGCGGAAGCGGCCGGCGGGCGGCGGCTGTCGGCGCTGTCCAGCTTTTACCGCTACTGCGCCGCTCACGACCTGGCCGACATGTCCGAACCTGCGACCTCTGGTTATGAGCAAGCCGCGCCCAGTCCCAGCCCCATCTCGGCCTGTCGCTCGTACCGCCCCTGGCCTCATCCGACGCTACCGCCCCTTGAGCAGTCGGCGCATCTCCTTGCCGATGCCGAGCCGTGACCACAGGGCGTCCCAGCGCCCAGGTGCCGCCCAGCGGCCTCGACTCTTGCAGTCTGCTGGTCGCAGCATCGCCGGGTACTTGGTAGCGGCGTGGCCGGTCATGGCGGCGCTGTTGCCACACACCCAGGCAGCACTGACCCCCCTAGTTACGGTACGGTCAAAATCGTTACTTGCCTGCGCGCAATCGGCAACAACACCGCGGCGCTGATCCTTCAACGGCAGATCCTGGATGCCTGCGAGGCGGACCTGGGCGTCGAGGATCCCAGGACGCTCACCGCCCACGCCAGCCTGGCTACTTTGACGGGGGAGGCCGGGGACCCGGCTGCGGCTCTCGGCCGGTTCGCCGAGCTGGTGCCGGTGATGAAACGGGTCCTGGGCGAGGAGCACCTGGCTGCGCTAAGCGCCCGCAGCAACCTGGCCCGCCTGACTGGGGATATGGGGGATCCGGCCGCGGCTCTCGGCCAGTACGCCGCCGAGCTGCTGGTCCGGGTACGGGTCCTGGGCGCGGAGCACCCCGCCGCGCTCACCGCCCGCAGCAACCCGGCGCACTGGACCGGGGAGGCCGGAAACCCGGCTGCGGCCCGAGACCAGTACGCCGCGCTGCTGCCGGTCTGGGAACGAGTATCCGGCGCCTAGCACCCCCGCAGGCTCGCCGACCGGGCCAGCCTGGCTTACTGGAGCGGCGTGGCCGGGGACCCGGCTGCGGCCCGAGACCAGTACGCTGCGCTGCTGCCGGTTTTGGAGCAAGTCCTGGCTCCGAGCACCCCGACATGCTTACCGCCCGCCGCAACCTCGCTTACTGGACGCGGCAGGCGGAGATCTCCTGAAAGACCAGGCGGGGAAGTGAAGGAACCGGACGTCATGTCGCTGAGACTGACGATCCCCTAATTCGGACCCTCTAGTCCGTAGCCCGTGACAGAAGGTAAGGGGGCGAGGGCCTTTCGTCGGCAGCGACCGTAACGGTGGGGCGCGATCGGGGGCGAGCGCCACCGGCTGCCGCACGCCATGACCCACTTGTTGAAGGACTCGACATCCACCAGCCTCGGCGCACAGATCTGTCAGTTCGGCTCCGCAGCTGCGGACGAGCGCGGCAAAGTGGAACCCGCACCTATCGGCGGTTTGTCGGTTATCTCTAGCCCATCTACGAGAACCCTGATAGGGAAGGCCTTCTGCGTCGTTGACATGTCGCTACTGAGCAGTACGCGCGAGACACAAACCCAAAAAGCAGCGGCAACAAGAGGATAGACGCAGGTCACGTGGGTGGAATCACTTCCGGTACGTCGTGGACACCGCTTCAGATAACGTGTCTACGACGCAGCCTGAAGGCCTCGTCAGCTACGTCGTAGACACCCGGAAACGGGCTAGAGATTACTACGGCGGATACTTGCGCTGCGCAATGTCGGTCTCGCCTCCACCGCCCGTAACGGCAGCCGGAGCGCCGCCAGTACCGTCGTCCGAGATGGGCTCTTCGTTCACGCGGCTTGACTAAGTGCAGAGAACCTCGGGGGTGTTGCCGTCGAAGACCCAGCTGGCGGCTGCCTTGCCGGCCTCGCGGCCGAGTTCTTCGGCTTTGGCGACGAGCGTCGCCCTGCTGCTCGTCGCGCCGTCCAAGACGGACCGTGAGCGGGTCATACCGTCGCCGTGTCCCGCGCGTTCGCGTGGCTTGCGCTGCTCGCCCGTAGCGATGCCTGTGGCGCTCGCTTGCCTGCCGTCGCAAATTTCACGGAACCCAGCCGATCCCAGCGCGCTCCGGAGAGAACCGTGAGCTGCTAATAGCCGTGCTCATCGGCCAGCAGTCGCATCGCGCGGGCCGTGGTGGGAGACGGTTCCTGGGAACGATGCTTTGAGGGGTATAGCCTCCGTTTATGGCGGAATTGATCTCAGCCGGGGCCAAGGCTGCGGTGGGCCCCGTGTTGCCGAAGGCCCCGACGGGGATCCGGGGACTCGACGAGATCACCCGGGGTGGACTACCCCGTGGCAGGTCGACGCTGGTGACGGGTGGCACGGGATCCGGCAAGACGCTGCTGGGGTTGCATTTCCTCGTCGCGGGCGCCCGGGAGCATGGCGAGCCAGGCGTGCTGGTCACCTTTGAGGAGTCGGCAGAAAAGGTAAGCGCCAACGTCGCCTCGCTGGGCTTCGACCTCGACGCGCTCCAGCGGGACCAGCTGCTGGTCGTGCATGCCTTCCGAGTGGACCCCGCCGAGCTGGTCGAGACGGGGGAGTTCGACCTTGAGCCGCTGTTCCTCCTTCTCGGCGACACCATCGAGCGCATCGGCGCGAAGCGTGTCGTGCTCGACACCATCGAGTTGCTGTTCAGCGCGTTCCAGGATCAGGCGATCGTGCGAGCGGAACTCGGGCGGCTGTTCCGCTGGCTCGAGGACCGGGCCGTCGCCGCGATCGTGACCGGCGAGCGGGGCGACAGCGGCCTCACACGCCACGGGATCGAGGAGTACGTATCTGACTGCGTGATCGTTCTCGACCATCGCATACACGAGGAGATTTCCACCCGCCGTCTCAGGGTGCTTAAGTACCGCGGGTCGGCGCACGAAACCAACGAGTACCCCTTCTTGATCTCAGCCCGGGGCTTCGTCGTGCTGCCGATTACGTCCGTTGCGCTCGACTACGGTGCGCCCGACGAGCGAATCTCCACAGGCCTGGCCCGCCTTGACCACATGCTGGGCGGCGGCCTGTTCCGGGGATCGACCGTCCTGGTCAGCGGGACCGCGGGCACGGGCAAGAGCACGCTCGGAGCGAGCCTCATCGACTCCGCGTGCGCACGGGGTGAGCAGACGCTGCTGGTCCTGTTCGAGGAGTCACCCGATCAGGTCGTCCGCAACATGCTATCGGTGGGGCTCGACCTGCGGCGCTGGGTCGAGGCGGGCCTGCTGCGCATGTGGGCGGCCCGGCCGACAGCGTTCGGGTTCGAGGCCCACCTGGCAAGTCTAACCCGGCTGATCGAGGAGGTCACGCCGTCCGTCGCCGTCCTCGACGGGCTCGCCAGCCTTGCCCACGGACCCACCGGCCCCGAGGTGACCTCGATGGTGGCCCGCCAGATCGACCTGTTTAAGGCTTCGGGGATCACCGCAATGGCGACGACGCTGGCTCACGACGAGACGAGCGCGGCAGGCATGTCCTCCTTGGTGGACACCTGGTTGCTGCTGCGCAACGTCGAGTCGAACGGTGAGCGTAACCGGCTGCTGCTCGTGCTGAAGTCGCGCGGCAGCGCCCATTCGAACCAGGTGCGGGAGTTCGTGCTCACCGACGGCGGCATCGAGCTCGTCGACGTGTATGTGGGCCCGGACGGCGCCATGACCGGCTCCGCTCGCCTGGTGCAGGAAGCCAAAGAGCGCGGCGCGGAGCGGCAGCTAGATGAGGACCTTAGCCGTCGCCGGCGCGAGTTGCGGCGGCGCATCGAGGAGGGCGAGGCAAAGTTCGCCGTGCTGCAGGACGAGGTCGCCGCGGACAGGACCGAGCTCGAGCGGATCGCCGGGCGCGAACAGCGGCAGGCGGCCGACGCCGAGGCGGACCGTTCGGCCCTGGCCTCGCAGCGCTGGGCCGATTCGGCGCCGCGCGACGAAGCGCCGCCCGACGAAGACGAAGCGCCGCCCGACGAAGAAGAGCAACGATGACCCGGCCCCGCAACGCCGATTCAGAAGCCGAGGCACCGGCATCCAGCCGTGAGACCTGGGAGCTGCGACTCTATGTGACTGGCCGCTCGCCCAGCAGCCTCCGCGCGATCGAGAACCTGCGGCTTGCTTGCGAGCAGCACCTGGCGGGGCGGCATCACATCGAGGTCGTGGACCTGCTGGAGAACCCGCGCCTAGCGGCCGACGAACAGATCCTGGCGGCTCCCACGCTGGTCCGGAAGCACCCGCCGCCCATCCGGAAGATCGTCGGCGACCTCTCCGACACCGACCGGCTCCTCGCTGGGTTGCAGCTTCAACCGCAAAAGGGCGAGGCGATGTGATCGATATCGCCTCGGACCCTGGCTAGTCGCTCACGCTGCACGTCAGCGGCGCGTCACGCTGCGGCGCGCTCATCGCAGCCGGCGCAGGAAGGGATCCCTGGGCTCTGCCGGGCTGATCTGCACCCGCACGTCGACACAGTAGACGCCGTCCTCCCTGGCGACGACGGGGTTGAGATCAATCTCGCTGACCTCAGGAAGATCATCAGCAAGCCTGGACACCCGCAGCAGGGCATCAGCGAGCGCTGCGGTGTTCACCGGCGGGCCGCCCCGGTCGCCGAACAGCCGCGGCGCGGCGCGTGCCGCGTGGATCATCTCGTCGGCGTCGGTGCCGGTCAGCGGGGTCAGGCGGGTCACATGCTCGCCGAGCACATCAGTCGCCGCCCCACCGGACCCGAACACGACCAGCGGCCCGAACACAGGCTCCTGCACGACGCCGATCAGCACCTCGAAGCCTCCGGTCAGCATCGGCTGGACAAGCACCCTGTGCAGCCCGGATCCGAAGTCGGCTGCCAGCGCGCGGTAGCCTTCGGCGACTTCCCCGGGCGTGCGCAGATCGAGCCGGACTCCCCCGGTATCGGCCTTGTGCACGAGCCCCCTGGCCTCGGCTTTGAGCACGACCCGGCCGCCGAGCTGCACGGCGGCGTCGACGGCTTCCTGCACGCTGCCCGCAGCGATGGTGGCAGCCACCGGCACGCCGTAGCAGGACAGCAACTCAGCTGCCTTCGCCTCCGGTAGCCAGCCGCCTGCTGGTGAGCCGGCCAGAAATTCGGTGACGAGGGTACGCGCGTCCGCTGTACGCAGCCCGCTCAGCTCGGGGATAGTGCCTCGCTGCCGTCCTCGCCAGGCCTGGTACCGGACTGCGTGGCCGAGCGCGTGGGCCGCGCTTTCCGGATCGGCGTAGGCGGGCACTCCGGTGACGGCAGCCGCCGCATCATCGATGATGGCCGCCCCCTCGACGGCTGCCGCCGCCGGGCCGACGGCCGCCGGACGGCCCGCTGGGCTGGTGTCCGCGCGCTGGCCGTCCGACGGCTGCCCTACCGGCAGGCGCTTGAGTCGTTGCGTGGACTCTGCCCGGTCGAGCATGGCGACAGCGAGCGGCTTGCTGAGAACCGCTTCGGCCGCCGAAGCGCTCAGGTCGGAGATGGCCGTGGGCACCACCACGGCCAGCACCGCGTCTACGCCGTCGTCGGCGGCCACGTCCTCCAGGCACGCGCGGAAGGTATCGGTCGTCACCGACATGCCGGTGTCCACCGGGCCGGTGACCACAGCACGCGACGGCAGCAGCCAGCGCAGCTTGCGCCGCGTGGCCGCGCTGAGCCGCACGACTTGCAAGCCGTGGTCACCGCACGCGTCGGCGGCCAGCGCTCCCGCACCGCCGGTGTTGGCGACGATCGCTACCCGGTTGCCGGCGGGCAGCGGCTGGCAGGCGAGCAGCGTCACGGTATCGATGAGCTCGCCGAGGCTCCTGGTGGTAATGATGCCCGCCTGGTGGAACAGCGCCTCCTGGGTGCTCAGCGGCGTCATGGCGCCCGCGGTATGCGATGCCGCGCGCCGGCCCGCTGGGGACCGGCCGCCGACGACTGTCAGCACAGGCATCCGCTGCGCGACCCGGCGGGCCATCCCGCCGAACTTGCGCGGGCTGCCGAAGGATTCCGCGTAGAGGACCGCTAGCTGGGTCACCTCGTCTTGCGCCCACCAAGTCAGCATGTCACTGGGGGACACGTCGTACCTGTCGCCGACCGAGGCGAAGGAGGAAACCCCGATGCCAAGTCTGGACAGCTGCCCGAGCAGGGCGATTCCCACGCCGCCGGACTGTACGACGAGGCCGGCGACGCCGGGCAGCGGGTGATCGGCGGCAAATGTCGCGTCCAGGCCGATCCAGGGCGCGATCACCCCGAAGCAGTTCGGCCCGACTAGCCGCATGCCGTACTGGCGGCAGATGGCCAGCAGGTCAGCGCCTCCGGCGCCCAGAGCGGAATTGATCACTATGAGGGCCCGGACCCCGTTGCGGCCGCACTGCGCCGCCACCTCGGGAAGGGCGGGCGGCGGCACTGCGATCACCGCCAGGTCCACCTGCTCGGGCAGGTCGCCGACAGATGGCACGCAGGGCACGCCCTCGATCGCGGTGGCATGCGGATTTACCGCATAGACAGCCCCGGCGAAACCGGACGTCACGATGTTGTGCAGGATGGCCCGCCCGATGGTATGGCCGCGCCGGCCCGGGCCCACCACGACGACCGATTGCGGCGCCAGCAGGGGCCGGAGGCTCGCGACGTTCGCCTGGCTTTCCTTGCTGGCCACCGTCTCCAGGTAGTTGTCCAGCCGGTAGTTATCCTCCCTGTCGGGAAGGGGGAAAGTCAGCTCGACCACGCCGTCGGAAATCCGCCGCTTCGCGGGCAGGCCGACATCCGCGAATACCCGGAGCATGGGCGAGTTCGTCGAGAGCGTTTCCGCGCAGAATGCCCGCAGGTCGCGCTGCCGCGCCTGCCAGACCAGGTGCTCGAGCAGCAGGGTGGCGATGCCGCGGCCATGCATGTCGTCAGGGACGGCGAACGCGACCTCGGCGACGCCGCCCTCCCCGCCGGCCTCGTAGCTGCCGACCCCAACCAGCCGGTCATCCTTCCAGGCAAGCAGCGCCGCATGGTCGGCATCCGGCTTGCGGCAGATCCGCTTGGCTTCCTGCTCGGCGGCGTTCGGGCTCAGGCTGAAGAACCGCAAGTAAAAGTTGTCCTGTGACAGGGCAGCGTGCATCGCCCGCACCGCCTCGGCGTCCGGTGCCAGGGCCCGCCTGATCCCGACCGTGCTGCCGTCGGTGAGCAGCGCGTACATGGCCTCGGCCGGCGCGTTCACCGGCCCGTCCCCTCAGCTGGCGGCACAAAAAATACCGGGCACTCCGGGCGCTCACAGCAACAACTCTGCACGGGCCCGCGCACCACGTACCTCACCTCGACGGCCCGGCGCTGGCTCGGAGCTTGCCGGTGCCGTTGCGCAACCCTGCGGCATCCGCCCGCCGCCGAGCCGGCCTGCTGGCCGCTTCGCAGTGCCGCTCGCCCGTTCCGGGACGGCTCATCAGCATCTTCCTTGGTAACCCGGGCTACGTCACCAAAGGCTGAAGCGATGTCCCCGGGACCGCCCTGGCTGCAACCGTGCCGACGCGCTCAGAACTACTGCCAACACCACACCTAAACCATACGCTCAGCTAACGAACCGGGGCAACGGCAGCGCCGTCGCCCGCCAAGCACGCTTCTCGCCAGCCTTCCGCCTGTCGGTCAGCTAGCTCCGCTCCGATCCGGCTGACCTCTTACTGGTGGTCGCGTGCCGCGCTTGCCTGGCGGGCTCTCGCGGTATCAGTTGCCGGCCTGTCGTTATGCAGCCTGTGGCAGGCTGGCTGGTTTCTCGTGGGCGTTGATCTGGTCGAGGAGCCGGGCCAGGTCAGCAGCGGTGTATTTCCAGTTGAATGGCCTGGCGGTCTGGTTGTAGCGGTCGATGAAGGCCAGCAGGGTGGCGGCGAGCTGAGCCGTGCTGGCGAAGTCGTTGGGTGAGATGACCTTTTTCTGGATGATGGAGAAGATGATCTCTGATCTGCCCCGAGCTTTCCGGACAGCTGATTTACGGTTAATTCACGCTGCGATCTGCTGTTCCAGATACTCGTTGTGGACTTGTTGCGGGGTCCGGTACTGAAGTCCGGAGTG
>Ga0182016_10002312_pt1 | contig 22537 bp, 20 predicted proteins | sample 712S2MmetaG_FD_120491 | JGI IMG/M metagenome (GOLD analysis project Ga0182016, IMG submission 120491) | Permafrost microbial communities from Stordalen Mire, Sweden - 712S2M metaG | ecosystem: Environmental > Terrestrial > Soil > Wetlands > Permafrost | place: Sweden: Stordalen | collected... | reverse complement strand
CATGGCAGAACGCGGCCATGCTGGTGCTGACGACGTAAGACATCCCTCTCGCCTCCTCCTGGTCGCGGGCGGTATGCGGTCCGAGCCTGAAATCCCCCGGCTTTAGCCCTGGGGAAGCGTTAAGCGGCCTCCAGCACGGCGGTAAGCGCAGCCACGAAACGGTCGTTGGTGGCCCGGTCACGAACGGCGACCCGGATCCAGGCGGGGCCGAGGCCGGGGAACGTATCGCCCCGGCGCACGGCGAACCCGGCCGCGCGCAGCTTTTCCCGCACGCTGGCTCCGGCGCCGCCAGGCCCAGTGACGTGCAGCAGCAGGAAGGACGCCCGGGCGTGCGGCGTCACGCTGACGTGAGCCAGCCGGCTCAGTGCGAGTCCGAGGCGGTCCCGTTCAGCAGTCATCTCGGCCACCCAGGCGGCGACCTCCGCGGTGGCGCGCGGCGTGCAGCAGGCCACGACGGCGGCCAGGGCCGGGCCGGAGACGGCCCACGGCGGACGGGGGCGGGCCAGGGCGCGGATATCCGGGGCGCTGGCGAGCAGATACCCGGCCCGCAGGCCGGCCAGGCCCCAGGTCTTAGTCAGGCTGCGCACCACGATCAGCCCGGGCACGTCACGCTCGGCGGCCAGGCTTTCCGGCTCGCCGGGAACGCAGTCCGCGAACGCTTCGTCGACCACGACCAGGCGGCCGGGGCGGGCCAGCGCGGTGATCGCCGCCGCAGGGTGCAGCACCGAGGTCGGGTTGGTCGGATTGCCGATCACCACCAGGTCCGCGTCACCCGGGACCGCGCCAGGGTCCAGCCGGAAGTCAGCGCCCGCCATCACCCGGTGCACCCGGTGGCCGGCGGCCCGCAGCGCCGCTTCCGGCTCGGTGAACTGCGGGTGCACGACGACCGGGTGCCGGGGCGCGAAGGCCCGGGCGATCAGCGTGAACGCCTCCGCCGCGCCCGCGGTGACGAGAACCTCGGACACCGGCCGGACATGGCGGCGGGCCAGCGCCTCGGTCGCGGCGCGCGGGTCCGGGTAGGTGGCGACGTCGCCGGCCGCGGTACGGATGCGATCCAGCAGCCACGGCGGCGGGGTACCCGGCCGGACGTTCACGGCCAGGTCGGTCAGGCCGTCCGCGAGCTCCCGGTCCCCGTGGAAGGACAAGGCCGCCTCATCCGGTTCCGGCTCGAGGGACGGGCGAGGGAGCCGGGTGTCAGCTCGCATCGCGCCGAGCGGTCTCGGCGGGGATCATGGGCCACTGATGATCGTGGAGCTCAACCGGCTCATGCTCGCGGACCGACCCGTCGTCGTCGTGGACATGCTCGTGGTCGTGCGGATGGTCATGTGGTCGCTGCGGCGCCCCCACCCGGTGCGCCAGGCCGGGCAGCGCCGTCCGGTACTGGCACATGTCGCAGTTCATCCGGATGTCACCGGTGATGGCCTCGTGGTAGCGCTCGATGACGAGGCCGGCGACCTCGTCGCAGTCGCCGAGCACGTCGCTGCACCGGATGTCCAGGCCGGGATGGGCGTCCGCGAACGCGGCGGCCTGAGTGGCGACCCGGTCCGGCAGCACGCCAGCGAACAGGAAGTAGCGCGCCACCACGATGGTGCGGGCACCCAGACGGCGGCACCGCTCCAGGCCCTCGGCCACGCTGGGACGGGCCAGCGAGACGAACGCGGTCTCGGTGAACTCGTAGTCGCGGCCCTCCCACAGCAGCCGGGCGTCCTTGCACACGTCGGCGTTGGCGTCCGGGTCGGTGGTGCCGCGGCCGACGACCAGCACCGCGTACGGACCGGCCGCGCCCTGCGCGGCCACCGCGACGCGGTCCGCCAGCAGGCTGAGCAGGACAGGGTGCGGGCCCAGCGGCCGACCGTACTTCATGACCAGCCCGGGATGGCGCGCCGTCTCGCGGGCCAGCGCGGCGGGCACATCGCCCTTGGAGTGGCCGGCCGCTGACAGCATCAGCGGGACCGCAACCAGGGTGCGGTGGCCGCCGGCGGCCAGGTCGGAGACGGCGTCGCGGAGCGGCGGGGCGGACAGCTCGATGAAGCCGCCGGCCACGTCCACCCGGTCGGCCGCGGCGCTGGCTGGTCCGCCCGCACTGTGCTCCCGGGCGCTGAGCCGCCGGGTCAGCGCGGTGAAGCCGGCGACGCCCTCCGGATCGCGGGTACCGTGGCCCGCCAGCAGCAGCGCGGGCTTCACCGGCCGTCCCCGGCCGGAGCGGCGCGGCCCTTCGGTGCGGCGGGGACGTGCGCGGCCAGGCGGCCGACGGGGTGGCGGCCCATAGACGACTGGGGGGCCTGCTCGCGGGCGATGCGCAGCAGCGCGTTGAACGCGGCCGCGGCGACCGCCGACCCGCCCTTCTCCGACACGTTGCTGATCGCCGGCAGGCCGCTGGCCAGCAGGGCTTCCTTGGCGGCGGTCGCCCCGACGAACCCCACCGGCAGCCCGATGACCAGTGCGGGCACGACATCGCGGCGCAGGACCTCCTCCAGGGCGGTCGGAGCGCAGCCGATGATCCAGATGGCGCCGGGGCCCGCTTCGCCGAACGCGAGCCGGGCGGCCGCGGCGGACACCGTGAGGCCCACCGTCCGGGCCAGGCGGGCCGCGATGGATTCGCCGATCTTGCAGATCACCGGGTAGCCGGTGATACCGGAGGCAACCATCGCCACGTCGGCGACCACGGGCGCGCCGCGGGTGATGGCGGCGACCCCCGCCGCCAGCGCGCTCTCGTCACAGACCAGGTTGGTGGCGTAGTCGAAGTCGGCGCTCGCGTGGATTACCCGCTCGGTCACCGCGCGGGTCATCGGCGGCAAATGGGTCAGGTCGATCCGAGATCGGAGAATCCGGTAGGATTCGGTCTCGATCGGGTCTGACCCGCTGGGCACACGGTCGAATTGAGTCATTTTTCCTCCCCGTTTTCCCCCGGAGTTCCGGCGAACCCGACCGCGTCAACGGGACAGACCTCGACGCAGTCGCCACATCCGGTACAGGACTCCTCCAGGACGATAAGGCGCGCCGGGCCGCCGGTTAGGCGGATCGCGCGAGTTGCCGGGCGGATCGCGCGCTCCGGGCAGGTCAGCAGGCAGGCGCCACAGCCCTGGCACCGGTCGGTGACCAGGGCGACCGGGGTCACGACGGCGCCGCCCAGCGGTAGTCGCGCGGGGTGACCATCCGGCCGGCCACCATCAGGGACCGGGACGAGCCCACGATAACCAGGGTCCGCATGTCGGCGGCGGCCGGGTCGAAGGCGGCGAGGGTACTGGCCGCCACCGACTCACCAGGCCGGGACGCGTCCCGCACCCAGCCCACCGGGGTGTCCGGCGGGCGGCACGCGGCCAGTATCGCCAGCGCCTTCCGCAGCTGCCAGCTCCGCTCCCGGCTGGCCGGGTTGTAGAAGCAGGCGACCAGATCCGCTTCGGCGACGGCGGTGATCCGGCGCTCGATCGCCTCCCACGGGGTGTGCAGGTCGGACAGCGAAATCAGCGCGTGGTCATGCCCGAGCGGCGCACCGAGCAGGGCCGCGGCCGCCAGGCTGGCGGTCACGCCCGGCACGGTGACCACGTCGATGCTCTCGTCGGCCAGTTCCAGCGCCGGGCTGCCCATGGCGTAGATCCCGGCGTCACCTGAGCCGATGAGGGCGACCGCCCGGCCCGCCGCGGCTTCGGCCACGGCGGTCCCGGCGCGTTCCTGCTCCCGGCCGAGGCCGGTGGCGCGAACGTCCGTACCGGGCCGGACCAGGTCCGTGACCTGATCCACGTACTGGTCGAGGCCGACGACAACGGAGGCCCGGCGCAGCTCGGCGGCCGCCCGCGGTGTCATCAGGTCGCGGGCGCCGGGGCCGATCCCGACGACGGCGAGCCGGCCACGCGGCCGGGACCGGGCGACCGCCACCGTGGCGTGCGCGCTCACCCGCTTGGTCACCACCAGTTCAGGCCCGGGCCACGTGCGGCCGACGTCGGCAGGGACGGCGGGGCGGCACAGCTCGCCGGGCGCCGGCGGGTGAGCGAGCACCGGCAGGCCGGCCGCGAGGAGGGCGGCCGCCTCGGCGACGCTGGGAGTGCCGACCGCCGAGCGGACCGTCTCGCTCGGGTTCGGCACCGGCATCGCGGCCAGCCCCACGGCGGGGAAGACCGCCAGCGGCCAGCCGCGGTCCCGTACCGCCTGGCGCAGTCCCGCCTCGCCGGCTTTGAGATCCACGGTCGCGGCCAGGCGGACCGAACGCGGCGACAGGCCGGCGTCCGCGAGGGCCTGGCTGATCAGCGCGGTGACTTCGGTGGCCGCGACGCCTCGGCTCGCGCCGATCCCGACGACCAGGGACGGTGGCCGGTAGATGACGGCTGACGCGCCCGGCGCGGTGGGCGGCGCGGCCCGGTCGGACACGATGATGGCGGGCACGCCCGGCTCGGGCTGGCCCTGGACGACGTTGGGCGGCAGCGGCGGGAGCGGCCAGACCGCCTCCGCGGTGAACGTCACGCGGTCCCCGGACAGCACCGCCGCCCCGACGGCGGCCAGGTCGCTGCCCGGCTCCAGGACGAAGCCGAGGTCGGCACCGAACTCGTCCAGGCTCACGCTCCCGGCCGCGTCGCTGCCCGTGGTGATCACCGCCTCGGCGCCGAACAGCCGGCTGACCCGGCGGGCCAGCTCGTTGGCCCCGCCCGCATGCGCGCCGGCCACCGGGACGGCGTAGCGCAGCGCCTCATCCACGCAGACCACCCCAGGGTCGGTGTGCTTGCCGCTGAGCAGCGGGGCCAGCAGCCGGACGGTGGCGCCAACGGCGAGGAAGCAGACGATCGCGTCGCATTCGGCGAACGCGCGGGGCAGCGCCGACGACGCGGGGCCCTCGTAGCGGCGGGTGTCCGGCCAGGCCGCCGCGAGACGTCCGGCCGCCTGCCGGCCCCCCGCGGTGACGGCGATCAGCCCGATCACGACGTCGCTCCCGGCCCGGGCCGGCCCGCCCGGTCGGCCTGAGCTGTGGGGCCCGCGGGGAGCCCGGGCTCCTTTCCCTGGTCCGCCCAGATGACGAACACCGGGTTGGCGGCGGCGAGGCGGAGCGATCCGCCGGGCAGCCCGGCCAGCCGGGCCGCCTGCAGCTGGGTGCCGTTGACCTCGTAGGCGGAGCCGGCCAGCATCTCGCACACGCCGCGGACCCGGTCCACGGACACGAGAGTCACCACCACCCGCCCCGGCTGACCCGCTTTGACCGCCGCGGCAAGCACGTCGTCGTCCCCGCCGCCGGCGAATACGGCGTCGGGGGCAGGCAGGCCGGCCAGGACATCCGGGGCACGGCCGGCCACTACCTGCAGGAGTACCCCGTGCGCCGCGGCATTGCGGCGGATGCGACCGCATTGGTCCTCGTCGCTTTCGACAGCGATAGCCCAGGCGCCGAACCGGGCGCACTCCACCGCCACCGAGCCAGACCCCGCGCCGACGTCCCAGATCGTCCGACCCGGGCCGGGGCCGAGCCTGGCCAGGACCAGGGCCCGGACCTCGGCCTTGGTGATCATGGAATCGCGGTGCTCGAAGTCCGCTTCCGGTAGCGCCCAGCCTGCTGGGGCGCCCTGATGCCCGGCCAGCCAGGACGCGGGGCCGGGCGCCGCGGCGGGACGGGCGGCCGCCGCGGCGGGAGAGACGGGCTCCGGGAGGGCAGGCGCGGGCGCCAGGCCGGAAGGCGCGGGCGCCAGGCCGCCAGGCGCGGGCTCCGGGGCGGAAGGCGCGGGCTCCGGGGCGGAAGGCGCGGGCTCCGGGCCGGCCAGTGAGATGAGCACGTGCGGGTCTGTGACCTCGGGAGCGGAATGCCGGGCGAGGTTACGGACCCGCTCGCCCGGAGCACCTAGGCGCTCCGCGGCGTAGACGGTCCGGCCCGCGGCGAGCAGGGCGGACCGGAGCTGCCCCGTCGCGGCTTCCGGTGGCCCGGTCAGAATGGCCGCCTTCGGATGGGCCAGGGCGGCAGCGAGGACCGGCCCGGCCGCCCGGCCGTGCGCGGACAGGACGAGAGCGTCGGTCCAGTCCAGGCCCAGCCGGGCGAACGCCAGGGCCACCGAGGAGACCGCCGGGATTACCACCGGCGTGACGCCCCGGGCGCGCAGCGCGCGGACGATGCCGAAGAACCCGGGATCACCGGAAGCCAGCACGGCGGCCGGCGCACGGGCGGCACAGATCGCGTCGAGCGCGGTGTCCAGGTGCTGAATCACGATGCGCTCGGCGGCCGGGGGGACGGTAACGCTGACGAGATGCCGCCGGGCCCCGGCGACCACGGATGCGCCAGCCAGGGCGGCGGACGCCGCGGGCGTCAGGGCGCTCCCGTCGCAGCCGATCACGGTGACGGTCATGCCGGGGTCTCCGGCCGTTCCGGCGCCTCTGGCGGGTAGGCGGCGAGCTGGGCCCGGCCGCTGAAGTCGACCATGATCACCCGAACGGAGAGGGAGAGCTGGCTCGCTGCGGAGCTGGCCGGGGCCGGGGCGGCCGGGGCCGGGGCCGGGGCCGGGGCCGGGGCGGCCGGGGCCGGGGCCGGGGCGACCGGGGCCGGGGCCGGGGCGACTGGGGCCGGGGCCGGGGCGGCCGGGGCGGCCCGGGCGGCCGGGGCGGCCGGGGCGGCCGGGGCGACCGGGACCGGGGCGGCCGGGACCGGGGCGGCCGGGACCGCCTCATCGTGGCTGGGGGCGGGTCCTTCGGCCGCGACCTCGGCGTAGAAACGCGACAGGACCTCGGCGACGTGGCGGCACAGCTCCGTGCCCGCGGCGGCCAGCAGGCCGGCCTCGTCCCACAGTTCGGCCGCGTGCCGCGCCGAGTTGGCCGCCTCGACCTGGACGGCGAGCTCGTCAGAGCCGCCGGCCATGCGGGTGATCTCGGCGAGCAGGTCGTGCGGCACCTTGGACCGCGTGTAGTGCGTCATCAGCACGCCACCGGCGAGCTTGGCCAGCTTGCCGGCCATTCCGGCGAACACGAGCCGGCGCACGCCGTGGGCGGCCGCCTGGCGCAGAGCGGCACCGGTGAAGTCGCCGACCTCGATGAAGCAGACCTCAGGCAGCCCGGGCAGCAGGGCCATGGCGGCCTTCTCGGTCCGCCCGCCGGTGCACAGCACCGCCGTCGTCTCGCCCTGGGCGGCCAGCACGGAGACGGCCTGCTCGACGCTGGCCCGCCAGGACGCGGTGGAGAACGGGCGGACGATGCCGGTGGTACCCAAGATGGAGATGCCGCCGATGATGCCGAGCCGCGCGTTGGTCGTCTTACCCGCCATCCGCTCACCGCCGGGCACCGAGATGACGACGCGTACGCCGGACGCGGCCAGGTCGACGGTCTCCCCGACCGCCGCAGCGATCATGGCGCGCGGCACCGGGTTGATGGCGGGCGAGCCCGGCTCCAGGCCCAGGCCAGGCTTGGTGACCACGCCGACCCCGACGCCGCCGTCCAGCTCGATCCCCGGTCCCTCCCGCCAGGTCACGGTCGCGGTGAGGTGCGCGCCGTGGGTGACATCCGGGTCGTCGCCCGCGTCCTTGACCACGACCGCCTCGGCGCGTTCGGCCGAGCCGGGGAGCCCGGGAGGTGCGGGGCGGCCCTTGGGCCGCGGGACCAGCGCGCAGGACTCGACCGGGAACCCGACGCGGCGCCCGGACGGCAGCGGGATCTCCACGCTGCGCTGCACCTCACCGGTGCGCAGCGCCGTCGCCGCGGCCTTGGCGGCGGCCGCGGCACAGGTGCCGGTGGTCCAGCCGGTGCGCAGCGCCTGACCCCGGACCTTGGCCGTGCGGGGCAGGTCCGGCTCACGCAGCTCGGGACCGGTCATGACGGCCCGACGGCGTGGGCCCCTGGCGGGCCACTGATGGAGGTGGGGTGCTCCTGGGAAGGACGGTCCTGGGCGCGGAGCACCTGGCGGGCGCCAGGCTCAGCCCGGCGGAAGCCGTGGAAGTGCCCCGGGTGGTAAAGGTGGGAGCGGGTGCCTTCGGCGCTCAGGCCCGGGCCGACCAGCACCAGGGTGTGCTTCCACAGTTTGCGGGCTTTGATGGTGGCGGCCAGGTCGGCCAGCACGCAGTGCACGATCAGCTCGTCCGGCCAGGTCACCTGGTAGGCGACCACGCATGGGGTGTCCGGGGCGTAGCCGCCGCGCAGCAACTCCTCCTGCAGCTGGCCCGACCGCGCGGCGGACAGGAACAGCGCCATCGTGGTGCCGTGCCGGGCGAAGCTGGCGATCTGCTCCCCGGGCGGCATCGGGGTCTTGCCGCCGCCGAGCCGGGTGAGGATCACCGACTGGGCCACCTCGGGAATGGTCAGTTCCCGGCCGATCGCGGCGGCGGCCGCGGTGAAGCTGGACACGCCCGGCACGATCTCGGTGGCCAGCCCCAGCGCGGCGCACTGGTCCAGCTGCTCCTGGATCGCGCCCCACAGGGCCGGGTCGCCGGAGTGCACCCGCGCCACCTGCAGGCCGTCGCGGGAGGCACGTTCGTAGTACGGCAGCACGCCCTCCATCGGCAGCTGCGCGGAGTCCACTATCTCCGCCCCCGGTCCCGCGTGGTCGATGATGCCCGGATGAACCAGGCTGGACGCCCAGATCACGATGTCGGCCGCAGCGACAGCGGCCGCGCCGCGCAAGGTGATCAGGTCCGGTGCACCGGGCCCGGCGCCAACGAAGGTCACCTTCCCGGCGCCTGCCAGGCCGGTGGTCATGGCGCCCTCCGCTCATAACGCCCCAGGCTGGCCCCCACCCCGTCGCGCCGAGCCGGGACGATCAGCGTGGACAGGTAGGGCACGGCGGGCAGCTCCGCAAGGGCAGCGGCGGCCCGGATGTCCTGGCCGGGCAGGCCCAGCCGGGCCCCGACGATCGCACCGTCCAGGCGGCCGGCCGCGGCCAGCAGGTCCCGCACCTCGCGCGGCGACGGCCCGGCGACCGCGCCGAGCTTGTATCCGACGACCGTGCCGGGACGGCCCAGCGCATCGCGCAGCGCGCCGGCCCCCGCCGTGAGCGGCAGCAGCACCAGCGGCTCGTCTCCCTCGGCCAGCGCGGTCCCGGTCCCGGTGACCATGGCGGACCGGGCGGCCAGATCCTGCATGGCCGTGATGCCGGGGACGGTCTCGATGAGCACATCGCGGACCATATCGCGGACTGTCTGCGCCAGGTAACTGAACGTGGAGTACACGTTGGGATCGCCGATCGTGCCGAACGCGACCGTCTCCGCGCCCGCCTCCAGCGCCCGGGCCACCTCGCCGGCGGCTGCGCGCCAGGCCGAGGCCCGGCGCTCGGTGACGCCGCCGACGTCGTTCAGCGCGAAGGGCACCGGGCGGATCTTCTCCGGGCCGATGTGCGCGCGGATCGTGGCCTCGGCCCGGCCCGGGGCGGCGGCCGGGCCATCCGGGTCCGCCATCACGGGCACGAACACCGTGTCCGCTTCGCGCAGCACCCGGACCGCCTTGACCGTGATCAGTTCCGGGTCGCCCGGCCCGACCCCCACGCCGATGAGCTTCTTCACGAGGGGGCACCTTCGGGGGCGGCCGCCCGGCAGGCGGCGGCGAAGCGGGCGGCGAAGTGCGGGTACCCGGCCCAGTGCGCGTGCAGGTATGAGGCGTGCACCATCCCACTGATGTGGCCCTCGCGACGGACGGCGGGCGGGAGCCGCCAGGCGGCAGCGTGGCCGTGAGCCGGGATGGCAGCCGTCCGGTGGAACTCGTGCGCGCGCACCACGTCGCCGGCGGCGGCCAGCACCGAGCCGGCTTCGGCGCGCGCCTCCCGGTAGCCGAGGGTCAGCCGGCCGGTCATGGCCGCGTCCGCGGGGAGCACCCCGCACATCGGGTGGCCGTCGAGGGAGCGCGCCAGGTAGAGCAGGCCGGCGCACTCCGCGGCGACGGGCACGCCGCGGGCGGCGGCGCCGGCCACGTCGCGGCGCAGCGGCTCGTTGGCGGACAACTCCACGGCGTGGACCTCCGGGAAGCCGCCGCCCAGGATGACCCCGGCCGTGCCCCGGGGCAGCCGCTCGTCGCGCAGCGGGTCGAACACCATTACCTCGAGACCGGCCGCCGCGAGCAGTTCGGCGTGCTCGGTATAGCTGAACGTGAAGGCGGCACCTCCCGCCATCGCGACCACCGGGCGGTCCGGTCTGGCGGGTCGCCCGGGCCCTTGACGGGTCACGGCCGGGCCGGTGAAGGCCGGGCCGGTAAAGGCCGGGCCGGTAAAGGCCGGGCCGGCGGCCGCCGGGGCGCCCCGTACGCCGGTCGGGACCGGGGCGGGGGCTTCCGCGAGGGCCTCGGCCGGATCCCAGGACCGGCCCGGCAGCGCCGGCGCGCTGCGGGCCAGCGCGAGCAGGACGCCGAGGTCACAGGAGTCACGGACCAGGGCGGCGAGCCGGGCCACGGCGTCCGTCGCGGCCCGGGATCGCTCAGCGGCGGGGATCAGCCCCAGGTGGCGGGACGGCGCGGCGACCTGGTCCGAGCGGCGGATGGCGCCGTAAACGGGCAGGCCCGCTGCGGCGAGCCCGTCGCGGAGCAGCCGTTCGTGCCGGTCCGAGGCCACCCGGTTAAGGATGACGCCGGCCACCGTGGTGCGCGGGTCGAAGCCCGCGAACCCGGCCGCGACGGCGCCGGCCGAGCGGCCCATGGCGGCGGCGTCGATGATCAGCACGATGGGCGCGCCGAGCAGCCGGGCGACGTGTGCCGTCGACCCGAAGCCCGGGTCCACGGCGCCTTCACCGCGGCCCGGGTCGCAGCGGCCCGGGTCGCAGCGGCCTGGGTCACTGGGAAAGGCGCCGTCGAACAGGCCCATCACGCCCTCGATGACGGCGACGTCCGCGCCGCGGGCGCCATGGCGAAACAGCGGGACGATCCGGTCCTCGCCGCACAGGAACGGGTCCAGGTTCCGGGCCGGGCGCCCGGTGGCCAGGACGTGGTAACCAGGGTCGATGTAGTCGGGGCCGGCCTTGTGGCCGGACACCGCCAGCCCGGCCGCGCGCAGCGCCGCCATCAGGCCGCAGGCGACCGTGGTTTTCCCGCTGCCCGAGGCCGGGGCGGCGATGACCAGCCGGGGCACAGCTACCATTCGATCCCCTTCTGCCCCTTCTGCCCGCGGTCCATCGGGTGCCTGACCTTCGTCATCTCGGTGACCAGGTCGGCGTGGGCGAGCAGGTCCGGGTGCGCGTCGCGGCCGGTGATCACCACGTGCTGCTGGCCGGGCCGGGCGTCCAGCACCGAGATCACCTCGGCGACGTCGACCCAGCCCCACTTGATGGGGTAGGTGAACTCGTCCAAGACGTAGAAGCGGTAGGTCTCGGCGGCCAGATCCCGGGCAATCTGGGCCCACCCCTCGGCCGCCTGCTCGGCGTGACCGCCCTGGTCACGCTGGATCCAGGACCAGCCCTCGCCCATTTTGTGCCAGGTCACGGCGCCGCCGGCGCCACTAGCCCCCAGCGTCCTGAGCGCGTGCTCCTCCCCCACCCGCCACTTGGCGGACTTCACGAACTGGAACACCCCAACCGGCCAGCCCTGGTTCCAGGCTCGCAGGGCCAGGCCGAAGGCGGCGGTGGATTTCCCCTTGCCCTCGCCGGTATGCACGACGACCAGCGGCCGACCGCGGCGGGCGCGGGTGGTGAGCCCGTCGTCCGGGACGCTGGCGGGCTGCCCCTTCGGCATCAGGCGGCCCTCCCGCGCGCGGCGCGCACCACCCCGGCGAGCGTCCCGGCTCCCGCCGAGGGCAGGTCCGCCAGAGTGACCAGCGCGGCGCCGAGCCGGGCGGCGAGCGCGCCGGCCAGGCCCAGCCGGACCGGACCGGTCTCGCAGTCCACCACGACCGCCGCGACCCCGGCCAGCCCGGCCGTGGCCCGGGCGAGGTCGGCGTCACCACCGCTGGTCGCGCGCCCGTCGGTGACGATGACCAGCAGCGGGCGACGGGCGGGGTCGCGGATTTTCTCGGCGGCCAGCACCCCGGCCGCGCGGGCCAGCCCCGCGGCCAGCGGGGTTCGCCCGCCGGTGGCCAGCGTGGCCAGCCGCCGGGCACCCGCCTCGACCGACGACGTGGGCGGCAGGACCACCTCGGCGCCGGTCCCGCGGAAGGTGACCAGCCCGACCTTGTCCCGGCGCTGGTAGGCGTCCAGCAGCAGGGACAGCACCGCGCCCTTCACGGCGCGCATCCGCTGCCGGGCCGCCATCGAGCCGCTGGCATCCACGGCGAACAGCACCAGGTTGCCCTCGCGGCCGACGTGGACGGCCTCGCGCAGGTCGTCCGGGGCCAGGATGAAGCCCGGCTGGCCGGCGAGCCCGGCCCGGCGCTTACGGCCGGGCTGGGACGGCGCCGCGGCGCGCAGGGTCGCTGGCAGGTGCAGCGCGGCCAGGCGTCCCGCCGGGGGGCGCGCACCGACGGTCCGGCCGTGCGGGGTGTAGGCCGGCGACCGGCGTCCCTGGGCGCCGGCGCCCATCCCTGGCACTGTCAGCAGGCGGGCGCGGAACGGGGGGCCGGCCGGGACGGGATCCGCCGCACGTGCGGTGGGGCTCGAACCACCGGTTTGTTCCATTTCATGATCACTTGCCTGGGCGGCCGGATCCTGGACGGCGGCGGGATCCTGAGCAGGACGCTGGGCTCCGGGATCGGGCGTGCCGCCGGGCGCGTCCGCCGCCCCGGGCGCGCCCGGGGCGGTGGAACCGGACGGGCCCGCGGGACCAGACGGATCCGGCTCCGGCGGCTCCGGCGGTTCAGGTGGCTCCGGCGGTTCGGGTGGGCCAGGCGGGTCCGGGGGCGGCTCGCTCAGGGCGTCGTCCAGTTCCTGCTCGTCCAGCCCCGGGGCGTCGAACGGATCGCGGCGGCGGCGGTGCGGCAGCGCCAGCCGGGCCGCTTGGCGGATGTCCGCCATGGTCACCTCGGCGCGGCCGTGCCAGGCCGCGAGCGCGATCGCGGCGCGCGCCGTCACCAGGTCCGCGCGCATGCCGTCGACGCCGAACCGCCCGCACACGGCGCAGATCTGCCGCAGCGCGGCGTCGGGCAGCACCACGTCCGGCAGCCGGTCACGCGCGGCGGCCACCGCGGCGGCGAGCTGGCTGGACTCGGCGGCGAAGCGGGCGGCGAACCCCGCCGGGTCGGCCTCGTAGGCCAGGCGGCGGCGGACGACCTCGGCGCGCTCGTCCGGGTCCCGGCTGGCCGCGACCTCCACGGTCAGCCCGAACCGGTCCAGCAGCTGCGGCCGCAACTCACCTTCCTCCGGGTTCATCGTGCCGACCAGCAGGAACCGGGCCGCGTGCCGGACCGAGATCCCCTCACGCTCGACGTAGCTGACCCCGAGCGCGGCCGCGTCCAGCAGCAGGTCGACGAGATGGTCGTGCAGCAGGTTGACCTCGTCCACGTACAGCAGGCCGCGGTGCGCTGCCGCCAGCACGCCCGGCTCGTAGGCCGTGACGCCGTCGGTCAGCGCACGCTCGATGTCCAGCGAGCCGACCAGGCGGTCCTCCGTCGCGCCGACCGGCAGTTCGGCGAGCGTAGCGGGCCGGGCCAGCTCCGGGGCACCCGGCGGGTGCGGGCCGTCCGGGCAGGCCGGGTCGGGCGCGGCGGGATCACAGGAGAACCGGCAGCCCGCGACCACGTGCACCGGGGGCAGCAGCGCGCCAAGGCCGCGCACCACCGTGGATTTGGCGGTGCCTTTCTCGCCGCGGACCAGGACGCCGCCGATCGCGGGCGAGACGGCGTTGAGCAGCAGCGCGAGCTTCAGGTCGGGCAGCCCGACGATGGCGGAGAAGGGGTAGAGCGGCGCCTGCGCGGCGGCCGTCACGTGCCGCTCGCCGCCCGACGTTACGTCGCTGGCCGTCATGCGAAAGTGTCCTCCCGGGTGTCCGCGCCCGTTGCCGGTCCTGCGGCAGCCGGAGTCTCCTGGCTCCCGGATCAACGTTTGCCCTCGCCTTCCCGTCAGTTAGCTGACAGTGGCCTTAATGAGGGGTTACTCCCCGGTTACAGTTGCGCGACAGCCCCGGATTCGCACCGGAATTCCTCCGCGTACCGCCGTGCCCAGCATGACACATTTGCTGGGGCACCGGGGGGCACCAGGGCCAGGGCAGCACTCACCGATACACTGACCAGGTCATATTTGGCCGGCCAACGTCGCAGTTGGCCGTCGATGCCGCCGTACGGCCCACCCCCGCCCGGCGGGCCACGGTCCGCAGGTTGGCTCCAGCTAACACTCAGCTAGAGGCAGTATCGTGCCCGCGTTACGTAAAGCCCCGCGTTACAAAGCGAGCCTGATGATGACCGATCGCTACATGAATGGAGCACGAATGGGGAACGGCTTTCGCTCCGGGCTTCCGGTGATGGAGGGTCGTGTACTGGTTACGGGTGGCTCCGGATTTATCGGCCGGCGGCTGGTGGCCGCGCTCGCGTCCGCCGGGGCCGAGGTCACAGTGGCTGACCTGAAGCCCTTTCCCGGCTCCACTGGGGTGGCAGCCCCGCCCGGCGCAGCCGGCCAGCCGGCCGAAATGGTCCTCGGTGACCTGTGCGATCCGGCCATCGCGGCCCGCGCGGTCCGGCCCGGCACGGGCACGATCATCCATCTCGCCGCGCGGACCTCGGTGCTGGAGTCGGTCAAGGATCCGGAGAGCACGTACCGGAACAACACGGCGCTGACCGCCGGGCTGCTCGAGCTGGCCCGCCAGCGCGGCGTCAAGACGTTCCTGTTCGCGTCCACCAACGCCGTCGTGGGCAACGTCGGCCGGGCCGTGATCACCGAGCAGGCCCCGCTGCGGCCGCTCACGCCCTACGGCGCGACCAAGGCCGCAGCGGAGATGCTGATCAGCTGCTACTCGGCTTCCTATGGCGTCCGCGGCGTCCCGCTCCGGTTCTCCAACGTCTACGGGCCGGGCATGCTGCACAAGGACAGCTTCATCCCGCGGCTGATGCGCGCCGCCCGCGACGGCACGGGCGTCAAGGTCCGCGGGGACGGCACCATGGTCCGGGACGTGATCCAGGTGGACGACGTGATCACCGGGATCTTCGCCGCCTGGGCGTCCGGCCACTCCGGGCCGGTCATCCTGGGATCCGGGCAGTCGGTCACCGTGAACGACATGGTGGAGACCGCGCGCCGGGTCACCGGGGCCGACATCCCGGCCGAGAACGCCCCGATCGCCCAGGGCGAGATGCCCGCCGTCAAGCTGGACATTTCCACCGCTCGCGGGCTGGGCTACGAGCCGACCTACGACCTGGAGACGGGCATGGCCACGGTGTGGCCCGACTTCCGGCCCGAACTGGTCCTGGCCGCGGAAGGGGCCCGATGAGTCCGACAAAGGCAGACACCGCGCGCAACTACGCCGGCCCCGGTGACGTCGCCATCGACGACGCCGTCATCGGCGTAATGGAAGGCCACTACGGCGACCGGGTACGGCAGCTGCCGCCGGTCGCGCTGGTGATCGCGGCCTACAACGAGGAAGGCGCGGTCGGGCCGGTCGTACACAGCCTTCCCGCGCAGGTGTGCGGGCGCCAGACGGCGACGATCGTAGTGGCCGACGGCTGCGCGGATGCCACCGCCAAGGAGGCGGATGCGGCCGGGGCCCTGGTCGCGGACGTGGCGGTCAACCGGGGCCAGGGCGCCGCGCTGCGGCTCGGCTACCGGATCGCCCGGGACGGCGGCGCGCGGTACATCGTGACCACGGACGCGGACGGCCAGTACAACCCCGCCGAGATCGCGAACCTGCTGGGCCCCATCATCGCCGGTGAGGCCGACTTCGTGACCGGATCCCGGCGGCTGGGCAGCGAGGAGACCACGGACCCGGTCCGCCAGGCCGGAGTGCGCTTCTTCGCCGCCGCCATCAGCATGCTGACCCACCAGAAGATCTCGGACACCACCTTCGGCCTGCGGGCCATGCGGGCGGAGGTCACCGAGGCGGTCCAGCTCTCCCAGCCGCAGTACCAGGCCTCAGAGCTACTGATCGGCGTGATCACGCACGGGTACAAGGTGAAGGAAGTCCCGGCCACCATCCACAAGCGGCGTGCCGGCGAGAGCAAGAAGGGCCACAACCCCCTCTACGACCTGCACATCCCTGGCGTGAACAACCTCTTCTACGGCATCCGCTTCAGCCGCGTGGTCTACGTGACCTGGTGGCGCGAACGTCAGCGTGCGTCGGGACCCGGGTCAGCGTCGCCCCGGTCGGAGGGGTCAGCGGGGCTCGGCGGCCCGGCGGCCATGGCGAACGGGTCACCGACCGCCGCCTCCGCCGCCTCAACGGTCTCACTGGACGACCTGATTGACGGGTCGTCAGGCCCGGCCACCCCAGAGGCGGGCTCGCGCTGAGCGCGCGCGTCGGCGAAGAGGATGTAGTGAAAGATCACAAACCGCAGGACGAACGTGAGGCAGTTGGCGGCGAAGTACGTGCCGTCCACGACAGCGATTCGCTTAGCCCCGGTGAGCTGCATGGACGCCGCGAGATGCACGCCGAGCTTGGCCGCCAGCGCCAGCAGGACCCAGACCATGACCGACACGAGCCAGAACGGCAGCGTCTCCCGCAGAAGGTCCGGCCGGCCTTTGCGTTCCCAGGCCCAGCGGCTCAGCACGTAGCTGACCCCGGCTCCGATGACCGCGGCCAGGCCACCGGCCAGGCCCGCGGTCAGATGGGCCGGGCCCAGCAGCAAGCTCAGTGAAACCTGGCTGGCGATGAGGGAGGCGACGGCGACAACGGTGAACCGGGTGAAGCGGATGCCGACATTGCTGCGCGCCCTGCGCCACAGCGCCGTACCGATCCGACTCGATGAGAGTGCCATTGGTCTCCTAGGTTACGTGACCAACGATCAAGGTGTCCGGACGAGCTCCCGGAAGGCAGCTAAGGTGCCGACGCCGCGGGCCACGGCCTCCCGGTGGGCGACGGGCTGCCGCTACCGGTCACCCCAGCCGCACGGCAGCACGCTACCGCGCCGCCACCGTGCGTGCAGCCAATGGGGGCTCCAGATGAGCTGGGAAAAACGCTGAGGAAAGCAGGAAGGCAGGTTGCCGGGATCAACAGCCGGCTAGAGGCAATAACTAACCAAACGCGACACATCAAACCCAAGGTGGGGAAGACGGAGCATGAAGATTCTGGTGTTGGGCGGGGACGGGTACCTGGGCTGGCCGACCGCACTGCATTTGTCGGAGGTCGGCCACGAGGTGGCGGTGGCCGATAACTTCGTCCGCAGGCACTACGACAACGAGCTGGGCGTGGAAAGCCTGGTACCGATCGAGCCGCTGCAGACGCGTATCGCGGTGTGGGAAGAGCTGACCGGCAAGAAGATCGGCCTCTACATCGGCGACCTGACGGACGCCCTGTTCACGTACCACATCGTCGAGGACTTCACCCCGGACGCCGTGGTGCACTTCGCCGAGCAGCGGGCCGCGCCATATTCCATGATCGACCGGGCGCACGCCGTGTACACGCAGCAGAACAATGTGATCGGCAACCTGAACCTGCTGTTCGCGATCGCCGAGATCAACCCCGAAATCCACCTGGTCAAGCTGGGCACGATGGGCGAGTACGGCACGCCGAACATCGATATCGAGGAAGGCTGGCTCGAGATCGAGCACAAGGGCCGCCGGGACCGGGTCATCTACCCCAAGCGGCCGGGCTCGTTCTACCACCTGTCCAAGGTGCACGACAGCCACAACATCGAGTTCGCCTGCCGGATCTGGAACCTGCGGGCCACCGATTTGAACCAGGGCGTCGTCTACGGGCAGCAGACGCCGGAGACCGCGCGCGACGAGCGGCTGGCCACCCGGTTCGACTACGACGGGGTGTTCGGCACGGTGCTGAACCGCTTCGTCATCCAGTCGGTCATCGGTCACCCGCTGACCGTCTACGGTACCGGCGGGCAGACTCGCGGCATGATCGACATCCGCGACACCGTGCGATGTATTCAGCTCGCGTGTGAGAACCCGGCGGACCGCGGCGAGTTCCGGGTGTTCAACCAGATCACCGAGTGGAAGTCGGTCAGGGACATCGCCGAGACGATCAAGGCGGCAAGCCCCGAGGACGTCAAGATCGAGTACCTCGACAACCCGCGGGTGGAGCTGGCCGAGCACTACTACAAGGTCACCCACACCCGGCTCGTCGAGCTCGGGCTGGAGCCGCACCTGCTGTCCGACACCCTGATCGAGTCCCTGTTCGAGATCACCAAGCGGTACGCGCACCGGGTCCGCCGCGAGACGCTGCTGCCCATGGTGAACTGGCGCAACCCCAAAGCCTCCTCCTCCTGAGGTTTCCCGGCTGAGGTCTCCCGGATCTGCGGCCGCGTTTCCCGCGCTAGCGAGGGGAAACGCGGCCCAGGGTCAGCACAGGCCCATGAGGCGGGCGAGGCAGCCCGCGGCGTGGTCGAAATAAGCGGCGGTGCCAGTGACCACGTTGTTGAACTGGCCAAACAGCTCGAAGCTGATAACGCCGAAGATTCCCGCCCAGGCGGTCAGCGCCGCGACGATGACGTCGTCCGGTACGTCGGGCATGACCGTCTCACGGAGCCGGCGGGCGTCCCCGGACAGCTCCTGCGGCACGGGCTGCTCGCAGCGCGCAGGAGCGAGCTGACCGGCCGCGTGGGCGTCGCTGATCAGCCGCCCGAACACGACGGCGGACCGGGCGGCGGGGGCGATCGTGTCGGCCGGCGCCTGATAGCCGGGCACGGGCGAGCCGTAGATCAGCGCGTATTCGTGCGGATGGGCCACCGCCCAGGCACGGGCGGCGCGGCACCCGGCCAGCCACCGGCCCCGGTAGTCGTCCCGGGCGCACGTCGCATCCGCGTGCTCCACAGCGGCCCCGATCGCGTTGTAACCGTCGATGATCAGCGCCGTCAGCAGCTCGTCCCGGCTGGCGAAGTAGCGGTAGATCGCGGAAGACACCATGCCCAGGTCCCGGGCCACGGCCCGCAATGAAAGGGCAGCGGCGCCGCTGGCCGCCAGCTGGGCGCGGGCGGTGTCGGTGATCTCACGGGTGATCTCCGCGCGGACCCGTTCCCGGGCTGTCCTGCGTGCTGGCATCCTTCGACCTTAGCAGAGCACCCGGCACGAACAAGAGCAGCGCTCTGCTGCGGTCGGCCGGGCCGGCGTTTGGCCCGATGGCCGGGGTGGGTAGCTGACCTGACCACGACAGCAACTAACCACGGCGCGGGTGAGCCGGCTCGGCCGCAGGACGATTTCGCGGCGGACTTCACGGCGGACGTCGCCGAGCCGGCCGCCGGCCGATCAGAGAGCTCGAGGCAAAAGGTCATGCCGCAGCCTTCTGACGAGCATCGTCACGCGCCCGTTGACAGTGGCCAGGATTACGTGGACAAACGGGGGACAAAATGAACGCTTCTACCGGCTTTTCGGTGATTATCGACCCGATCTACGTAACGCGCGTAGAACTGGAGGACGCGTATAGCTTGCTGGCCGCTTTCCCGCACTGCCAGCAATACTGGTGCGACTACGCAGCCGCCATGACTGCCTACGAGGGTGCGAGCCGCTGACCATCGGGCCCTTCGGGGGCCCTTGGTGGTAAACGGCTCAGATGTACTGAACCGGCCTAAATGGGGAGGGAAAAGATGCACGTGAAGAGGATCACCGCAGTTATCACTGCGCTCATCTTCGCAACGATGACCGCAGCTTTTACCAGCGTTGCGCAATCATCGGCCGCGACTAATCCATCATGGAAGATCCAGTTCTCGACAAGCTTTTCAACGGCTGCCCGGCTTGGCAGCTTCTCCGGATGCAGTAACTGGGGTGCTGACATCTGCACGGGACTGCCGAATGCCCTGCAATCGTCCTGGTGGGCCTATCCGGCTGGCTGGCCCGATACCGCGACGGCGCGCAACCGTCCGGTGGGCGGTTACTACGAGCCACAGAGTACCGTCTGGATCTCAGGTGGTCAGATGCACATCAGGATGTCCCGGGGTACTGGCTCGGTGTCCTCGGCCGCCGTGGTCCCGAAAGCATCGATCAACAAACGGTATGGCCGATACACCGAAACTGTCCGCGTCTCCAAAGTTACCACCGGGTACAAGTCCGCGCATCTCTTGTGGCCGCACAACAGCGGCAGTAAGTTCGAAGTCGACTTCCCGGAGAACGATTGGGACACGGCGCCATCCGCCTACATTCACAACGGCAGTGCCAGCCAGCTTTCATTCCCGTCGAACGTTAACTGGACGCAATGGCACACCTACACGATTGAGTGGTGGCCTGGTCACCTCAGCCTGTACGTTGACGGCACGCTCATCGGCCAGACAACCTCTTCAACGTACGTGCCCAATGTCAGTATGGACTGGATCATCCAGAATGAGTCGGCGCTCAACGGCAAGCAGGCTCCGAAGAATTCATCCGCCCAGATCGACATCAGCTACGTCGAGTATGACTCCTACGTCGGCTAGTCGCTGAGCATCGAGCCCCTTCGGGGGCCCTGGGTAGTGAACGGCTCAGACAGAGCAATACCTAAATGGGGGAACGACAATGAGTAGACGGTTCCCCTGACTCGTACGCGGCGATCCGGCTGGCCCGGGAGGAGGCGAAGTTCCGCGGGGTCCGCCTGATCGCCGTGATGGCCCACAGCGGCGAGGGCACCCTCGGTGCGCCGGCCGCGCGGCCGCTCAGCACCTTCCGCTCTCCCGGCGAGGAGCAGAAGCTCGCCGAGTCCGCCCTCCGCGCCGCGGTCCGGGAAGCGCTGGGCACCGAGGAAGAGACCGTGGAGGAGCGCACCGTGACCGGCGTGCCGGGGCGGGCGCTGGTGGATACGGCCCGGTCCGTGCACGCCCAGCTCATCGTGCTGGCCGCCCGGGGCGAGCATGCCGCCCGGCTGCTGGGCGCCGTCAGCCAGTACGTGCTGCGTAACGCGCCATGCCCCGTCCTCGTCGTGCCCGAGGCCAGTAAGGGACTATAAGTAGTGCAGGCGTCCTTGGGAAAAGGGCTCGGCACGAGGAGGTAGACGCGTTGGCTCCGTTTGTAGCCGCACCGATGGTAGAAACCAACATCACCAATATGCCGGAGAGCGGACTGATCGTCCTGTCAGTCTGCTCGATATTCCTGGCCGCAGCGCTGCTCGTCCCGGTCATGCTGGCCGGGCGCGCCCCGCGCCGGAAAGGGCCCGCCGCCATGCCACCGTGGACCGGCCCGGTGCAGGGCGGCATTCACCAGGGCGATGGGCGCAGTGTGGCCCCGCACCGGGATGCGCCCGCCGAAGTTGACGACCAGGAAAAGGTGGCGCAGGTCACCCGGGAACCAGGGACCGGCGCCGACGAGGGGTAACGGGGATACGAGGGGTAACGGGGACAGGAACCGCCGATGGCTGCCGCACCCGGCGCGCTGAAAGCCGCCCTGCTGGACCGGTACGGCCGCACCTATGCCGAGGACGCCGGCATCCGGCTTGCCGACAAGCCCGCTCCCCTGTATCAGCTTCTCGTCCTGGCCACGCTGCTGAGCGCGCGCATCTCATCAGATATCGCGATCACCGCCGCCCGCGAGCTGTTCGCCGCCGGGTACACGACACCGAAGGCGATGCAGGAGGCCAGCTGGCAGGAGCGGGTGGACGCGCTGGGCCGCGCCCACTACCGGCGCTACGACGAGCGGACAGCCACCATGCTCGGGGACGGCGGCGAGCTGCTGAACGAGCGCTGGCACGGCGATCTGCGCGGTCAGGTGACGACCCAGCCCGGCATCGGGAACCCGGCCAGCAGGTCGCGGACCTCGCCGGCGATCCGGTTCAGCGTCGCCTCGTCGTCCTTGGCCGCGGCGGCGATCGCGTCGTCCAGCCACGCCGCGATCAGCGGCATGTGCTCCTCGCCCAGGCCGCGGGTGGTGATCGCCGGGGTGCCGAGCCGGATGCCGGACGGGTCGAACGGCTTGCGCGGGTCGTAGGGCACGGTGTTGTAGTTCAGCTCGAGGCCGGCCCGGTCCAGGGCGCGCGCCGCGGGCTTGCCGCCGATCCCCTGGCGGGTCAGGTCGACCAGGATCAGGTGGTTGTCCGTGCCACCGGACACCAGGTCGTAGCCCCGGGCGGTGAGCGCTTCGGCCAGGGCCCGCGCGTTGGCTACCACCTGGTAGGCGTAGCTGCGGAAATCGGGCTGCGCGGCCTCGTGCAGGGCCACCGCGATGGCGGCCGTGGTGTGATCGTGCGGGCCGCCCTGCAGGCCGGGGAACACCGCCTTGTCCAGCGCGGACGCGTGCTCTGCGGTCGACATGATCATCGCACCGCGTGGACCGCGGAGCGTCTTGTGCGTCGTCGTGGTGATCACGTCGACGTGCCCGGCCGGGGACGGGTGGGCCCCGCCGGCGATCAGCCCGGCGATGTGCGCGATGTCGGCCACCAGCACGGCGCCCGCCTCGGCGGCGATCTGCGCGAAAGCCGGGAAGTCGATGGTCCGCGGGATCGCCGTCCCGCCGCAGAAGAGGATCTTCGGCCGTTCGCGCAGCGCCAGGTCGCGGACCTCGTCCATGTCGACCCGGCCGGTGTCGGCCCGGACGGTGTACTGCACGGCGTGGAACCACTTGCCGGTGACCGACACCGGCCAGCCGTGGGTCAGGTGGCCGCCCATCGGCAGCGACATCCCCATGATCGTGTCGCCGGGGCTGGCGAAGGCCAGGTAGACGGCCAGGTTGGCGGGCGAGCCCGAGTAGGGCTGGACGTT
>Ga0182016_10002311_pt1 | contig 22539 bp, 19 predicted proteins | sample 712S2MmetaG_FD_120491 | JGI IMG/M metagenome (GOLD analysis project Ga0182016, IMG submission 120491) | Permafrost microbial communities from Stordalen Mire, Sweden - 712S2M metaG | ecosystem: Environmental > Terrestrial > Soil > Wetlands > Permafrost | place: Sweden: Stordalen | collected... | reverse complement strand
CCGCGCGAGAGGAAGATGGTGGCCGTGCTGAGGACGAGATGCAGGTGTTTGGTTTGGGGGGTGAGGGGCAGAAAAATGAGCAGGGTGAGCGTGTGAATCCACCACAGAGCACGAGCGGCTTGGCTTGTACCGGTAACACTAAATGAAGCCAGGTAGGTGGCCATGAGAACAAAGATCAGCAAGGCGATGATGCCGGATTGGTAGGAGAGTTTTTCGCCGAGCCACTTGGGCCGGATTAGAAAGCGGCGGACGAAGAGGCCGAGGATGCCGGCGGCGCAGGCCACGGCAAAGGCTGCGGCGAAATAGAAATAGAGGCGGCCGATCGCTCTCGCGGGGTCGAGAAAGCTCATTCCAAAGATGACGGCACAATGGTTGAGCGTGACCAGCGCAAACGCGCAAAAGGCCCAGAAGACAAAGGCGTGCGCCAAGCCAGGGAGCGGGCGCTCGCGAATGACCTTAGCCTGAAGCATTACCTCCCAGGCAAAGTCGACTATGCGTTTGCCGAGAGGAAAAAGACGAAAGCTGGTATCTTTTTTCGATTGCAGGATTTTGTTGAGGACCACGCCGAACCGCCGCCAGAAACCGTAGCACGAGGCTATCGCCAGCGCTGGGAAGAGCAGCTTCTCGAAGAGAGAGAAGTAATGGGGTTCGGCCAGCGTTGGGAGTTGAAGGATCATAGGCGGACGAAGCAACGATAGAGGATGGGACTGGGAACTGTCGCGGGTTGTATCGAGAATTCCATTGCCACTCGGAAAGAGTTAGTTGGTCTTTGAAGTCGGGGGTTGGACTGGGGTTGAGGTTTGCGGTTTCAGTAGCGGAGAATACACGAACTCGAATGGGCTGGAATCAAACTCGCGCGAAGTATAGGCACCGTCCGTTACGACGCATCCTTTGCGTACATGGGTCAGTTCTCGCTCGTACCATGTTGCTTTCAGTTGCACCGCATCTCCCTGAAGGTAGCTGGAACACACAGGCTCCTCGTACGGCTTGCACACCACCCCGACCGAGAACTTGATGTCAACCCATTCTCCAGGGCGCAGCTTCAGGTGTTGCGCAGAGTTCTTGGGCTGTGCCCAGAAATTTACGCCGCCTGTGAGTCTTGTAAGATAGCGATGTTTTCCCGGCAAATTCATCCAAACCCATATGGTCGCAGCTACAGACGTTACCGTGGGGTCCTTTGGGTCGGTTTGTATTGGAACAACTGGAGATATCTCCCAGGGGATTTCGGCGGGCGCGTAGACGTTCAGACTCTTGAGCCGGACCGTGATCACAATGCGAGCTTGACCATCCCGAATCTCTGGCTTGGCGTCAACGATAGAGAGGTTGAGGTTGTCACCTTTATCTTCAATGACCCCGTCCGCGACGCTGGAGCCGCATGCATTCTTGTATTCCTCGCTGAAATCGCCCGGCCGGGGGCCGCTCGGTGCTGGCGGGCGCGGCTGGGTCAGATCTCTTGTTGCGACCTGTTGGCACGGCAAGTCGTGCGGTGCAAGCGGGACGAAAATTATGCAGGTAAACAATGCCGCTAAAATCCGTGAACGAACAAACCGATGTATCTCAGCATCCATGCTTTCCTCGCCTTTGGAGAGCATGGGTAGAATACCTCACCTCAGCAGCGCACAATCTTCGGTGAATCGATTCCCTTCGTGGCGTTGCGGGTATCGACGACTAGCTGCGACTGCTCGACGATTCCTTTGTAGTCGTAGCTGGAGTGGTCTGTCACGATGACGACGGCATCGAACTCCGCCAGCGTATCCGGATTAGCGAGCGAAGTACTGGTCATGTTCAAGTCGTAATGGCGTCCGTGGCCCACTGTGGGAAAGTAAGGGTCGTTGTAGGCGACGAGTGCGCCTTTGTCGCGCAGCAGCTCGATAATGGTCAGTGACGGCGACTCGCGCAGATCGTCTATGTCGCGCTTGTAAGCGAGGCCCAGGACCAGGATCTTCGAGCCTTTGATCGACTTGCGGTGGTTGTTGAGCGCGTCAGCCAGGTAATCGAGAACAAAGTAAGGCATGGCCATGTTGATCTCGCCGGCCAGTTCGATGAAACGCGTCCGGAAGTCGAACTCCCTCGCTTTCCACGAGAGATAAAACGGATCGATAGGAATGCAGTGGCCGCCGAGTCCGGGACCGGGATAGAACGCCTGGAAGCCGAAGGGCTTGGTTTTGGCCGCGTCGATGACCTCGTTGATGTCGATGCCCATCCTCATGCACAACTGCTTCAACTCGTTGACCAGGGCGATGTTAACGCAGCGGTAGATGTTCTCAAGCAGCTTGGTCATCTCGGCAACCGAAGGGCTGCTTACATGGACCACGCGGTGGAAGATTGCCGCATACATGGCTTCGGCCAGCTCCGCCGCCGCCGGTCCGCAACCGCCCACGACTTTGGGAACATCGTTGCGAGCCACCGTATCGTTGCCGGGGTCCTCGCGCTCGGGCGAGAAGGCGACATGCACGCCGGCCTCGTCGAGAGCGCGCGCAACCCGAATGCCCTTCAGGTTGCCGTTTTCGAGCAGCGGAACTACCACTTCTTCGGTCGTGCCGGGATAGGTGGTGCTCTCCAGCACGATCAACTGGCCCTCATGAATATGAGGAGCAATTGACTTGACCGTCCCGACCACATAGCTCAGATCGGGCTCGTGGTGCTGATCGAGCGGAGTCGGCACGCAGATGATCACCGCATCAATCTGGGCGATCTCAGAGTAATTCGTTGTAGCGCGAAATCCGGCGGCTTGCGCGTCATGAATGGCGGCGGGCGAAATGCGAACGATGTAGGAGCCGCCGGCGTTGAGGGTTTTCACCTTGTCGGCGGCAATATCGAACCCCGTCACCCGGAATCGCTCGCCGCTGAAGAGCAGCGCCAGCGGCAGACCCACATATCCCATCCCGACGATGCCGATGTGGGCCTCGCGGGCTTCCATTTTACGTTTGAGCTCAGCCAGTACGCTGGGGGCGGCAATTGTCATGGGAATCATTCTAAGGCTTGATGCAGCGCGGCAGCTCCGGCTGGGGCCAGTTTGCGCTAGCCGGTATGGTTACGAAGGGATTGGGTCCCGGGCCCTGCGAGATGGGACAATGAGACAGGAGGCGCAATGGTTCCGCTGATTGTGTTGGCCGTTTCGTTCCTGGTTTTCCGGCTGGCGGGTTTGGGAGTGCCTCATTTTGCGGATTGGCAGAATGCTTTGCGGGCGGCGCTGGGCGTGATGTTCCTGCTCACGGCTTCGGCGCACTGGGGAGAGCGCCGGCAGGATCTTATCCGCATGGTTCCGCAAGCGTTTGGCGACGGAGGAAAATGGGTGACACTGACGGGGGTTGCTGAGGTACTGATTGCAATCGGGTTGCAGGTTCCGAGTGTTGCCATGCCGGTAGGGGCGCTGGCGGCCGCGATGCTGGCTTGCATCTTCCCGGCGAATGTGAAGGCAGCGCGGGAGGGGCTGACGATTGGCGGCCAGCGCGTGCCCGGATTGGGCGTAAGGCTGGCCATTCAAGTCGTATTCCTTTTGGCCCTGGCGACAGCGGTCTGGCCCAGATAGGGACCGGCTCGTACCACATGCACTGTAGCCCCGGCCTGCCGGTCGAGAGGTTTGTTCGATAATGGTTCAAGATTTCGCCCGGCCCAACCCGCGCAGACCGCCGGCATCTCGACACACTCAATAGTCTTGCGGGCAAGACGCAGTCGTTGTGCGTCCTAGCTGAGGGATTGATTGCGCACGGGCGTTTGGTTTCATACAAATGTCATATTTCTCTCTCGCCTCGATCGCGTCGTTGAACTGCCAAGTGCTGCAAGTGACCCAAAAGGGAACACATGGGTTAATTTATAGAATAGTAAACGTCTAACATGTGTCTCACATTTTTCTTGCATCTTTCACACTTAAATGATAGATTCTGTGTAATTCTAGATTTGTCCTTTGCGAGCAGATCTCTTTTAGGGGCCATTCGGCAACGCCTGAACGAAGGCTCTTCGCACACCTCGGGCGATTGCCTAAAGTCAGTTCTATATCGATCCAGAGTCCTGGGACCGAGGGGGGCGGAGCCTGTCTTAAAATTGCCCCTCGAATCTCATGCCAATGAAAATAGTTCTGACCAATATCCCCGCTCCCGTCCTCTTATCGGCTATTGTGCTTGACAACCGCGGTCCAGTGTCTCTGGCCAGCATCTGAGTACAATGACAGTCCTGAAGCCCCGCGTCAGAATGATTAGTGTCCGGCTCTCCGAGGAGGAGTACCTGGCTCTCAAACGGGTTTGTGCGGTGACCGGAGCGCGAAGCGTTTCGGACCTGACGCGCGACGCCCTGCGTGTCTTGTTGAACGGAGTGAGTGGTCCGGATATGCTTGGCCTGCACATGGCCGAGTTTCGGGCGCAAATCAGGAATCTCGACAATAAAATAGAGCGACTCGCATCGAGAATTACACCGTTCGATGCCGAAGGCAAATCTCAATGAGATTCGGGAATTCTGCTTCGATCGAGTTGCAGGGTGTCTGGGATGGGCTAGATGCAGCAAGCCGCATGTGGAGGTCGCTTATGAAATGCATAACCATCTCGGTGATGGCAATAACCATTGCCTATCCAGTCTCGGCACTAGCGCAGGCAAGTCCCTACCAGAACAGTGCGGGCAGCAACTCTGTCAGCGAAGGTTCCAACCTGCCGGTGGAGAAGATTGGCAAGGACGATCTAGTCGGCATTACGGTGTACGATGCGCCCGAGTTGAGCCGCGCCGTTCGTGTCGGAGCGGATGGAGATATTCGCTTGCCGATGCTTCGCCGTCATATCCAGGCGGAAGGCCTGAGTCCAGCCGATCTTGAGACTGCCATTTCGAAGGCGCTGAGCGAAGAGAACGTTCTGGTAGATCCGGTCGTAACCGTGTCTGTTGTGGAATACCGTAGCAGGCCGATTTCCGTTGCCGGGGCGGTGAAGACTCCTGTGACATTTCAGGCCGCTGGTACAGTCACGCTGCTTGATGCGATTGCAAAAGCGGGTGGACTTGGCGAGAATGCCGGGGCGGAAATCCTGGTCAGCAAACTGCCGGCAGCGGCCGACAAGACGGTCGTACTCACTCAGCGGATTCCTGTACGCGGTCTTTTGGACGGAGCGGATCCGGCGCTGAACCTGCATCTGGAAGGCGGGGAAGATATTCGAGTTCCAGAAGCCGGCCGTGTCTTCGTACTGGGAAGAGTGAAGAAGCCCGGCGCATTCTTTATTACTGACGGTTCCGAGAGCAGTGTCATGAAGGCGCTTGCTCTCTCAGGCGGCTTAGATAGCTTCCCCTCCCACAATGCCTATATTTACCGTCTTGAGGGCGGCAGCAGCGGCAGAAATGAAATTCCAATTGGATTGAAAAAGATCATGGATCGAAAGACCCCGGATGTGCCTTTGTTGGCTAATGATATACTTTATGTCCCGGACGCGACCGGGGCGCGAGCGAGCCTGAAGATATTGGAAACGTCGGTGGGCTTGGGCGCAGTACTTGGCTCCGCGTTGATCTACATGCACTAAGTTAGTTAGTTGAGGAGAACCATGCCCGAAAAAGCGCGGCTGGCGGAGGTAATTCCTCCTGGACAGTCCAACAATCTGCCGGCGATGGCCTATTATCCGCCATTCCCGCCGCAGCAGGAATTTGAACCGGAGACGCCTTCGGTTCCCCTGTCGCACTATCTATGGGTTCTTAGGCGGCATCGCTGGAAGATCGCCGCATTCGTTGCCGCGTGTGTTCTCGCCGCCGGGGTGGTCTCCGCGCGGCTGAAGCCAGTTTACGAGTCAACCGCTACGGTGGATATCGACCGGCAGGCGCCGTCGGATGTGGTAGGCGAGGGCTCAACGCGCAATGAGGATGTTTATGACGATGCAGACCAGTTTATCGCAACGCAAATCAAACTCATCCAGTCGGATTCCGTGCTGCGCCCGGTGGCCGAGCAATTTCATCTGCTCGACAGCGAGGGGCAACTGAAGAAGCTCGGCGCCGAGAAAGCGCAGGAAGCTGCGCAAGCGCCTGTCTCGCTGGGCGGCCTCAAAGTGACCCGCCCTCCGAATACATACCTCCTGCAAATCAGCTATCGCTCTCCAGACCCGCGCCTTGCCGCCGACGTTGCAAATGGGATTGCGAACTCCTATCTCGCCCACACCTATGACATCCGTATTCGCTCGTCGGCGACCTTGTCGTCGTTTATGGAAAAGCAACTCGATGAGTTGAAGGCGAAGATGGAGAAATCCGGCCTGGCCCTAGCGCAGTTTGAAAAGGATCTGGATGTCATCAATCCCGAGGAGAAAACGAATATTCTCTCGGCACGGCTGCTGCAGTTGAACACCGAATACACAGCCGCTCAGGGAGAGCGAGTCAGCAAAGAAGCGGCCTGGAATGCCATGAAGTCCGGATCGCTTGAAGCCGCACAGGTTTCGAACCAGGGACAAGCCCTGGTCAAGCTCAACGAGACTCTTGACGCGGCGCGCCAGCGGTTTGCCCTGGTCAAAGCGACCTATGGGAGCACCCACCCGGAATACCGCAAGGCCGCCTCCGAAGTGGCCGAAGTGGAAAAGCAGATCGAGAGTACGCGCGCCAACATCGCCAATCGAATCGAGGTCGAGTATCGCGAGGCGCTCAATCGTGAGCAGATACTGCAGGCATCTGTAGCCGAGACCAAGGCCGACTGGGACCGGATAAACTCCCGATCCTTCGAGTATCAGCAGTTGAAGCGGGAAGCCGATGCCGACAAAGCCCTCTATGACGAACTGATCCGGAAAATTCGCGAGGCCGACATCAATGCCGGTTTCCAGAACAACAATATTCGCATCGCCGATGTGGCGCGGCCGCCCTTGAGTCCCGTCTCTCCAAACATCCGGCTCAATCTCATGCTAACGTTTCTCTTTTCTACCCTTTTGGCGGTTGGCGCAGCCCTGCTATATGACTCGCTCGATACCACTCTCCGCGATCCCAAGGAGGCGAGCCGTTTCCTCGGTACGGATGTCATTGCGTCGATGCCCATTGATCGCGTCTCGGCCCAGTTCCAGAAAAGCGCATCGCCCGACGCGCCAGAGGCGGGTGTTGCCAAACTGATTAAGAGCGGAAACCGGAAGGGATACTACTCGACTACCTCCGAATTCGAAGAGGCTGTGCGCACCCTGCGCAATACCATCCTGCTTTCCGACTTCGAAGGCCGGCTGCGCTCGATCGTGGTCACTAGCGCCATTCCAGGCGAGGGCAAGACGACCATCGCGGCCCATCTGGCCATTGCCAACGCCTATCGCGGTAAAAAGACGCTGCTCGTAGATGGCGACCTGCGCCGCCCCAGCATTCACGCAAGATTTGGGCTCAATCCGCGCGAGGGCCTTTCCAACGTCCTCACCGGCGAACTAGCTTGGCGCGATGTTGTTCTCCCGGTCGCCGACAAGCCGAATCTGAGTCTTCTGCCGGCCGGCCCCGGCTCCCATCGCGCCGCCGATCTCATCGGCCCCCGGCTTTCAACTCTCCTCGACGAGTTCGCCAAGGAATACGATCTCGTTATCCTGGATTCCCCGCCCTTGCTGGGATTCGCTGAATGTCTCCAGATGGCCAGCGCCGCCGATGGCGTGCTCATCATCAGCCGCGCCGGAGAAACCAGGCGCAAGGCCGTCGCCGAGGTCGTCTCGGTACTCTTCCGCCTCCGCGCCAACATCGTCGGCGTAGTCCTCAATCAGGTAACCCACAACATGACCTCGGAGGGTTATTCAAACTACGGATACCACAGCTACCGCTACGGCCAAAAACCCGAGTGATGAAACGGGACTCAATGCTAGTCGTTGACGCAGTGCCGAAGACATTTCTACGCCAATGAGATTCCTATGAAACCGCCGATTGCAATCCTGGTCTCCTCGCACGACCCCTACTCCGATCTTTGGCCCCCATACTTTGCGGCCTTCCATCGCAATTGGTCGGACTGTCCATTTCCGATCTACCTGCTTTCAAATCGCCTCGTCTTCCCGGACCCTGTTGTTAAACCGATCCTGGTTGGGGATGTTCGGTCGTGGCCAGATAGCATGCGCCTGGCCCTTCATGCGATCGAAGAAGAATTTGTCCTGCTTCTGCTTGAGGATCTCTTCTTAATCTCGCCCATTGACACGGAACGATTTCTCCGTCTCGCCGAGTGGGTCACGGAGCACCGGCCCGCCTGCATCCGAGTTGAACCCATCCCTGGCATGGTTCCGTCCGAGTTCAAAGGCATCTATAAGCTACCTCCCGGAATGCTCTATCGAGCCTCAACAGTTCTGACTTTGTGGAGAAAAGATGTTCTCATCTCGCTTCTCAGATCCGATGAGACCATCTGGCAGTTCGAGATCCAGGGATCGGTCCGCACAGACGTCTATCCTGACTTCTATGCCACGGAAGAGACCTACTTGCCTTGGCTGAACGGAGTCATTCGCGGTAAGTGGGTGCCGCAGGCCCAGGCCGCACTGATCGCTGCAGGATATCCCGTTCAGACGCAGGCACGCGGGATGTTCACTCTATGGGAACGATTCAAGCAATCCTTCCGCATCACACGCGCTCGCACGCTCCGGCTGGTACCACTGCAATACCAGCGCCGTATTCGGCTTTGGTTCGATTCAACTCCGCGCGAGTCCGCCGTCGCAGCCAGGAAATAGTGGACAATATTCCTCCCGCCATCTGACCCTTACGTACAAATACCTATGCCACTTCCTCCCAATCAAGATAATTCCCGCGCCGGCGCATCGTCACCCGTCGTCATACGTTTGCGGCAGTTCGTCCACAAGGTCATCAAGGATGTGGAGATCATCCGTCTCGCTCGCAATGTGGCCTGGTCCAGCTTCGGAGTCGTCCTGTCTCAGGTCATCACCTTCGTTTCCTACGTTGCACTCGCGCGGTATATCGGCAAAGAACGGTTCGGCGAGGTCACCATTATTCAGGGCACGGCAAACACCGTGTCCGCCTTCGCCGGCCTCGGATTCGGAATCACCGCCACCAAGTACATTGCCGAGCTGCGCCAGCGCGAACCAGCCCAGGCCGGGTCGGTCATGGCCATGATCAGCCTCATCACCCTGATCTGGACCGCGCTTCTCACCATCGTGATCTGGGTGGCCGCGCCTGAAATCGCCACTGAGATTCTCAAGCGGCCCGAGCTGGCCTCCGCAGTGCGGATCGGGGCCATCTTGTTGTTCTTCACCGCCATCATGAACGTCCAAAACGGGGCGCTCGCCGGCTTCGAGTCCTTCGATGCAGTGGCCAAGACCTCCATGCTCAGGGGCTTTCTCATCTTTCCGTTCCTGCTTGCCGGCGCGGCCATGGGCGGGGTACGAGGCGCGCTCGTCGGTTTTGCGGCGGTCGCAGCGCTTATTTGCGCAGTCAATTACAACCTGCTCAGGCGCCGCTGTAACCTGTATTCCATTGCGCTCAGTCTGCGCGGCGGCCTCGCCAGACTGCGCCAGCTCGCCGCTTTCTCCATCCCTGCCTTTCTCGCCAACATCTTGCCCGCGCCATGCCTCTCCCTAGCGCAATTACTATTAGTCAGGCAGCCGGGCGGATACGGCGACGTTGCCATCTTCAGTGCGGCATTTCAAATCAGAACCGGCATCGTCCTGATCCCTGCGCTTCTCTCGCAGCCTCTTGTTCCCATGTTCGCCAGCTTCCATGCCAACAACACCTCCTCTCGCAATAAGCTCCTGCGAGCCACGTGCGCCGCAACGCTCGTCGTGTCTGTCGTTCTTGCCGCCATCGTTTGCGCCTTTCCAAAGTACATCATGCTCGCCTACGGGCACGCCTTCACCGAACAGTCGCCCGTGCTTATTCTCCTGGTCGTCTCCGCGGTCATCGCCTCCGCGTCGAGCCCGTTTATGTCTGCCACCATCAGTACCGGCAAAATGTGGACTCTCTTCATGACCTATGCAGCCTGGGGCACCGCATTCCTCATCACAACCTACCTGCTGTTGCCGTCCCTTCATGCAACCGCCCTTGCGTGTGCCTACGTCGCGGGGGATTCGGTGCAAGCTATATTCGTTCTCCTCACGCATTTTCGTAATGAGAGACAGCGTGCCGCAAGTTTTGCGCTGGATCCAGAATGCGTTGTATAGCACTATCCTTCGTTTTCCGTCGTGAGCTGTAACCCCAAAAGGAATCTTGAAGAAATGCTCGATGCCATCGCCGCCAATCCCCCGAGGCAATCTTTCTTTTCCAGGGAATTCCTCAAACGGATGATCGGCATCCCGATGCTTGCTGTTGGCATCAATCCTCTGGCAGCCGCTTCCTTAAGGTTTCTGCCGAGGTATCTTTCGGATCGAAGAAAGTTCAAGAAAGCCGGTGGCCGTATCGTGCGGTCCCTCCCCATGCTGGGAGATTTTGTTGCGCAAGCCGGCACGGCGCAGGGCCACTACTTTCACCAGGATCTTCTGGTTGCATCCCTCATTTTTAAAGCAAATCCAATCCGCCACATCGACGTTGCATCGCGCATCGACGGTTTCGTCGCTCATGTGGCCTCGTTTAGAGAAATCGAGGTCTTGGATGTGCGTGAACTCCAAGAGACCGGCCATGCGAACATCAAGTTCATCCGGGCCGACCTGATGGTCGAGGACGCGAGCCACCAACAGATCGCCGATTCCGTTTCTTGCCTTCATGCCATTGAGCATTTCGGGCTTGGCCGTTATGGCGACCCCATCGATCCAAACGGCCATCTCGCCGGGTTTGAAAATATAGTGAAGATAATGAAGGATGGGGGCACGCTCTACATCAGCTTCCCAATCGGAACTAACCCAGGCGTTTATTTCAATGCCCATCGGGTATTCCATCCGAGAGAGATACTTACATGGCCTGGCAGCGACAAGCTCGAACTTGTACGATTCGATTTTGTCGATAACAGCGGAAATCTCCATAAGCAATTTCCCCTGATGGACAAAATGCCGCTTGCAAGCTATGGGTGCGGAATCTATACATTCCGGAAGCATGCCTGACGCGGTCTTTAAAGCGTGCGAGTACCTGTTTGGAGTATCTCCCATGAGTGAAGTGAGACCATTGAAAGTCCTTGTATCCGCCTTTGCATTCAGCCCGGTCAAAGGATCTGAATATGCGGTAGGGTGGGACTACGTGCGCGCCATCTCGGCAAGGCACAGAGTATGGGTCATCGCTCGGAGCACCGAACAAGAGGAAACAGAAGAGTATCTGCGTCAGCACCCGGACGCGATGACCAATGTAACCGTTCATTATCTTCCGTTTTCGTCCAATCCCTTCAAGTTCCCCTTGTGGGAACTCGCATTCTATCCCATGATGTGGCAATGGCAGCGTAAGGCGTTGCAGCTCGGACGCGCTCTCGATGCGGAGATCGATTTTGATTTGATCCATCACCTTACGGCGACCGGTTTTCGCGAGCCCGGATACCTTTGGAAGATTCCCAAACCGTTTGTCTGGGGACCCATCCTCGGATTGCAATACTTTCCCCTACGGCTCTTGAATGCCGTTCCATTCCGCTCGCGGCCGTTTTTCCTCTTGAAGAACTTTACGACATTCTGGGCCATGCATTTCTCTCGCAGGCCGAGGCGCGCCGCCGCTACCGCGCGAGCCCTCCTGGCCGGGTCGAGCAGTGTCGCGGATAAGGTCCGTTCGCTCTGGGGCCTGGATGCCACCGTCTCCTGCGAGGTGAGCGCGCCCGACCTGGAACTTGGACCGCCGGCTCGCAGAGCGCCCGATGAACCCTTGCACATTGTCTGGAGCGGAAGCTGCCAGCCAAGAAAAGCGCTGAATATCGTTCTGCTGGCGCTGAGGCAGCTCAGACAATCTCCCGTTAACTGGCGGTTGACCGCCGTGGGCGACGGCCCGCTTCTCGCACCATGGAAGGCGCTTGCCGCCAGCCTCGGAATAGGCGAGCGCTGCACATTCCTCGGCAGGGTGTCGCGGGCAGAAGTTCTTCGCGTGATGGCAACCGGCCATTGTTTCGTCCAACCAAGTTTGTATGACGCAACCTCCACTGTGGTGGCCGAAGCCCTGGCCCATGGACTGCCGGTCATTTGCCTTGACCACTTCGGATTCAAGGACGCCGTCCATGCGGATTGCGGCGTCAGGATTCCGCCCAACAGTCTCGATCAGGTAGTCCGAGGCTTCGCCAGGGCCATCGAAGCCTTGTGTCTGGACGAGGATCGCAGATATGCGATGGCTATTGCTGCACAAAAAGCATCGCAGTGTCTTACATGGCAACACAAAGCAGAGGTTATCAACGAGGTTTATCGTCGCGTCCTTCCAGAGATGTTTGCTGCTCAGGAGAACCCCGCCAAATTAAACTCTATTGCGCACATGCCATACGAACTCAACACCCCTTCATCGCTCGCTACCTGTCGCACAATTGAGAATCAAGGTCAGAATGTACGCTGAAACCTCGCCGTTCACAGTTGTTCCTCGTTGGAGATCGGCGGCGCATGTGCGCTTCTCGAAACAGATGCTTTTCGCCGATGACAAGGCGAAGCCCTCCGCGAATATCAGATTGTGCCTTTGGCTGATCTACTACTTTACGCTTTGCGACACCACCCTGAAATTCCTCCCAGTTGGGATTGCACTACCGCTCCGGTATCTTCCCGAGGGTGTTCTCTACGGTTTTACCATCGTCGTCTTCATGAAAGGAAGGCGAGTCACCTCCTTCCCATTGTTTTGGCCCCTGTGTGCTTGCGCCCTGCTCATGTCAATCTCAGGGATATTGAATTCATCGCCAATCTTAGCGGTCATAGGGGACTTCCGAAGCTTTTTCCGCTTCGCGGCCTTCGCGTACATCGGATGGAGAACTGGGATCACACCAAAGCGCATCGAGCAGTTTATCGATGGGTTTCTTCTGCTGACTGTTGTAGAACTGATCGTCGGAGGGCTTGAATTGGTTGGGGGCCAAGGAGCGCAAACTTTCTTCTCCCCGGCTTTGGGTTGGAGCTCAGGAACACCGCTCGCGCAAGCCCATGAAGCGAGAGATGCGGGTGGGTGGATATTCGGGACGATGTCAGACTATAACCAGTTTGGAATGTTCATGACAATAAGCTGCGTTCTGGCGCTTGCAATGTACTTTATCAAAGCCTCAGGCAAGTATCTGTGGATTGCATCTGCCGCCGCGTTGGCTGTCGTACTGTCTTTCTCGAGACATTCGCTTCCCATGCTGGCTCTTGCGGTCGGCATTTTCTTTTTCTTTCAGCGCAAGAGAATGGCGAATGCCTCCACACTGCGGCGATTTATTCCTGTGATTGTGTGCCTGCTGACGCTGGCATATTTCGGGCAGAGCCTTGGATCGGCATTTGAGGGGCGGGTTGCTTCGGCGTTTACTCAAAGGTCTCTTGCAGGAGACCGTTTGGCAAACGTCCGGCTCTATTTGACCATGGAGCTCACGCCCCGGTTCTTGCGGGCAAACCCGCTTTTCGGGCAGGGGCCTGTTGAGGAATCCGAACTCCCGCTGACAGAGGGAAGGAATACAGCTCTGGGGCCAGTGCTCCGGGCGGCTCCAGATATCCCTCGGGATGCGACCTTTTTTTTCGGTGATGTGGTATGGGTGTACGTGCTGGGGCTTTACGGGTGCTTTGGGTTAGCCGCATTCGGATGGGTCTTCTGGTCGATTGGGGCCACAGCCAACAAGTTACGAAAGAGAAGGTCGAGTCCTGAGGGCGTCGTGATCGCGCAAGCCTGTATTGTGACGGTTGTCGCGTTTGTCATGTCAGGATTTTTTAGCCTGGAAATGATTTCAAGAGACTGCATTCCGGTCTTCTGGGTTCTTGCCGGTATGGTCTTCTCCTTGGCGACAAGCCCCATGCGCAGCATGCAAGTTCTTGGTCATCGCGCCAGTTTGTTGAGACACCAAATCCCGCAGCACGCCTTACCTGTTGAATGATGGAATCTAAGAACAAGCGCTATTGGCCTCATGCACAGTGGGGCGCCGAGGCTCTCTATTACCTGAGTCACAGGCTTTGGAAGCGGGGCTTCAGACGCCTTTCGCTCGTTCCAAAATATCTCAATATCGCGCTGTTTCGGGCGTACATCGACAGTCCGGCGCAGATTGGCCTCAGGCTCGATCTGCCTCATGGGGGCTTTGGCGTCGTGATTGGCCACGACGTAAAGATCGGCGATGACGCAATCATCTTTCACAAAGTCACCATTGGCCACGCCAAGCCTGGGCCGGTGGTGATCGGCGACAGGCTTTATGCCGGCACAGGCGCAAGCATCATAGGGCCGCTGCGCATTGGCGACGATGTGACCATAGGCGCAAATGCAGTGGTCACCTTCGACGTGCCCGATGGTGCAACTGTCGTAGGCCAGAAGGCGCGCATCCTCCTTCCCGAAGACCTGTCGAAATGAAGATCGCCCTTGCAAACAATTACTACTACGTTCGCGGGGGCAGTGAGCGCGTTCTGTTTGGCGATCAGGAGGCTCTTGAAGCGGCGGGACACGAGGTTCGGCCTTTTGCTCCGAAAGATGAACGAAATAATGCCGCGAGTTCATCGGCTTTCTTCCCGCAGGTGACGGACTACGGGGCAGCCCATGGCGCTGGCCTGCTGAGAGCCGCAATCGATCTGGTGTATTCTCCTGCGGTGGGGCAGGCCTTCGCAGAGTTTCTCGATGACTTTCGCCCGGACGTAGTCCACTGCCATAACATCTATGGCCGGCTGACCACCGCTATTCTGGACGAGGCAAAGCATCGGCGCATTCCCATTGTCATGACGGTACACGATCTGAAGCTGGTTTGCCCCGCCTATCTTGGATTGCGCGAGGGCCAGCCTTGCCAGTTATGCCAGGATGGCGGTTACTGGCGCTGCGTGCGATGGAAATGCCACAAGCAGAGCCGCTCCGCATCGCTGGTGTATGCCGCCGAGTCTTACTTCAATCGTTTCGCTGGCAAGTACGGCGCTGTGTCGCGGTTTCTGTGCCCCAGCCGCTTCATGCAGCAGTCGCTGATGGATGCAGGGATCGCGGAAGATCGGACGACATATCACCCCAACGCGCTGCCGCTCGGCAACTACACTCCGCAATTCGAGCCCGGCGACTATGTTTTGTATGCAGGCAGGCTTTCTGCGGAAAAAGGCATCCTGACTTTACTTGCTGCCCTTGAGCAGGCAAAGATTCCATTGCGCATCGCCGGCACAGGGCCTCTTGAAGCGGAGATTCGCAGCCTGATCGACCAGCGCAAGCTTTCCGTCACGATGGAAGGTTATTGCGAGGGGGATCGCCTGGCTGAGTTATACAGAAACTCCGCGTTCACCGTTGTTCCTTCCGAGTGGTATGAGAACGCCTCGATGTCCATCCTTGAGTCTTTCGCTTATGGCAAGGCGGTCCTCGCCGCTAATATCGGCGGCAACCCTGAACTGGTCGCCAATGGAGAAATAGGCCGTCTCTTCACATCCGGAAGCGTTGAAGAGTTAGCCGAAGCGGCAAGCGCAATGTGGGAAAATCGCGACGAGCTGAGCAAGATGGGAAGAGCCGCCCGAAGCCTGATGGAGCAGCGGTTTAGCCAGAAGCAAAGACTTTCGGCTTTGCTCGAAATCTACGCGGATGTATGCGGGTGCGTTCCTCTGGAACAATTTTAAGAAAGCGATACAAAGTTCGGTCAAGTCAAGGACAATGTTATGAAATTTGATAAGGAGACGCGCGTCTATATCGCTGGTTGCGGCGGTATGCTTGGACGTGCGGTTTACGAGTGTTTCAACGAAAGAACGACTGTGAAGGCTACGGATATTGATTTGAATATCCATTGGCTCTCGTATGCGGACGTACGGGACTACGGCTCCATCAATGATTCAATTACTGAGTTCAATCCAGACTTTATCCTGAACCTGGCAGCCCTTACCGATTTGGAATATTGTGAACGAAATCAAGAGAATGCTTGGTTAACGAACGCTCTGGGCGCGGAGAACATAGCTTTGATTGCCAGCCGGCTCGATGTGCCGCTCGTGTATATCTCCACCGCAGGGATAGTGGACGGCTCGCAGGAGAAATATCATGATTTTGGTGTCCATACCCCTTTATCTGTCTATGGCAAGTCGAAATACGAGGGAGAATTGGCCGTTCGCTCAATGGTAAAGTCTCACTTTGTTTTTCGCGCCGGCTGGATGATGGGCGGAGGGCCTAACATTGATAAGAAGTTCATCAACAAGATTTACAAACAAATTAAGGCCGGTGCGAAAACGCTCTTTGTTGTAGACGATAAGCTTGGAACTCCGACCTATACAAAGAGTTTTGCCAAGGGCATCTATGCGGTAGCCGAAACCGATCTCTATGGCGTCTATAACCAGGTGTGCTCAGGCGGCGGCAGCCGTTATGATGTTGCCGAGGAGTTTGTCCGCCTGTTGGGACTGGAGAACAAGATTGAGTTAGTTAAAGTGGGATCGGACCAATTCGAGAAAGAGTATTTTGCGCCCAGGCCTAAGTCCGAAAAGCTTGAAAACCTCAAGTTACGCGCGCGGGGCATTGACTTTATGCCGCATTGGAAAGATGCGCTGGCCGACTATGTAGGGGAATTCAAGGCGGATTTGAACGGATGAGAATTGCAATTGGCGGGGTCCGCGGGCTTCCCGCGCGCTATGGGGGCTATGAAACAGCAGTCGATGAAACGGCGCGGAGAATGCTGCAACGGGGTCACCAGGTAACAGTATATTGCCGTGCAAAGAAAGGAGAGAGTCGTCAGTCGGAGTATGCTGGGATCAAATTGGTGCATCTGAGAGTTGTCCCTTTCAATAGCCTGGAAACGATCTTCCATTCGATTGCGGTTGGCTTTCATGTGGCATTTCACAGGCGCGATGTGGATGTCGTTCATATGTACAACGCTGCCAGCGTCTTCGGAGGGCTTCTCGTCCGGTTAGCCGGTAAGCCCTTAATCATGACGCTGGATGGCGTGGACTGGGAAAGGGATGCGTGGGGCTGGATTGCACGGCTCGTCTTGAAGGTGTCATACTGGCTGGCGGTGCGGGTTGCCAATAGCGTTGTTTGCGATTCCAAGGTGGTTAAAGAAATATTCGACAAACGGTTCGGAACCGACGTTCAAGTTATCCCTTATGGCGCCAAGTACATCGAGGAAGCTACAAACAGCTATCGGCGCTTCGGCCTTGTGCGATTTCAGTACTTCATATTTATTGGGCGCCTGGTACCGGAAAAGGGCGTCGATATTCTTCTTGATGCCTATTCTATGCTGGGATCCGATATGCCTTTAGTTATTGTCGGCGACAACGAACTTGACGCGGAGTACGTGGCGATGTTACGTCGCAAGGCGGATGGGAATGTGAAGTTTCTTGGCTATCGATACGGCGAAGAGTACGAAAGCTTACTATTTAACGCGCGGGCATATGTAACGGCGTCAAAGCTTGAAGGGACATCGCCCTCACTCCTGGCTGCAATGGGAGCGCGTGTTTGCTGCCTTGTGCGCGCGATTCCGGAGAACATGGAAACCGGGGGAGATGGCGTCTTATATTTCGACGGCGCAACAGAGTATCTGGTGGAAAAGTGGCGCACGATTTCAGAGGATACTGAAATCGTCAATAAGTACGCAGCAAAAGGATACGAGAGGGTAGTGTCCCACTATGATTGGGATTCTGTGACTACGATGTATCTTACTGCCTATAGCGATATTGTGGGTGACTTGTAGAGACTTTCTATGAAATGGAAGTCGCAGAGGCTTTTTGAAGAGAGTTCTCATCACCGGTGCGGATGGCTTTGTTGGCAGAGCGGTATGCCGCAGGCTGCTCGAATCTGGCTTGACGCCGCGCGCCGGTCTTTGGAATGCCAGTACTTGGCCGGTGCTGAAGGCATCTACCCCTGGACTGGATGAGTTTGCATCAATTGGCGACCTGGGCGCAAAACCTGACCTTCGTTTAGTGTTCCAAGATATTTCGGTGGTTGTTCATCTGGCCGCGCGGGTTCACATCATGCACGACAAAGCCCTCGATCCCCTCAACGAATTCCGGCGCGTAAACGTCGAGGGAACCGAGGCCCTGGCTCGCGCTGCCGCAGTTCAAGGCTTGCGGCGATTTGTCTTTGTCAGCTCCGTCAAGGTAAATGGCGAGTCAACCACAGGTAGGCCGTTTAGCGAAGGGGACGTGCCTGCTCCGCAAGATCCCTACGCGGTTTCGAAGTGGGAGGCCGAAGAAGCGTTGCGCCGTGTCTCCGCGGAAACCGGTCTCGAAGTCGCAATCGTCCGGCCGCCTCTCGTCTATGGTCCTGGGGTGCGTGCGAACTTTCTCCGCTTGATGGGCCTGGTGAAGCGCGGGCTTCCACTGCCCCTACCCGACACCAAGAACCGGCGCAGCCTGATCGGGGTCGAGAATCTCGCCGATTGCCTGGTGCGATGTGTTACCCACCCTGAAGCCGCCAACCATACCTTCATGGTTAGCGATGGTGAAGATGTATCCACGCGCGAGTTGGTGTCCCGGTTGGCCCCCCTCCTCGGACGGTCCGCCTGGTTCTTGCCTGTTTCGGAACGCGCCTTGCGCCTCGTTGCGCGACTCGCCGGTAAGGAGGCTGCTGTCGAACGACTCTTGGGTTCGCTTGAAATTGACTCGAGCAAGGTAAGGCAAACACTGGAATGGGAGCCTCCCGTCACGCTCAGCCGCGGGCTGGAAGCCGCTGCCAGTTGGTATCTCGAATCGCGCCGCCAGACGGCATAGTTAGACTCGTCCCGCGGCCACTTTCCAATTCAGTAATGTTTTTCGAAAGCAGGAGATGCGCGGTGCCTCGTTCGAAGCGAGTTTTCGATGTCATAGTTGCTCTCCCGCTCTTTTTGCTTTTGCTGCCGTTACTGATTGCGATTGCGCTGCTTATCAAGGCCACTTCCAAGGGGCCTGTCATTTATTGGTCCAGACGGGTGGGGAGAAACAACCAGATATTCCGGATGCCGAAGTTTCGCAGCATGAGGATTGACACCCCTCAGGTTGCTACCCATCTTTTATCGAATTCCACGGTGTACGTGACTCCCATCGGCAGTCTTCTCCGCCGGTCGAGTCTCGACGAACTCCCTCAGTTGTGGAGCATTCTTGCCGGTGACCTGAGCTTTGTTGGGCCTCGCCCGGCCCTGTTCAATCAGGATGACCTTGTTGCTCTCCGCACTGAGCGAGGGATTCACGCTCTGGTTCCTGGCCTGACCGGCTGGGCTCAGGTCAACGGCCGCGACGAACTGCCGATTCCAGTCAAGGTACAGTTCGACTACGAGTATCTGCAGAGACGTTCCCTTAGGTTCGATCTTGCCATCATTGGATTGACTATAGGAAAGGTCTTGCACCAGGAAGGTGTGCATCACTAGCGGGTAAGTGCGTCTGTTGCCGGTGTAGTAGAGTAAGGGCCCGTTAGTGCCATATTTGCGATCTTCACGCAATATTTGTCTGAATTGAACCTTGGTACCGCCGAATTGTGCGTTTTTCCAAGACAGACAACTAGGTAAACCTGTCTGAGCATCTAGTTCCAGAATGATGAGTTAAAGATCATCGACAGAGTATCTATGATAGCTGGTCCGGACACGTTGAAGCAGAAGGCCGAAAACAGGGCGCCCTACGGAAGCTGGCAACCCGTTTTCGCAGTGTAAGGAGGTAGAAAATGCGTAAGGCTCGGAAATTCATAGATCGATTTAGTGCAATCCGCCGTACGTTCGTGTGGGCGGCTCATTTCGGCATTTTTGCACTTTCAGGAGTGGCTGCATTTCTATTACGATTTGACCTCGGCATTCCATTGGGGTTTCGCCGTTATCTACTTTATGCAGTGCCGATCTGGATTCTGGTCAAGATCATCGTGTTTCACGCTGCAAAGCTGGATCGAGGTTTGTGGCGCTACCTCTCCGTGGCCGATCTTGTTCGAGTCGCTTCAGGCAACCTTATTGCCTCGGTCGTCAGCTGCATTTTGATCCGCCTTATTTCACCGCCCGGATTCCCCCGATCGATTTACCTGCTCGATTTGATGATCTGTTTCTTGGCCACTGGCGGCTTCCGGCTATTGCTGCACACCATGATGGAAGTCACCGCCCAAGCTGGCACTGCGGATGGCGTGGAGAAAAGAACCCTTATCTATGGGGCTGGAGACGCCGGCATCACTCTGCTCAGAGAAATACGGAACAATCCAAGGCTGCAATACCACGTTGTGGGGTTTCTGGATGACCGGCCAGACAAGAAGGGATTGCGCCTTGGTGGCGTCCCTGTGCTTGGGGGAGGAGAAGCAGCGGAGTCACTGGTCGAAAAGCACAGTATTGAGACTATTCTAGTCGCGATCCCTTCGGCCAGCGGAGCCGAGATGACCAGGATCCTGGGACTGTGTCAGGCAGCGGAAGCGGAATGCAAGACTGTGCCGGGGCTTGCTGAGGTCATCGAAGGTCAGGGTCTCGCCGGGCAGATTCGCGAGGTGGCTGTCGAGGATCTTCTTGGCCGAACCCCTATACGCCTGGAAGAAAAGCAGATTCGCAGCGCGCTTGAAGGGAAGGTTGTCCTCGTCACAGGCGCGGCGGGCTCGATCGGGTCGGAGCTCTGCCGCCAAATCGCGCGCTTTCACCCCGCCGGGATTGTCGGATTCGAAATTGCCGAGTCCCCGCTGTTTGAAATCGATCGCGAGATGCGATTGAAGTTTCCGCAGATTCCCTTCTATCCGGAGATAGGCAGCATTCAGAACCGCGCGCGTCTGGACGAGGCGATGCGGCAATACAGACCTTCGGTGGTCTACCATGCGGCGGCCTATAAGCACGTCCCGCTGATGGAAGCGCACGTTTTCGAGGCGATCGAAAACAACGTCTTCGGAACCCATAACGTTGCAGTGTCCGCGGCGGAGCACGGGGTTCAGGATTTTCTCATGATCTCGTCGGACAAGGCAGTGCGCCCCACAAACGTGATGGGGGCCACCAAGCGCGTTGCGGAACTTATCCTTCTTGCTTTGCAGAATGGCCGCACCAAGTATGTCGCCGTTCGCTTCGGCAACGTGCTTGGATCGAACGGCAGTGTCATTCCTATCTTCAAGAAGCAAATCGCGGCCGGGGGGCCGGTCACCGTGACGCATCCCGAGATGCGCCGCTTCTTCATGACCATCCCTGAAGCCGCCCAGCTTGTATTACAGGCCTCGGCGATCGGCAAAGGGGGACAAATCTGCGTTCTGGATATGGGCCACCCGATCAAGATCGTCGACCTTGCAAGAAACCTGATTCTCCTGTCTGGGCTCAGGCCAGACGACCAAATCAAGATTGAATTCACGGGTATGCGGCCCGGCGAGAAGCTCTACGAAGAGCTCAGCACGCTTCTTGAAGATACTGTTCCCACCGAACACGAAAAGATTCGGATATTCATGGGCGATGCTTCGCCGGAGGGAGACATTCAGGGCTGGCTCGATACTCTACAGAAGATTTGCGAGGACCGCGACACTGGCCGCCTGGTTGTTGCTCTCAAAGAGATTGTTCTGGACTACAGTCCCAGTACCCATTTGTTAAAGCGCATGATCAAGGCTCGGGATCGCGCTGTCGCAATTGGGGTAGATTGATCCTGTAGGAGTAACTGAGCAGAGATAAACGCGTCCGCCCGCAGCGCAGCGCGGCCGGAGGTGTCGAGGAGCAGATAGGCCGTGTCCAGGCCAAAGGGAAGCGCCGATCTGTTGGAAGACCGCCGCAGGCGAGCCTTGGCGCTTTTGGATGCCGGGCTATCTTTCGGTGAAGCCGGGCGCCAGATTGGATGCAATCCAAGTTCAGTGATGCGCTGGCGCAATGCCCGTCGGCGGGGCGGAGCCGGAGCACTTGTAGTGCGGCGCGCTCCCGGGCGTCCCTGGAAGTTGAATCCGGCACAAAGAGAGCGCTTGGTTGGCCTGCTGCTCGAGGGACCGTTGGCGCTTGGTTTCCATGCGAATCAGTGGACCACGGCTCGCATTAGCGAGGTGATCGAGCGCGAATTCGGAGTCCGCTATCACCCGGCCCATGCCGGCCGGCTGATGCACAGCTTGGGATGGAGCCCTGAGAAGCCGCAACGGCCCGCGCTGGAGCAAAGTGAAGAACGGATCGAACACGGGAAGCAAGAGTACTCACCCCAGATGAAGAAGACGCTGTGCGGTTGGTTTCCCATTGCGCCTCTGCCGATGAACCGGAAATCCTTCTGATTCCCAACGTGGCAATGGGCCTGGCTTTGCAGGGGCAAATCCATACATTGTCACCATCCTCCGTTCCATCGAGTGTATTCGTAGCTCTCACCGAAAGGCGCGGCAGCATCGGGCAGTGTGAATTGCTTTTTTTTGCGCTTTATCATTGCATTATTTATGCATCGAAGATAGAGAACCTGTTGTGCCCCGCCAAAATTCGATCCGGCACGGTAAACGTCGAGCTTGGATAGACAGCGGCAGGAGCACGCCGGCGCCCCTCGAATTTCGATAATTCGGAACCGGTAATCAGTCGATCCTGAAAAGCGCCGTAACTATATTTATAATCAGCAGCATACACAACAGATTGGTGGTATAATTATCGCAGATTGGACGCCAATTCGCTCAATAACCGGGGAAAAATCATGCGCCCGAAGCGAGAGCCGGAGCAGGTACAGCGTGAGCTGTTCGAAGTGGAATTGGAACAGATGATTGATATGCATCATCCGTTGTTTCGTCTGGGGATGCGCATCGATTGGG
>Ga0182016_10002308_pt1 | contig 22554 bp, 18 predicted proteins | sample 712S2MmetaG_FD_120491 | JGI IMG/M metagenome (GOLD analysis project Ga0182016, IMG submission 120491) | Permafrost microbial communities from Stordalen Mire, Sweden - 712S2M metaG | ecosystem: Environmental > Terrestrial > Soil > Wetlands > Permafrost | place: Sweden: Stordalen | collected... | reverse complement strand
AATTGGCGACGAATGGCGCACGTATTCTGTGTTGCTGCAATAAGACCTCCGCTGCTCGCGGGAAGTAACCTCTGGTTGCCAGAATTGACCTATGCAGTCTCTAAAGGCCGCCATCCAATTAGTTAGTTAGCCGTGAAGGACTCGTCCTTGCGGGCCACTGGGGATTCCGACGAAGCCGAACGCTGATTCGGAAATGATCCGCCTCTCCGCATCCAAGCCAACTTCCGGCTAAGCCAACCAACAGGGAGGTGGGGTTCGTCGGTCTAGTCTACGGCGTCGAGGGGATCAACCCTGACGGCCAGATGTCAGCGTCGGGCGTGATACGTCCAAGTGGCAGAGCCGGATTCGCACCTTCGGTCGGGCATTGTACGAGTAGCCGACCATCCGCCCGGCAGTTGGCAGGCACTCCGAACGACAGTGCGTTATACGGCCAATCGTTGTGGCATCGTGGTCGATGTACATCATAGCGACCAACGCCAGTAGATAGGAGGGACTACTCTGACGCTGCCCACACCATGCAAATCCGCATCATGCACGAGCAGTGAGGCCTTGTCATCGCCGCCCACAAGATCACATTTACAGCCTTGTACCGTCGGGCGATGGCAGAGCTTGGCAACAACCACGTATGATCATGAGATGGCGCTCTTCGACGAAAGCATTAAGCGGGAGTTTCCAGAGCACAACGGACCTGAAGACATCGAGACTGCACTCGATGCGATGCGCGAACTGAAGCGGCCGGAGTGCGACGGAATCGCTCTCTCTCCCGTGTCAAAAGCGCCGTCCCAAGTGATAATCCTTTTGCAGGTCGGTCTTCGCAGAACCATTGAACTCACCGAGGCGGCGATCCGTGAGATTAACCTGCGAAACTTGGTCTCAACGGCATTGCTCTCGCGCGGGACACTCGAAACGGCCTGCCTGCTGTGGGATGTGATGAATGCAATCGAAGAGGTGGTGGCAAGCGGCGATCGCGCGGAAGTGAAACGGCTGCTCGAAACGCTTTCGAAGTCGCTCCTTGGCGGCAAGGCGAAAGAGGTGATGATCGATGAAACGATCGAAGCTCGGAACGTGATCACCATCATCCAGCGGCTGAGCAAGAAATTCGACGTGCCGCTCTTTGGCTTCTTTGAAAGACTCTCCGAGTACGCCCATCCAAACTACCATGGAATGATGGCGACTTACACTGAAGTTGGCGCCGAAGGCGGAATCAATGCCTTTTGCGATCGTAGAGCGAGCAGCGAACGTGCACTCCTGATCACCGCCATTGGAACAGTCGCGACAAGCTGCAGCATCATTATCGAATCGTTCAAGATCGCCGCGGCGCGACTCGAATCGCTGGCGGCACTCGCGGAAAGAGCGGTCTTCGAAGCCGGGACGTGGCCCAAGGAGATCGAGTATCCCGTTCCGCGAAGTTGACGGTTACTGGGCACGCCTCGTTTAATCCGCGCTTATATTCACTCGCTACCGGAGAGCGGCACCCGACGATCTGAGAGTCGCCTTCCTTTGGGATGTCGTTGGCGTCGCTATCTATGGTCATGAGGAGCCAATTCCCAATTATCTGCGGGGAAGCTCGGCCCGGATCGCCGATGCACCTCGAAACCCGTCATCTTGCCCCAGGCATAATCAAATTTCGGCTAGGCGCGGCCCTCCGCCCACGCTAATGCAAGACTCGCGGAGCCTCAAGCGCGCCACGCTGGTCGGTACCGCTCTGGGCGGTTTACGCGCCACACATGGAGAGCCACTGGAAGCAGCAGGTGCCTCCGCGTAGGTCGCGGTCAGCGGGGAAGGTGGACGTAGGGGTGGTGCTTAATGCTCTGCGTTAATTTGGCAAACCGGCAAATGGCGTCAACCCTATGGATTTGTTAGGCTTTCAGGTTTAGAAGCGGAGTTGTCCACCGGCGAACTCTCAGCGGCGCGTATGGTCTCAGCCACGCCCTGCATCCATTCTTCCTTATATTCAAAATCTAGATGTTCCTCATCGAATAATTCTTGAATCGGTTCAAATCCATTGTCCGGAATGCCGACAATACACCCGGAGGTGAACCTCGACGCTTCCCACAACCCCGTTTGGGACCAATTACGAGGTCGCAGGCGCAGCGGGATCGATCTGAGCTTTGTACGAGTGGCCGACTTAACCGGCCGGAACTGGAGATCGCGTGCCAAGACCGGCTCGGAGGGAGCTGCTTGAGATCACACGTCTGCTCCGCGGCAAATGGCAGTGTATATTGGTTCTGAATGGGACAGGGACGCGTCAAGGCGTGACAAAGAGAAACCTATGGACCTCTCCAAGAAAGCAAGGTTATTCGGAGTCTCGTTCCCGCTCGATGTGGAATGCGCTTGGGATGGGCAGAACTGCCTGTCCTACTATGATCCAGCTGCGCTTCCTGGGAGCACAAGAAGGTTTCACGGCGTGATGCATGGTGACGGACGGATCGGAGTTCTCGGGAACGGCCCGAAAACACCCAGCAATGCGATGCTGGATGTGCGCAATGTTGTCGAGAGATGCCCACCAGGAACTTATCGTCCAACAGGTGGATGGCCCTATTGGCATTTCAAGGATGCAACTGGCAAACTGCGCGCGATCAAAGAGCTGAAATAGCCAAACCACAAATGGGGCGCGATCCGATTCCTTCGTGAAAACGCGTTGCGCCAATGCCGATTAGCGGGTGCCAACCGGGGATCTTGCAGCCGCGTGCGGGCAGGCGATGGGCTACGGCGTGGGGGTTGCGCTACACAGCGGAACGCTCGACAGCCAGTTCGCCCTTCGCTGTGCAGTCATCTTGGGCTACACTATTGCCGAATGCCTCCATACCCACAGTCGTTTTTCACGGCACTTAGCCTCTGGTTAAATCTCGTGTCCACACGCAAAGAGGAAGTCGTGGAGGCGTTGCGCGCCGAACTGAGCGCGGTCGAGGGCGAGTACAAGGTGTGCGCGGAGCGCTGCTACCGCCGGATCGATTTCCCGGCCGACCCGAAGGATAATCCTCTCGGAATCTCAACGCCGCTCCTAAACTTGTTACGCGCGGGGCAGCTCGCCGAATCCGTTTCCTCTTGGACCACCTCTCCTGCAGTGGCTATGGGCCACCTCGACGGGGCCCAGCGGGGCGATATCTGCGTTATTTTCACCTGCCAGCCGCGACCAGAGCAGGTATTGCTGAACTTAAAGACGATCCTAAGGTCTCCTCGATTCACAGCATGTTCGTCGGCGATTGAATCCTGGATGCGCAGCGAAAATGAAGTGATCCTGGAAATACCCTTCGTAACACCCGACGACGTGTACGCGTGGGGTGGCTTCGTTGGCTCGCTTGAGCAGCTCCGACTTGAGGCGGAGCTGCTGGGCAGCCCCGCTGAGGCCGTCGAGAACCTGGAAACCGCTCTCGCAGAACGGGGCATCAGGCCGGGACAAGAGCACTGGCTCTCTCAAGAACGTAGCCTGGCCACGGCTCACCGGATGCAGCAACTCGCGCGCCGGCGCTATATGCATCCGTCGCAGGTCTATTGATCCACTGCATGTTTGTTGATCGCCAGTGAGGCCCGCGGGCGGCGGGCCCTGACGTCGCCCGCATTACGCGCGGAGATCGCCGTCGCCCCCGTCCGCCGGATTCCGCCTCTGCACGGATCGCCGACGATGTGGAGCCAAGTGCCAACTTTCCGCATGCCGTTTCTGGGGCCCGACAGAAGTGAGAACCCGAGGCTCCGTGTGTGAGGCGATTCCATGAATCTTGCGTCCTGATTGGACCGTTAAACCAGGACTGGAGGTGGGCGGTGGCAGATCACGAACCGTCGGAGTTCGTCGAGCCTTCTCGGCATCACAGGAATGCCCCCCGCGTAGTCGTAGGACCAGTATGTCCGCGGATTGTCCGCCCACCCAGGCTGCAAGCCCAGTCGGCTCCGAACGTCGGCCACGGATTCAACTACAAAGCTGATAGATTGTTATGTATTCGTCAATACATGAGAAACGACCAGTCCCGCCACGACGAAAGACCGTCATCGACGCCTGCGCTTCCAGAGAGTGCTCCCGGAAACACACTCGACACTTCGGACCCTGGCGATGACGTCCAGTTGCGTTTTCGATATCAGCACGCCTACGCAGCCATCGAGTGCCTCCGTATGGTGGCCGATAACGGTGGCCCCAAGGCTGTCTATTGCGAAAACCACGAGGACGTTCTCATCGAGAATGATGATGGGAAGTTTGTTGGTGTCCAGGTGAAGACGCGGGAACTGAGGCTCCCCCCATTCAGATCAACAGATGAGCCGTTCATGAAAGCCGTCCGCCGCTTCTCTAGGCTGGTGCAGCTTTTTCCCGATTGGTTTACCGCCTTCCGCTTCGCAACCAACCACCGGTTTTGGGACGACGCCGAGATACCCGCAAACCCTGTCTACCTGACGCGCTTCCTTCGCGACCGCGGCGGCGTCAAGCATCTCCGCGCCGATAATGTGGTCCGCGCGTACCTTCTGTCTGTCTGCACGGACGGCCAGGCAAAAGAGGAACATCTGGTCGCCGCGTTACTCCGGCTGAACCTGGCGAGCCATGGCAGTGACCTTCGGCACACCTACCGTGATCTGGTCGATGCAATCGGTCAAACGCGAGGGCTTGCGTCGACCTGCACACTGAGGACTGTTTACCGAATCGCCGACAACCTGATTCATCGAATCGTTATGGCTTCTTCGCAGCATCTGGGAGGGAGCGTCGCCGATCTATACAAAGCCGACGCAGACATGGAAGAGGTCCGAGGCAGGCTGCTCCTTGCAGGAAAGAAACTTGTCCTAGCTGATGTCGAGAGCGTCATCGATGAGTCCCTGCCCGAATCCGCCAGCAATCTGCTCGTGACGAGCGGTTTTGTGCCTGCGGAATTGCTGCCGCCCGGGATGGACGTGATGCGCCAAAAGCTGGCCGCCGGAGGCGTCCAGCAGGCGCGCGTTGGTGTCATCGAAGACTCCGTAGCCAGCATCCAAAAGAGGTACCTCGAGTGGGGCTACAAGGACGAAGTCAAAGAGGCGAATGATCGGCTCCAGCACCTTCAGGCACTCGTAAGGGACGACTGCGCCGAGGCCCAGGTACAAGCGAGCGGCGAGTCTAACCCTTACGGTGCGCAAATGTACTTGCTCTTGCGTGCCCGTCTCAGAGAACGTCTACTCGGCGCTGACGCCCTCTTCGGATGTGGCGAACGGCATCTCCTGGGCGTTGCCGGTACTCTGACCGAGGACTGCAAGGTCTGGTGGAGCGACCCTTTCGCCGTGAACACGAAAAAGGATTGACGTGCGAATACAAGAGATCGCCACTTACGTCGATCAGAAGGAAGACCTCCATTTGGCGCGGCTTCTGATTTTGATCGAGGCATTTGAGGAAACCGGCAAGCCCGCCATCGAAGGCATCACGAAACTCGCCAAGCTGGATTTTCTGCTTCGTTATCCGACGTACTTCGAGCGCGCCATTCAGAAGCGGGGCGGTAGCGTTGCATCCGTGCCTGTGGCCGATTACGAACGCGGTACCGTCGAAGCACAGATGGTCCGATACCGTTTCGGCCCCTGGGATCACCGGATGCGGCGGTTCCTTAACCTCCTTGCGGCCCGCGGACTGGTCCAAATTTCCATCAGAGGCCGCACCGTGCTTATCAGCTTGACTGAGGCTGGAAGACGGATCGCCTCCCAATTGGCCGAGCGGGTCGAGTACCGCCTAATCGCAGGGCGGGCGCGTGTTCTGAAGCGCAGGCTAGACATCGGTGCGACCCAGCTCATGAACTTCATCTATGAGACGTTTCCCGAGATTGGCTCGCTTGACTTCGACGAAACTATCCAGCCATGACACTCACCATCGTAGTGCTGACCCTAACATGCAAGGGAGGGACTGAGCGCCTGGAGTTCAGTCACCAGCTAAATTTCTTCCATGGGGAGATGTCCACCGGGAAATCCAGCGTCGCATCGCTCGTGGATTATTGCCTCGGGGGAAGGCTGGAGCGTACTCCAGCCTTAGCCTCAGAGCTCTTGTCCGTCAAGTTGGAGACCCGCATCGGAGACGTCTCTGCCGTATTCGAGCGGGCCCTGACGGACGCTGCAATCTTGCGCGTATCCTGGAAACTTCCCGACGGTACCTTCCAGTCAGCCTCCGTGCCCGTCAAAGCCGGGCAGTCGCCCGTGATTGACGAGGACATTTTCGGACTGAGCGACTTAATCTTGCGGTTCCTCGGAATAGCCGTTCTGCGTGTCCGTAGGCGAACCTCCGACCCGGACTCCGAACTAGTTAGATTGAGCTTTCGCGATCTGGCGGAATTCATGTATCTGGATCAACCTCACCTCGATTCGGACTTCTTCCTCCTTGATCTGCCTATCCGGATGGAGAAAAGCAAGGACGCCATCCATTTCTTCGTTGGGTTTATGAGCGAGCGCCTGAATATTCTACAGCAGGAATTACAGGAGCTGCGATCAAAACAGCGCGGCATGCGCGAAGCTGCCGAACGAATCCAGGATTTCCTGCAACAGTTCGAATTCGAGTCGGTCGAGCGTCTCGACCAGGAGATTCGGGCCTTGGAAAGCCAGGTCACTACACACGAGGCTGAGCTTGCAGCCCTCAAACGCGGATTCGCCCCGGAGACAACGGTGGCTGAAGAGGATCAGACCGAGATGCGCCGATTGAATGAGCGCGTGCGATCTTTGGCGAGTACGAACCGGGATATCGCCCTTCGACTCGCCGAGCAGGAGGCGCTGATTGCAGAACTAATTTCCCTGAAATTCAAGCTCAGCAGAGCGACATCGGCGACCGCCCTCCTCGAAGGGGTCGATTTCAACAGCTGTCCCGTTTGTGGGACACCGGCTGACAAAAACGCCGTCACCCAAGGCTACTGCTATCTCTGCAAGAACGAGATTGCTGCGGCGTCTGAGGGCTCCGCGGCCGAGATCTATCGCCAGGACATTGACGACCGGATCGACGATCTGAAGCAGTCGGTGCAGCGACACAGGCGATCTCTACAGCGCAATGAGAGCCAGTTGCAGGAAGGCCGGCGCAGCAGGAGTAGTTTGGAGACGCGCTTGGCCGAGCTCACCAGCGACTATGAAACCGAATACGCCGCGAGGGCACGCTCGTACGAGCGGAGAATAGCGGGAGATCAGGCGAGAATCTCGTTGCTCGAACGTGTCAAAGGCATGCCGAGAGCTGTCGAGCAGATTCACAAAGACGCCGATGCGCTGTCGTCGAAAATGGAGGAAATCCGGAGATTAATTGAGGAAGAGGAGGGCCGCCTCTCCACCGCCGAGGGGAACTTCAAGGCACTCGAAGCCAACTATCGGGCCGTGCTTCTTGCTATCGGATTCCCCGGCATCAGCGAAAAAGATATGGTCGTGATCAACCGACGGTCATTGATACCGGAGATTTGGACCAATGGCGACGAGGCCAAAAAATGGACATTCTTCGATGCGGGGTCTGGTGGCAAGAAGACGCTGCTCAAAATCAGCTTTGCCTTGGCGCTACATAAGACGGCGGCCGAGCGCAACCTGCCGGTGCCTCCACTACTCATCATCGATTCGCCGATGAAAAACATCACGCCCGACGTCAATCCGGCCATCTTTCAAAGCTTCTATCTTCAACTTTACTCGCTTTTGGCAGGGCCGCTCAGAGAATGGCAGTGTGTAGTTATCGATCAAACCTATTTCGCGCCCGTCGACTCCGGGCTGGCTCTCTTTCAGAAACGAATGACCCAGCACGATCCAGAGTACCCGCCGCTGATCAGGTACTATGTTGGGCCGTGACATACCCGCCGCCTCGCAACGAACTGTTGGTGCGGCTTCGTCTTCGTCGGGAATTCTCGCTGCCCTTGCCACGGCATGTTTGGGTTCCGTTGCCGCAGAGCCCGCAGCGGGCCGGGCGCGAAATCGGACAATTCCTGCTAGGTGTCGCCACGGGAAGGCCAGCCTTCCCGGCTGGTTCTGGATCACGGCTATCAGGGCTGGTGACCTCAAAGTCTCTGTCGGCTGTGCAGCGCATGGGAGAAACGGGCCCGTTGACCAGCCCTGGGCCGTATAACGCCACTCGGACGATGGGCGCGACTTCCTCTTTAAATGATTTGATCAGATAGTTGGCCCCAAGTCGCGTTGGGGGAAGCGTCACCTTCAAGCGGCGCCGGCGGTTTCATAATCTCCCCGAAACCCGTTCCCGGCCAATTGCGACGTCGCTGGAGGCGTCGGGATCGATCCGGACTCTGAACGAGTGGCTGACCATCCGCCCGCTGGACCCGGTAAGTACTACGGCGTTACTCGGGAGCAATGGTCCGATCCCGCCGCCTATGAATCTGTTCTAGAGAGGGTCCTGCCACTCGGTGGAGAAGTAGCGTTTGGGTATCGGCGTGGCCACATGGCGAGCGATCCAGCCCTGCGTGCGGCCACTCAGTGAGTGGCGGGCAGCCCAACGACGATGAGAACCGCGTAGTCCTGCTTGCGGCAGCCGTTCACGACGGGCATGGCCGCCCCTGGAGTCACCGGAAAACCCTTGGCCTGAACGTTCGCGGGTGAGCAAGAGTTTCTAGCCGTCGTCGGCGTGTAGCGTGCGGAGCGGCATCCAAGATGGGTAACATCGTTGAGGGTCGCGCCGTCGGCGAGTTCCCACCGCTGATTGCCGTCCTTGTCCTTGGGATGAATTGTCAGCACGGTCGTCACCTCGCGGTCGCCCGTGACGAGGTATTGCCCGGGAGCCAGCGGAAAGGTCGGCTTCTCCATGATCAAGCCGTGTTCCTCCAGCCACCAGTCCTCCGCGTCGAATTTCCACTGTGCCGGCGCCACACCATCCGCCTTCAATTTCGGGTAGTGGTCCAGTTTGCAAGCGCGCGGGCCCGGGTCCTGGTTCCAGAAACCCCAGGATTGCGCGCCGTTGCCGGAGGTGGCCCCGGCGTCTCCCAGCGCCGCGATGTACTGCGGCTCTATGGGTCTGAACTTCGAGACGTCCACGCCTGACGCCTGCTGCAGGTCGGCCGCCAACATGAGAGATACCATGAACAGGGCCGGGCGGCTCAAGGACGGCACGAGGTGGCGGAATTTCATGCGATTGCTCCTTTGGACGATCTGATGACATCCTACACCAACGCGCGCCCCGGAGCTTGCCTCATGGTGGGTCTTACCCTCGGCACGACCTTAGGACTCCTCGCGTCACGGTGCCGCACCTCGCCGATGTGGCGCGCTTGGTATTTCAGCTCGATGGTTCCCGGCACGCGGTATCCCTACGGTGGGCGGTCCGACTCCGTCGCGCCGATGAATGAGAGATAGGTTCGGGCTGTGCGGTCAAGGAGGTGCTGAAACGCTGAATGCACTAGAACTGGAAGCTCTACAGGTACGCAAGTTCCGCGATCCCCTGGAGTCGGCCAGCGTTTATCGAGGTCTGCGCGGTTTCAATTGAGATGCCGCAGGCGGATAATGCGCCACTCGTACAATGATCCAGCTCCGAGCGCGGGCCGCAATGCCGGGGCCGTGATAGATTCCTGTCGCTTGTCGGTAGCGTTTTACAGGCCCCGCTGTCGTGGTTACAAGGACAACCAGCCCCAATTGACGGCTACAAGCGAATCGCCGTGCTCCAGCAACTGGGCCGGTACACAGTGGAAGCGGCCGCCTGGCCGGTGAACGAGGGCCGAGGGCCTGCTACTGGACCATTCGCCGCGTTTGTTCGAACACGAGACCGCGCTGGAGCAGAGTGGCTGACGGCCCGATAGGGCCGCCCCGCCGTATCCAGTGCTTTCTGCTTTTGCCCCCAGGCAGGCAGGTTCACATGCCTTTCGCGATGTCCATTGCCCTCTGTAACGGTGCATCGCAACCATCGCGAATCGCTGAGACGGAGAATGGCGCCCCCACATCCGGCGCGACTCCTTTGCCTTCCAGAAAGGTGCCATTCCATGTGTAGTACGCGGCGACCGGGATTGCGATCCGGTATCCCTGCCCCACGCGAAATGAATGTCCCCCTAGCAGCCGACCTGGAGTTGCAGAGCCGACAATCGTCGCAAGCTTATTCTCGTTTGCGAAGGCGGCGACCATTTCGCAGGAACTCGCCGAGTGCTCATTGACGAGCAGGACAATCTTGCCATGGAAGCGCTGTTTTCCAAGGCCCTCGGTCGAGAGGACCACTGACTGATCCCGCCCCACAAACTTCAGCGCCAGCCCCAGAAGCCCGATTTTTTTTGAGGGGATGTGATCAAAGACGGGCAACTTCTCTTTGGAAAACCCCTGTTCGGCCCTCCGGCGCGTGACGCTGTAACCAATTGGTGTCCGACCTTCGGTGAGATAGCTCATCAGCCGCAAGCATCCGATCCCCCCGCCGGTGTTCCCTCGGAGATCGATGACGAGCCGCTCGCAATTCAGGCTTTCGACAGCTTTGTCGATGTCGCGCGCCACATCAATGCCGATGGCCCCGGGAAACATACACACCTTCAACCAACCGACACCGTCGCTTATCGCATGAGAGACTGGCTGCAACTCGATCAGCGGGCGTTCCTTTGTTTTTGATTTTGGAACATCAACCGTCACGCGAACATGGGAACCATCGCGGCGGCAAATGTCCACGGGCGTCGCTTCCCCAAGCGGAAACAACGGCAGGTCTGGAGGGAGGACCTCTTCGTCTCGAACCTGAAGCAAGACGTCGCCTGGCTGAATGCCCGCCTTAAACGCTGCGCCGCCAGGGTGCACGTCCTGAAAAACCCAGCACGCCCGACCCTCATCTTCGGATCTGAAGAGGGTGGCGCTGATAGCCATTTTCCCAGCGGCCCGAGGCCGCCGTTCGTGATAGAAACCGGCATGACTGACCTTCAACTCCTTGATCAGTTCATTGAATTCCCGCTCGAGTTCATCATCATTCGCGGCGGCGAGAATCCGCTCCTTGCGCGCCTCAGCAATCTGGCGCCAATTAATACCGTTCAATTTGGGATCGTAAAGCTTCTTCTCGCACGTGTCGACAACCTTCTCGAAGACCAGTCTGAGTTGTTCGTTCGTGAGTGTTTTCATAGTCGATCAATGCCTCAATCGGGCATGAGCTTTCGCCGGCTCTCCCCAACCATGATGAACCCCGCCCATAGGCGCGGAGATGCATCCTCTCCATACTTTCTTATCATCTCCAGCTTCGCCTGCTGCAGAGCCCGGCCCTTATCCACTCCTGCCGCCAGCCGGCTATAGAATTCCCGCATTAGGCCGCGGCTGAAGTCGTCGTTCGCTTCCCAAAGATTCGCCACTACCGTACGCGCGCCCGCGATTAGAAACGGACGCACAAGGTTAGAGACTCCCTCCTCTCCGACTACCAGGCCCGATCCAACATCGCAGGCGGACAGCGTTACGAGTTCAGCGTTCAATTGCGTCTGCGCAATCTCCCGCGCTTGCCAGAAGCCGTCCTCGGTACCGGCCGGATCTGGGTACAAGAGCAGCGCTGATCGCTCGGGGAATTTCGTGCTCACCAGGCCATGTGCTGCGAAATGCAGAACGCGAAACTGTCCAAGGGGTTGTTTCTTTAGGGCGCCTTTCGTGGCAGAATCCCCCAAAAGCATCACCGATTTTCCGCCCAGGATGTCAGCGACAGTACGCGCTTCACCGTTGGCGGCCGGTAAGGGCCGTGGGGGTTGGTCAAGGTTGAAGACTTCCCGGTTGATGTTGCTGAAAGGCTGGTGATCTTGCGAGTGAACATCTGCCCCGGCCAACGCGTCGCTTCCTGTTGCTAACGCGAGCAGCGGCATTGGCGCATTGGGCCCACCCTTCTCAGACAGAAGCGTAAATACAGTTCCGGATGGAGCATACGTGACGACATGAGACGCCAGGAGTGGCCGGTCTGTCCGTGGTCCGATGACTTCGAATGGCAGCGAGTACAGCGGACCATCGGGGATGACAATCAATCTGGCCTTCGTAGATACGACGCTTTCCATCGGCGCCAGGACAGTTGAATAAAGCGCTGCTCCAAGCTCTCCTGCGGGGCGATCCTTTCGAAGGGCCGCGAGCACCTGATCCACTTGCCTCCCGATTTGAGCACGGCTCGCCAGCTTGAACACTCGTGCATTGTCCCGGCTGATGACCAAGCAGTACGATGCCGGATTTGTGAGGACGTATTCGAGAATTGCCTCGTCCGCGGCCAATGCTTTTTGGAGACGCGTAATCGGAATCGGTTGAGTCTGCTGGCGGAGCCGTGGAGGGTCCGCTTGCGCTTCGATCTGACCGGCTTGCTGCTCTAAATTCAGCAGATCCGTTATGAGCCTCTTTCTCTCAACCGCCCCGGCTTTGAGAATGCGTAGCTCAAGTCCTGAAATCTCCTTCTCCGCCCTGGTCAATGAGGCGGGCTCCGGCCCGCGATTCACGGGGCGGAAGCGTAGAGTGTCGGTGATTACCCGCCCGCGTATGCCCTCGATGATCATGAAAGCCTTGCTGGCGTCGTTGAGGTGCGTTGCCGCCAGCTCAAAACGTCCAAGGAAAACCGAGTCCATCGAACTCGCCAATGAACTCTTCGCGTATTGGTTGGGTGTTGTCGCCAACATCGCCTCGACAATCTCGCTTGCTTCGCCGAACAGTCCGTCTGCTGTCCGGTATTGTCCTTTCGACTCCTCCACGAGAGCAAGCTGTGTGAGCGACCGCGGCACGAGAAGTTTATCCCCGTTGTTCCGGCTTGCCTCCAAACCTTCCCGCGCCGCTATCTCAGCCTCACTGTACCGGCGTTCCTTCAGCAATGCCTTGGATAGCTCGAGATCGGCCTCGCTAACAAGGTTTTGCCCGTTCACCTTCTTCGCTTCTGCGACAGCCTGTCCCAAGCGATCGATTGCCGCAGGTCCTTGCCCCAGTCTCTCTTCCAGTTTTCCGAGCTCAAGCAATGCCTGGCTTTCATACCCGAATGCCGATTTACCGCGCGAGGTCTGCAGAAGGCTCTCCAGCAGTTCTCTCGCTTCGGAATTCTTGCCAAGGGATCCTAGCGCCTGTGCTTTTCCCGCATATGCCATGGCCGGTTCGCCCAGATCCGGATTGCCTCGGCCGGCGGCGATCGCCTGGTCAAACATCGCGATTGCCTGGTCGTATCGTCCGATCTGCAACAAGCCATCACCGATAAGGGTCAGGTATCGAATCTGCCCGCCAAGATCTTTCGACTTTTGTGCCTGCGATAGCGCACCCATGACCCGCAGCGCGCCGACGCTGTAGTCGCCGTGGAGGAAGCTGATGAGACCAAGTTCGCCATTCGCACGGTTGATCCAGGGGGAGTCCCCAAGAGTCTTGGCAATCGATAATGCCTCCGTCCAATCTCTCTCGGCAAGATCCGTGTCGAAGTCCATGTCGACGTCGCCCTTCACAGTCAGGCATCGAAGCCGGAGCTGAGCGTCATTCTTCAGCAGGGCATCATCCAGAAGTGAATCCAGGAAGGTTGAGGTCTCGAAGAGGCCGCGTTTCTGCAATTCTCCGCGAATGCGGCCGATCTGGGCGTACAGTTCGTTTCGCCGGTCGCCGGCTTCGCGGAACAGCGGTTCGGCCTTAGCGAAGTACGGCTCTGCGGCTTGCCAATTCTTTAGCCATGCGAGCCGATCACCCTCCCCGATTAGGTGATTCGCGTCACTCTGCTGGGCGTTCAGGCTAATCCCCGGCAGAATGAATCCCGTCCACACTACCAAGACCTGAATCCACCGATACCCCATAGGCCTCCGAGCGCGGTTTTGATATTTGACGCCATCGCTAGATAAATAGTTTCATTGTCTGGCGGTTACGCCCAAATCCGTGAATCCGGCCGACGCATCTGACAGCCCTCACACTATTGAATCCAAAGACTTATTTCTGCTGCATTGCGCACGCGCGGTCATTCGTCACGCACGGAGCCACCGTACTCCTTCTCACACACGTTCCAATAACCGCAGTAGCGTCTCGAACACAACGAGCTGTTCCGCCGCGGGAGAAAAATTCCGTCTCGAATTGAATCCTGGACCATCGGATAAACTATTTCTGTGGTATTGCCGGTCCTTGCGAGAAATGACCCCGTCTGCTCTCCAAGACTGACCCAGGTGGTCCGTTCCGTCAATTCGCGGAGGGCCTCTCCGCGTGATCGATAACGACAGAAGAGATCGGAATCTTCGCGGATTCCAATCTTAGGCCGAGCCGTTCTTGCAAGGCGGTAAAGATCGAGGGGCGGTCGTCGGAAGACGGCTCCGGGTTGGACACAGGCTGCTCGGGCGCCCAATCCAACTCAAACTTGAAGTAGCCCGACAATCCGGTCCGATCGACGACCGGACTTCCAACAAAATGATTCATACCCTTTGCGAATGCCTCCATAGTGACATTCTGAGCGATGAGGTTCCCATCTCTCGAAGAACGAATCTTTATGCCTTTCAGATCTGGGTCGGCGCGCTCCATTTTCGGGCCATTCTTCGCGACCACCAGGGCATATCCGGAGACTTCGCCTGGCTCGCGGTGAATCACGAGCTGAAATCGATCCGCCAGCAAGCTTTGGAGCATCAGCCGCCCTTGCTCACTTGTCGGTTGGGCTAACCCGTCTGGAAACTTGGCATCAATATCATACGTATCCGAATTCACCCACTTCGGCCCTCCAGAAATCAATCCTTTGTCAAGATCGTAGGCACGCGAGACCAGAGCCTTCACGGTGACGTTATGGGCCGTAAAGCGGCCCTTTTCAGTGTCAAAGCCGACCTCCCCATCTTCCTTAGCCGGGCGGATGGCCGCAACTTCGTATTTTGGCGCGGCAACCGTTCCGGATTGTCCCCGAAGCGCAGGCGCGTCCATTATGCCGACTGCTAATGGCCCAGCCACGGCGACTAAAGCAGCGCCGGCCAGCAGAAGTTTGCTGCCAAAACCCAGGTCGTGACTAATTCGGTTCTTCATGATTGCCTCGATTCGCCTCTTCAGATTCGACCCCGTCACGCCAGACACGCACACCAGCGGCGATTCTACGTAGTGTTTGCAGACATTGAGAATCCCTTCTGCGTAGACCCGCGGTTCACTGCCGAGGCGCAAGACCTCTTCATCGCAAGCTCGCTCGCGTTCTTCCATCATCCGCTTCCCGATCCACCACACCAGAGGATGAAACCAGAAGACAGTTTCCACGAACATATGAATCGCGGCGGTGAGATTATCCCGGTAGCGGATGTGGCAAAGCTCGTGTGCGAGGACTGCCTGCAATTGTGTCGAAGTCAATCGCTTGAAGATGCCTTCAGGCAACAATAGGACCGGCCGGAAGACACCGAAAATACCTGGCTCGAGGAGAGCGGGAGTGGATCTTGCCGGGATCGGTATCGCAAGCCGCATAGCCGACCCGCTGCGAACCGTTGCGAGAATGCGACGCCAGCGAATCCACCACGAGCAGCTAATCCCGAGAAATCCACAAGCCCAGATGTCCAATAGAACTACTGGAAGGTGGCTTGCCGCAGGCGGCACCGTCACTAGTAAAGGCGAAGAGACCGCCGGAGCCGTAAATGGCTGACTGATCTCGTCCATTGCAACGGATAAGCTGGACGGCGCTATTTTAGGCGCCGTCTGCCAGCGGATCAGACTGCCCATTGCGACCAGCATAGAAAGCGGGATGAGAAACTTGAGTGAGGCTGCCAGCCATACCCAATAGCGCACACGCGCGTAATTGTTCCTCAGCGCCAGGATCAGCAATCCCGCAACCGCGGCGAACAAAGTCGATTGCCACAGGTGATTTGCAAGCAGTGACAGGTATGTCAGATTCACTCTGGTTTCTCCTCTCCGGCGAGTTTCAGGAGAGTTCTCTCTGCCTCGCGGACATCGTCCAACGTGAGAGTGCCGGATTCGATGAGGTGAGCCATAATGGGCCGGCTTCGGCCTCCGAACAAGCCGAGCAGTTCGTCCACTAGCCGGCGTTGCGCGGCTTCTCGGGACACTGCCGCTTCAAAAATGAACGCCGTGGCAATCTTTTTGATACGACGAACTGCTTTCTTGACTTCCAGCCGGTAAACCATCGTCTGCACTGTCGTATACGCGAGCCTTTTCTTTGGCGGCAGCGATTCGTGAATCTCCCGGATAGAACACGGCCCGCGGGTCCAGAGGGCTTCCATGAGCTGAAGTTCCGGCTTAGTTAATTTTGGAAGTGCCATAGCTGTAAACCACTCATGTCAGCTAATCTACTACTAACGTGGTCCTTATGCAAGTACTTTTTTCCGAGCGGAGGCACATGCCGCGCATGCGGCGCTGTCTGCACTGAGGTGAATCCCCTGCGGGCCCGCCAGCGCTACTGCAGTGCTGCCCGCTGTCAGGAGACGGCACGGAAAGTGGTCGCGGCGGAAGGCCCAGGAGAGATACCGGGCCACCACCGCAGGGAACGGTCAAAACCAGCGCTATCGGAAGCGGGCCGAAAGCTGGAAAGCGCATTCGGTTCCCACGCGACACCTACTTCACGCCGGCCGTGAAGATTTTCAGCCCGATCTCGCGCAGGTCTTCACTGGTGAACTGCACCTCCAGACCGGAGGCTGCTGCATAACGCTCGGTCGCAGCGGCGACATCTACCGCCGCAGCAAGCGACTGCAGCAACAATTGCCCGTGGCTCGTTACCAGAAAGCCTTTGCTGTCGGGGGTTGAGTTCGCACGGTGACCGTTTCCATTTCCGGGAACCGCCGCATCGTTGCGTTGGTGGGACGGTCGCTGGCCGTTTGGCTGTTGAGTGCCCGCTGGAGGATGTGTGTCCCTGCGCTCCCTCGCCGCCACCACCCACTCGATCGTGCGCCGCGTCCCGTTCTTTTTTTCCGCTTTCGTGAGAGTGAACATTTCGCCTCGTCCGATTCTGAGCTCGTCAATTTTCCTCTTGACGATTGGCGGTACGTACATGACGCGGCCATCGGTGAGCGTGTAAAGCACCTGGTCGCCGTATTGCCCGGTCACTTCCTTCCCGTCGTTGTATTTCAATGCGACCTCGACCGGGACGTTGGTCTGAAATTGCACCTTGTCGCTCATTTTCCGCTCTTTTCTCCAGATACACGGGTGGGCCCTGAGGTAATCGATAAACAGTCCCTTTTGCTAAGATTCATTTCTGGCTTTCTTCGAGTTCGGCGTGGACGATTCTCGGGTACCCATGGCTCTGGCAATCCACGGAGCCGCCAGAATAGAATCAGATTTCCAATAGAGTTCTGGATTATCGTTTTCGCGATTCCGGGCAAAAGGCCTCGCGGAGGTGCCCTTAACGCCATGACAGAAGGCTCGCGCAGCTCGGCCATAGTCGCGCCGCCCCTTCCGCCTTGAGCATGTCGAGGACGATGGCCCTCTTCGAAAATTCGCGCGGCAACCCGGCGGTGGTCTTCCTGCTGGTGGGCTTCACGGTGGCCCTCTTGGCCGCCCCGGCGGTTTTCTTGGCATGGCGGGCGGCCTTCCGGGTGGTGGGATTCCTGGTCCTGGCGGCTGGCTGCGCGCCTAATACGTCCGGTGCCGCGGCGACCGCGTTCATGGTGGTGCTGGCGGTTTCGATGGTGTTCATGGTGGTTCCTTTCTGATCCGCCGCATCCACATGAGCGCGCAGGTGTCGCGGGAAGGCAAGGGCGAAAAACTCGCAACCGCCGCGCTCACGTGATTTCGCGTTGACAATGGCGTTACGATACTCACTAACCAAGCGTATTAATCTGACCAGAATTGAGGACGTGCAAACCCATGAGCACCGTTTCTAGACCCGCGTTGGCGCTCCTACTCATCACCTTTGGATCTTTGGCACAAGAAGGAGCGACCCCGGCCGCGTCGAAGTCTGCTCCTTCGAGACGTGACTCCACTTGCACCTTTTCTGTCGCCCCGAACTCGCTAGCAGCGCCCGTCTCTGGTGGCAATTTGACGGTCAACGTTCAGACCTCCGCCTCGTGTTCTTGGACAATTTCTGGCTTGCCAACTTGGATTACTGTGTCCGGAGCACCCACCAACGGCTCTGGGTCCATCACTCTAATAGGCCCTACGGCCCTAGTTCTAATCGTCTCCCCTAATTCTGGCGTCGCGCGAAGTGCTACGATTTCGATTGCGGGCAGCTCAGTTACCGTTACCCAGCCAGCCGCTCCGCCACCCCCTCTTTGCGCCTACTCTGTGACTCCAACCTCATTTCAGGCTTCCGCTGCAGGCGACGATTTGGTTGTCAGCGTTCAAACGACTGCTTCGTGTTTTTGGTCCACCTCCAGCCTGCCGAGTTGGATTGTGGCCTCAGGTTTTCCGGCGGCTGGCTCTAGCTCTTTTATCCTTGTTGTGTCTCCCAATTTTGGCGCGTCGCGGAGCGCGGCGATTGTGATCGCGGGCGTCTCAGTGACCGTCACTCAACCAGCCGCAGCGACCCCACCTACGGGCGGATTCACTACTCTGGCGAGTTTCAATGGGACCGATGGTGCTCTCCCCTTCGGATCCCTGGTGCAGGGCACTGACGGAAACTTCTATGGGACAACTTCCCAGGGTGGGCTCGGCTCGTGCTCCGCGCCCCCTGCCGGCTGTGGTACGGTATTCAAACTCAGCCCAGGGGGCACTCTAGCCACACTCCACAGCTTCAATAACTCCGATGGTGCCACTCCGCTGGCCGGCCTGACCCAGGGCAGCGACGGGAATTTCTACGGGACAACAACCGTTGGGGGCGCAGCCGGCAGTGGCACGATATTCAAAATAACCCAAGGGGGCGCACTGACCACGATGTATAGTTTCAATCCCCAAACGGACGGGGGAACTCCCAGCGGACTGATTCAAGCTACCGACGGCAACTTCTATGGGACAACCGGCGGTGCCGCTTTTGTCAACGGAACGGTTTTCAAGATCACTCCGGGGGGCGTGTTTAGCATTCTGCATAACTTCAATAACTCTGGCGGCGCAAACCCGATGGCCGGAGTTATCCAGGGAACTGATGGGAACTTGTACGGAACAACCTTACAATCCTATATGACCAATAACGAATTCGGGGGCTATGGAACAATCTTCAGAATTACCCTGAGCGGTTCGTTGACCACGTTGTACTCCTTTGCAAGCGGCCCTGGCGGTGCCTATCCTTTCACCAGACTAACTCAGGCAGGCGACGGGAACTTTTATGGGATAGCGTTTGGCGGGAGCGGCGGCTGGGGCACAATTTTTAAGATCACCCCAGGAGGAAGTTTTGATGTTCTGCATAGCTTCAGTTATACCGACGGGGGCTATGCGATAATCGGCGGGGTTTACCCGCACGGCGGCTTAGTTCGGGGTGCCGACGGTAACCTATACGCTACGACTACCATCGGTGGGGCAGGTCTAGTCTATGGAGTAGCCGCTGGTGGCACGATCTTCCGAATCACGCTAGGGGGCGCTCTGACTACCGTGTACAACATACGCGGCATTGACGGGAACACCTTCCACGGCGATTTGATTCAGGGCACGGTTGGGAATTTCTACGCGACAATTTCTCAGAGCGGGGCGTACAACGATGGCAGCGTTTTCAGTTTTGCCGCCCCTGCAGCCGTAGCGCTTCCCACAATCACAGCGGTCGTTAATGCGGCCAGCTTCCAGGCCGGGCCAATTTCACCGGGCGAGGTTATCACCATAGGTGGATCCGATTTGGGGCCTCCAACTGCGGCTGGCTTGACCCTTGACCAGACCGGAAAAGTCTCGACCCAGGTGGCCGGGGTACAAGTCCAGTTCGGTGGTTTTGCGGCTCCTTTGACGTACGTAAGTTCAACTCAGATCAATGCGGTGGTGCCATATGAAATCCAAGGCCTTTCGAATTTGTCGACGGTGGTCACATATGAGAGCCAGACATCGAATGCTTTTCCTACAACTGCTACGCCCACAGCCCCAGCGCTCTTCACGTCTAATGGTTCTGGAACGGGGCCAGTTGCCTGCCTCAATCAAGACTACACTTACAACGGACCCGTAAATCCGGCGCCCAAGGGCAGTTACATCGTTCTGTACTTAACTGGGGAGGGGCAGACCGCTCCGCAGGGAGTGACCGGCGAAGTTACTGTTGTGTCCGCTGTTCCTCCCCTTACACCACAGCCCGTACTGCCCGTCATCGTCCTCATCGGCGGCCAATCGGCATTTGTCGCTTTTTATGGAGAGGCGCCGGGATTCGTTGCGGGCGTGATGCAGGTCAACGTGCAGATTCCTCTGAATGTTCCTTCTGGTAACATTCCGTTGTCGGTTTCAGTTGGCGGCAACAGCAGCCAGGCAGGCGTAACGGTCTCGGTGCAATAGCGGCCATTCTATTAATCTACGACTTCGCATCATGATGTGTTAGCGGGTTGTCCGAGAATGAGCTTCGTGATCGGGTATCAGCTTCAGGATCTCCGCGAGGCTCACGCGCGCTTTTGGTGTGGGGAAGTTAATCTGGCGATGGTTCGCCCGACCGCCGCAAGACTGCTGAGAACACGTGTGGACGCGCCGACGGGAAGGTACAGACTACAAGAAAAACATAGAGATTGTGCTGCAATATTGAAGGTGAACTGATGCTGTGCGCCAACATTTGCGTTGAAGTCCCCGACGCACTCATTCTCGACTTTGCGTCGGATCCCGAAAGCCCCTACGAAAAGGTGCTGAAGAAGCTAAGCGATCCCTCCTGGCCTCTTCATACGCTACTGTGCGAATTTGTGAATAATTTGCCCGCAGAGGCCGTGGACGCGGCCCTCGCCGATGAGACCTTCACGTTGCTTTACGGAAAGAACGAATGCCTCGCGCGCGCATGGTTCGCACAATGGCTGTTGCTAGAAAAGGCGTCATCTGCCCGTCTTAGAAGCATTTCGGAAGCGGGGCCAGACGGCTGCACCATGCCGTACACAGCCGAATGTCTGAACGGTATCGCCGTGGACCAGGAGGGAATGGTGAGACTGGCGGAGTTCGATGACGCCGGCGGGACCGTCGCAAAGAAGGGCTTCAACTTCACAGTCTGCCCTACCACCTCCGCGCCGAATTCGACGTTTTGGCTGTTACGGTCCTTTTACGAGCAAGGTGTCGCCGGTCATGTTCGGGCCCGCCTCGACCCTTTCCTTTGGGGTCGGAGCGACGAGTTCTCGCGCCTGATGTTCAAGATGATCGTATACGCCCAGCCAGTCAATTGGGATGGTATCCGTCAACTGAAAGAACAACATCACGGGCGGATGATATCGGACGGGCCCCCAGGTCGGAGCGAACTCACGGAGTTCTGCTGGGAACCGCGGGACGACGGAATACACTTTGCCTGCGAGGCCCTTCCGGCCAAAGAACGAATCGGCTTCGAGGGAGCGCGTTACCTGCACGCCATTTACGATCCTGACGGCGAGAGGATTATGCACCTTGATGGCGCGCTCCGAATCTATGACGCCGAGTCGCTTGATCGGAGACATAGAGAGCATCTCAGAAATGCGGGAAAAGCCGGTTTGCGACGCAAGATCTTCCGGATCGATGAACCCGTGCATCGGGATGCATTCAGTCTGATTGCGCAGGCCTTCTTCGTCTGGAATGCGGACCTATCGACCTACTTCCGTCAGACTCTGCCGGCTCATCCATAGATCCTTCGACGATAGCTGCTACGTTCCTGCAGCCGCGCGCCTTGACTCCTCTACGCGTCGCATACTACCGTCCCCCTGACCAAGATGACCACCAATGGCAAATGCAAGGTTGCACGGACCGCTCACCCTGGCGAACTCTACGGGGAGGAACTCGCGTCAGCGCGCTTCGAGTCCCGATGTACCAGCTACAACACGCAGCGGCGAGAGGCGCTCGACTTTCTGATCCTCGGCAGCGGTTTCAGCGAAGACGAAGTGCGGCAGGCCAAGAACTGGGCCGACTCTTGGCCCGCTCTTCCGGTAGGCCGTGCCATTCTGCGCCAGGTTTTCCAGGATCACGCGCCGCCCTCGCGCTTGCGGTTCAGAACAGTGAGAGCTGGGAGTCCAGTTCGACAATCAGTGGTCGCCTTCGGGGTGGCTCTCTCTCAAGCCGGATCCCAAAGATCAATCCCTTGGTCGGACCAGCGGCATTGGCCAATTCGTCCAGGTGCGAACCAGAAAGCTCCACTTCCATCTCTTCCTCGAGGGAGGACGAGGCTGGCAGAAGCCGGGCGTGTTGTTCCTGAACGGCCTTCCACACGCTTGCAGCCGATTCGCCCACTCCCTTCTCGGTCACCAACTCACGCGCCATCGCGGTGAGCACGTCGTCATCGTCCTCGATGCCCTGCAGGCCTTCGTTGGAAAACTTGCCCTCCATGGCCAGTGAAACCAGGAGCTTCTTGCCCATCAGCCGAAGACACGACGTCTGCATCGTGTCGTTGTACGTCAGGAAATGGACGACAACGTTCGATCGTTGACCGATTCGCCAGGATCGGCGGCTTGCCTGCCGCAGAGTATAGATGGAGTACCCGGTCTGCACGAAGTAGATTGAGGGCGCCCAAAGCAAGTCCATGCCCACGGAAACCAGGCGGGGATGAGCGATGCACACCTGCATGCCGTCGCGAAGCCGTTGTTCGTACCACGCCTCTCGTTGGTCGGGAGGCACCTGACTCGTGAGCACCGAAACACGGATGCCCTCTTGTGACAGAACCCGTTCGAGCCGGCCGGTGACATCCCGTTTCACTGTATACACGGCATAGATCTGGCATTTTCTGCCGCGGGCGAGGTCAGCCTTGATGCATTCGATTAGCTTTCGCTCCTTTGCATATCTCAAGTT